>Ga0247608_10000797_pt1 | contig 48149 bp, 81 predicted proteins | sample 176DNAGHGlowgp2_FD_193490 | JGI IMG/M metagenome (GOLD analysis project Ga0247608, IMG submission 193490) | Sheep rumen microbial communities from Palmerston North, Manawatu-Wanganui, New Zealand - 1766 DNA GHGlow gp2 | ecosystem: Host-associated > Mammals > Digestive system > Stomach > Rumen ...
CAGCAGAGGAGTCCGCCGCTGAGTTAATAAATGTCACTTGCGCAGTGGCGACACTTCCCCCACCGCCACCACCCCCGTCGCCACAGCAAGGAACTTCCTTCCATTCTGTGCCATCATAGTAATAAAATTTCCCTGTATCGAGCTCCAAATAAACACTATAGGTCGGAGCATTCGCCGGTTTATCATCTGTGGAAACACCGGCATATTGGTTCCCAATAGAAGAAGGTGTGGGATTTATTTGTAATCCAGTATAATTATTACATTCTGCCATAATTTATTTCTCCTTTAACATATCGGCAAAACATGCCGCGCAATCTGTTATTTCTACTCCAAGAAAGCCACAAAGTGCCTTAATAAACGCTTTGTTGCTTTCGATCCAAAGATTATACAAATCTGCATCATTATCAGATGCCTGATATGCCTCAAACATCTGCATCGCTCCAATACCAAGGTGCTTCACCAAGCACCAGTTATCTTTATTTCCATTATATAATTTAAACAATGAGAGCATCGTTTTCCGACGAAGAGAAGCCACCTCATCCAACTGCTCCTCATAATCAGTCAGAAGTGGAATCAGATCACCATCATCGGGAGAAGGATTTTCAATTTTCGCGAGAGTCTTTTCTACAAGCGTCTTTAAGTGCATTTCTGCACTGCCGTACTGAACAAAAGCACGGATTAAATCTTCCGCAATACCATCTGACGAATGGACGTTAAGCATTCCAGTTCCTTCCTTCTTTTTGCGAATCTCTCATTTCTTTCTTCCTGTATTTTTCTACTATTACTTAAAATACGTGCGACAGGAAGATATTTTTCGGGATTTTCGATAAAATAATTTTCAAGTATTTCGTTCATCGGTTCAAATGACTGTACTTTAAATAGTTGACTAAAGTCACACCAAAGGGACAATCTGCTTCAATTATAATCCCCTTGTATCCGGGATCAGTCAGTAGTTTTCTCTGTCTGGTCAAGCCCAAACCCTCTAACTCACATGCTACTTGAAGTATATCATAATCGTGGTCAATTTGCAATGAAGGATACACACCTTCACCTGCAATCCATCTTCCGTTATATTGAGAAGCCAGCAATTCACTTATATCAACCGCATTTGCCCCGCTCGGATCATCGACCGGATCAAAGACTTTTACTTTAAATTGTGCGGTTGACGGTACGTTTGTTTTTGTAACACCGGGCGTCGCTGTGAGCGTAATTCCACTTACTGAGTGAGTATGCGGATTGGGATCAACTTCAGGATCCTGAATATCAAAATCATACTCATCTGTTCCTGTTTGTGTGATAGTTATTTCGTGTTCTACGTCAAGAGAAGTGCTTCCAATAGAACCAGTCCCGGAACTACTCATGGATCCGACACTTGAACTAAACGGTGTTATGATAAGTTTAAACTGAAACCTCTCAATATACTCCATATCGGGGGATATACTTATATATACCACAGCCGGGTTATTTATGTCCCCAAGGCGTGAATATTCAACGCCGTACAAATCAACAACTTGATGACGACGTTGTAAATTTTTCTGCCGTATATCCTCCATATTCTGAAGAGTACGCTCGGCAAGAATGTCAAATGCCTGTTCTATCCTCATACACTTTCCTTCGTTTCTCTATCAATTTTGATATATTTCTCAAGTGTGATCTCATTTGTTTCAGTTTCATTCACAGTTATATCGTACGATATTTTTGTGACATAAAACCAGTCGTCATAGCTCAGAAGATATTTATAATAATCAGAACACGGCTCAAACATCCACATGTGATTCTGATAAATAAACCTGACCTTATCCCCCACCTGAATATCTACCGGAAGATGCTCCATCTTCATTGACAGCTTGTAGCTGCGCCTTGCCTGTTTAAGCTTTCGGATCGCCGCCTTATAAGCTGTCACTGCGGCTTCAACACGATCCGCATCAGTTATTTCTTTTGCTTTCCCCTCATCGTCCTTTTCTTCGACAAATGATGTAATGTCATTAAAAGCGAACGTTCCTTCAATTAAGTGCCCATCCTCGAGCGCAATGCTTTCCACATCAAGCACGGCATATTCCAGTTCGTTGTTTGGCGCAAGAGCAGGAAATTGTGTGATGTATTTTGTATAATCTCTCTCGTTATTTACATTTGCACGGAGAATAACCACCGGGAAATCCTCATCCTGTAAAGAAGGATCATTATACACTTCACGCATCGTCAAACTATTCATTCCACCGGCAGATTTTTCACTGTAAACAGTGGCGACGTTCACAACTTTTCTGAAATCATAGTCAATTTCTGGCTCTTCAATGATCCCAATATTTCTTCCACCAGTGGGCTTGATTGAGAAGATCCAGTTCTTCTTTTTTCCAAACTTTCCGATCTCGATCAATTTCTCATTCGTGAATCCAACACGCCAGAAAAGATCCGGGGTGAGCTCCATTGTTTTCGTCAAAGCATCAAGTTTATTCTGTCTCGAATAAACATAATCGACAAGTGTATCTTCCGATTCATCCTGATAGTCAATTCTCCATCCCGGATAAGCGAAGTTCATATCACTATAGAGATCGTCAAGCTGATCGAATACAGACGCATTTTTAATGTCCAGTTCTCCATTATCAACCTCTGGCTCATACGTTACACGGCACTGAACTTGGGCATACAGATCCGGAACCGCTGTAACAAAAAATCTGAAATATACATCTGCCGTATCGTCCTTATCATCAAGACTCGGAAGATGGCTTATTTCGGTATAGGCGTAATCCTCGGTTTCGAAATCTATATCAATTATCTTCGGGAGTTTTTTGGGCTTCTTTCCACTCTTTTTTGCCTTTTCTCTTGCGGCAATGGCTTTCTTTCTTTGCTTTCTTGCCTCTTCCTTATCTTTCCTCGTGTACATTTTATAAGTTACACCGGACAAAGGGAGAATCGTTCCATCATCTTTCCACAATTCAACTTTTGCGAGTTCCTTGAAATTTGTAGCGGACGGAAGGCACTCAAAGTTAGAAGCGGCAATATTATACCCGCTCTTCGAACGAACAACATCTGCACCGCTCTTAAAAAGAAAGTGGATGTTTTTATCTTTAATTGCATTATTTACCGATATTTGGCGGTATGTCCACTCATGGACAACATGAGTGATGGAGAGATCCATCACCTCTTCAGACTTATCAATATTTACGTCTGTTATAATGCCCCAAAAACATTTATCGTTTACAAATATTTTGATCTCTTCACGACCATCAATATAGTCAGAATATGGAGTGATCGGAAGCGTGATGTTGAGACTCGGAACTGACATGAGTTCCGAATCCCAACTAAGATCATTCAAAATATCTCTTCCACGAATGGTAAGCTTCCCGGACTTATAAATTTCGAAATACATTCATTTACTCCGTTGTACCAAGATTTACGGGGATCCAAGTCATAGCGATCTGATGGATTCTGGCCTGTGCGGTTTCCCCAGAAATCGGAGTAGAATCAATGCAGTATATCTCAGATCTCACGTATTCCCCTTTTCGAACTATAATTGCAGTGCTCAATGTCCATGACATATCGCTAAACGGAAATTCATCGTGATCAGGCCATCCAAGAACAGTCGGATGCTGACCAATCTCATTTCTAATAGCACTCATGCTTCTGGAATCACCGGATGAGAACCATGTGACAACAGCATCAAAACTTCTGACACGCTGTACGTTGAAGCAGTGGGAGATCATAACGATATAATCTCTGTCTGCCACTTTGGATCCATAGCTCGTGTGAGTTGCATCCATATAATAATTCTGCAAATGACTGTCGTGGTCATTGAAACTCTGGAAATAAGCGGATCCCCCTGATCCGTAGTCACGAATATGATTCACAAAAGCTTTTGCTGAAAGAATAGTGTTCCTTCCAAGTTCCTCAATTTGTTCCGCCAGATCATCGAGACGATTGTTGATATTGGTTATTTGATTCCATAAATTGTGAATATTTGTCCACATACCGCAAATGGCAGAAATCATGGCCTTTCCAACAGAATGCAGATTCGCCGCAAATTTCTTCAGCCACGTCTTAATATCACATACGTCATAATTTTCAAGCTCATCTTCCATGCCACCGATCAAACAATCATTTGCAAGGTTTAAAGCTTCACAGTCAGTGTTAATATCTGGATCGGCAGAAAATCCTTGATCGTTCCTCAATCGAGTATCAATCGCAGGAGTCACACCCTTCTCAACGAACTCGTATGCGCCGTCGTTCAACTCATAACAAGCATCACAATATTCTTCTCTCATACGTTACTCCTCCGAACTGATACTTGCGGGGATCCAAGTCATAGCAATCTGATGAATACGTGCCACGGGGGTTCCACCGCTGAATGCACTGGATTTAATGCAATAAATATTCGATTTTACATGCTCTCCCTTTTTGACCAATATAGCGGTAGTTATTGTCCACGACATATCATTCATGGGAATTGTCGTATCATGGGGGAGCATTGTCGGATGCTGACCCGTTTCATTCCGAATCTCAGAAATGGAGCGTGTATCACCGGACGAATACCACGTAACGACAGAATCGAACTCTGTCACGTCCTGCACATTAAAACAGTGGGAAATCAGCACGATGTAATCCCTGTCCGCTACTTTTGATCCATAGCTTGTGTGATGTGCGTCCATATAATAATCCTGTGTATGCGTATCACCATCGTTAAAGCTTTGGAAATAAGCATGACCACCAGATCCATAATCACGAATGTAATTAATAAATGATTTCGCCGCAAATCTCCAAAGTCCACAGATTGCCGCAATAACGGATCCCATGACCTGATAGACGTTATTTGAAAAATCTTTTGCCCATGCTTTCCAGTCACAATCGTCATAAGCACGAAGGGCATTCGGCATTCTCCCAATCAGGCAATCATTTGCTAAATTGAGGTCGTTGCAGTCGGTGCTTTTTCCACCGTATCCAAGATTACTGGCTAAATTTTCTGCGCTTTCATCGGTGAGTCCTTTGGCAACAAACTCCGGCGCTATTTCCCTTAATTCTTCACAAGATGTACAATCCATATTAAACTCCTTATACAGTCAGGGCGTCTATTTCGAAATACACACACTGCATATCACAGCATTGGTTCGGCTCTATAATAACGCTATTCATCCCCGGATAAAACGTAAAGCCAAATTCATTCCCTTCCGGGACGACGTATGAATCTACGTCATACTGATACCCACATTCATTATACACGTTTCCGTCGCTTGTGACAATGATTTGATCGTCAAAATCTCCCTTTATAACATTCGTGTTTCCATTGACTGTGATTCTGATATTCTCACCGCCTCCATTCAAAACGATCTTATAATGATCAGAGGGAATATCACCCCAGTAATAAATCTGACCCGCAATGATTTCATCTTCGAGAGGATCCCTGCAAATTCTCTGACCCAAAATAGGTTCGCCGAGATTTGTAAATAATCTTTCTGCGGCATCGCAATCATACTTTATCATAAACTCCGGTGTACATTTCCCATTGTAAACGTCGAGTGTACGATTGCACAGAGCATCGTCACGGGTCAACTCATCACAACAGCAGCAAGTCACTGGCTTCGTGATACAATCAACACAATCACAGCAAGGATTATAATTCTGATAATCGTAGCACCGCAAAAATTCACAAATATCAAAATCGACGATAAAAGTTCTCTGCTTATCGGCTTTATGCCATACACCTTCCGGGAGATAGAACTGAACGTCAACTTGTATCGTATTTTTATAGATGTTCTGTGTCGGTTCGCTGTATGATTCCGGGATAGCATACGCCCATAAAAGTTCGTTCCCTTGAACAGCCCACAATTTCCCCGCTTTTGTGAGCTGTTCAACAATAAATCTGTGGTAAAACTCCCTGAGATCGCATGAAATTTGCTTCACATTAAATTCCATGGTGATCCCAACCGTGGTACTTTGAATTCTCGGTGTTCTATTTTTAAGAGGAGAATAATCCCCGTTTCTAAAAGTGTACGGATGCTTCGATATATCAAACTCCACCGAAGTATCGTCACTATTGGTGATATACGAATAGAACACTAATTCATTAAATTGTACGTATTTTCTATAATAGTAATTCATCAATTTAATGCCCTCACAAATCTACTCACTCTTCTGAGCCCTGTTGAAGCGTTCGAAGAATTAAACACCTGATTTACTGTAGCGTGATTATCTCTATAGCTTCTATTGTCACTTCTCACAAAACCACCGGTAGCATAAGGAGTCGCGAACGAAGTATAAACGGATCTCAGTGCGCCTCGAAGGTCAAGTGCATTGATCCTGTCCATAAATGACTTACCAAAATATTGTACTGCCGCACGGCGTTGTACATACTCACCGGGGGTAAGCATCGCCGGGATCGTATCGGTACCCTTTGGAGGTAAAATAAATCCACCATTCGCAGAATATACTCCTTCACTTCCATAGGATCCGCTGAACCTTGGTGTTATTGTTCTTGAAGAAATCGAATTTATTAAATTCACCCAACTTCTGATCGTATTATAAATGCTACCAAAGAATGAATCCAAATTATTTTTCGGCTTCTCAGGACTTAATCTATTAAAAATGTTGTTTATTAAATCTACGAGCCTTGACCCCGACTGCTCAACATATTCGATGGCCTCACCGTAATCGTCCTTTAAAAATTCAAAATCATCATCAAGCTGGTCTATATACGGTGCAAGCAAACTCTGAGACTCTTCCTCAAGCTTCTCCTGCTCAACATTTACACCTTCAAGCCTTCCCTCCGTTAATTCTTTCTGATGCTCCAGCAAAGCCGTGCGGATAGCTTCATCGAGATCCAGATTCTTTGCCTGTTGTTCGAAATATTGTTCAAACACCTCTTGCATTGATTTGCCGCCATAATTTTTAATCAAAACAGCAAGTTGGTTCGGATCATTCCAATCAAAATCAGCCATGAATTTTGCAACTACAGCAAGAACACCTTCGTCGTCAGAATAATTTTCAAGGGCATAATTGGTGATGTCATCAAGAACCTCGTTGACTTTCGGAATATTTTTCTCTAAGAATTCAGCACGATCTCGCGTTGTATTCGAATAACTCCATCCGGACGCCTCTTTAAATTGCTCACTGAAGAATTTTTTATTTGCACCATATATTGCTTCATAAAATTTAAAAGAGTTGACTTCAACACCAGCAAATTCCTTTGCAATCTCTTCGTTGATAGATTCAATTTCTTTTAAAAGTTCCTCTTTCTTAGCGTCAAGTGCTTTAATCGCTTCATCATAAGGCTTTTTAATCGCATCCACTAAATTAATATCTGCAATTAATCTTGAAAGATCTTCCTCCAGTTTAACACCATCCTTTATACCAAAATCCTCAATATATTCCGAAAGCTTTCTTAAAAAGGATGTTCTATTGGCATCTGCAAAATCATACTGAGAATATCGTTCAAGTATTCCACCAACACGAGAAGAATATATATCACGTCGCCTGTATTCGTTTAAAAGACCAGAGTCTTTTATCTTTTCGAATGATTCAGTAATAAATTCAACGGCATTAGAAACGGCATTTTGTCCAGAAGGAGTTGCCGATTGAAATACATTTCCAAACGCACCCCAATGACCAGTCCAAGTCTTAAATCCGGTCGAAATATCATTGGTTATTAATTGATACACAAGATCCACAATGGATGCAAATATTCCACCAGCACCCGCTCCGGCGACAATATATGGAGCCATGGACGACAATGAGAGACCCGTACCACCAAGTGCCAATCCTGCGCCACCAGTTGCAGCACTTCCTGCCGATTTAGATACAGATTTTAAAATACTGCCAAGTGCTAATCCTCCACCGATGGAACCACCAAGCATCTCAAGAACTTTGATTGTCCTTGAACTATCAATCGCATTGAAAAGTGTTTGTGCTGTAGATAAAATATTTCCAATTTTTGGGATCCACTCATCGATGTTATCAAGTGCTTTGTCTGCGATTTTAATGAGGCCTTCAAAAAGGTTTGGTATTAATTCACTCCAATCTATGGACATGAATTTGTCTATCAAACCTTGAATCTCGTCACCATGTGTTTCTATCCACTCGGTGCCTACCTCGGAAATGTGGTCAATGACTGATGAGACCCCTTTAATGTTATCTTCAAGTCCTTTTCCGCCAGTTCTCTCAAGTACGGTATCAAGAGTTGAAAGCCATGTCTCACCCATTCGCATTGTGGCATTCTCAACATTCGTCAAAGCCGCAGTTGCACGCTCCTTCATGCTTTCAAGAACATTTCCAAGCTTTTCAGAATGAAGTCCAACGTCAATCAGTGCGTCGATAAATTCTTCATTTGCAATCTTATTTTTAATAAGATCTGCCGTAAAAGAAGAATAATCCGGATAGCCAAGTGCAATGCCAACCTCTTTCAAAGCAACGGGCATTGAACGGATCAAGCTATACCACTGCGTGGATCTAAGCTGTGTTCCGTCCATGATATACTGGAGCTGGCGCATACCATAAGTTACTTGTTGTGAACTTGCACCAGAAGCAACAAAGGCATTATTTGCGGCAATCGCAAGGTCTGTGGCTCGATCAAGGTCATCGAGTACGAGCGTAAAATACTGAGCAGAATTAACAATGTCACCAAAGGCAGTCGGTAAACCAAGAACAGATTTGTATAATCTATCCATTGATTCGGTTGCTTCATCGCTTGTATATCCAAGACTCTCTATTATTTTTGGATAAGTCTGAAGAATATCATATCTCTCAAGAGATCTTGAAAAACCACTGGTGATATTGGAAGAAATCTGATTAAGTAACAGGCCACCTTCAAGCTTATCTATAAAAGAAACAAGTTGATTGACTCCCGTAAGATTTAATGGAGCCTCCACAACGCCCTTAAAATCAGACCATCCACGCTTCAATAATTGAAAAACAGACGTGGCAACTTGCTGAAGATCCGCAAACACATTGCGGTTATCTTTTTTCACCTCTTCAGTTACTTCTTTAACTTCTTCTTCTTGAGTTTTAAGACTTTCTGAGATTCCGCTATAATCTAAATATCTTGCATACTGTCCTCTCGGAGATTGGGGAACTTCTGTCGTAGCAGACGAAGGAAGAGCAGAAAGTCCAAGCATTGCAGAAACTCTTCTTCCAACGGCCTCGTCATGCGTTACATTCGTCGTACCATATTTTTGAAGATTTTCGATATTTTTTATGGTCTCTTCAATCTGCTGATTTAAATTTTTAAATCCACTGGTTTCAGAAAGTGAATCAAAAATAGTACGCAAAGAAGCAAGTTGCTTCGTACTATTTATTAAACCCTCATTACTATTTTCAATTTGGCTTAAAATACTGTCGTATTCTTTTGCATCTTTGGTATTACGAAGTTGACCATAAAAATCAGCAATGATTTGTTTATACCTATTTACACTGGCCTCGGCTTTTTGAATTGCCGATTCAAGGCCAGACAAAGATAGTCCTTGAAACATTTCACCCGGCCTTCCGGATGACATTTTTCGAATGTTTTCAAGTTGATCGACCATGTCATGTAATTGGGCATTGGTACGATCCATATTGGGAAGAGAGAGATTTATATTATATCTTCTGGATTCAATCTGGCGTAAGACATTGACTAACTTATCAACATTATTCTGCGCACCATTATCATTATATATTAGATTAAGTTGTACATCTGCCATTATTCTTCACCTGTATAGAATTTAACATTGTATTGTTTTGGCATTTTTCCCTCTTTATTTCCACTTTCCCAATATCTATAATTTTCAAGAGTGATCTCATTAGAATATTGGCCATAAGCAACAATTAACTCCGGTGTCGCCCACGTATCAAGAATTGTGTTTGGGCGCATATGTAGCTTTTCAGCTACAAAATGCGCCATATGGGAATATAAGTTGAAATGAGCGTTAAATGATTCAGAGGTATTTTTTCCTGTCTTACCGGAGTTTATGACAGCCGTCCTGTAAAAAAATCAGATTCATTAAAAATCTCCGGGAAATCGCCAATAATTTTCATAACATTATCGAAAACAGAGCTGTACATCATCATATCTGACAATGTTTCATCAATACCAATTACTGCCGAAACTAAATGATACATTGCATCGACAACAGACTTTTTGGTTATATTTTCAGATATAATATGTTTTAACTCTTCCCTTGACCGATCCTCAGTTTCACCGCTCGGGAGAACTTCACGGAGGAACGGATAAAGTTCAATCACAGCAGAAACGATCTCAAGATCCTTTCGTGCAGAGATCATTACATTTTTATATTCTACTTCCGCAATGCAATACTTCCCATTTACAATATCGGTAGCACCGGGCAAAAGATCTTTATACTGAGCCGGGATCCTAAATTTAACGGTATAATCATACTGCTTTGTTTGAGTTTTATTTACATCACCAACAACAGACATATCTCCATTTCCGTCTACAACAACAAATGGTGTACTATCTGCTTCAGCCTTTTTAATTTTCTCCTGAATCGCCTTTAAATCATTTTCAGTCAGTGCCATAGAAAAATCCTCCTATATTTGTCGTCTCCTAAAATATACCACAAAATTGCGAAAGGTGCAACGGATTTTACACCGTTGCACCCCGGACAAATATATGAAAACAAGGAGGAGACTTATAACACCACTTTGTCCATATAGTAATAATTGCCGTCGCCATCAGGCTGAATACTAATAGTGAAGCTGAAGTCCTGCTCGGCTCTCACCATGTTCCAAGGGAACGAGGTAATGAGAACATTGGGAAGAGTATAGACAACATCAAGGCTCCCTCTATTGTCAACATAGTGACCCGGGAATCTCATGGCAACTCTCACATCACCAACATTATTAACATTCGCGGCATATCTCTCAACGGAAACCTTCTTCGGATAGGAGATAAGAACTTCCTTTCCTGCAAGTTCCGGGGAGAAATAGAACGTGGCAGTACCGTTAACATCATCGTTGACGATCTGGAAATATTCAACACTGATGTCCTCAGTAATACGAACGGGGGTGTACAGTCTGGTAAGCATCGCCAGATCAGCTTCACACACGTCGGTTCTCTGAGCGGAAATCGGGCCGCAATCTTCCAGATTCATATCAGAAATAATCACAGTACCGTCAACGGCGACGGTCTTACGAACAGTTCTCTGAATGGATCCATCAACAGCTTCAGCCTTACCCATCAGAGGATTCATCTTATGATAGTTCGGAGTGATCTGCTTCGCATTGATCGTTCTGGTGAATGCCAGATTAGAAGTGTCATAAGAAGCGGTGGAGCACTGTCTCTGAATTGCGGGAACGTCGATGGTTCCGCTCACATCAGTGACACAACCGATCTTAACGACTTCACTCGTAGCCAGATCATCATAAGAATCCAGAATAGTAATACTGGACAGACCAAGATTCTGAGAACCATCTTCAAAGGTGAAACGGATATATGCACCGTTTGCACTGGGAGTCCAGCCTTCCCCAACATCCGTAGCGGCGTTGAAGTCAACGAGCATCGGAATAAAATCGGTGGTGGCAGGATAGTTCAGAGTATAACTATTCGCATTGGTAAACGTAGACGTATCAGAAACAAGCACGGTAACCGTACCGGCGGTTCCGTTACCCTTCAAATAAAACGTCATAACGCCAGCGGCAAATTCACGAGCGTCAAACTGTGCCTTATAAGTAAGGGTCTCGGAAGCCGCACCCAACATCAGAGTGCCGCTATTGACGCAAGCCATAGGGTTGCATTCAAACTTATTTTCCGGGACATTATACTTATCATAAGACACGGATCCGCTTGCAGTCAGATACTTACCGGCGTTGATGGTCTTACAATTAGGAAGCTCGTGATATAAAATAATATCGAGTTCATAATTGTCATCAATAAGCTTCTGACCAATCTTTTTAAATAACTCAGTATTAGTACACTTAGCCATGTTTATTTTCTCCTCATCACAATTTCTGCTAATTTTCTAATCTTAGCAGGATCAGAAAGAGAATTGATAGCTTTGAGCTGTCTCTCTTTCCAAGTCAACTTTTTATTTTCTTTCTTTTCAGCCATATCGATCCACCCTTTCTCAAATTATCTGATGTCTTATCGTAATGTCACGAAGCGATTGTTCAAGGTCACGCTTTGTAGCTTCAATGAAATCAAATCCATGATACGTATCAGAATTTATTCTGCCGTTTGCGTAGTAGTATGCGTATTCTGAGTTAGTAGACCAAGTTGCTACCCTTCCACTTCTCGGAGTACCGGCAATCAACGTGTGCTCTTGATAGCTGTCACGAAGCTTTCCAGTCGCATATAAATCTTTACCGGCAAGAGACACACCAGATGGATAATCTGTAAAGTTTCCGAGTGTGCCGCCCGCAGTAGGCAAATTATTTCTCAAATAAACGAGTGCCCTATTTCTTGCCTCTCCAAGAGCATATTCTACTATGGCATTAAACTCTTGTCTTAGTTGTATTGCACTCACGGAACTCATCTCCTATACTTAACAGAAATCTTCCGTCATCGTCAGGCAGTTCAACAGGAGACCCAATGCGAAACGTGATCACACTCCCGGACGGAAGGTAATACGTTTGCGTGGTAGCGATCTTGTAATCTGTCCTTCCACGTGATCCACACACCGGGCATCCTCTTCGGCGGGAAACCTTTTTTCCAAGAAACTCAACAATCATACTACACTACCCCACAGTTCTTTCGGACTGGAACACAGCGAGATCAGGCTGAGTTCTCTCTTATAGTTTTCGACCGCAATACGTGCCAGATCCGTTTCAAGCTGAACACTTGCAATATCACCAGATGCGTACTTAATGGTCTGAACCGAAGTAGTAACCTGACCGGTCAACGGATTCACCGAGGTGTTTGAATTGGAGCATGACGGGCATTGCTCATCACAATCGCAATTATTTTTCGCTTCGATGACGTTCACCAAGTTGCACATAACCGGGAGAATACACTGCGGGATCTCGTCATATCCTGCCTCATATTCTACGATCAATTTAAACTCATCTTTACAACCACAGCACTTACAAGAGCACTTGCACGATTTCAAAAATTCAGATAGATCTATTCCAAACGCACCCTTCGACTCCATCCAATTTACATTGGTCAAGTCAAAAATCTCTTCGCTCATCCCCGAAATATGAGCAACTTTGAAGCTAAAACTATCGAGTGAGAAAGGATAGTAAAAGGGATAAAAGTAAAACGCAGGACATTTCGGGAGACAGTTCGGAAGGTCAACAACCTCACGACGTTCCCCGTTCAAAAACGTGTTGCAGAAACTCTTTCCATACTTCGGGGAATCAGAATTCCAACAGGTCAACTGACTAACAATGGAAATCGCCTCATCAACGTCCTTTTCTTTTACTATGCTACAATCACAGTAGCTTGAAAGTTGCTCATATATGGTCATTCGGAATACACTCCTAATTATTCGGGAATCAGAGTGGTGGGCTTCATTCTATTCCACAGATCGGAAACTGCGGACAGGCAATCCATGTTAACCGGAATGTCAACGATCTTCATCAGATAGTGAGCATTGGTATTGAAAGCCGCGCCATAATTGTAATAGTACACGCACTCAGAAGCACAGCCGTTTGCGTAGGTCTCCTCATCGTGTCCGCTGTAACGGATAAATCTCTCAGCAGGAGCAAGATCAGTGCCCATATACACGCCAACGTAGTCGCCGTTCATAGCCCAAGCTTCAGTGGTGCCATTCTCGATGTCCAGAGGCATGAAACGGTCACGGATGAAGCGGATCCCACGGAATCTGATTTCATCGCCGTCACGAGTCCAGCCCATCGGAAGCTGACCATTCTGGCCGGGAACAACTACACTCTTCAGTGCTTCATAGCCCATTTCATGGATAGCGATAATCCAGTTGCCGCCACCAAGCACAGCCAGTCTGCAAGCCAGAGATTCAAAGGCCGCAAGCACATTTGTACCCTGAATCGTAACAACAGCGGGGTTCTGCATCAGCTGAAGAACACCGTGGAACGGCTTCAGAATATCGGTGGAAGTGTTATCCATGCCAAGCTGGATGTTATAAGCGGTAAGGAACGCCATAGTCAGACGAGCCAATCTGCGCTTAATATCGTCAATCGTGTCGTTCGGGGAAGCGATACCCGGAACATTGACACGGGAACCGACACGCAGCGTATCCTCGATCAGATCGTCAAGAATCTGGTTGCAATCCTTCAGGCAGAGCAGATTCAGCGGAACATTACCGGCACACTTTGCGAAATCGGGAAGAACCCAGCAGCACTCATCCTGAGTGGTCTCAAAGGGCTGAGTCCAAATGCTTCTGGGCAGTTCAACTACCCACTTGCCGTCGCCGTCCTTATGGACGTTCTGGATACCGTTCATCACATTGTTACGAAGCTGACTGGACAGCGTCGTGCTCAGTAACCACTCAACCAGAGGGAATCTTCTGATCAGCTCACTCTTCAGAGTCGCATCTTCCAGACCATAACAATCGGAAAAGATCTCCGGGAAGTTGGAGGACATCTTTACAATATCGACGGATTTACTTTCTAAAAGATTTCTACTAAAATTCATTTTTACAGTTCTCCTATACCATCTTTACCAGCGTATCTCTTGTCACTGGTCACTTTCTCGCTCGGTGTAGAATTACCAACACTAAGCTTCAGATTTTTAATTTTGTCAATCGTAGCGTTGAGTTTGTTGACTTCAGAACGAAGATTCTCATTCTCCTGCTTCAGCTCCGTGATCTGATTCATCATAAGTTCGAACATTTCTACAACGTCTTCCTCATCTTCATCAGCATCGTTCGTATCCACAGACTCTTCCACCGGAGTCTCTTCAGCAGGGGTCTCCTCTACGGGAGTTTCCTCTTCAACGGGGGTCTCCTCTGTGGGAGTTTCCTCTTCCTCAACGTGAAGTTTTTTAAGCATATCTTTAAGCTTACCCATATCCTCACCTCTCAAATGAATATCAGATGAATTTACATTTCCGCATTCACCGACAACCGCAAAATCCAAAAGATCAATGCTTCCAATAACGGGGATCCCCATGTCATAAGACGCATCCCAGTCTAACTCACCATAAAATTCAGCAGAAAGCCCATAGGTATAAGGCTGTCTCTTTAACTGCTGAACATAGATGTGGTCATCCCAAAGATGAGGACGAACATTCAGAACTTTACGTCCATCGTCATTCCCGCTATCTTCCACAAACAGATCAGACTTTTTCCATTCTCCAATAATAGAGATCGGATCAGTTGCCAGATCATGGTGTCCAAAATTAATGGATCCTTCATAATCATCTGACATATTTTCTAATAGCTTGTCAATAACACCCTTTTTGATATACATCTGCGGGGAGCCATCCGCATAGGTAATCAAACCTTCGTCAAGTAGGCGAAAAGTATCCGAAGGTGCATCGGATGAGGACAGTGAAAAACGCTTATCAAAGATACGCTTCATTTCCTTACGATGTTCAGTTCTCGCGTCTCGTTCTTCAATAATTCTCATTCCATCATCTCCACTGCGTGATACTTGATCTTTTTGACTCTACCGCCACAAGATTTACACAGCTCAACGGTATAATCTTTTCCGAGTTCCTTCAGTCTGTTTTCAAGTTTCTCGTTATAAGCAACCTTTACATAACCACGAATTCTCAAAGATTCAATCAGTTTTGGATCGTCTGTCTCATAAACCTCGCCGGGAATGAGCTTCATGGATCCCCATCGTGTTCTACCTACTCCGTTTGTCTGCTGCACGTAAAAAGTTGTTGGCGTAGAAATCACGTCATTTAATTTGTACTTCATCATACCTTCTTCCGAACCACTTAGCTTTGGCTCCAAATTTAATCCACGGTTTCTTATGACACCGTATAGTTCATCGAAAGAATTAAAGTGTTCCATTAGTCACCCGGCTTTTCATCCTCTTCAGCGGGAGTTCTTTCCTCGCAAAGAGCATCGGTCACTTCCTCACTGGTAACAGTAGGGCAATCCTGAACACTCGAGATAGCATGGAACGGAATGTAAACCTTGCACCCATTCTCAGAAACGGGTACAACCACCGTTACACCCTGCTTGAACTGTTCCAAAGCCGTCAGAGCGGCAGTAGCATCAGAAACTCTAATTTGATCATCGACGCCAATTAGAGAAATAACCAGGCTGTGACTGATCGTCTGTTTAACCATTTTGTTCAATCTCCTTTCAAATTTTTAGTCCGACCGGAGTTACATCCGATACGGTATGCTGTATAAGAGGTAAAATCTCATTCATCGCGTCGATATTAAGCTTCCCAGTAAAGTCACGGATAAACTCATCGTCAGAAATAAGCGTTGTGCTTTCAAGCTTTAGCTTCTTACCTTCGCGAACAATAACGAACGCCGGGATGGTCTTGGTATAAATCTGACCAGTTTTCTGTTCCTTACAAGCACGGTAGTCTACCACAACAAGAACCTTGTTCTTGGTCTCACCGGCGGCGTCCTTTTCTGTGATCTGCTTAAACCGATTCTCATAAAGCGCATCGACGTTGATTGCGGCGTACTTATAATTACTTCTCGCAATACTTCCGTCTGGGTTCATCTGTGCGATCCCGGAATCAACCTCTCCATTGATCATATCAGCCTGTGCCGCAATGTTCTGGTCATGGAAAGACATGATTTTGGTTCCGTTCATGTCACCGATCACCTTCACGTCCTCGACCGCATCGAGAATCTCTTTAATCGTTTTTGCCATTTAGTTTTCTCCTCCTTTTGAAAAATCCTTTCCTTCCGACCGAGAGTTGTCTCAGATCGTTGTTTTCATCATATATGTTCTGTCTCAACATATTTGCAAAGCTTTCGACAAGATCAGTCTGACCAATACCGGCAAGATCCTTCATCATAGATACGATCTTCTGTCTGGCGACATTCTCATCTTCACTCTGCTGCAATTCATATTTATCGAAGTAAATCTTCTGGATACCAAGATACGTCGAAATAAAATCGCTGAACTGAATCGCATACTGCTCACGAAGAGGAACGATGTTATTCAGCATACTGTTATCGATGATCTTTTCCATCGATACGTTTCCGCTGATCTTACCTAACTCCAACAGCGACGGAGCCATGCCCATAGCCTGTGCAAGAATAACACCCTCGTTCTCCAACCAACCGAAGAACTCCGTGGCCTTCGTTACACGCTCCAGATGTTCAATATGCTCGTCAAATCCATTACTCAGCAGTATCACCGCATCAGAAGAACTCTTCTTGATCTCCGAAGCGACTCTCCGCGCCTCTTCCTTCGCCTTTTCCGACCGGGAAGAGATCGCCTGTCCGCTGGCATTGACAATAGTGGACGCACTGATGTCAGAATTATCAGAACCGGAAACATACCCATCCTTCGGTCTCAGGATAATCCGTCCCGGCCCGTCATACTCAACGTCATAGTTCAGCCGACTATACGCCGCGATCAAAAGATCGATTCTTAATTTATCCGATAACAGCGGAGATTTACCGTGAATATATGAAACATTATTTCTGATATGACAAAACTCAGATTTATCAAGGAGAATAATCTCATCACGATTATACCAGTCATCAAAAAATTCAGAGTCCATATCATCGAGATAAGCCAAAGGATCACGTTTTACAAGATACCCAATGATCTTCCTTACACCATCAACGTCATCATAGACGATAGCGTAGTGACCGGAGCGCACGAGGTACAAATTACCCTCGTACCTTCTTACACCGCACTCTCCATCTATCGCCGCCCATCCGATGGCTTCTCTCAATACGGCATAGTTCGTCGCATCAAAGTCATTCTTACGATACAGAAAATTATTCAGAATAACGTCATCATTAATACTTCCGCTCGTGAGGCCGTTACTGAATATATAGTTAAGCATCTGGTTCCGAATATAATCAATACCCGGAAGGATCTGCATCATTTTATCGATCTTCTCACGAACACTTAATCCCCGGTCATACTTCTTTAAAGTACCGAGGTCTGTACATGAACCGCATTCAAGAAAATCATCCAAAATTCTTTCTTCTGTCACGTTATATACCCTAAACTCTCACCGCAGAATAATATCGCCGCATGTACCGCAAGTAACACAGCGTCCAGCGCATCCGGGGAATGTCCCAACAGCGCCTTGATCTCACTCTTCGCACGAATCTGTATTTTTCCGCTCGCACGTCTTTCATCCGTTACAAACGGAAGAATATCTTTGACACTGGCATACGCCTCTTCTTCAAATACTATATTACCATCATCCATCAGATTTTGCAAGTCTAAGTGCATCTCCGCGCGCAAATTCGCACCGTTCGTCGCCGAGTAGTGCTTTTTATGTATCCTCTCTTTAGTACACCCGGCACCAAAGTTTATACCAACCGCATTTATACCACGTCTGATCAGACCTTCTGTCAGCCATACACCGTATCCAACGTCAACACATGTCAACCCTGCGCCCACCGTCCGGGCTACTCTCGTTACGTCAGATATTATGTCCTCAGAAGTCACACCGTCGATCCACTCACCTTTATCAACCTTCTGGCAGTCTATCACCCCCATCGCACCGTCGTCTCTCAGCGCAACCAGTGCGATCTGAATGTTATCCTTACCTCTGTACGCAGAGTCCACCCCAAGAAAATACTGTGTGTACTCGTTAGTCCTAAAGTGTTTCACCACCTGTGCTTTTGTGAACATACTACCACCGACCGTATCCAGCTCACACATCAAATACACCCGCCGTCTGCTCGGATTCTTAGCGAACTCACTCTTCAGCACTCTCTCGGCCGTCCACCGCTCCTCCTCGACCGCTGTCAGCGCGTCCATCCACACGATCAGTGTCCGACTGTCCGGGTCGTCCTCGATCATCTTATCATAAAAATACCCCGGCTTGTGCGGGTTACTTATCATTACGATAGGATACACTCTACCGTCTGTTCTGGCAAATTCATTACGACCCATCTCAACGATAGTATCCTCCGACAGCAGCGCCGCCTCATCCACGATGTACGCACCGCCACGACCTACCGCCTGATTACTTTTAGTGTCCCCGGAGTATGTTTCACCAAGACTCAGCGCCTCCACGAACCCACCGGACTTAAACCTCTTCGCCTCTTTACTTACGCTCCGGTTCAATCTCTCTATCTGGTTTTTAGTCAGCGACGTTATGTCAGCCTGTATCCCCGGATCTATCTCCTGCATCCCCCGGTCAACCTGCCTCATTATGATCTCCGACGTTACTCCCGCCGCCCCGGCTATATACACCGGCATGCCGTTGTAACCCCACAGCAGACCGACCCGTCCCATCAGCCAGCTCTTACCGTACTGACTGCACGTGATAAAATACATCCGGTCGTAGTCACCCGACAGCATCGCCCCCGCCATCACCGCCTGTGTGAAGTACAGACTACTCTCCGGGTACGCCGCAATAAATCTCGTCGCCCCCAGCCGTCCCAGCCTCAGCAGCTCCTGCCTCGACACGTTCACCCTCTTGTAGTGCGACGGTATCCGCCCCTTGATCCATTTCTGACACCCCGGATCCTTCATCGACAATAAGTTCTCCAGCTCGTTCATCCGCACCAAACCTCTCCATGAACCGCGCCAGCTCTTTCTCTCTGTCCTGCACGGTCACAATATTTATCTGTGTATTATACTGCTCATTTTTAGTCGAGAACTCAGGATCAGTTCTCTCCAGAAACCACTGACTCGTTTTTATACTACCCTTCTTAATACTGTTGTAAATATTCTCCCGGGCTTTATTGTTTATTTTAATATAACATAAATCTTTAAGCTCCTTCAGCTCCGGATAGTTCTTCATCCAAGCGTTTAGCAGTGACGCTGATATACCAATCTCCGATGCCACACCGTTGTCAGTAAACCCCAGCTCCCAGAACCTCATCATCTGTGCCAACGTCTCCTTATTCTGCGTAGGTGACTTTGAAACGTTCCATTTGGAATTTATGATCTGCACCAGTTCATTTTTTCGATTCATACGATCCTCCTCTCTGAGCTATAGTATACCACAAACAGTGTTGTTTTGGGAATGATTGTTAAATTTTTAACACAATACTAATTTAAGTATATATCTATATATTTTATTATTATGTTTTGAATGAAAGGCCGATTTCGAAAAACCACGCAAATACGTACTTTTTCAAATTCATTCAAAACATAATACTTAAATATCCATAAAAGGGAAAAAAGCGTATTGCGTATTGGATTAGGTCTAAAAAGATTAAAAAGTGACGTATTTCTGCACTTTGTAAAAATAAAAAATGTAATACAGATTTAAATTACGCAATACAGAAAAAGCGTATTGTTATTTTTTTAACACAATACTGAATTGTGAAAATTCTGTGAACTCGTATTGGATCTGTATTACCTTTTTTTAATTTACAAACCGCATAAATACGTGCTTTTCATTTATAAGGTAATAAAATCCAATACTGCTTTTATTAAGTGTAATACTAATTTTATTAAGTATTTTGTATTCGTAACATAATAGCTAAAAAACTGGTGAATTCTCAAGTCGGTTTTCCCTGTGGATAACTTGTGGATAACTCTTGCGTTTTTCGACTAAATTGTGGATAACTTGTGGATAAGTCTGGCTCGGATGTGTATAACTCGCCACTTATCCACAGAATGTATAAATATACGCTTATATGCATAAATATACACGAGAGCCTGTGGATAAGTCCGTAGTTATCCACACGTTATCCACCGGTTTCTTCAAATCGGCGCAAGTTATCCACAATCTATCCACACATGAATAAATATGCACTCTCATGTATAAATATCAGCGGCTTGTTAAAAGTTTAACACGGAATATACGCATATATGCATAAGTATGCAGTATGCAATGTATAAATATTTTTATGCATCGCTCACTTAATAAAATGAGGAGAATGCCTGGTTTTATTTTGTTTTATTAAGCAAAACGGGCTTTTTTCTTTCGGATATAAGTTGAAAAAGTCTTGTATACGGTTTAAAAAGTACATAGTACTTTTAAAACTTAATACTTTATGCGCGGGGATGAATGTATATATTCCGGGCATATGGTATACACTCCCGGGCATTCTTTCCCGGGAGCCGGGCGGAGTCTATCTTCCTTTTCTATAGGAGGACGCCCGGAGGACGTCAATTTCTTTTGGCGCCGTCGCACCTTGAAAACATCATAATCGCACCTGAAGACGATTTATAACGCGCAACATTTGCATTCTGCGAATGGCACGTTATAAATGGAGGGGCCACGCGCCACAAAAGGCCGGGCTACGTATAAAACAATAGGGGAGGCGGGGCGACGGTAAAGTATTTTCCGATTTGTTGTTTCACGTGAAACAATTTGGCGGAAAGTCCTTTACTGGGCGAAAACAATGACAAAAATGGAGGAAAAACAAATGTTCAAAAGGGAAACGATCGAAAAGTACGTGGCGACGATGTCAAACGTCATTGCGGAGTATAGAAAAGCGGAGGAAATAAAGCTTTCCTTTTCTTATGGAAACCGGAAAATCGGTAGCGTTTTAAACGTGTCCACGGCGCCGCTTTTCACGTGTCGCAATTGCGCGGAGTGCCGTTTCCATTGCTACGACATGAAAGCATGTTTACAGTACGGAAACGTGCTCCGGGCGCGCGGGAAAAACACGGCGCTATTGATCAAAGACAGGGATGAATTTTTTAGACAGGTGTCCGAAAAAATGTCACGGCGGCGCAAAAACTTGTACATGCGTTACTCCGTCGGAGGCGGCGCGCCCGATGCCGATTATCTCGAAAGACAGAGTAAGACGGCGGCGGAGCATCCGGAATACATCGCAGTGTGGACGTATACAAAAAACTATACGGCGGCGGCGGAGTACATCGAAAACATCGGAGGCCGTGAAAACATGCCGAAGAATTATAAAGTGATGCTGTCAGAGTGGCGCGGAGTGCCGATGTATAACCCGTACGGTTTGCCGGTGTTTGCATGCCGTATGCCGGGCGAAAACGTTCCCTCCGGATGCACGTGGGAGTGCCCGGGTAATTGCGACGTATGCAAAGAACAGCACCGGGGATGCATTGCCGGTGAAAGTACGTGGACGTGGTTACACTGACACGAGCGGACGTTTTAAGCGGAGCCGGGCAAAAGCGCCCGGTTTCGTATAAAGCGCCCGACGGGGAGCAAAATGTTTCACGTGAAACAATTCATTCATAGGAGGAGGACAAAATGCAATCTATTACAAGTAGGAACACAAGTGTTAACCGTGCGAAAGCACCCGCGCTTTTTGGCATGTTGACAAGGGGAGCCGTGGCGGGAAAGACCGTCGTGGACTACGGATGCGGAAAATGGCCGGGCATGGCGGCGGCGACGCTGTACAACCTTGGTGCGGCGCGCGTGGTATCATTTGACCCGTATAACTACACGGGCACGGAGCGCGCACTCGAGGACGTGCGCGGGGAGGCGGGCGTTGTATGCCTGTCCAACGTGCTGAATGTGATTCAGGACATGAACGCGCGGCGCGGCGTCCTGCGAGAGTGCATCGGACTATTGGCTCCGGGCGGCTCGTTATATGTCACCGTATACGAGGGAGATCGCACCGGGCGCGGACGGCTGACGGGCGCGGACATGTGGCAGGAAAACAGGAGAACGGCGGACTATGTCTGGGAGATACATGACGCTTTGCCCGGGTGCATCGTACGTCGGCATGGGAGATTGATCGAAGTGTGTCCCCCGGTAGAGCCGGTGAAGATCGCCCGAAAAAGTGTACAGGACGTCGATGGTTTTTGGACGGACTACACTTGGTACACCGACGGAGTGCGGCACTGGTTCATCTTCGGAGATGAGGAGTTATATGATGCGGGCAGTACTCCAGACTGGGAGTGCGACGGATTCGACGAGGCGTTGGAATGGTTCCAGTCATATGGAGAGGAGGAAGAAGTATAACCTGTCTGATGATGGGCGGACGGTTACCGCCCGAAACCGGGGAGACCCGGTCACAGGAAACCGAAAAGGAGGAGAAAAGTAATGTTCTTCATCGAAGATTTGACCACCGGAGGCAGTGTAAAACTGACTGCTACCAATGAGGCCGACGCGCTCGCAGAGGCATGGGACGCTTGGAATTGTCTGAGCGTCCATGATCAGCGCAAGCGTGACAGCTTTGCGCTGTGCTGTGGAGACCCGGAGAATGACTCTTATGTAGTCATCGACATCGCCAAGGCCGTGCCCGTATACGCCGCATTTGATGCGGATGCCGCTGACATCCGCACTGATCTCGAAATCGAGATGGCGGAAGGATACCGCCAGAGCATGGACGCTGATCTCGAACTGAGGCTTGATGATCTGCGGGAATGGTACAGAGAGCAGTACCCGGAGTTCTTCTGACCTGCCGCAGGAAACCACATAAGGAGGAGGAAAGCATGACATACTGGATTTTTGAAGATAATGTCGAGCGCTTAGAAAAGCACGGACGACGTCTTGCGAAAAAGGCAGGACGCCCGGTTATCGCCGCTACGGGGAAAAGTGAAATCCGCACGGAGGGCAAGCGCTCGTTGCGATTCGTTGAATTCTGGGCGGATGATAGCATCATCCGTAAGGACGGGTGGAGATACGTCGCCACCATCGAGCACAAGGTCGGAGGAAACGTCATCCGACGCTATGATGAGTCTGCTCCGCCCATCCCGGACGTATACAGGACGGCGGCACCGCACTGCGATCACTGCCACACTGACCGTGATAGGAAGGACACCTATCTCGTGTATAATGAGGAGCACGGAACGTGGGCACAGCTTGGCAGATCATGTCTGCGGGAGTATACCGGCGGACTGTCACCGGATGCTGTCGCCGCATGGGTGTCCCTCTGGGACGAGCTCATTTCCTGCGAAGCTCCGATTGGCTCTGGGTATTCGGAGTATTACAAGACGGATGAGATTCTGTGCATTGCGTCGGAGATCATCCGCCTGCACGGATATGCCCCGACGAGATGCCCGGAAGACGTAGACCCGTATGCATGGGTGAGCACGAGACAGCGCGTGTCCGACAGATGGCGCTCTGAGCGTGGACTTTTGTCGCATGCGCTGTATGGACGAGATGAGGCGTGGGAGCGCATCTATGGGGACAACGAGCGCGGGTACGACGTCGAGTCTGTTGATCTGTCCGGGCTGTATGAATGGGCAGAGGGCTTGAGCGGCTCCGAATACTCTGAAAACGTAAGAGTCTTGTGCGCTCAGCCTTATGTCGAAGGACGTGACATCGGCATCCTGTGCAGTGTGCCGCATGTGTATCAGCGGGCGCAAAAAAAGCAGAAGGAGAACAAGGGCCGATCCGGGTATATCGGCGAGGTCGGAAAGAGGATAGAGGTGTCAGTCAAAGACGGGCACTGCGTGGCATCGTGGGAGACCGTATACGGCACAACATATCTGTATAGATGGACGACAGAAGGCGGCGACGTCATCACATGGAAGACGTCGAAGGGACTGCGTGAATCGGAAATCACTAGACTCGTGGGAACGGTCAAGGCCCACACTGAATATCGTGGAACAAAACAAACCGAGTTAACAAGATGCAAGGAGGTAAAGCAATGAAGAACGCGATCAATGAAGTAATGAGTATACTGGCGCTTGTGGTGATGTGTCTGGTGCCATTCTTGGCACACAATTGTCTATAAAGGAGGGACTAAAAATGGAGGAACGCAAGAAAATGGTGCTTGCGATGGAGTACATCGCTCGGCACTGCAACGACGAGGATGTTTTTTGGGAGATATGGGCCACCTATGGACTAGACGATGGGAGAATCCCTTACGGGACACTCGAATGGCCGGAGGAGATGCATGACTTATACGTAGACGATGACACCGTGCGCGATCTCATGACATGTTTTTTGCGAACGATGGTGGGAGCGTGGAAAAGCGGCGGACTTACTTGCGACGGGATTGTGAGCGCGGACAAAAGCGATTTTAGGAGGGATTAAAAATGCTGAGAGAATTTGCGGTAGTACTGGGCGTCACGGTGGGAGCATGTACAATGGTTTCCCCTACATATTATCCGACGACGACCGTCGTAACGGAAGTAAATGCGGAAACGGTCAAAGTACGGACATTTAGTGGCATAGAATACACTATGCTCAGTGATGGAGAAGACTGGATGGAGGGGGACATCGCGTCTCTGATCATGAAGGAAAGCGGGAGACCAAACGATATCACGGATGACAGCATCGTCACAGCACGGTATAGTGGGTGGATCGATGACTGGGAGGAGTGGGGAAAATGAGAGAGAAAATAAATCAATGGTGTATGCAGGAATACGGCACTGGGGCAGATTTTGATGACATTTTTCAAGTACTAATAGCCCACACGATAGACGACGAGGGCAGAGACGTGCGGGTATATTTCGATCTGGTAGACAGCAGAATCTGGAGGGAGGTGGATGGAGAAGAAGTTGACTCTTACGAAGGTGTGACCGAAGAAGATTGGGGCTACTTTACATTCGAAGGGTTGACATCCGGATCATGGTTCTGATTAAAATGTAGTACAAGACACAGGATGAATCCTGTGTCTGATAGTGCATTTTAAGAAAAACGGCACAAATTAAAGGAGGAAAAACAAATGTTGTTGTGGAGTTGGAAGGACAAATGCGGAGAGATGAAAACAGATGAGTGCAGTGTAAACCTGTATGAGGGAAACGCCCTTATGATTCTTATTTCTGAGTGGACAGAAGAAGGATCGGAGAAGTATCAAGTATGGAGCTTCTTTGCTGATAAAGAACATGCAAAGAATTGTCTGGGGCTGAGCAAAGGGCATGAGAACATATATGCCGATTGTCCTTGGAGACAGATCACGCTGTACCGAAGCAAATCAAAGAATTGGAAGGTGTTCATAGAACTGGCAATGAAAGCGTTCCCGGATATTGAAATCCATCTATTGCCTTGATTGTGCAAAATGCACAAAGTATGATCAAAAAGTTTGTGCACAATGCACTATCATTCATTCGAGAAATCGGTTATAATCGAGAAAAGGAGGAAAACACAAATGACACTGCTGGAGTATTTCAAAGAAAATGAGGATGCCTTTATCGAGGCAATCGAACAACTGGACAGCTACAATGGGTATCTTGGAGACGATCGCTATTATGATATGGAGTATCTCAACGAGTTTTATGGCGATGTGGAGCCCTTGGATATCTTATATCGAGTATTCTACGGCTACGATGAAGATGGTTCTGGATGTTTTAATCCAAATGCAAAATATTATCATCTTAATGGCTATGGAAACCTTGTCAGTACTGATTATAAAGATTATTCGTCTCATCTGGATGAATACTTTATCGAAGAGCTCAAAGATAACTATATGAAACTATATCTTAGTGAGGAAACAAAGGAGGCAATCGAAAATGACGATTAAAGACGTGACAAGGCAGGTGTTTGATCTGTGCGGAGGTGCTCTTAATGGTAGCATTCTCACACAGCAGGAATTCAAGGCGGAATGCCAAATCGCAAAGACCGGAAAAGTGGCATGGTTTGGGATCACACTTCCTGATGGACATTGGCTTATGAGGGTAACATGGAGCAAAAAGTGGGGATGGGATTATGAAATTCCCACGACAGAAGCACAGCAGTGTGCGTTCGAAGAATTATATAAGGAGGAATACACAGGATGATGGGCGTAAAAAGTGGGTTTATGTGTCCCTATTGTGGAAAAGAAATGATGATGACAGATGGCTCAACATTCTATGAGTTTGAACTTGGAGCCGTAACCGTCCAATGTGACGATTGTCACTTGGACATCTGGGAATTCGGTCATAGACACGGGCTCAAAGCGGGAGAAGCAGGAAGCTATCATAAATTAGTAAACGCATTAAGGAGGAGATTAAAATGACGGAAAAGACAGCATTAAAGAGATTTGAGGAAAAGAACCTTGCGGTGTTCAAGGAACTGGGAGCACTGAAGCAGCAGATCAAGGAACTTGAAGCACAGCAGGACAAGCTGAAGCAGGGAATTCAGGAAGCTATGGAACACTATGGTGTAACGAGTTTCAAAAATGAATATGTTACCATCAGCTATGTACCTGAGTCTGAGTCTGAAAGCATTGACTTAAAGGCACTGCAAGCCCACGAACCTGAGCTCTATGCTGAATTACTGGAGGATTACAGGAAGGTAACGAAGCGGAAAGGATATGTGAGGTTTAGCTAATGAAGCACGAGTTTACGATAACATTTGAACTGGACAGTCAACAAGCAACCATTGATAACTGTATTGTGGAACGTGACGGATGGACGATGCGCATAATTGGTGCATTTCCGATCAACGACACAATGGGTACAATAAAAGATATTCTTGTTGATTCATTGGAAAATATGGAATGGTGAAATGCAGAGTGACACGGGGAGAAATCCCCGTGGTAATGCGCAAAGGTGGTCACAAGCCCACCAATTAAAAAGGAGGATAAAAATGTTTGATGTAATTAATTGCATGGCACTTGCGGAAGATGCTCACAAACTGGGAGAACGTATCCTAAATAGGAACCAGTTTATCATGCTGATCGGAACGATGTTCGACGAATGGTGTGCTGTCCACAATATTGATGAAGATGAGGCCAACGATATTCTGGACACACTGAAAAGACTGCACAATGAGGTGTATCGTAATGTGGGGGCGTTTCAGTTATGATGAGAGTACGGAATGAAGATATCGAACTGATGCAGGAGATCAATAAAAAACTCAAAGACCCACGTATTGAAGCGATGATATCCCGATGGTTAAAAGGCCGGGATATCAACAGAAAAGAAGCCAGAGAGGGCATGAGAAAGCGGAGGGAAAAATGAAAAAGGGAGACGCTAAAAATATTATATCGGCAATGAGGAAGGAGAAGAAGTGTTATCACTTTTCCGACGGTGAATTCATATATCTATCGAACGGATATTTTGTATTGAGAAGCACGGATCCTGATCTGTGCCAGTACATCATTGATAAAGTCAATGATAAGAAAAAAGCTCCAGAGTGGAGAGAATTTGATAAGCTCACAAAGTTTTTCGAAAACATCGACGGAGAAATGTGCACTGACATTAGACAGACAATCATGTATGATAAGCGCACTTGCCTGTGCTTACAGTGTGGTGACGATTATGCTATAATCAACCGGGATTATACTGTTCCGGGCGGTGTATATTTTGTAAGCGGAAAAAGAAAACCAGTATATGAGAAGATCGACAAGGACAATCTTCTTATGATTCTACCGATTAATCACTGAGGAGGAGATATGATTAAATACAACACTGGAACTATCGGAAAGTACACTGTAAAGGAGCTTGGAATATCATATGATTCGTACAATCGAATTATGAGAAACGAAGAAGTATCACTGAAGGTTTTACTTCGGATAGCAAACACACTTGGGATTAGTTTAAAGGAGTTAATGTGGTATGAAGAAGAGAATTGATTGCTCACCGTTAGTTGAAAAAATCAGGGATTACGGAATAAACAGATTCTACATGGATTCCGGGATCGGCGGAAGCATGGACTTCCTGTATCGTCTGGAAGAAGGCCGACCGATAACATTAAAGTCATTAAACCGATGCTGTGAGTTTTTTGGTTGTGACATCTGGGACTTAATCAAGGAGGTAGATGATGATTGAAATAAGAGGAACAAAGCGGGAACTGGAGAACCTTTTCCATACAATTAAGAAGTCCCCGGTGTGTCCTCTTGAACTGAAATGTAACAGCTTCGAGGACTGTTCCCGGTGTCTGTCAAGGAAAATCAAATGGACGGAGGTGGAGGATGATCAGTTATAGACCGTTTTTTGAGACACTAAAAAATTCAGGCATATCAATGTATGATCTGACGAAATACTATAAGGTGGCAGGAAGTACGCTGCAAAAGCTGAGAGAGAATGAGAACATGAATCTCAGCACCATAGACAGATTGTGCAGAATTTTCCACTGCAAAATATCTGATATTGTGGAGGTGATTGAAACATGACGCACGGCGATATTCTTGTACTTTCCGGGATGACGATTGCATTTATCCTTGTTGGACTATCAACAAGAAAATGGTTACTCACACTATTAACATGGTTATGGATGATGGTTGGAACAATTATAATTCTGGCCGCTGAAAGATTTAGTGTTATAGGCGCATTTATCATTGCGATAGGATTTGTGATTTATCCTGTTGGAAGGAGCTTCAGGGAATGATAGAACTATATGACTTCCAGAAGGGATCCGTTGGCGATCATAAAGCGGTGGCACTGTACTGGGACATGGGTCTCGGAAAAACATACGGTGGACTGGACAGAGCTAATCAGTTCGGTGATCCACACATTTTAATTGTGTGCCAGAAATCGAAGGTAGAGGACTGGTGCGACGCCGTGAGAGATTTTCTTGATGAGGAGCCGTTAAATCTACGGCTCCCCAAGGACTTGGAGAACTACATGAGCGGATTGTACCGGTGCGGTGTAATTAATTATGATCTTTTATGGAGAAGGAAAGAGTATCTATTAAAGCTGAAGAATTACACGATGATTCTGGATGAATCGTCACTGATTAAAAATCCGAAGGCACAGAGAACAAAAGCGGTCATGCGAATGAAATTCGATCACCTTGTTCTTCTGTCAGGAACACCGTGCTCCGGGAAGTATGAGGAACTTATCACGCAGTGCCATCTTCTGGGGTGGAAGATTGATCCTCAGACTTACATTGACTTTTATACGAACTACATAAATATTTATATTCCGGGAAAATGGAATCCAATACGAAAGTTTATAGGTTATAAAAATGTAAAACATTTAAAGAAACGTCTGACAGAATACGGCGCGGACTTCAAACTTTCGAGCGATTATTTGTCGCTCCCGGTGCAGAATTTTTACTGGTCAAAGGTCAATGCGTCACGAGATTACAAGACGTTTGAAAAGACGCTTGTTCTTGAAAAAGAAGATGGTGATGTTGTAACCGGGGATACACCGCTCGTGAAACTTCTGAGGCTGAGGCAGCTATGCAACAGCACAGCGAAGCAGGACGCTCTGGAAGATATGATAGAAGGAACCAATGACAGATTGGTGATCTTCTACAATTTCAATGAAGAGAAGGAGGCGATTGAAAAAATATGTGAGGGGAGACCCCTTTCATATATTAATGGAGAAAAGGTTGATTTGGAGAATTACAATGCCTATACTGATAGTGTAACACTGTGCCAGTATCAAGCAGGATCCTATGGGCATAACCTACAGTTGGCAAATAAGATGATATTTTACTCGCCGCCTCTGTCCTCAGAGCAGTATGAACAGGCACAGAAGAGAATACACCGCATCGGGCAGAAGCTCCCGTGCTTTTACTGGAGGATCTGCACGAAGGGAACCGTTGAAGAAAAGATATACGACACTTTGAAAATGAGAGGAGATTACACACTAAAATTATTCAAGGAGACGTACTTAACAAGATGAAAATCATAGGGTCGAAAGAAGAATTAAGACGCATGAGAATACTGCTGGTCGGATCACGTGCCTGTCCTTTCGGAGTGAGTATAGACTGTTCACCAGAGGATTGTGAAAAATGTATAGATGTAAACATTGAGTGGGAGGAGAAAGATGATTGAGGCACTTAAAATCATAATGGAACACGCCTGCGACACCTGTCCGTACTCATATATGTACGACGACTGCACGATTGATTCCTGCGAAATAAATGAGGCGTATCGGGAGCTTTTAGAAGTGTTGGAGGAGTTTTCCTATGAAGATTAAAGAGGACAATATTTTATGCCCCACCACCCTGACAGACGCTTATCTGGGAAAGTGCCCAAATAATTGCGAATGGGTAGGTGATGACGGCACCGTACATGGGAAGATCTGCGATAGAAATTGCCCACAGAAAGCGTATTGTGAATGTAATTGGATCACCGCATGGGGAGGCGGTAAACTTACCCCGGAAGGTGAGATCATCCATGCCTCATTCTCATTGAATGAGAAGGTGACGATATACATTATCGGAAAGATACTCAGAATTGTCGATATTCGGCACAAAGGGAAAACTGATATATGGGAATATGCCTCTTGTGAAGATTTTCGAACAAGATCCTTGTTCCGTAAATATCACGAGCTCGAACCTGAGAAAATAGAAGAATATCTAAATGCGGAGGGAAACAGTAATTTCTGGAAGTTGGTACAAAAGAAAGCGAAGGAAATATATGAGAAAAACCATTGAAATATTGATGCTGTTATTATGCCTATCGTTCAACGGTGTTCCGGGAGCATACCAGACGGATTTAGTCGTGAAAGATGTCTGCCGGGGAACGGTAACACTGACCGACGGCGAAAGGGAATGGCAGATAGAGCAGCACGAAGCGTGGCGAATCGGCGACCACGCAAGAGCTATCGTGCTGACACGGGGCACAGAAGATCCGACGGATGATAAGATTGCACACATTGAATATGTATGGGGAAGGAGAAGAGAATGAGTGACTTAATTAGTCGTGAGGCGGCGATTGAAGCGCTTAGAAATGCACAGCATAGGTTTACTGTTGCAGATGAAGCAGGCGGCATGGGAACAGTTAAATGGAGTGAGAATGTTATCTATTTTGATGCGGCAGTGAACGCACTTTCGTTTTTGCCATCCGCACAAACAGATAATCAGACAAATCTATGTGATAGTTGCGATTATTCGTACCCAGATTGCCCAAGTAAAAACGATGATGTGATTTTCGGAAACGGCATAGGTAATGACAACATCTGCGCTTGCAATAAATACAAGCCACCCACACGGCCAGAACCGTGTGAATACTGCAATGAGGATGCGGATGGTTATGTAAAGCCGATAGAAAAGAACAATCATGCGTTTGTTCGATTCGGTGCGAGTGGATGGGAGTTAAGCTTGAGGGCAAACGGATGGCGTGGAAGCGCAAAAATCAGATTTTGCCCAATGTGTGGAAGAAATTTATCCATACATTCAAAAGGGAAGTGGATCTGGAAAGGTTCAATAAATGAATGCTTTTGGACTTGTTCAGAGTGTGGGCAAAAGTTTTATCAGGGTTATGGGAACGAGAACTTCTGCCCGAACTGCGGAAAGAGAATGATGAAAGGGGAAGAGAATGAGAATAACTTATGATAATATTAATTACAACGCACTACAATTAATAGACGAGGTTGTCGCACTACCATTTGAATATTCTGATGAATCCAATGATGCAGATCATCAAAGGATCCTAACCATTGGAATTGTCCGTGGCATATTAGATATGGCGAAGGCAATGAAAGAAGTATTAGACGCATAGGAAGGAGAACAGGATGGATGACCTTATCAGCCGAAAAGAGGCAATTGATGCCGTAAACAAGAATAGAGATTCAGTGTTCCATGATAGCGTACATTATGAGGATGCTGTATATGGCATTAGCAAATTACCATCCGCACAGCCTGAGTGGAACAATCACACCGTTGCTTGTTTGTTGGCAGATGTGTTCGGCGATAAATGTGCTTGCAATTTCAACGGAATAGACGAATGGCTGCCGGAAAAATGTGAGGTGATTGACGCTTGTCCGGATCCGGGTGGAGTTGCTTGTTGGGAACAGTATTTGAAGTATAGAGCGGAAAGGAGAACCGATGAGCGAAAAAAAGTATCTTGTTGCTGATACGAATGGTGTCTTGGCAAGAGGGATGAACCTTGATGATGCACTTATGTTTATGAAAGCATATTGTGAAAAATATTATATGGAGTTTATTGATTTAGACCTACAACAAGAAATACCAGTAAAGGAGAACCGATGAATGATCTGATTAGCCGACAGGCGGCGATTGATGAAATCAACAATATTTGCCCGGTGGACACAGAATACGATTGCACATTGTTGGACAGGGTGGATGTCAGATGTGTCCTGTCGGATTTGCCATCCGTACAGTCAGAACGGAAGAAGGGGAAGTGGACTGTAACACCGCTTTTCATCAAGTGTTCTGAGTGCGGCGAGGCGTTTATGTTGATGCCACAGAACTACTGCCCTAACTGCGGAGCGGATATGAGAGGGTCGAACAATGAATATGAGAAAATTATTGGAGTGTGAGCGAGAAATAATAACGAAGGCGATCCTACACCGAGGGAAAAAATACACCAAGCTAAAAGAAAAGTATCAAGACGACGTGGAGTGGCTGCTGTCCCTTCTGAAGAAAGTGACAGATCGCATAAATGAGTTGGAGAAAGGAGACGGACATGATACCGATTGATAAAGAGGCAGCGATTGAAGCAATAAAAGAAATGGCTATGAGACCAAGCGTACAACGCAACGCTGACACGGTGAATGGCCTTTTGGGTGCGATGAACATCATATACGACCTTCCCACTTCCGATGAGGTGGGAGAGTGGGTACTGAAAAAGATACATGAAGACGAGTGTGGAAATGGGCAATTTCAGTATGTTTGTTCTAAATGCGGTGCATCGGCATACGAATTTTTCCAGCCTTATTGCCACAGGTGCGGAACAAGAATGGGGGTAAAGAAATGAGTGTGTGTGATGATTGTGAACGAGCAGACTACTGGGAATGTATATTTTGCTGCGCCAAATGTTACGAGGATTATGGAGAATGCCCGGATCCGGAATGCAATCCAATGGACATATAATAGGAGAAAAGGATAAATGAACCAGAAGAGTTGTCGAAAGTGCCCACACTTAGATTTCAATGAAATGGCCGATGAAATGTACTGCAAGCTAAAGGACTTCGAATTGATACGGCTAAGATGGTATAAGCACAGACCAGACTGGTGTCCACTTGTTACAGTGAGGCGGAGAGGAAAAGAAGATGAGTGAAGTGACTTTCAATGAAATAAAAGCTTTGAGAGATGAAACAGGAGCAGGTTTGTATGAGTGCAAATGTGCAATAGAGTATGTCAATACACATAAAGGCTGTACTGCTATTGGTTATCTTAAAGCGCATGCGATCGCTGTTTATATACCAAATAGAACATTTGAAGATAGAGTAAGGATTTTTTCAAATAATAAGTGACTGAGAGGAGAAGAGGATGAACGTAGTTGAACGAAAGCCGGTTCCAATCTACCAAGTGACTTGTTTTGAGTGCCAATCGAAAATTGAGTATAAGGCATCGGAGGTGTCTTGGTGTCATATCACTTGCCCTGTATGCGGCACATCATTATGGGCGATGACAATAAATCCTGTTAGAATGGAAGGAGAAGAGACTGAGAAGGTGATAGTTCAGTGTGAGAATTGTGAGCACAGTAATGAAGCACCTTTTCCCAGAAAGGATCTGTGGTGTAACGCTTACGGCGTTTATTGTAAATCTGATGGTTTCTGCGCTAATTGGGAAAGGAGAAGAAAATGAAACTTGAACCTTGTCCATTTTGTGGAGCAGACGTGACAAAGATAACCGATGTCCCTTTGGTGGATGAATCGTTCGTTATAAGTGAGGATTTCAGCTTCTGTCCAAATTGTGGGTGTGAAATAAAAGGAGAAAAGATTGAGCAGCGGTGTGAGAATTGTAAGCATAGCGATGAGGCACATCTTCCATACGAGGATTTATGGTGCAAAAATCTTGAAATCTTTTGTACATCTGATTGGTTCTGTGCTAATTGGGAAAGGAGAAGAAGATGAGAGAGAAAATTATCGAACTGCTCTATGCCGAAAATGTGCGGAGTGACTGCGGGATAGAACGACTTGCCGACGAAATATGCGCCATCGATCCGATAAAAAAAGGAAGATGGATAAAACAGAATCCGATGGTGGATACAGAAGAATGCTCTGAGTGTGGTTATAATATTCTTGATGAAGAATTTGAAACACCTTTTTGCCCTTGGTGTGGAGCAAGGATGATGAAAGGAGAAGAAGATGAGTAGACTTATAAATACAGATGTTTACAAAAAGCGAATTGACCGTTATCCACCAGAAATACGAAACATAGCCAAAAAGGAACTGCAATATACACCCAGCGTAGATGCTGTGGAAGTAGTGCGGTGCAAGGACTGCCGACATTGGCACGATGACGGCTACTGTAACAAATGGGACAATGGGCCGGGACACCCTGAAGTATGGGAGAACGACTTCTGCTCGTTCGGAGAGGGGAAAGAAGAATGAGAGAAATAATTATATTAGTAGATGATCGCACTGGGACAGAATTTGATAAGGCACCGGAAGTAGTTAGGTGTAAGGACTGTGAATACTGGAGAGAGGGACGTGGACTATTTGATTTTTTTCCGTACTGTGAACTGACGGCGACAAAGTGCGATGGTGACCACTTCTGCTCATGGGGAGAAAAATCTGTATTGCGTAATCAAAATTAGTATTGGCTAACTATGACGCAAATACGTGATTTTTTATCAAAATCCAATACGCAATACAGATTTTTATCTATTTTTAATAGAAATAGAAATAGAAATAGAAATAAAAAAATATATAATATAAGAAAAAAGTGTATTTGCGTATTGGATTTTCCGAAAAAGCACGTAACCATGCGGGTTTCGGTGCAATACAGATTTTGATTACAGAAGGAGTAAAAAATGGCAAGACCCCCGGATCAAAGCTATCGTATAGATAGAAAAGGATTTAACTGGGATAAAGAATTAGAATACACTGCTGACGTGAAGAAGCTCCACAAATGGATGAGGAAACACGGATACACCAGAAAGGCCATGGTGGAGATCGCCGGCATCGGGTTTGATAAGGCACGATTTATTTATGCCCGTGGGAACTTCAGCTTATATGAAGCCAAAAGACTTGCTGTCGGTGTAGGAATGAGTCTGTATGATTTTATTGATATATTCCTGTCGGATATATATCCGGTAACCGATGGGGATTATGACATGGAGGAGGAACAATGAGACGAGAGTGGTCAGATGAAGAACTCGAAACACTATATGATTTTTTTGATACACGGAAACCAAATGCAGAAAATGCACGAATGTGCAGGGAACTTATTCTGGAGAGACACGGTGTAGATCGATCCATTAATTCGATCCTCAGCGCATCCCGTAAAAAGAGTAAAATTACGATAAAATTTTGGGCGGGGCATTGGACATTTAAAGGTAAGTTGATTAAAAAGAAGGAGCCCACTTATCACTGGCTTTGGAAAACAGAATATAATTAAGATAAAGATAAATCATATAAAGTGACATTTGAGTGCAGATGATGTAATCTATACGTGCGACCAGATATAGCCAATACGATCAGTGAGACAGCAAGAGAGTCGATGAGGTTTTGGGAATTACCCAAGAGAAGAAAAATTCCCATGATCCGTATGTACGACTGCGGAAAGTCGAAAATTTTACCGGGTTCGACTCCCGGGTGCGGAACGAGGGCGGTAGAGCAAATTAACGGGCAGCCCAGTGTCAAGTAGCCATAAGTATAAAGAGTAGGATGCTAAAGTACACGGTGTCTGAAAATATACTGCGAAAACGACAGGCCAATATACCCGGATGTGCGGTTATCGGTTCACCTAAAACCGACCACAGTGGTATAGCTCAGCCGGTAGAGCAGTGGCCTTATAAGCCATGTGTCAATGGTTCGAATCCATTTACCACTATTCTCTCGTTGGGAATTCTTTCCAAATAAATTATAGCTGCTTTTTACCAACGAGATTGCCCCTTCGCCAAATGGTAAGGCACGGGTTTTTGGTGCCCGTATTTGTTGGTTCGAATCCAACAGGGGCGGCTTCAATAAAATACGGAGGGACGATGGTGAAAAAGACAAAAGAAGAGTTGATATGTGAGATCATTAAAGAGGCCGAAAAGATAGTAAAATATGGAGGAGGTGGTATCCGGTTTGTCCCAGAGTATGAAGAGGACGATTCCCATAAGAACCGTAAGTGAGTTTGAATCCTGTGACGACAAATGGTTCAAGGTGCAATACGGAATTACTTGGAAAACAACACACCGTTCTTGGATAGAATCGTGGCAGTATCGAATGCTAAAAAAATTTATCAACGATGGTAGACTATGGAAAGTAGAGAATTTATCGAATGGTTTGTAGAAAGCGAGATTGAAGATCAGGATGAGTATTTAGTTCAAGCAGAAAAAGTATGTTATGAAGGATATGGGAGGGAAAACGAATGTATGTTATGGTGAGACCGCACTTGATTGGAAGCGCACCGGTAGACATAGTGAATGTCAAAGACGTTCCTGTCCACCAATACGACATCATTAAGTATTATTTACCGAACAAGTGTGTAAGAACCGGCACGGTGATACATGAATATCAAAAGACACCGGACGCATGTACGCTGATGTCTGTATATCGGGAAGAGTATGTCAATAGCAAGACCGATTAAATGTAGGATCATCCTGCCGGGATTCCAGATAACCGGGGAGTTGAGTATATCGAACCTATCAGAATTTGATAAGTATTTAAAACGATACCACAAGTGCTATTCTGGAAACGAAGAAGTAGACGAGTTAATATTTGAAAACATGAGGTTAATAAATCGTGGGGAAAGAGAAAACATTTGAAAACAGAATCAAAGATTTTCTTAAAAAAGAGGGTTGCTATTTCTTCAAGTTTTGGGGTACAATGTACACACGCGCCGGTGTTCCAGACCTGATTGCCTGCGTGAACGGATGGTTTGTTGGAATCGAAGTTAAATCGGATGTTGGTAAACCAAGTGAGATCCAGCTCCAGAATATCAAAGAGATACATGATAATAGTGGATATGCCGTTGTGGTCAGGCCAGATGATTTCGATAAACTAAAAGAAATGATACGGGCAATCAAAGATGGAAACCATAGTAAAGCTACTAAATTAGAAGGAGGTATGCAAAAATGAAAGCAAAGGACTTAATGGTGGATGGCGAAATGCCCTTGGAAGATCTGATTATCTTCCTCAGAGGAATCATTTACGCCGAAGAGTTTTATCATTTTACTGACACGGTAAAATTTGAAACCATGGAAGCAAAGGAGGAGAAAGAATAATGGGAATCCCTGTGTTTGTTACTGGAAGATCTGGCACTGGAAAAACGTATTCTACAAAACGTATTCCAAAAGACAAGGCATGTTTTATATCGGTGCAAAAGCCCCGTCTCCCTTATCGTGGAGATTTTGAAGAGCATTATAAAACCGATAGGACTTTTACGATCATACAAATTTTAAAGAGCACTGATAAGAAGATCGTAATCATCGATGATGCGCAATATCTTATGGCAAATGAGTATCTGCGCAGAGCGGATGAGAAATCATATGACAAGTTCACCGACATCGGTGTATCTTTTAGAGAGTTAATTGATACCGTTGATGAACTACCCGAAGACGTAGTGGTATATTTCATGTGGCATACTGATACAAAAGACGGGATCACGCAGATGAAGACAGTCGGAAGAATGGTTGATCAGTATATCACACCAGAGGGTCTGTCCGACATCGTACTTGAAACTGCTGTTGTAGATGGGAAATACTATTTTATGACGCAGAACAACGGTCATAACGGTGTAAAGAGTCCGGAAGGAATGTTCCCGGAGTTTTCCATTGATAACGACCTTCAATATGTGGATGATAGTATTCGTAACTACTATTACTTCACGGGTGCAAAAACAGATGAAGAGATAAAGGAAGAGGCCGTTGAGCACATTGGTGAGGTGGAACCGCCCAGACGTAGAGAAAGGAAGCGTAGAGCGACCGAGAGTGAAGAGACGGCTGAACCTGTTGGTGAAGTGGAATCACCGAAACCCAGAGAGAGAAAGCGTAGGGAAACTGAAAGTGAAAGCAGTGAGGAAACTGCTGAAAAGGCATACCAAAAAGCGCAAGAGTCAAATGAACGGCTCGGCATTGATATGGAACAGGAAAAGAAACGTGCAAGAAAGAGGAGGAATGAAGAATGATCGACCTGAGTAAGTATGATAAGAAAGTAAACCGCAAAGAACTTGAAGAGCAGATGAAGAAAGCTTCCGAAAATAGCTTTGATCCGATTCCTGCCGGTGACTATGAAGTTAAATTGGAAAAGCTTGAACTCAAGGAGAATTCGAAGAACAATCTTATGATCTCCGCTCAGTACCGCATTCTCAACGGCCCGGAGAAGAACAAGTGCCTGTTCCAGAATATCACGATCTCTGGCACGAAGAACGATGGCTTTATGCTTCATCAGGCCAAAGAGCTCATCAATAATCTTGGATTTGACATTGAGTTCGAATCCTATGTGCAGTTCGGCGAAGAGGTAGAGGAAATTGCAGATAGTGCTATCGGCGAATTATATGACATTAGACTGTCCTATAACGGAGAGTATCAGAGATTCAATTTCATCTAATCTAAATTATTTTAAGACCGTGCATCCGAGGAAGGGAATCCCTTCCTCTCACGGCCTTAATAGCAAATATCCTGTATATTTAGATGACTATTTGGTGGAGGTACCGGATGACCCTTGTTTTTTATGACTTTGAAGTTTTCCCCCGGTTTTGGTGTGTTACATGCGCCGTCATTGGGGATGACGTGTATAAATTCAGTTCGGACTACGATGAAAAACACTTGAATAAAGATGATCTGTGTGCTTTTTACGAGTCTCATTCGAAAGACATCTGGATCGGATACAACAATAAAGCGTATGATCAATGGATAATGAAGTCGATTTTAGCCGGGTTTAATCCGTGGCAGATGAACACATGGCTCATTGATATGGATAGAAACGGCTGGGATTTCAGTGCGACGCTGAATAGCTACCGCATGATAAACTATGACTGTTTACACGGCTACCGGTCGCTTAAAGAACTCGAAGGATTCATGGGTGAGAGGATCAAGGAGACACCGATTGATTTTAGAAAAGAGGACGTTCTTACACCGGAAGAAATCGAGCTCGTGTTTCAGTACAATGAACACGATGTTGAGCAGACAATGAATGTATTTTTCGAGGATACCAGCCGGTTTAATGCTATGGTTGCGCTTGTATCAGAATATCGACTTCCACCGGAGTATGTAGGAAAAACTGAAGCCGGTATTGTAGAATCCATTCTCGGATGCAAAAAGCATAAGTATGATGATGAGTGGGATATTTCCCTTGTCGATACTCTTAGGATAAAAAAGTATGCACACATCATGTCGTGGTACAAAGATCCGATGAATTATAAGCTTGGACAGAAGTTAAATGTCCACGTCGCAGGTGTTCCCCATACTTTCGGCCGTGGGGGGATACACGGTGCGGTTGAAAAATATCATGGGGTCGGTCTCATCGTCCACGTAGACGTTCAGTCAATGTATCCATCGATTATGATTCGATACAACATGCTGTCCCGTTCAGTATCTAAACCGGAATTGTTTAAAGAAATTTACAACAAGAGGCTGCGTTTAAAAGCTGAAGGGAAAAAGAAAGAACAGGCTCCTTATAAGATTATTTTGAACAGTATGTTCGGAATATCTGGAGCTTCATTTTCAGAAGCGTATGATCCCAGACGTAATCACGAGGTCTGTATCAATGGCCAGTTATTGACATTGGATTTGATTGAACACCTTGAGCCGCACTGCCGTTTAATTCAGTCAAATACCGATGGTCTGATCATTGAAATACCGGACACGGATTCGGCATGGGATAAAATAGATGACATCTGCTATGAGTGGGAGCAGAGAACAGGGTTGAAGCTGTCTTTTGATGTCATAAAAGAGATATATCAAAAAGACGTAAACAACTATCTTTTCATTCAAGATGATGGAAAGATTGTCACTACGGGTGAGTATTTAAAGGATAGAACATCACTTGACAACGACCTTCCTATCGTGTCAAAAGCTATGCGGGAATACATGGTGAGCAAAACACCGGTTGAAGATACGATCCTTAATTCGAACAGCCTTATTGATTTCCAGAAGATCATAAAGCGTTCAGGAAAATATATGTATGTGTGGCACAACGGGCAGATCATGCAGGACAAAACATTCCGGGTGTTTGCTTCGAAGGATGAATCGGACTCATTCATCGGGAAGCAGAAGAGCCCGGGAGCTACAATCGAAAAGTTTGGGAACACACCAGATCATTGTTTTATAAATAATGATAATATTACTGGTTCTGGGATCCCGGACAAACTGGACAAGAAATATTATATCGATCTTGCAATTTCGAGATTAAATGATTTTGGAGTTGAAAATGTATAACTTATACAAGGGGTATATTCCCACAAAAAATAAATCGGCAACAAAACGATTTAAAAATGTTGAGCTCGACAGCCTTGAGGATGTTCAAAATCTCAATGAGTATGCCGGGGTTCTGAACGATGATACTATATTGATCGATGTTGATGATATGGAGCAGTCAGACATCCTTCTTAATATCGTGAAATCGGAAGGATTAAAGTGTAAAGTTTACGCCACAAGCCGTGGTAAACATTTTCTTTTTTTGAACACGGTAGTGAGCAGATGTATGACAGACGGATCCCTCGCATGTGGCGTTGCGCGGGTCGATATTAAAGTTGGTGTCCAGTATGAAGTGCTGAAATTTAATGGTGTGTTACGGGAAGTTCTCTATGACACTGAAGAATATGAGTGTTTACCTAACTGGTTAATTCCAGTTAAATCGACAAAAATATTCTCACGTATGGCAAATGGTGACGGTAGAAATACCGCCATATTTAAGCATGTGAGTCTCTTGATGCAGAGCGGGATCAGTAAATCTGATATTATAACTGCTGTAAAGATGCTCAATAAATACGTGTTTACAGATAAACTCCCGGACGATGAGATTGCGAAGCTTCTCCGGGATGAGAGGTTTGCGAAGCCGAGCTTTTTCAAGGGAGAAAAATTCTTACATGCCGAATTCTCAAAGTGGCTGAAAGATACTTATAATATGTGCAAGATCAACAATGATCTTTATACTTATAACGGATACTGTTACACCAACGATATTCGAGAAGTGAAGCGTCAGATGATTCAGGAGATCCCCACGCTCAAGGACGCACAGCGCACCGAGGTGTATAAGTATTTGGATCTCATTGTAGACGATCATGCCGAGAGTGAGGCACGGTATATCTGTTTCGACAATGGAGTCTATGATCTATTGACGGATGCTCTGCTTCCATTCTCACCGTCATATATTGTGACAAACAAAATAAATGCTGATTATGTTCCCAATGCCGAGAATCCAATCGTTGAAAAGGCAATGATCGATTTCGCAAATGGAAACGAACAAATAAAGATGCTGCTTGAGGAAATGATCGGATACTGTCTGTATCGCAGAAACGAACTCCGCAAAGCGTTCATCTTAGTTGGTGATAAACAAAACGGAAAATCCACCTTCTTACAAATGCTGAATGCGTTTGTGGGAATTGATAACACTGTCGCCCTTGACCTTGCTGAACTGGGAGACCGTTTCAAGACAGCACAATTATCCGGGAAGCTCGTCTGCGCAGGTGATGATATTGAAGATAACTTCATAAGCAATCTGGCGATATTCAAAAAACTTGTCACGGGAAACCCGGTGAACGCTGAGAGAAAAGGGCAGGATCCTTTTGATTTCAGTAACTATGCCAAACTCATTTTCAGTGCAAACAGCGTTCCGAGAATGAATGATAAAACTGGAGCAGTAATGAGCAGACTGATCCTTGTACCCTTTAGCGCACATTTTGAACCGGGAGAAGAGGGATTTGATCTTGAGATTATCGACAAACTTACAACATCATCGGCAAAGTCATATATCGCACGTATAGGGATTGAAGGATTAAAGAGGGTGTTAAAGTTTAGAAAATTCACAACAGGAAAAGAGATCGAGAAAACACTTGATGATTATATCACAAATAATAACAGCGTTCTTCTGTATTTACGGGAAGAAAAACCGAAGCTGGAGCACGAGCCGGTTGGAGATAAGTTTGCGCAGTATCAGCTTTTCTGTTACTCGAATAACATTAAGCCGGTGAGTAAGATAAACTTTAGTAAAATAATAAAATCACACCTTGGATTCGAATCCATCCCCAAAAATATCAGGGGAAAAGGTGTAAGATGCTTCGAAAAAAGCCCCTCGCCGTAAAGACGAGGGGTGAATTATAGGGGACGGAAAACACACACACTATTATTGTATCATATATATACAAAATGTCAATAAAAATGACCGGGGAGAATCGGACAACCCCGGCCATCTTCCTATGGAGGCACACAAATGCTATAATTATATTAGCACATTTAATCAGCGATTGCAAGATATTTTTTATTCACCCAGCCATTTACTTTCTTCAGGTGTACCCAGTTTCCTTTTACCTTGTCCACAGTATCGACATAAGAAGTCCCAAGGACTTTCTTTACCGCATACGTAGCACCGGCTCCCCTTCGGCAGTTCAGCCTGACGGTGGGATGAACCTTCTCGCCAAAGAAGCCATCCTCAAGTTCTTTGATCTTGGCACGGGTGATCTTGCCAACAATGCCGTCAACCTTCAAACCTTGGGTTTTCTGAAGTTTCTTTACGGCAGCTCTTGTTCTGGCCTTAAACTTTCCGTCAATCAGCAGAGGAAGATCATACTGGTCGGTGTATCCCAGATCATTTAACTGCTTCTGAAGCTTCTTCACATCCTCCCCGGTGCAGCCGTACTTGAGATCCCGAATCGCTTCCTCATAGGGCGGTTCATAAATAGCATAGATCTGCTTCTGAGGATACTGAGACTCCTTGATATAGTCAGATTGATTTCCACCAAGACTTGAGAAATATCCGGATCCTGTATAAGTAAAATCTTTGTAAGCAGACGTCACGTGCTTTGCGGAATCATACGTCATGGGCGGATCGCTCTTTAAAATAAGAATGATAGTTCCACGCTTTACGGTATAATTTTTCGGAATCTTATTTTTCATGTAAAGCTTTCCGACTCCGTTTTTATCTGCCTTTTCAAATTCTTTTAATAAATAATAACAGTTATCTTGTTTCTGTCCGATTTTGGCGAGTAATCCGAGCTGGTTAAGAATATAGGACATCGAGATCGCGCACCACGAAACCTTCGCAAATTCACCATCATAGTACCACTCGATCATGGTTCTAACGATGCCGTTGTATTCTTTTACTCCTATGTATTTTTCAAACAAATCGGTTACGGTTTTCATTTTTCTTCCTTTCCCACAATGTCGTGATCCTCAAAATATTCATCTGATTTAATTTTCAGAATACTGTTACAAAATGCCGTAAGAGCAGTTGCGGTAAGACCTACCTGCTCCGCATACGGCAGATCCCATATCATTGCACATGCAATGTATAGTGCCGCAAGGGCATCGATTATAATTCTCGTAACAAAAACGATCTTGTCATAAGTTAAATTGTGCATAATTAATCCTCCTTTTTTGGTAGCCAGTTTGGAATAACTATGTCGTTTTCCATAAGCCATTCCGTAAAAATGTTGGTTAAAACCCAGTTTCCGTGCAGATCCTCAAAATAGTGCTGCCCGAGTCTTAAAATATCAGTTTTCTCATTCGGAAAATCCCGAATCATAACCATCAACTGAGTCCTCAAATCGTCTTTTTTAATCAGCGCAACTTCTTTTTTCAGATCATTCAAAGACTCTTTGATTCCATTCAGTTCCGCTGACGTTTCATTTTCAATCGCTTTTTTCTGTGATATAAGATCAAAAATTTTAGTGATCAAAATACCAAGTACACCGCACACGGCTGGAATTATTATATCCATAGTGCGCCCTCCTATTGTTGTAATAATTTCCTCAATTCTTCAGCCACAATTTGTGATATATCAATATCACCAGAACCGAGGATGTTTTGCCCATTGATCGTTTTGATATTCTGTCCGGAGACAAGGAGATCTTGCTTCCTATCAATCAGATCCCTTGCCTCTTTATCTTTAATATCGTATTTTATACCTTTTTTTGTAAAACTAACACAATATTTTTTCATATCATTCGCCGTCTTTGGTTATTTTAACTAAATATTTGGGCCATCGTATATTAATTCAAAAACTTGTACACCATAGTCTGTAAACACGAGCTCGAATCCACCTCCAATCATTGCCGTTGTTTGATAAGGTGAATTCATATCATAGTCCTGAAGAGTATTGTCCCACGGATAAACGGTGGCATCAATCAATTCCCCCCTCATATAAGTGTAAGTAATATCTTCCAATACGTTAACCGGCACGGGATCGTTGTTGGAATCGAGCAAAGTATAGGCCTTTTTCACAGGACGAATAAAAAGTACAAGAGAACAATATTTTTCAATGAATTGACTCAGTTCATTGGGATATATCTGATGCCCAACTACGTCAACATCTCCAATATATTCATAATGGGCACCTGACCATTGATACGGAAGATAATAAGTGTGCTCCAATGCGTTTTTTCCACCAAGTGTTACCGGCGTAACGATCCTAGGAGCAGTTGAAGGAGCGATATAATTGTCTTCTTTTCTCCAGTTGATCACCGTGTCCCTAAACACAAACTCAATGTATTCGCCGTACTGGTCACTCCAAACTCTCCCGGTAGATTTATACAAATATGTTAGATAGAATAAATATACTGTCTCTCCGTTTTCGATTCTGGCTTTATATTCATCGAAATCCTCTTCAATTCCTCCCATGCAGTCTACATATATGAGATTGAAGGATCCACTGCTGCCGCCACTACCGCATGAGCAGTCCATTTCATGCCATTCGTTATCATGGTAATAGTAAAATTTTCCAGTATCAAGTTCGAGATAAATACTGTTTTCTGCCACATCACTCGGCTTTGGCTCCGTGGATACACCGGAATACTGCGGATCCGGGGCATTCTGCTCCAGCGCCGTTATTCTTTCATCTATCGGTTCGAGTGCTTCATTTAAAAGCTCCAATGCCTTATAGTAGCAATCGCAATCTGAATCAGGTAAATATACTTCTTTTGGCATAAATTATCCCTCGTTTTAATTATCAAATTTACTCAGCCATTGATTCAAAGTTATGGTTTCCATCGGCATTCCCTCTGTCACATATCGATTTCTGATCTGAGACGAAAGAGATACTTTTTCTTCTTCTGTGAGAGAATCCCAAAGATTTTTATGGGATTTATAATAAGCATCAAATCTCTTCTCAACCTTCTCACGATATTCCGCATTTGTTTTATCAAGCCATTCTTTTTTATTCATAGTATAGTATGAATCAAGAATCATCGCACTTGCGTAAAACTTTGCCTTGTCGATCCTGTTTCTATCAATGAACTCGTTCACAAGAGCGTCGTTTGAATCGAGCATATTGGTGTATGTTTTCAGAATATAGTCCTTATCATGTCTGCATACACTGTTATCTCTCCATTTCCAAAGATAGAACGGGGTTGGACAAAATCTTGCCTGTTCCTGATTTGACACAAGAGACTGAGCTAAAACATTAAAGTAGCTATCCTCGTGAATAGTCAAAGAAGGATTGAATCTAATATTGTTGTTGATTAGATATTTTCTTCTATGAACTTTTCCATGAACAAAAGTAGAATCCATGTTATGATTTATATAAATTGGATTTCTATTTTGGTCTCTTGTTTCTTCAATAAATGCACTGACAAACGTCTCAAACCCACGCTCCATCTCTTGGAATACAATAAATAAACCGCATACGTTACAGAACATGTCGTCCGCATCACAGAACATAACATAATCCGCCGTTGCATGATCCAGTGCAAAATTTCTTGTGGCACTTACACCATTATGCTCAGCGTGAATATGACGAATTTGGAAGGGATACTTCATCACCCAATCATTTATGGGGAGGGGTGTTGCCTCATCCCCATCATAAGCAATAATCACACCGATCTCGGAAAAATCAATGTTTTGCTGTAAGGCCAGCGAGTCCAAAAGCGGTTCCATTTCGAATGCTTTTTCCTTGTAGTGCGGAACTAAGATCTGTAACTTCATAATATATTGTCCTTTCTTTATTATACTCCCACGATTCGTGATGAAATAAGGCTCCAACTCGGCGCAGTTTGAAATGCCGTTAATAAACTGCTCGGAACATAAACGCTCCCGTACACTCCGCCTGTTGATCCAGTGTAACCGCCGATTGGCGTGGAGTAGAATACTGATCCTTTGAGAGTAGGCACAGACGATACTCCAACCAAGTTAAAAGAGAGCAGATTATAACAACTACGAAAAGCGTTTGAATCAATACTTCTACAAACAGGAAAACTTACTTCAACAAGAGAACGACAAGTTTGAAAAGCACCGACCCCAATACTTGTACAAGCAGGAAAACTTACTTCTGTAAGAGAAGAACAAGTTTGAAAAGCATATTCACCAATACTTGTACAAGCAGGGAAACTTACTTCTGTAAGAGAATAACAACTATAAAAGGCTGAAGCTCTAATGCTTGTGCAAACAGGGAAACTTACTTCTGTAAGAGAAGAACAACTGTAAAAAGCATAACTCCCAATACTTGTGCAAACAGGGAAACTTACTTCTGTAAGAGAAGAACAAGTTTGAAAAGCACCGGCCCCAATACTTGTACAAGCAGGAAAACTTACTTCTGTAAGAGAAGAACAAGTTTGAAAAGCACCGGCCCCAATACTTGTGCAAACAGGGAAACTTACTTCTGTAAGAGAAGAACAACTGTAAAAAGCATAACTCCCAATATTTGTGCAATTAGGAAAATTTGCTTCAGTAATAGAAGAACAACTGTAAAAAGCATACGAACCTATATACGATGCACTGCCGCTTATTGCTCCGCTGATAGTCCTAAGGGCGACTTCGTCCGCAGTGATACCGCAAACACCTGCTACATCCACGTCTACACTCGCATAACTGTACACATCATAAATGCCATTTTCTGTAATAGGCAACGTTCCAGACGGAAGAGGGACACTTACAATAACAGGATTGAATGCCTTACCTTCCGGTGCAACATACTGCCCATTCTCTGTAACTTCTAACAGCTCTTCCTCTGAGCCCGCCTTACAGCATAAGCATCTTGCTAATAATATATCATAAAAATTCATAATATTTTCTCCATTAAATTATGTCACCATCAGAGCCTTGGATTATCATCGGTTATTTCTCAGGTGCAAGGGTGATAGTGCCATCCCCTCTGATGAGGAATGCGAACTTATCGTCGTCCCACGTTATCGACCCGGTAATAGTGGGCTCAGTCGAAAAATCAGCGAGTCCAAAAGCAGTACCACGAAGGACATATGCCCCATTATATAGCGGGACATCCACTGATACTGGAGTGTGCCCAACCACTATTGCTTTAATGTCTTCGTTGATAGGAAATGAAAGCAGAACGACGTATGCAGCAGAGGAGTCCGCCGCTGAGTTAATAAATGTCACTTGCGCAGTGGCGACACTTCCCCCACCGCCACCACCCCCGTCGCCACAGCAAGGAACTTCCTTCCATTCTGTGCCATCATAGTAATAAACTTTCCCTGTA
>Ga0247608_10000798_pt1 | contig 48105 bp, 36 predicted proteins | sample 176DNAGHGlowgp2_FD_193490 | JGI IMG/M metagenome (GOLD analysis project Ga0247608, IMG submission 193490) | Sheep rumen microbial communities from Palmerston North, Manawatu-Wanganui, New Zealand - 1766 DNA GHGlow gp2 | ecosystem: Host-associated > Mammals > Digestive system > Stomach > Rumen ...
CTTTTATCGATAAACCTCGAGAAACGGATTTATCATGAGAACATATGGATTGAAATTGATCATTAATGAGAATATGACCTATTCCTCTTTATTATTATTCAGATCCAGAAAAAGCTTTACTTTATGCGTGAGAAAGCAGTAAAACAACTCATCATACAGATCTTTGCATAGGTTCTTGTATGTACTACACTTGATTAATAATCTGAGCTATGAATTGAGTTCCTAAAAAAGAACTTTTATCTCCATATTATTCTCCTGTAAAAGATTATCGAAAAACTCATGAATTAGCTGATATACTAAAACCTATAATAGAATGAAGTTATAAGATGAAAGATAGATATCAGATTAATCCTAGTGGATACGTTGTAGATACTTTAGAAACTGTTTTATGGGGATTTTGAATGGCTGAATCTTTTGAAGATTGATTAATGAAAGTAGTAAATCTTTGAGGAGATGCAGATACTACTTGATGTATTTATTGATACCTAGCATGAGCTTATTATTGATATGACGCTATTCCTAAAGAACGGATAAATAGGTTAGTTGATAAAGATAGAATAAAAGATTTTGCTGAGAAATTATATAAGGAGTGAATTTAATTTATAAAATTATTTAACAATGGAAAAATTATATTTTGAATTACCTACAGATACAGAATGAATGGAAATACCTAAAAATTCTCCATTAAATTATGAAGTTGCAGTCGATGTTTATAAATGAAATATAAATAAAGCTGTAATTATAATTGTTTGAAAATGATGAACTACTGAATGATATCAAAATAAATATATAACTATAGCAAATAACTTAGTATTCAATTATTGAGCAAGTGTATTTGTAGTTGAAAATCCATGAATATCACGAGATGATCCTGAAAAGTTCTTTGATTGTGCTATAAAGTTTGTTAGTGAAAAAATGAATGAATTCTGATTTGCCAACTTTGATATCGATTGCATTTGATTCTCAGCCTGATGACATTTTGTGTGAAAATTTGCTTATAAATATTCAAATATAAAACAGATATTGCTCATAAACCCTGTATTAAGAGTTGATTTTGAGAAATTAAAAAATGCTCTAAATTCATTCAACTGAAAGATAACAATTATACAATGAGAAAAAGATGTAGATTATGTGTTCAGTCCATTATTAAAACAAATCCCAAAGGCACGTGTTGTCGTGTTGAACTGAGTAGATCATCAATTTACTAATAAATGAGGATTAGATTTATTTATATGATTACCAGAAAAATATTTATCTTAATTTACCATCTTCTCCAACTAGGACAAGGCTGGTTTACATTAATATGAGCGAATCATTCATATTGAATAGCTTCTTTGATTGCTTCTTTCATTCAGTTTAAGTCTTTTCAATCTACTCTTTTTACGAATCCACATCCAGCACTTTCTAATAATTTTACTGGATCAAAAGGTTTAGTCTGATTTCCATTTGGAGTAGAATTAGTTTTTACATCTAGCGGAGTGGTAGGAGAAGCTTGACCGGTAGTTAAAGCATAATTTTCATTATCACATGTGATATGTAGAATTTTGATATTGTTTCTAGCCGCATGAAGTAAGTGTCCTAATCAAATTCCATAAGTATCACCATCTCCAGAAAGTGAGATTACAGTCAATTTAGGATTTGCAAGTTTTACTCCAGTTGCAAAAGGTATTCCTCTTCCATGTAGAGTTTCAGCTCAATAGCAATCCATATATTGGCTCATTTTACTTCCACATCCGATTCCAGTTATAAACACTACATTTTCCTTTTCTATTCATAAACTTTCTAGAGCCTGTTTGATAGCTAAGTGAATTAAAAAATTTCAGCATCAAGGACATCGTTGTATTGACTGTAAGTTAGTTCTCATGAGTTGTTGTAAACGATAATAAATCTTTTTTTGTCCTCCTTTTTGAAAGGAGGTGGCTCGTAGAGCCGGAGGATTTTTAATCGTATGATGTGTAAAAATCCCCAGTCATTTCATGACAGCCCCTTTCAGTAAAGGGGCACAGATTTTTATTTTATTTTTTCTTCGATTTCTTCTACCATAAATGGATATAAGCTGAACTTTCTCAAATGGTCAATTTTTTCATCCCATTCATCAGTAACTAATCAGCATTCTGTGCGAATATATCTTTCACAGCTTCCATCGTGATTTAATTCAACGAATAATAATTTTTCAATCTGATTTTCTTTCTCTTTAAAGAATTTTCTCAAACTTTCATCGAATGGTTGGAATACCTTCATCACGATTAGTCACCAGTCATTATTTTCAGAAATAACTTTTTCGATAGGGTAGCGGTTAATTCACCGAGTAACAAAGAATTTCTTTGCATTTGGATTGATGATTTCATAAGCAATTCAGTCGCTGAGTTCTTCTTTCTTGAATGTCTCCATTTTTCTAGCACGTTTTTCCATTTGCTGAACTTTGATTTTTGGATCTTCATTAGTTGCTCAGCTTTCTGTATGTTCATAAGAAGTGGCGATGAATAATGTATTCTTAGTTCACGGAACAGCCTTTGGAGAGATTCAGTTTTCTGTATCTTTGTATCTCAAGTATTCATCATTTTCTCATCATTTAGCTATTTCTCCACGATTGATTTTAGGATCTCTTAATTTATTCAAATCTATACTCATCAAGCATTCTGACAAAGTTTTATCTACCAAAAACATTACAGGATGTTGATAAATATCACTCCAGTTTAAAGCTCGAGCTATCATTTCATAAGCCTCTTCATAACTACTTGGAGCTAAAACGATAGGTTTAGTTTCTCCAAATCAAGCATTTAATGCAATATCCAAATCTCATTGAGCAACGAAAGTTGGAGTTCATGTACTTGGTCAGTCTCTTTGAGATAAAACATAAACTCATCATATTTCAGCCTGATTTGCAAATGCCAAACTTTCTACCATCAAAGCAAATCATCATCCACTAGTTCAGCACATAGCTCTTTTTCATGCATAGCTCGCTCCAAGCATCATCATACTGACAGCGATTTCATCTTCTCACTGATGGAAAGTAATCTCTGGATGTTCCAATACGCCATTGATTATGCTAGAAGCAGGAGTCATAGGATATGCTGAATAAAATTCTAATCAGGCTTTAGCTGCACCATTTGCTATCAAATGATTTCCAAAATCCATAGATAAAGGATTTCAAACATCATTAGATAAATCTGACTTTATTCATCAGTTATTCTTACCAAATTCGATTCATTCTCCCAATGCTTTCAGATTTCATTCTCTATCTTTGGCTAAGAATCATTTTTCTTCTAGTATATTTTCTGCATCGTTAGTGCTTAGATTAAAGAATTCTATAGCAATTCCAAATGCGAAAATATTCTTTCTTCCAGAATTTACCATACTCAAATCGATAATATCCTCCAATTCAAATATTTCAGAATTTTTCTGTATAGCTAATTTATCCAAAGCTATAAAAGTCTGAACTTTACGAGAAAAATATGGCTTATCATCATCAGAAATATTTACAAACATTGTATTATTATTTCATCTGATTACACTTGCATATTCTTTATCCACTCGCACGTGGTATCATTTTTTGGATAAGATTTGAGCCAATAATTCTCATGCTGTATTTATTCATGATCACGCTGGTCATGAAAATGCAATATTAAAGTGCATATTTACTTAAATATAATAAAAATTCATCGAGTAGTATGATAAGGAAAGTGGGTGTAAAAACAAGAAGAAAAAATGAACTAAAAAATAATAACCGAATGGTTATTACTTTAGTTTGGGTTGTATATTAATTCTGTATTTATATTTAAACTGATAGGCAATTCTTCTCAGTTATCCAAGTATTTCAGAATCTCTTGGTGAACCTTCTCATCTTTAGCTCTAAATCACAATTTATAGTAAAATCCTAAATTTGTAATTTCTTTCCTATAACTAGGTCTATCCGAAATTAAAAACGGATTAGCAACGGCGGTAACTACTCAGTTTTTTCATTCAGACTTTGAAAGTTCTATAATTCTCTCAACTAATTTTGTTCAGGCTCATTTTTGATATGAAATGATAGTATCTATTTCAATTGAATCGGAATTTAAACTATATTTTAATCTTCATAATTCTTGGTCAAAGAGACTATCTTTGATTACTATTACTCAACGATAATCTTTAAATGTATGTTCAAATTCGAAACCATCATGTTTTTCTATTACAGTTTGAGATTCTGGAAAACTGTTTTGAGAATCCTGTTCTATAGATTCTAAATTATTTTTGGACAACTTATTCCTAATTTTATCCAAAACCACTGAAAGCTTGCTTTTCTGTTTCAGCTTTTCGTTTTTATCTAAATTATCCAACACAACCATTTATAATAATTTAATCATTGAAATTTTGAAGATATTCTTTTTGCCAATTGATGTATAGCTGTGCTACAATATTATCAAAGTTTGCTAATTTATCCTTAAAAAATTGTAAATTTTTATCCTTAAGTCTATCATATTCAGATTTTTCTTGGTCATTTAAGAATTTATAGAGATTTAATTCGATATATTCATCCAAAATTGGACGTATATCTTCTTTAAGCATCTCAAAATCATCCTCTTTAGGATCAAAACCAGCCATAACAAGAGTATCATTTAGAAATTGTTCTTGTCAAATATTCATTTTTGTTTTGTTTATAAATTAAATTAATATTATTGTATGAAATCTCTGCAATATTGCAAATTATTGAGAATCTTTAATCTCGGCCACTTTTTTAAGTGTTTCATTTATATTATTGTATACTCATTCTCACTGGTTGACAGGATTTTTTCATAAATTAATCCTTTCCTCAAATTCAGAATCTGAAGATTCCCAATCTGAAACATTTATGCTTTTATTTTCATATCTTTTATTCATCTCTTTTGCAATGGCTGCTAATAATGGAGATCCATAATAATTATTAATTTCCGATTGTTCTCATTTATTTAACCATCATTTTGATCATCATATTCAAAATACTGGATAAAATTTATCCGGAGCTACTCAGCGTTTGTTTCATAATCATGAACTCAAATAGAATGGTACGGTTAATTCATCTGATAATTTAATTATTATCATAGGACGCAGTAAATATCTTGCATAATCACCATCAGATAAGGCTGAGTTAATTAATTTTTTGGCTTTATCTTCGTACTTTTCAATATCAAATTCATTTAAATAATGTTTAAATTCAGAATCCAATCAACTACCCAATTCTTTTTTTATGCGACTCAAAACATATGCATTATCTTTAAATTCTTCTTTCAGAGAATCTATAGTACTTTTATCGTAAAAATTTATTTTAGGAAATCTTTCCCAAAAATCTTTAGCTTCGTCTAATTTTTTCAAAGCTCGAGGAGAGTCCTTATATTTTTCTTTGTATGTATCTTCATCATAATCATCATGAAATACAGTGTATAAATCATGTTTAACATTACCTTTTAGTTCTTCAGAAATTTCTTCGTTTTTATCCACTTCTTTATTAATTTCTTCTTTTTCATTAGATTTCATTGGCGGAATTATAATTGAGGCCATTTTTGTATCTCATTTTTCTTTATCTCAATCTTTCATATCCAAATGTTCTCATCAAGATTCTCAAGAATCATCTCATTCATCTCATGAGGATAAGGCTTTTGATTTTTTATCATTTTTTTCCTTATCCAGATCTCCTTTTTCGTTTTTTTTGTTGTCAGCATTTTTAGTGTCGGATTTCTTAGTTTTAACTTCTTTATCATCATCAAGTATTTCTCTTTTGAATGTATTAGAGAACCGAGGTAATCCAACAACTAACCATTCTTTTTCTGCAGGAATAACAGTCTGTGTTCATGGCTCACCAGGGACAAATCTAGATATTTCCATGAATGCTTTACCAACTCTAGATGCTGCATCATGGGCAATAGTTCAGTCTATATCCATTACAGGATCGTAACTTAAATTTAATTTACCTGGGAAATTACCCGCTCATTTTACAGTCTCTTCTATAAGTTCTAAGCATCTCGCTCAATGTAGATCTGTATTAGTAAATCCATTAGTCGCGAATCCATTATCTAATTGACTTATTAATTCATTTTTATTACTCAAAGAAGAATTAGCAATTACTTCTTTTACTTGATCTAATTTTGTTAAGTAGAAATTATGATCTAATAATGAACTTCCAGCACGTACGGCTGTTCAATCTGTTCAAGCTCAAAGATGTAAGGTAACGGTATCTGATGAGCTCAATCAAGAAATATTGTTTTGAGCAGTATTGAAAATCTGATTTCATCAAGAAAGTTCATATTGTCACATTCCAAAATTATCTGTAACTGTATTTGTGCTTGATACATCCATACTATCAGGTGTTCATGGATTAGTGACAATCGTATCTTTAGCAAACATTCCAGTATGAGTTATTGCTTGAGTAGCAGCAGCTGTACCGAATGTAATAGCTGCAGTTCATAGTCATCGTTTAGTAGCTAACCAAGCCCTCTCTCATCTGAATTTTTTAGATGCAGAATTGTAATCCTTTTTATATGATTTTAGCAAATCATTATAATCAACTACATTCCCTGATGTATCATAGGCTTCGATTAAAGGAATATCTTTTAGAGTAGCTCATTGACCTAAAACACGATTAGCTCCCAAAGTTAAAGCATTTTCTAAATCATAAAAATCTCTTTCAATTTTATTTTTATCTTTTGACTTTAGGAAATTATGTCATTTTGACCAATACGTTTCTAATCTGGCTCTTGCATCCAAAAGAGTACAATTTAAGGCATTTTTTTCATCAGAACTAAGAGAATCGTAGCGTCATAATAATCCATATATTAAATTCGCAATCTCATTTGTATTTCATTCGTTTTCGTTTTGTAGCTCAGCTTGTGTAGTTTTACCGTATAATTCAAGCTGTCTCTTAGCTCTATAACGCTTAAACCATCAATTAGTATATTTACCTTCACTATCTTTTTCGGTCCTAATTCTTTCCCATTCTTTCATTTTAGCGATTTCTTCTTCATAATTTCTAGTCAGATTCTTTTCATATGTATTTTGTTCTTTCGTGTGATGCGTCCATTTTTTGATAAAATTTTTGGCTCAAACTAGACCTGAAACTGTTGCAGTAGCAGCTAAGGCTGAACCTCATAATAATCCAACGGCAATTCATGATGCACTAATTCAAGCGACAGTTAAAGCTTGTCACCATCGAGGCATTTTATCCAATTTATTACCAAATCTGAATAACCGATTTTCACGGTCTTTATTATTGGTTTGATATGCTCATTTACCATTTGTAAGTAAATCTAATTTTATCTGTAAATTAGTTAGTGAAGCATTTGCTAAAGCTTTTTGATGTTTAATGAATCTATTTATTTTTTCATCAAGTTTTTCCTTTGATAATCATTCTGTATTTCACAAAATGCTCAAAATTTCATCTCTAAATCTTGGATCTCTCTTATACTTGTTAAAATCATCATCAATTGCTTTGCGAATTGCATCAAAATGAGACTCTTTAGAATCACTCAAATATTTTTCTAAATCTGATGTGATGGATTTTAGTAATTTATTATCGTTTTTAATAGCATCAAGTTTATCTAGAATATTAGTTGCAAGAAATTGCTGCTCTTTCGGTAACTTTAATTCATCTTTTACAAATTTATTAAATTTGTTTTGAAAATCTATTTTAGAAAACTTTCATGCTACATAGTCCTGACACATTCCTCTGAATTCTTTTTGAGCATCTTTTGAAAGTTGCAATTCTTTTCTATTTATCTTTCAGAAGGCTTCGCGAGTAACTCAATTCTTTCATAAAACCTCCTCCAAATCGTGACGTGTGGCTTGTTTAGTCATCTCTCTATTGATTGTTCAATTATTTGTAAATGGAGTCCTTTCATAATTTTCTTTCATTTTCGCTATTTTATTTTTTCTAATTCTTCCTCTTGCTAAGAATAGTTTTCACCTTTTAAATACATTATATCGTGCAGTATTGTGCCAATCTTCGTTGATTTCATTCTCTACTTCACGAGAAATCATATCTTCATATGACTCGGATACATCAGAAAGTACAGCACCTCATTCAACTTCAAAAGATGTAAGTTCATCTGTATCAGGAATGTGAATCGGTGTAGGTATAGGTTTTGGTTCAGGTTTTGGTTCGGGTTTTGGTTCAGGTTTTGGTTCAGGTTTTGGTTCAGGTTTTGGTTCAGGTTTTGGTTCAGGTTTTGGTTCGGGTTTTGTTTCAGGTTTTGGTTCGGGTTTTGGTTCGGGTTTTGGTTCAGGTTTTGGTTCGGGTTTTGGTTCAGGTTTTGGTTCGGGTTTTGGTTCGGGTTTTGGTTCAGGTTTGGAGTCCTTAAGGATTATAATTTCCTTAATATCTCAAACGGGACAACGATAAGATTTAAATGTATTAAAATTCTCAGTTCTTATTCATTTTCAGTGTTCAGTTCTTACGTCTTCATACGTTATTTCATTTCAATACATAGCACTTGGAGGTGTTATTACTTTAATAGATGTTCAATCATTTAATAAAATTCTATCTCCAGCTTCTAAATTTTCAAATCTTTCCCTTATATCATTTTTTTCCTTTAGGTGAAGAGCTCTTCATCCATTTACTTTAAAATATAGTAATTTTTTTTCTAGACTATCACTACTATTATTATCTTTCATAGATTCTAAACACTCTAAAACATCTTCTAGAAATAATCCTTTATATAATATTTTCCCATATTTTCATAGTTCTTTACGTATTTTTTCATAATATTTATCACTTTTTATTAAACGTTTCAACAGAGCGTTATTTTTAATATCATCCATATCGCTATTTACTATATCATCAACAACATCTTTGATAACATCAGAATCAAAAGAATCATCGTTACCTAAATCCATATATACGTTCCTATTTACATCATTTACATCAGGTGTAGGTATGCTATGTCCTAATCTATAATCTACATCTGCAATAAATCTTTTTAAAATAACAATTTCTCTCTCTTCGCGCTTTGAAGGTAGCTCTCATGATTTTCTCTTCTCCTTAATCACTTTTTCTTTTTCCGATAATTTCTGTTCTAGTTCAGCTTTAATGTTGTTTCATATCTCTGTACGAGATTTTTCATCTCCTCAAATGGTAAGTACATCAAAAAGTTCTCATCTTATTCTTTTGATGGTATTATTTCCATTGTCACTTACTCATTCTTTGAGCTTTTTTGCTAAATTCTCATCTATGTGTTTTCAAATTGTTTGATAAACTTTAGTAGATGCGGATTTCTTAGAGCTGGCCATAATGAAAACTGTTAAAAAATAAATTAACCTTCATTAATAATTATAATCACAAATATCAAAAAAGTCAAAAAATCTGAGACTTTTTTACATATATTCAGAGGGTAGGGGAGTTTCACAAAAAATTAATCGCTAGCTATCCATAAAATATCTAGTCATAAACTTGATTTATTTTCAGATTTTTTTATAATCTTAACTAGGTTTTATCATTTTTTGAAAAATTATGCAATTCTATGATGAAGTGGAAATTAGTGTAGAATCATGAAAATGAGGAAATGGACTAGCTAGTGGGAGAAGAGAAAGCTGAATCCCCTACTGATGACCAAATGGATGAGATGGTGGAAATGGAGGTTCCATAATTTTTCAAGCAAGCAAAGATGAAAGTACATTACTTGAATACAAATACAAGAAAATCTTTAAAGCAAAGAACTGAGAAGACTGAAGAACCAAAGACCAATACGGGGCAAATGCACCTGATTTAACATTGATAGTTCCAGTGGAAACTATGGTAAAACATGCTGAAACTGGGAAAATATTACACCATTTCACTGAGGACTGAGAAACTTGGAAAGCCGTTGCATGATGAATTGGATGAAAATGAAACATTCATTTCAAGGATGCTGTGAATCAATATCCAAATTTTTTCCTATTATGAGAACCTGGACAGAAATTAAATCTAATTTTGGAATTACAGCTACTTTGAGATGTTGGATTAATTTGAAATCCAAGCGTTGGAAAGTCTTCGCTAATTAACTGTGCTGCATCTACTAAAGCCAAAGTAGCCGACTACCCTTTCACGACTTTAGTACCAAATCTATGAAGTGTGTCCGTTGGAGATTATAAGTTCAATATGGTAGATATTCCATGATTAATTGAATGAGCTGCTGAGGGAAAATGATTAGGAAATGACTTCTTACGCCACGTTTTGAAAGCCAGAATTTTTGCTATGGTGATGGATATGTCTCGCTACGATGAATGAATCAAAGAAACAAACGGCCTATTTGATGAAATCCGTATATATATTGAGCAGAAATTTCTGCAAGATGAAGATGACTATAAATTCACTTTCGAAAAGCAATGAGACTGAATCAATTTCAACGTGTATGTAGACTGAGATTTATTCATGACCAAGAGAGTTGTATTTGTGCTAAATAAATATGATTTAATAAACGACGAAGAATTATTGGCTGAATATGAGAAATTATTAATTCAGATTTTTACTGAGTATCTAAAAGATCATTGATATAAACCTTTAGGTGAAGATTTAATCAGAAAAAATATTTTCATTACTTCTGCATGAACATACTATTGAGTAGGAGAATGGTGTCGTGGAATGGCTGAAATGCTCAAAAAATTACCAAAAATGGAAATACCTACAGTTGAACCAAAAATCGCACTGGATTTTGATGATGAAGATGGAGAAATGATCACAGATATCACAGATGATGAAAAAGATTTCTTGGTAGAAGAATGATATCTGGAGCCTGCAGCTGCAAGATATACAAATGTTTATGAAATCAAAAATGCTGAGATCTGTAGATTAGTTTTCATTACTCCTTGGGGAAATGATGAAGCTGAAATGTGGTTTTGGAAACAGATGGATCAAAAATGATATATAAATTTATTAGAAGAATTTTGAGCAAGAAAATGAGATGTACTCAAAATTAAGAGTTATTACTATGGTCAGGATGATAAGTATATAATGTATTAGTTTTAATCTTTTCATTATTGATGAAATATTCAAATATTCGTGAAGAAGAATTAAAAAATAAAGTCTGACAAGACTTTTTCGCTAATTTTGATACAACAGAAATTGTATGAAATATAGATTTCTGTGTTACTCAAGTTCAGCAAGACTTATTTTGAATAACTGCTCCATTACTTTGGGCTGAAGCAAAAACAGGAGATTATGATATTTATGCAATGATTACTCAGTTAGTTTTAACAATATGAAAAGCTAGAACTTTTGATAAGACTTTGCCTCCTGTTTTCCTTTGAGCATTCGATTATAAAAAAATAGCATTCGTGAAATATATAGAAATACAAGACATATTTTTTATGAATGATTTTAATCGAAATGTTACACCATCAAATCATGACACAAAAGAATTCAAATTAGTATACGATAGAATAGTTGAGACACTAGACAAACAAACAATGATTTTTGATTATGAAGAAGATGAAGATAAACTAAGATATTTTATTAAAAATTGATTTTGATTATCGAGAACTGATGCAAAAATAAGAATTAATAAAAATAACTTTTTGCCTATTTATTTAAGACGAGTACAATTTGTAAAGCCATTAATTGATATAAAAAATCGAGATGATTTAAAAAAGAATAACATTTTAGATTCCGACTTTTTCTTAGCAGACCTTTTTGTAGATGACCGTAATACAATAAATGTAAATGATGATGAAAGTGTGAAAAGTGATTTATTTGTAATGTTTGAAAATGGTTGATATAAAATATCAAAAGATAATATGAATAGTATGTTTGATGCCATTATTCAAATCAGAAACAAAACTCAATACGAATTATTTTGGAAAAATTATAAAAGACCACCATCAAAACAATATCAAGAATATATAATTTTAAGGAGAGATTTATTGGTGCCACAAGACATTAGAGAAAGAAAATGAGCATTTTTCACTCCAAGAATTTGGGTAGAAAAGAGCCAAGAATATATGGCAAATTATTTTGGAGATAATTATCAGGACGAATATTATATTTGGGACTGCTGTGCTTGAACAGGAAATTTGCTAGCTTGACTGACAAATAAATACAATATCTATGCTTCCACTCTTGATAATGCTGATGTAATTGTAATGAAAGATATGATTAAAAATAAAACGATAAATCTACTTGAAAATCATGTTTTCCAGTTTGATTTTTTGAATGATGAGTTTTCAAAATTGCCTCAAAATTTACAAGATATTATAAAAGATGAAGAAAAAAGAAAAAAACTAATTATCTATATCAATCCGCCTTATGCTGAAGCTACAAATGCAAAAACTGTAGCATGAACTTGAGAAAATAAAGCATGAACTTCCATAGAGAACAAAACTCGAGAAAAATATAAATCAGAAATATGAAAAGCAAGCAATGAGCTATTTACACAATTTTTAATTAGAATTTACAAAGAAATTCCTAATTGTAATATTGCAAATTTTTCAAAGTTGAAAAATTTGCAATCCGAAAATTTTTCTGAATTCAGAAAGAGCTTCCTTGCGAAGCTCGAAAAAATTTTTATAGTACCAGGAAACACATTCGATAATGTAAGATGACAATTTCCAATATGATTTTATATTTGGAATTGTGATGAAGAACAAAAATTCACAGAAATTATTGCTGATATATATAACAGAAATTGAGAATATATCTGACAAAAAAAACTTCAAGTTGATGATGGTATTCAAAGTATAAATAAACGAATTAAAAATTATGAAGATAAAAGTGATACACTATGATTACTAGTAAGTTGTGCCCCAGATTTTCAACATAATAACCAATTAGCAATTTTATCAAATCAACAAAAAAGATACTGTTTTAATATATCAAAAAAGAATCTATTAAACTTTTGCATATATTTTTCTGTAAGACATTGTATCGAAGCGACTTGGTTAAATGACCGTGACCAATTTTTACGACCAAAAGATGAGCGAGAGAATGATATAGAATTTCAAAACGATTGTATATGTTTTACTTTATTTAACTGACAAAACTTTATAACTTCAAATGAAGGTAAAACTAATCACCGAATTCCATTTACTGAAAAAGAAGTCAATTCTAGAGAGAAGTTTTCATCTCACTTTATGAGCGATTTTATAAAAAATCGTACTTTTTCAGAAGAAGCTAAAAATGTTATAAATGTATGAAAAGATTTACGAAGTTATTATCACAAAAATGCAGATAAAAATTCTTACTTAGCAGATGCAAGTTTATATGAGATTAGAGAGTATTTCCAATGAAGAAATGATAGTGGAAAAATGAACAATAAAAGTGATGATGAAAAATATAATGAATTAATTTGAAATCTCAGAGAAAAACTAAAAATTCTTTGAGATAAAATCGCCGAAAAAGTGTATGAATACGAATTCTTAAAGAGATAATCAAGAATGTGCCCCTTTATGAAAGGGGCTGTCACGAAGTGACTGGGGATTTTTAAGTGTAAATGTATAAAAATCCTCCGTACCCCGATAAATCGGGGTCCACCTCCTTTCAAAAAGGAGGACAGAAATATTTACAATCAATTTTTATCATGCATTTCTTATATAACCCAAAGAATAAGCAATTCTGAAAAGTTATGAGAAATCAGGAAACGATGACGAAAGCGGAATGAATACTCCGAAATTTAGTATTAAAATGAAATCAAACTTGATATAGATTTTTAAGACAAAAACCTATCTGAAACTATATTTTAGATTTTTATTGTGCAAAACTAAAATTGTGTATAGAAGTTGATGACCAAAGTCATGACCGAAAATGAGAAGAAGACGAAATTAGGACCCAATATTTAAATTCATTATGAATCAAAGTTATCAGATATACAAATAACCAGATTTACTACCAATTAGATGGAGTTATTTTAGATTTACAAGAACAGCTAAAAGAAAGAGAATCAGGAATTATCTAAACAATTTTGCTTCTTTTCTCATTTCTTTTTCCTGTGAACGTTCCTTGAGAATCTGCTTTTTTTCTATCTTTTTCTTTAAGCGACCAATTCAGATTTTGATTTTGATAAATCCTCTATCAGTAATCAAAACTTCCAATGCAACTGCCGTCATTCATGGTTTATCTAATTGAGCTGCGATTCTGGAAAGCTCTTTTTTATTTACCAAAAGTTTTCTTTTTTGTTTTGGCTGATAATGTGGAGCTAGATTTGGAGAAGTTTTGGAGTATAAAGGCACATCCATTCATAGAATGAATAGTTCTCAATTCTGAATGGAAATGATAGTATCAGATATATTAACATGTGAAGTTTTGATAGATTTGACTTCATGTCATGCCAAAACTATTCCAGCTGTATAATCAGCGGAAAATTCATAGTCGAAATATGCTCTTTTATTCTTTGTTACTACTTTCATTTTTCAAAAAATATGACTGAAATTTAGTTAAAATTTTTATAAAAAATTGACCAAAAAATTCAAGTCTTTATGCTACATTTTGAATAGCTACAAATTGAATTTTCACTTGAAAAAGAGTCTGATTTTTTTATTCTTTTTATGTTGGTTAAGTTTTGATTGATTTTTTTATACTCAAAGAAAAATTATGACAGATTTGGATTCAAATGTTGGGATTACTAATGACAAACAGTACGATGCCTCTCATATTAAAGTATTGGAATGATTAGAGCCTGTTAGACAGAGACCTTGAATGTATATTGGAACTACTGATCAGAGAGGTTTACATCATATGATTCAGGAAATTGTAGATAATGCTGTGGATGAAGCTTTGGCTGGATTCTGTACACATATTACTACGATTATGAATGAAGACTGAAGTGTAACTGTACATGATAACTGAAGATGAATTCCTGTAGATATTCATCCAAAGACTGGAAAATCAGCTTTGGAAACTGTTTATACAGTTTTGCATGCATGAGGAAAATTTGATAAATCTGTTTATAAAGTTTCTGGATGACTTCACTGAGTGGGAGCTAGCGTTGTAAACGCACTTTCTACTTGGCTTGAAGTAACTGTAAATAAAAATGGGAAAGTTTATCATATGAGATTTGAGAGAGGAATCCCTCAATGACCAATTGAAGAAATCTGAGAAACTGATAAACATGGAACAAGTGTAACATTCTTACCTGATCCAACAATTTTTGATACTACTGAATTCATTGAATGATATGAAGTTCAGAGAATGAAACAGGCTGCTTATTTGACGCCTGGTGTAACATTCACCTTTATTGATAGAAAAACATGAACTAAATCTAGATATTACTACGAATGAGGTATCAAGACTTGGTTGAATAATTTAGTATGAGAACAAGAGAGACTTTCTTCTCCTCACTATTTCAAAGCCGAATGAAAAGATTGTTTAGCAGAAATAGCTTTCCAATTCGTAGCTACAAGTAATGACCACACTTTGAGTTTCGTAAATAATATTCCTACTCGTGATGGATGAAGTCATATCCTTTGATTTAAGTCTGCATTACTTAGAATTATCAATGAAATCTGACATGAAAAGGAAAAAATAGATAAAAAAATCTGAGAATTCCAATACAGCGATATTACAGATTGATTATATGGAATCGTTACAGTAAAGATTCCTGAACCTCAATTTGAATGACAGACTAAATGAAGACTTGGAAATGCTTACGTTAGAAATGAAGTAGAAAAAATTACTTATGATTATTTACAGCAGGTATTTGTAGATCATCCAGAAGAATTTGATAAGATATTTGAGAAGATTGATTTAGCTGCTAGAGCTAGATTGGCTGCTAAATTTGCCAAAGAAACTGTTCTCAGAAAGAATGTTTTGAGTGGATGAATCTTACCATGAAAATTGGCTGACTGTAGCAAAAGATGAAATAAATGAACTGAATTATATATTGTGGAGGGAGATTCTGCCGGAGGTTCTGCTAAGCAAGGTAGAGATAGTAAATTTCAAGCAATTCTTCCACTTAGAGGAAAGATTTTGAATACTGAACAAGCTTCTATTCAAAAGATTACTGCTAGTCAGGCTATCAAAGATTTGATTACAGCTATCGGTACATGAGTAAAAGATAATTATAATGCTGAATCTCTCAGATATGATAAAATCATAATCATGACCGATGCCGATGTGGATGGAGCTCACATTAGGACTCTCCTACTTACATTCTTCTTCAGATTTATGAGAGAATTAATTGAAGAATGACACGTTTATGCTGCATGTCCTCCTATCTATAAATTCAGCAAATGAAGTAAGGAAGTATATTCATACGATGAATCTGATACTCCTCAAATGTATGGATTCAAACCTGATGATAATGTAGAAATTCAGAGATATAAAGGACTTTGAGAAATGAATGCAGAACAACTTTGGGATACCACAATGAATCCAGAATTCAGAAGATTGAATAAGATTACTATTACTGATGCACAGGAAGCTGATAGACTATTCAGAATCCTTATGGGTGAAGATGTACCTAGTAGAAAGCATTTTATTCTCACTCATGCGAAGAATATCAAGAATTTGGATATTTAATTATATATTCACATGAAGGACTCGAGAAAAATCTCGAGTTTTTAAAACATCTCTAAAATTCAGATAAAATTCTTGTTTTTCAACTCAAAAATCTTAAATTCAGTTTACAACAATTTCACATTCTCTACACGAAAATCAATGGAATTAACCCCTGCAATGAAACAGTATCAAGAAATGAAAAAGCAGAATGCTGATTGCATATTATTTTTTCGTATAGGAGATTTTTATGAAGTTTTCTTTGAGGATGCGAATATCTGTCATAATGTATTAGACCTAGTTCTTACATCCAAGAATAAGTGAGCAGAAAATCCTATTCCTATGGCATGAATTCCACATCACAGCATAGATAAATATATCCCAAAACTTATTCAGTATTGATACAAAGTTGCGATTGCAGAACAGATTACAGATCCCAAACCATGAAAATTAGTTCAACGTGAAATTACTCAAATAATAACTCCATGAACTTATATTCAGGAATGAACCAAAAATTTCAATTATATGCTCGCTATCACTAGAAAAGAACTCAGTTCCTGAGAGATTTATCATTTGGCACGATGAGATTTTACATTGGGGGAGTATCAGACCAAAAGTTTTTCAAATCTTTGAGATGCACAGAAACGAATTCTGACTCTTTCTCCATCTGAGATAATCATTGATGTAGATTTTCCTGAAAAGGACAATATCTCTACTCCGATTCAGCAATATTTACAATGTTTAATTTCCGTTTACGAAGTTCCAGTAGATCCTGAAAGTTTTCTCTGTAATATGGCGAAAGTTCAGACATTATCAAGCTTCTGACAGGCAGTAGGAGAGTGAAGACTCCAAGCTATTGCATTATTGCTTCACTACATTAGGCACGTTCAGCAGCAGAATATAGCAAATATTTCCAAGATTTCATATCATGCTCAGACTTGATTTGTCCTCATGGACGAAATTACCATCAAAAATCTGGAAATATTCAGCTCAAGCTACGAAAATAACCAACAATATTCGTTATTTTGAATTCTTGACCAGACCAAAACGAGTGCATGAGCCAGGCTTTTGCATTATTATTTGGCGAATCCAATCAACTCATTATCAGAAATTCAGAGAAGACAAAATCTGATTTCTCATTATCAAGAGATAGATTATTCTAAATTTATTCTCAAAAAGTTAGGTGAGTCATACGATTTACAAAAACTTACATCTTCAATTCTTTACAAAAAACTTAGTCCAATTCCATTTCTCAAACTTAGGTCAACGTTGAATTTATTTTTCTGATGAAATGAAGAATCTGAAATCTTACTTAATGAATTAAAATTACTTTGACTTCAACCAAGTGAAGAAGCTGAGCTAAAATCATTGCACGAAAGTTTGAAAAAAATGCTAAAATCTGACCAAGATGTGATGGACTGAGATTATTTCATTGCAGATGGATGGAATAATGAAGTAGATGAACTTAGGAAAATAGCATTCCATAGTGATGATTTGCTCTTACAATACCAGCAATTCTTAGTTCAGCAAAGTTGAGTACAAAATGTAAAACTGAAATTCGTGATGAACCAGTGATATTTTATCGAGCTTACAACCAAGGATTCAGTTCAATTTGAAGAAAGACTCTGAATTTGAATTTGAAACCAAGAAGATGAAAAGCTGAATCTCTATCGTAGAAATACTCTCAAATGAAATCAGCGTTATTCTTCTACTTACCTAGAAAAACTTCAAGAAAATATTCTAACTGCTCGTGATAAGCTCACAAAACTAGAAAATGATTTACTCAAGGAAATGTGAGAAAAAATCTGAGATAAAAATGCAGAGATTTCTTCATTTGCCCAGAAAGTTGCAGAATTGGATGTATTCTGTTCCCACGGAGTTTTTGCATTTGAAAATAGATACTTTCAACCCGAAATGAATAACAAAAATTTGATAGAAATCGTATGATGAAGACATCCAGTAATCGAAGCATATTTACCTACAGACCAGCAGTTTATTCCAAATGATTTATCAATCTGAGAAAGAGAGGATTGAGAAAAGGAAATGATTCATATTATCACATGACCTAATATGTGATGAAAATCTACATTTTTGCGTCAGTCAGCTTTAATAGTTCTGTTAGCTCACTGTGGATTATTTGTTCCAGCTACAAGTGCAAAAATCTGATTAGTTGATTGAATATTTGCTAGAGTTGGAAGTGGAGATGTTATCGCAAAAAATCAATCCACGTTCATGACTGAAATGATAGAAGTCTCAAATATTCTCAACAATGCTACATCTCAGAGTTTTATAATATTTGATGAGCTTTGACGTGGAACGAGCACTTATGATGGATTAGCTTTGACTAGTGCAATTTTACAGTATGTTCTCAAACATGTAAAAGCAAAAACTCTGATAGCAACTCACTATCACGAACTTATCAAACTCGAAAAAATGTATCCAGAAGTAAAAAATTATTCAGTCAGTGTATATGAAACAGACAAAGAAGTTCTATTCATGAAAAAGATAGTAAAAGGCTGAGCTAGCAAAAGTTATTGAATCGATGTCGCAAAAATCGCATGAATCCCCGACGAAATTTTGAGATTATCTCGCGAAATTCTGAAATGATTTGAAGCTAAACAAGATAGCAATTCACACACACAAATAATCTCTACTCCACTTTTTGAGATTCAGAATAATGACTCTAAATATCAAGAAAAATATGAAAAAATTCAGAGAATAATTACTCAAGCAGACTTAAATAATATGACTCCAATCCAGGCAATTCAATTTCTCGCAAAGATAAAGGATGAATTAGAAAATTTGTAATTAAAAATATTACTCCAATATTTTATAAATTTCTTGACTTTGCAATTTAACTCATTAATCTCTAATTTAGAATTTCGAAAAATTCAGCCTTTTTTATCCATAAAATAAATTTTCATATGACATTAATTCCAAGCGTTATCGAAAAATCAAAAAGTGGAGAAAGAGTTTACGATATTTATTCCAGATTATTGGAAGATAGAATTATCTTCATCGGAGAGCCTGTAACTGATCACTTAGTAAACTCAGTTATCGCTCAGATTCTATTCCTAGAAAAACAAAATCCAGACAAAGATATCACGATGTATATCAATACTCCAGGTGGAGAGGTTTATAGCGGATTGGCTCTATATGACACAATGCAGTACGTAAAATGTGATATTTCTACAGTTTGTGTAGGATTAGCTGCTTCTATGGGCTCAATTCTTTTGGCAGGATGAACTAAATGAAAAAGATTTTCACTCCCACATAGTAAAGTGATGATTCATCAGCCTTTGATCTCATGAGGTGGAATAAGCTGACAAGCTACAGATATCAAAATTGAAGCAGAAGAAATGATGAAAGTAAAAGAAATTCTGACTGGAATTATGGCGGAAAGAACTGGTAAAAAATATGATGAATGCCTTGCTGATATGGAAAGAAATAATTGGATGACTGCTGAAGAAGCAAAGAGTTATGGAATTATAGATAAAATCATTAAATAAAAATTTATGTCTTAATTTTGCAAAGTTTTTATGGTGGACGAGAACAGAGATATCAAAAAGATTTTTCTTTTTACGTGAGAGAATACCTATACGTTGAATAAAGAATTGAAAAGGTGGAAAGATATGTTCGCTGAAAAAAATGGTTCTGAAAGTGTTTTTTCGTTTAATCGTGAAAATCGAGATTATGCTCAGATAAAGCAAACTATTTTTAGTTGATGATTTTTTGTTACAAATAAATTGATAATATTGTATGGAATCCCTTTAGATACAGAAAAATCTAACGCCATAAAAGCTGAAGAAATCGAAAGATTAGCTGAAGATATTATGAATTATCCGCTTCCTAGTGAAGTTCTCCTAATCTGCGTTTCATATAAACCTGATAAACGTGGTCGTTTTTACAAACGATTTGATAAATTGGATAAGGATAATCCATCACAAAAAATGATAAAATTTTTTACACCACTCAAAGATTACGAATTATCAAATTTTGTTACGCAAGAATCAAAAGATTTAAATCTGGATTCAAAAGTAGTCGAAACATTGATTCATAAAGTATGAAATGACCAATTTCGTTTGGAATCAGAAATAGATAAATTAAGATACTGGAAAAAATATTATGGTGAAGAAATTACATCAAAAGTCGTAGATGAAGTATGTTTTGGGATGATAGAGGAGGATATTTTTCAGCTTTTAGATTTGGCTTTAACTAATCCTCAATCAGCTATCAAATTCATTCAATGATTACAAAATGATGGATTAGATCGAAATGCTGTAAATGGTTCATTTGCTCGAGGACTTAGAAATTATTTATTCGTACTAGACTATGCAGATCATTGAATTACAGACTCTAAACAAATAGCCAGTGAATTGAAACAAAATCCACGAGCAATAATGAATATAACCAAAAAATTGTCACTCATAAAAGAAAAGAGAAACCTGATTCAGACTTTGTTTAAAAGTATTGTGGATATAGATTATGATATAAAAAATGGTAACGCTCAGCCTGAAAGTTATTTTTTCACCATAAAAAAAGTAATTTTGCAAAATTAGGTTTCTTTACAACTTCTTGAAATAATACATTGAATAAATATTATCCCTAGTGGGATTTTTAATATTTTTAAAAATATCTTATGAAGAATCTTTCATCAAATCAGTTACGTGAACTTCGAAATAAATTTCGAGAATCTAAACAGCATAAATATATTCCTGAGGCATCACTAATCGCTTCATGAAAGGAATCTACTGCACTTTTCAATGTTGCATGAATGCAGCAGCTTATTCCATATTTGATGTGAAAAGAACATCCACTCGGAAAGAGAATTTTCAATATTCAGAAATGTGTACGTACAGTAGATATCGCTGAAGTTTGAGATGCTTCTCATCTCACATTCTTTGAAATGATGGGAAACTGGTCATTAGGAGATTACTTCAAAAATGAGGCAGTGACTCGGTCTCGAGAATTCTTAACTTCTCCAGACTATTTATGATTAGACCCAAAAAAGTTAGCTGTAACAGTTTTCCAATGAGATGAAAGTGCTCCAAGAGATGAAACTACAGCAAATAAACGGAAAGAAGTTTGACTACCTGCAGATAGGATTTCATATCTTGATGCAGATAATAATCGATGGTCTCCAGGACCTGTAGGACCTTGTGGACCTGATACTGAAATATTTTATCGAGTAGGGGAGTCTGAATATCCAACTGAATGAAGTAACGTGTGAAACGACGAAGATAACTGGATGGAAATTTGGAATAATGTTTTCATGGAATTTTATCGTGACGAAAGCTGAACTCTCTCAAAACTAAATAACCATAACGTAGATACTGGAATGTGATTTGAGAGAATGTGTTGTGTAATGCAACAGAAAGAATCAGTTTACGATACTGACGTATTTTCAGCATCTATCAAAAAATTGGAAGAATTGACTTGAATTTCGTATTTTCAGCAAACTAGAAGATTCAGAATTATTGTTGATCACGCTAGAACTGCATTTATGCTAATCAATGACTGATTAATCCCATCAAATGTAGCGGCATGATACGTACTTAGAATGATTATCAGGAGAATGACATACAATATAATGCTTCTCAAACAAACAGATTTGAACTGATATCAAAAAATCTGCACTGAATTATTAGCTACATTCAGAGGATTACGTGAATTCAATGAAAGTGAAATCATCCGTGTAATCATGGAAGAAATCAAAACATTTTTGAAAACAATCCAGAATTGAAAATCTATCCTAGAGGAAATGATAGCAAAGGAAAAGAAAAATCAGAATAAATCTCTTTCATGAAAAGAGGTTTTCAAATTATACGATACTTATGGATTCCCTCTAGAATTGACTAAAGAAATCGCTGCAGAAAATTGACTGGAGATTAACGAAAAAGAATATGAAGAGGCTGCTAAATTGGCGAAAGAGAATTCTCGCCAAGCAACTAAAGAAATGTTTAAAAAATGAATAGATTGGTCGAAATACCTTGAATGAATTCCTCAAACGAAATTCATTTGATACAAAGAATTTGAGACTTCTGACGTAAAATTGCTCAAAGATTTTGACGTAAATGGACAGAGGGTTTTGATTTTCGATAAAACCCCATTCTATCCAGAAATGTGAGGTCAAATGTGAGATAAAGGAACTATTGAACTTGATGATTGAAGTGTAGTTAAAGTAATTAATGTTCAGACTTTTGCTGGGGTTATATTACATATCGTGGAATAATTACACAAATTCCCATATATTTTATATCCCCTTTGATAAAAGGGGATTTTTAGTATTTTAAGCATTAGTAAAAATAATTTTACTAATCACTAAGTATTTCATCCAACCCATTAAATATTGCTTCTCTTTCTAAGTCGCCACTTTCATTATAAATTTTACAATCTCATACTCAATTACTATATATACATTCTTTTATTTTTATCCCCATTTCATCATATTCAATATATTCTCCATTTAATATTCAATTATCATAATTTGAGATACTAAAAGTACGTCCATTTCCAAAATAACCTATCTGTTTTCAATCAAATACTTTATCTCCAAATAGATTATTTACTAAATAATTATTAACATATCAAGTTTGTCAATTCTCATAATATCAAATTTCTGTATTAATATTCAATATAGCTCAAATATTATCAATTAAATCCATGTTATTATGATTCCTTTTTGAATATCTCAAAGCTTCTAAACTAAACCCAATATAACTTCTTTTTAGATATGGTACTAACTTTCAATCTGAATTTTCATATTTTTCTCAAGTTTTTCATTCAAATTCCATGTTCATTCTCCTAGTATTGAAAAGTCCATATCACACATATTCATATCAATTAAAAGAAAAATTTTCATTAGATATTTTTAATTTAGGGAAAATCTCTATTCTCTCATTAAATAACACAATAAAATCATGATGATTATCTTCATAAACAGTAAATTTTTTATTATTTATTATTATTAACAATAAGAAAATTAGGATAAAAATAATAAAAATTAAATATAAAATAAATTTTAATAATTTTTTCAGAACCTTTCGCATTTTCTTATAATTATTGTTAAACAGTATTAAAGATTACGAGATTCTTATTATTGTTGAGATTTGACGAAAAGAAAGAAAAGATTTGTCATTTTATTATATATCAACTATTCAACCGAATTATATCTTGGGAAAAAAGCATAAACTATATTATAAAACGAATCTACAACCTTATCTAGTCACTTCTCTTGTTTTAGCATTCTATCCGTCAAAATTCATTCTAAACGAAACATCTCATTTTCTACTATTTTTCAAATTTTTTGGAATTCTGGAGTAGCTGCAGTTTCATCACTTTCATTTAATTCTCTAAACTTCCAAAAAAGTTCATTTTCTCATTCATAAAATCTCTGAAAAAGCTGACCTCACTTAGTCTTTCATAATCATTCAATCCTCATTTTTACATATTCATTGATACATTCTTGGATTTCAGATTTTTCTTTTCATTTCATTGCAGAAAATCTAGCTCACAATAATGGATGTTTGCACATATCTGAAAAAGTAGGTATAACCTTTTTATTCTCTTCTATATTTGATAATAATTGAAATACTTGATCTTTTGCTTCAGCGTTCATTATTCTGCAATTTTATAAATAATAAAAATCCCCAACAGGGACTATATCAACTAACTAAAGTATAGAAATTTATCCGATGAAATCAAATTATTTTATAAAATTTGACATCAAAATGCAAATTTGTATATTTCCACATGTATGAAAAATTTTATATGATTCCATACAGATGAAAAAGTTTCTTTGAATAATGCTGAGTGTAATATTAATGTCGGCATTTTCATTCAATAAAATTCAAGCATTAGAGCTTGCAGATTTAACGCCAGCATTAGACCAAAAGGTTGCGAATATAAAAACAACTGAGGCAAAGGTAAAATGGTTACAAAAATATTCTGACCTACTAGCTACGCCAAAATTTACGCAAAGTAAAGATGCAAAACTTTACGAGAAATTAAGATGATATACTTTGAATATGCTGAATGTATTTCAGCACCAATTAATGGAAGAACAAGCCAAAAATACAACAAAAAACCAGACAAAAACTAAAAATACAACTACTTCTCAAAATACGACACCACAATACACACAATCTACTAAAAATCTGCCTCATATCTCTGACAACTTTTCGAATGTTGATGTAAAAAAAGTTCGTGAGGCTATAGTTTCTTGGCATAATGATGAAAGAAATTCTGCTTGAGTAAATCCATACGTATATAATTTAGATTTGGAATGATCCGCTACGACGCGAGCAAATACATTAGCACAATCTACTAAAACTTCTAATTTACATTTCAGAAAGACGTGAGATGGATATTATAATTACAACTCATTATTAAGTCGATTCTCTGGTATATGAATAAATTTTCCTTCTAGTACAAAATGAGCATCTTCATTCTCGGAAAGTATAGGATATGGATCATATAAATGTTCAAAATCTGACTGTACTCAAGAGCTAATTACAGCAATCAAAAAAACTTGGACATGACTGATAATGAGAGAAAAATCTTCAAATGGTAATCATTATAGAGCAGTCGTTATGAAACATTTTACTCAAATGTGAGCATGAATTACTATCGATAAATCTCACAATAGATATTATGTAGTATTCCATTACTGAGTTAATTTTTAGAGATTGCAATCTCTACAATTCTTCGATTGTAAACATATGAATCAAAAACTGATTGTAAACAGCTTTCATCGATGGAGTTATATCATCACCGCTTACTTTTTTTCTAAAAGCTTTTATTAAAGGAGTTTTATATTTTGTCTTACCATGTTTTGCGATAAGGGAGTCAATCATCTTATTCATTTGTCTAACTTTCTTCCAATCAGCATCAGTCATTTCATATTCTGGTTCATATGGTGTATAATTTTCATCAGGAGTACCTCATAATTCCAAGAAAGTATCTCTATCTACTACTACAAAAGCATCTGTAATCAATTTTCTAGATCACTGATCCAAAACTTTACCAGAATAAACCATCGCAGTACTGGCTCCAGCATCAAGGAATAATGCATTATAGCATCAGAATTCTTTTTTTAAATATGGTGCCATATCCCACACACTTGCAGTTCAAATTACTCACATATAGATAGTCTTTCAGTCTTTTGTAGAACAGATGAAATTTCTATTTCATTTCCCTGTCAACTTGCTATCTATGTAATTTGAGGCTCCAGCAGTAACATCCTCTCATTCTATCAATAATACTGGGAAATTTGAGATTCAAAAATATAAATCAAAAATACGTTCTGAATTTATGTTACTAACTAATCCTACATCAGAATCACTTATTTTATTCTGAACAAACAAAGGATTTCAATCCTGAGTAAATCCGAATATTCATCTAATGCTTGTATCAGGCCAGAATTGACTATAGCTTGCTCCATCTCATTGAAAAATTCTCTCATAATAGCTAAATGTAGTATCACAATTCGAATAATCTTTTGGGCAAAAGAATGCTCAGTTAATTGATGAAATTCATCCAACTTTTTTAGTAAGACTTTGAATAGTCTCTCATCATATTCCTGCTACAGAAGAAACCACAAAATGTTCCCCATCCAAAACGACTTTTATTACTCTAATAGCATGTCCTCAGCGATTTTCAATTAAAATTTCCTCATATGCATATGTATTTCATGATAATAACATAAAACAAACTAAACCAAAAACAGCAAATATCATACGAAGAATTCAGCTTTTCTTAATAATTTTTTTCATAATTATTCGGCAAAATAATAAAACAAAATAAGTGTATTATTTTGCAATAGTAAATGCAAGTAAAAATCTAAGCGAAAATTTGCATTTTTTTAATTTTGCGGTATAATTACTGTGATTGAAAAAATAATAATTTATTTATGTTCATAAGTCATAATGAAAAAAACTAAACTTAAACTTAGAAATATTAAGGGGAATAAAATAATTTGAAGTAAATTTAGATGTTATATAGATTGTGTAATCCTAGTTTGTTGCATGGTTATAGCTTTTAATATTTCTTCAAATATCAACGTAGAAAATGATATTCCAGAAAAAAATACTATGAAATACGTTTTTCATGATTATGATGGAAATACATATGTTTTAAATGATACCGTTCATGGAACAACTAGATCTTTAGATTATTTATTTAAAGATGAAGTACCAGATTCGGTAAAAAATGATACAAAAAATTGACAATGATCAGCATCCCTTGCTGATGCAACTAATAATCAAGATACAAAACAAGAGAACGAAAATACACAAGAAATTGATAATACAAAAGAAAATGAAAACATAAAGGATAATCAAATTACTATTGATGAAATTATTCAAGAACTTTGAGCTGAATGAAATTCAGGGGATATAACAATAGATTTTAATAATTTAGGTAATGATACAGATAATCAAGATTCATATACAGTAACAGAGAGTCCAGATTGAACAACTATGATAATAACAAAAGATGGATTAGAAAATCTTGATAATTCTGATAATCCTGATATAACCTGAAAAGTTTTCACATATGTTATTGATGGATATGTTCAGCCAATCTTGATTCCACGAGATCAGTTAGCATTCAATAAAAACAATAACACAATTACATATATTGATGATACATGAAATATTAGTGGAAAGAAAGGAGTTACTATAATTGATGAATATGCCAATTGTATGACACCATGGTGATATACAATTGTGCATTGAGATAGTGTTCTAGCTTATCAGCAGAGAGATGATGCTCCAGATATTTGTAATATTGAGAGAAGATTTTGTTGGAATTGAAAATTGTCAGGTACGTACAGACAGCAATGATGTAGTATAAATAGCGATTATACTTATGCACAGTGGTGAGAAGCTGTTATAGCAGAAAAGCCATCCTGACCAACACCTGATATTATTCAAAATCCAGATTGAAGTGTGACAGTTAATGATGATGAAATTTGATCTTCATTTGTGTTTGATAGACCTAATCCAAGGGGCACAACAGGATATTATTGACCTGATAATATTGTTACTGATGAAGAAGTAGAGCAAACTACTAGACCACATCGAGGTTGTACAACTCCATGGTGAGAAAGAATCAAGCATTGAGAATTGGTTCAAGCATTCAAACATGCAAATTGATTTAGCGATGCACCATGTCAGGCACAGATACGTATATGTACAAACTGAGATTTGATATGATCGTATACACAGCCTAATTGTAAAACACGAGATACTTCATTTATTGATCGAATAAATGGTTCTCCAACGTGGGAGACTTATTCTAGGGAGAAACTAGAATGGGTTAGAGAATTAATTGAGGCAGAAGAAAATTATGATATAGATTATCATAGACCAACACATAGTGATCAGTTAGATCATATCTTAAGTATTCTAGATGATTAATTATTTTACTGAAAATATTTACTATAAGATTTAATTAAATCTGGCAAATTTTCTATTATATCATCCTCCGCTCTTTTATTCCAATGCTTTTTTCCACATTTTGAACATACAAAAAGGATTTTGTAGTCAGAATTCTTCATCATATATTCCACTGGATACATTATTTCCTTACAATCAGAAGTCCTATCTCCGGGGATATCTCAGTCTACATGCAATGAAGCAAAACAAAAAGGGCAGTGGTTTCTGCACGTTTTACTGGCTAATGGAATCTCTTTTCCGCAATTAATACACGTAAATGATTCGTTTATTTTTTTCATGTTACATTGATATTTCCAAAAAACCAAGTAGCCGTAACCGAATAGATCTCTCCCCCCAAGTCGTTAAAGTGGGTAGCTCGTACCAATCTATGAAAGGTAATACCGGCTCCCTGGAGCAGAGTGGGAAATTTGATACAATACCCGATTTCGCACTACTTAGTCTAAAATTAATATTATAAAAAGTTAGACTCAATTCAAGTGATTACAAAAAAACTAGAAAATAGACAGTAATTCACTATACTACCACACAGTTTTTCAAATTATAATAATTCAAAAAATGGCAATTAGAAACATTGCAATTATTGCACACGTAGATCACGGTAAGACTACTCTTGTAGATCAGCTTTTGCAGCAGTCTTGAACTCTCAAGGCTCTTGAATGACAAGACTTAATCATGGACAATAATGATCAGGAAAGAGAACGCTGAATTACAATCTACGCTAAAAACACGGCAATAATTTACAAATGAGAGAGAATAAATATTGTGGATACTCCTGGTCATGCTGATTTTGGTAGTGAAGTGGAAAGAGTTTTACGTATGGTTGATTCCGTTCTTTTGGTAGTAGATGCATATGAATGACCAATGCCACAGACCAAATTCGTCTTGAAAAAATCTCTAGAACTCTGACTCAAACCAATCGTAGTTATCAATAAAATTGACAAACCTACAGCCAGAGTAAATGAAGTTATCGATATGCTTTTTGACATTTTCATTTTGCTTTGAGCGACAGATGAGCAGGCAGATTTTCCGATTATGTATGCTAGTGCAAAACAGTGATATGCTATGGCAAATTTGGATGATGAGAAAAAGGATATGACTCCGCTTTTTGATGCAATTTTGAAATATGTGCCAAAAGCTCCAAATTTCCCAGAAAAAGATTTCAGAATGCAGATTGTGAATTTAGGTTATGATAATTTCCTCGGGCGTTTGTGAATCGGACGCGTATATGAATGAACAGTTAAGCCATGAACTCAAGTAAAAATTATCGATCATGAATGAAAAATCAGAACATGAAAAGTGAATAAAGTTTTCTCTACTCTTGGACTTCAGAGAATAGAACAAGAGGAAGCTAAATGTTGAGATATAGTTACGATTGCATGAATTCCTGATATTTTCGTGGGAGAAACAGTTTGAACGTGAAATGTAGAACCGTTACCTTCAATAGCGATTGATAAGCCAACATTGCAGATGGAATTCCTTGTAAATGATTCTCCATTTGCAGGTAAAGAATGAAAATATATGACCACTAGAAATCTGAGTGAAAGATTAGAAAAAGAACTAGAAACAAACGTGGGACTTGAAGTGGATTTTTCAGATTGAAAATTTTTGGTTTCATGAAGGTGAGAACTACATTTATCTGTTCTTATCGAAAGCATTCGCCGTGAATGACGAGAATTACAAGTCTGAGCACCACAAGTAATTTTCCGTGAAGTAGATGGAGAAAAATGGGAACCAATCGAAACTTTAGTTGTAAGTGTAAACGATGAATTGGCTTGAACGATTATCGAAATGCTTTCTCATCGTAAAGGTATGATGAATACAATGAATTCAGTGAATGGTCTCACTACGATAGAATTCGACATTCCTACTAGATGATTACTCTGATTCCGCTCAGAATTTATCCTTGAAACAAAAGGGGAGTGAATTATGTATTCCTCATTCTCACGTTATGAACCACGAAAGTGAGAAATCAAAAAAAGAGATGTAGGTTCAATGATTTCATCTGCAACATGAACTGCTATGAATTATGGAATATTCAAACTCCAGGAAAGATGACCAATTTTCATCGATCCAGCTCAACCAATTTATGAATGAATGATAGTAGGAGAACATTTGAAATGATGAGATATGACAGTAAATCTGACTATCAATAAGCAGCAAAATAATTTTCGTAATTCATGAAATGATGAAGCAATGCTTCTAAATCCGATTAGACACTTGACTCTTGAAGATGCTCTTGGATATATCTGACTAGACGAGCTTGTAGAAATTACTCCAAAATCTATTCGTATCAGAAAAAAATATCTCACAGAATGAGCAAGGAATAAGGCTAGAAAAGAGTGATTAATTTAGAAGTAATAAACAAATAAAAAATAGAGATTCGACTATAAGTAAATAGGGTTCTTACCTAAAGAATAATCAACAATAATATCTATGTGAGATTGTGTTGTATCAAATATAGGTATATTTAAATCTTGTTGCTTTATTAACATCTCAATTTCAGTACATCATAAAATAATTCATTCTATACTCTTTTCCTTAACCATATTGTTTATTACATCAACAAAAAATTCTTTTGATATATTTTTTACCATACCTTTACACAATTCATCAAATATTATTTTATCTATTTCATCTATTATCTTTTTTTCTGTTGGTGTTGCTACGGTTAATCAATTTTTCTCAAGCTTATTTGTCAAAAAATCTTCTATCATAGTATATTTAGTTCATAATAATCATACCTTAAGAACGTTTTTTTGATTACATTTATAAGCAACACAATCTGCAATATGAATCAAGGGGATATTAATTTCATGTTGAACGTAATCAGCTAATTTATGCATTGTATTAGTAGCTATTGCAATATAATCGGCACCAGCATTTTCAAGTATTTTAGCAATTCTTACAAGTTCTTTTCATATTTCATTTCGTTCATTATTTATCATTAATTTTCTTATTCCCTCAAAATTAACATTATAAATAATCATTTTTGCACAAGTTAAGCCACCTACTAATTCATTTACTTGTTTGTTAACCCTTTCATAATAATGTATAGATGACTCGTAGCTCATTCATCAGATAATTCCAATCGTTTTCATAATGAAAGTTATATTGTTAAAATAACAACCCAAAAAACTAACATTCTTCATAAAAGTTTAGAGTTATTTCAAAAATTTTAGTTCATTAGAAATCACAATTTTTTGGAGTTCTTGGGAAAGGCAACACATCACGAATATTCTCCATTCATGTCATATACATTATCAAACGTTCAAATCCAACTCCGAATCCTGCATGAGGTACAGATCACCATTTTCTGAGTTCTAAATACCACCAATAATCTTTAGGATCCATTCAGTTATCTATAATTTTTTGAGTTAATACATCTAATTTATCTTCACGCTGAGAACCTCAAACAATTTCTCCAATTCCAGGAGCTAAAAGGTCCATTGCAGCAACAGTTTTTCAGTCTTCATTCAATTTCATGTAGAATGCTTTAATTTCTTTTGGATAATCAATTACAAATACAGGTCCCTTAAAATATTCTTCTGCTAAATATCTTTCGTGTTCAGTTTGCATATCCATTCCCCAATGTACAGGGTACTCGAATTTCTTTCCAGATTTTTCTAGTATTTCTATAGCTTCAGTATATGTAATTCTTCCAAAGTCAGCTTTAGTAAACTTTTCTAATCTTTCTTTTACTTCAGGATTGATAAATTTAGTGAAGAAATCTAATTCTTGCTGAGCATTATCCAAAACATATTGGAATACATATTTCAATAAATCTTCAGTCAAATCCATATTGTCAGTGATATCAGCAAATGCAATTTCTGGTTCAATCATCCAAAATTCTGATGCATGGCGAGTTGTATTACTATTTTCTGCACGGAATGTTGGTCAGAATGTATAAATTTTTCCAAATGCAGTGGCAAAAGTTTCTCATTCAAGCTGTCAGCTTACAGTTAATGCTGCATGTTTTCCAAAGAAATCTTTGCTATAATCCACTTTTCAATCTTTTCATTTTAAATTCGGATGTTCCAAATCGAGTGTAGTTACTTGAAACATCTCTCCAGCTCATTCACAGTCACTAGCTGTGATTAATGGAGTGTGAACGTAAACAAATCCTCTTTCATTGAAAAACTTGTGAATCGCAAATGCTACTAAACTTCTAACTCTGAATGTAGCAGAGAATGTATTTGTCCTTGGGCGTAAGTGTGCTATTGTACGTAAATATTCCATCGAATGTCATTTCTTTTGGAGAGGGTAGTCAAGTGGAGATTCTCATACTAAAGTTACTTTAGTAGCTTTCAATTCAAAAGCTTGTTTTCCTCATTGAGATTTTACCAAAGTTCCCTCAACTATCAATGAAGTACAAACTCCAAATTTACATATTTCATCGAAATTAGGCAAATTATCTTCAAAAACGATTTGTAAATTTTTGAGACAAGAACCATCATTTAATTCGATAAATCCAAAAGTCTTAGAATCTCTTATAGTTCTTACCCAACCATTTACAGTAATCTGAGTATTTAATAGAGGTTTATAATCTTTATAAAGCGAAGAAATGCTTGTAAACTTATATTCTCTTTGCATCCGTTAAATAATAATAAAGTAAAAGAAACCTTTAAACTTTATCTAATCTAATTTGAAACTTCGATATACTCGTATAAATTTATTTTATTTACTCATTCAGAAGTCAATAAATATAATTCTGGTCTATCTCATGTAATACTTGGAATAGCAACATCATAAACTTGTAATCATTCTACATCAAATTTGAGACTAAACATATATACCAATTGATATCATCTTTTATTATCTTCGTTCATTTTAGTCTTCTCTGTATTATACACAGTGAACAATTGTTGATTCTTATCATATACATATATGTATCTTGTAGAATTTGATGTTAGTATTTTAACATTATCTGAATATTTATCAGTGAAAGGATTTCATCATTTTATATAAATCTGACGGTATTCAAGTGATGTTCATGCGACATCTTCTCTTCGGAATAGATATAATTTACCATTTGCCCATCCAAAGAAATTTCCATCAATAGCAAAGCTAGAAAATGTTCAGAAATTTACTCATGATGCAGCGACAGAATATGATGATCATTTCTTAAAGTTTGCATAAGTTCAATCACTATTTATTTGATATCTAGTAAGAAGCATATTTCATAAACTAGAGACATTTGAATTAAACACATACAAATTTCTGTTAGAAAATGTTCATAATCATCCTATTCAAGAACGGAAATCTCCATCTTCAGTTCATACAGGAACTATTCATGTTTTTGTAATCATATATATTCATCCATTATCATTATAACAATATATTCAATTAGAATTTAATGAAGGTATACAGTCTTTTAAATTCTGTTCAGAAGTATTAATCAGAGTTCATCTACTTGTATCACTAGTAGCATCAATTATAGCTCATTTACTTCAGGCTATCATCAAATTATTGTTCTTAGGAACATTGATAGAATTAAGAGTTCATAATTTACTTAAATCAGTAGAATTGAATGTAAATACTTGAGTATTTTTTCATGCAACATTATTCAACTCTGCTGCAGTTTTAAATTGTTTTACATTAAAACCTTCATAGAAATTATCATCTAACTGAGCTCTTAACGATGCAACATCTTCTAGCCATTTTCATTGACCCTCTAAGAAGTCTAATTTTTGAGAAATATCTAAATATGTAGTAGTCTTGAGATCAGATGAAGCATCTAAGGTTTTGAAATCAGAAATCGCAGTTTGTAAATCATCAAGATTTATATCTATGTATACTCATGCAGATGTCTGAAATTTATTTACATGATTTTGTGAATTTATAATTTGAGAGATGAGAGAATATACAAAAATAAGAATTAATATCACCAAAAATGTTCATACAGCCCATAATTTATTTTCTGATAATTGTCTCTTTACATTACGTAATAATTCAGACTCCTTTATTTTATTTCATAAATCAGAAATGTATTGTAAACTTTCTCATGTAGCTATTCATCATAACTTTGGTCATCTTCCAGGTTTTTGAATATTAATAGTTGATCACTTTACAAAATAACTAATTATAAATCAGATATTAACCTTTTCCACTCTAGATACAAAAAGTTCCTCAATAAAAGATAATATTTCATCAGGAGACTCTTCTTGAGCAAGTAAGTTTTCCATTTCTTTTAAGTCGTGAGCATCCATTACATCATCAAATTTCAATCCCATATATATAATCTGATCATCTCTTTCAAGAGTTCACTCGATAATATCGGAGAATAAATCGATTTTTGATTTTGTATTGATGGTATTCTGTATAGAATAAGCAGTCTTTTGATCTCTCATAACCATCATACTAGCATCTCAAATCATAGCTGTCATCAGCTTGTCATCTATTACTAGCTGGATAATTCATTTTAATCTAAAACGTTCTACATCACGTACTTTCTCCGCAAATTCTTTGAGTGTAGTATTTAATAATTGTAAATTTTGTTCAAAAATATCTCTAATATCAATAGCATCTAGTTCTTCAGATGTTTTTATTATATTTGTGAAATTTGCTACAAATTCTTCCAGAATATCTTTTTGATATTGAAGAAATTTTTCTTTGGAACATACAACAAAAACTTTAAAGGAAATATTATCTAAAAGTGTATCTTGAAATGAAAAAACTTCTTCATCAGGTATATAGACTAATTTATGCTCTTGAAGCTGCATTTTGTCCAATCTTTTATTAAAATAAAATTATAGAAAAATTATACTCATTTCTCTTCATACATAATTAATAAAACCTAATCTTTTTTCAATATTAAATAACGAAAAATGTATGGAAACATCATCAAGGAATTTACTACTTTTTTCCAGTTTCTTTTTGGTTGTGAACATAATCTCCATAGCCATTCTAATTTTAATGTACGAAATAACTTTGGAGCACGCTTTTGAGCTCAGGCAATGAAGTCGAAAAGACCTCAAACATTCATCACGAGTAATTTGTTGTCTATGATTTTTTGATAATTTCTAGAAGTTCGTAATTCTTGGAGCGGAATCTTTGGAGTAGAACGAGCAACCAACAAAATATTCGTAGTATCTACATATTCATTTAATGCATTCTCAGCTTTTTCTCGGTCAAATTCACTAAATCAATCCTGAATATATATTACATTATATCATTTTAGAGCTAGGTTATCTCTCACTTTCTCTACAATGTTTGGCTGTGAACCATATAATAAAATATTGATTCTTTGACTTCAATATTTCTGCTTCACATCGTTCAAAAAATACGGAGTAAAATCCGTTCAATTTACATTAGGAAGCCATTTTATTTCAGATTTTATAGCTCTAAGAACTACAGCACAATAGTAAAATATCTGTAAAGCAATCCCATCAGGGAGCAAAAAATCAGATTTCAAAATCAGTTTCTTATATTCTTTCTCCTTTTCGGTTTTCTTTTTAGATGAAGAGAATACTTTTTGAGAAACAATTTGCGAAAAATATATGTAATTTACTACACAATGTCACTGATTATTATAAACCGAAATTATATTGTCGGCAGTTTCCGCAAAATCAGTTGTGGAAATTTTTTGTAGAGTAGACTTCATGACGAAGTTATCTATATAAAACTAAACTTAGTATATTTTTTTATAGTTTTAATGCAAGTATCATTTAAAATAGGTGGTTTGAATTGGTGCTTTTATTGTGATAACGAATAAATAAAAAAGTCCCAAAAAATTTGACATTCTTTTTTTTGTGTAAGATTAAGTATTCCAATTTTATATGATAAAAAATATTATCATGACAGAGATGCTATGAACAAAAGAAGATTTGCATGAAGTTAATTGGGTAAAAGAACAAACTAAATCAGCCTTATCTAGTCTCCAGAAGGAAGTACTTTATACAAAGGATTGAGATGATGTGACTTTTGATGTGGATACATCATTGAATTATCTAAATACTCTAAAAAATAAAAAAACGTATATAGAAGTGATGGCTCAAAATTCATGAGCTACTGTGATGGCTATATAGATTTTGCTAAAAAATAAATGATATAGCTTAGGGAAAATAGATGGGATTCTAAAATCTCAATGAAAAACTACATCAAAGACAATGGAAACAATAAGAAAGTTCCAGTCAGATAATTGATTGACTCCTGATGGGATACCATGGCCAATTACAATTAGCAAAATCCTAGATAAATATGGAACTGGATGATGAAATGGTGGATGATGAACTGAAGCGGTTCAAGAAGATGAAAAAGTGAAAGATTTAACCAAAGCAGAATATTATGCTTTATATGAAAAAACATCACTCACAGATGATGAAGTTAAACAAGTTGTAAAACATATAAATAAATATCATCGAAACCTTTCCCTCGATTGATTAACGAGCATAACAGATAAACAGGCAGAAGAATTATGAAAAGTTGAAAGATTTCTTTCCCTCAATTGATTAACGAACATAACAGAAAAACAAGCAGAAGAACTATGAAAAGCAGGATTTTGACTTTCCCTCAATTGATTAACGAACATAACAGATAAACAGGCAGAAGAACTTGCTAAAGTAAACATCTTATACATTAAAGAAGAAATTTTAACTCCAAAGCAAAAGAAAATATTAAAGAAACATATATCATAAAATGAGACTCCTCGATATGAGGGGCTTTTTTAATAATGTTTTTTTAATTATCATGTTGGTTGAATGTTGACTATGATGCTATAGTTTTTTATATATCACACTATTCTTGCATTAATTTTTAAAATTTATATATTTTCAGTCAGTTTTATTTATTGATTGTTATTGGTTATGTTAGATTTGAAGAAAATCCGTGAAAATTTAGATGAATATAAGCAAGCTCTCGCTAAAAGACATAGCGATTGCGATGTAGATATGATTTTAGCTAAAGATGATGAAAGAAAAACTATTCAGCAAAAAGTTGATGATTTGAAGTTTCAACAGAAGACTTTAGCATCACAGCAGGATTACGAGTGAGCGAAAGCCTTAAAAAGTCAGATTCAAGAATTAGAAAATCAGCAAACTGCTTTGCAGGAAGAATTGAAAAAATATCAGTTGAAAATGCCTAATTTTATTTCACCAAATGTACCAGAGTGAAAAGATGATAGCGAAAATGTAGAAATAAAAAAAGTCTGAGAAATCCCTCAGTTTGATTTTCCAGTTCAAGACCATATGACTTTGATGAAGAAATATGATATGGTAGATGTAGAGAGGGGAGTAAAATTAGCTTGAGCACGTTCATACTTCCTTAAAAATGATGGAATGTTGCTTGAACAAGCTATATTACAACATGCTCTCAAAAAAATGGTAAAGAAAGGATTTACTCCATTCCAGGTACCTAATATGGTAAATCCAGAATGTTTAGTTTGAACTGGATATTTTCCATGAGGAGAGGAAGATGCTTATTGGCTAGAAAGAGATGATCAGTGGATGATTGCAACTGCTGAAATTCCTCTAACATCTTATTATAGCGGTGAAATCTTGAATGAATCAGATTTGCCTAAAAAAATGGTAGGAATGAGTCCATGTTATCGTCGTGAGGCATGAAGTTATGGAAAAGATACATCTGGACTTTACAGAGTTCACCAATTCATGAAAGTAGAACAAGTAATTCTTCTTCCAGCCGATGTAAAAATGTCTGATCAATTCCATGAAATTATTTTACAAAATTCTATGGAACTTGTAGAAGATTTGTGATTACCATATCGTTTATTACAACTATGTTCGTGAGATTTAGCATTATGAAAATATAATTCACATGATATAGAATGCTGGATGCCATCTAGAGATAGCTATGGAGAGACTCATTCAGCTACTTCATTCCTAGATTTTCAGGCTAGAAGATTAAATTTACGTTATCGTGCAGAGGATTGAACTATAAAATATTGTTATACTTTGAATAATACTGTTGTAGCTTCACCTAGAATTTTGATTTCACTCATTGAATGTAATCAGACTACTGATGGTAAAATTAAAATCCCAGCATGTTTACAAGAATATATGTGAAAAGATATTATTGGATAATATTTTCTGAGTTTGTTCTAATACTAAAAATAGCCCAGTGAAGGGCTATTTTTGAAATTCTTAAATTTTAATTTATCATTCTTCATCTTCTTCAGAATTGCTATTCAGCTTTGCTTTTACTGAGAAGAAAACGATAACTCATCATACTATCAATAGACCTGAAATTAGACACACAATTATTATTTTTAATGGTTTTGGAAGTCATTTTTTCTCATTACTAGAAGAAGTAGAATTTCATAGTTCACCATCTATCCAGTTTGATGTAATAGTATCATCTGTACCACAACTACTTGAATAACGAGTGATGTCATAGTATGAGAAAATATTACAGAACGAAGGCTGAATAACTAGTGCTATGTCTTTATCATCAAGTCATCACATTGATTGTCATTCTTCAATGATTACATTTCGAATATTTTTTAGCTCTTGGGCTTTTTTCTCAGGATCATATGCACTAATATTTAATTCAAAATCAGAGAACATTCATTCAATTTCTGGCCTTAATGAAGATGGTAATATTGCCAAAATCTCAAGTTTATTTTTTTCGAATTCGTTCATTCATACAGCAATAATAGTATCTCAATTTGAAAGACGGGATATAACTGAATCTAAAATGTCTTTTTGACTTGCAGTTATTTTTACTCATCAATCATTTAATAGCTCCTGAATAGCTACAATCAAAGATGATGACATGTTTGTACTATTCAGATTTTTACGTAGATTATCCAAATAATTTTTTAAGTCTACATTACCAATTGAGATATCCTCAATTCAGTTGATTAAAGTTGTGATGTCATTGTATATCTCCAATTTTTCCTCATCCAATTCTAGGATATATCATTCAAATGATACATAAAAATTTTTATACATTAACTGATTATCCTCTGTAAAATAAATTCTTCAAATAGCACTTTCATAATCAGGCTGGTAAAGAACTTTTGCAATTGTATTACACATAATATCCATATCATTATCAGTTTCTCCATCACCATTCGAATCAGTTGAAATATCTGTATCCACATAACAAGCTCATTCATTTTCATAATTTATGTACATCAAGAGTGTATTTTTCATTACTCTACTCAAGAAAATCTCAGGATTAGAATTATTAAACGTCGTTTCCGGAATAGTAATCATGTTTACTCATGCTGCGATATGCCCATTTGATGTATTGGATGAGGTTTTAATAGTAAATCATGTTTCAACAGATATTCCGTATTTATTCTTCAGATACAAAGATACATGATGTAGTCAAAAATCTTCATATTTCCACAAGAAACTATCATTTTTAGTTATAGAAGTCTCAGTTCATCACGTTAAAGCATCTACTCAAGTAGTTATAATATTCGTCCTTTGAAATTTAGTGTTTCATTTTTGACATTCATCCGTTTCAAAACAGATTTGTCTTTGTTGAAAAGTTCATATACTCATATCTCTAAACAATACTATATTCTTGTATGAATTGTGTAATAAAACAGGCTTTGTACCATTCCTAACTATGATAGTAGCTCCATCTCCAACTCACATTTTTCATCTATATTCTACGGCAGCTCTAGGAGTAATTCATTCTTCATGTGGTTCTGTAAATGTATATGTGACTGTATCTTGTTTTGTTACGGAATCCCATACTCAGTCTCCCTCAAAATCATAGTAGAAAGTCCTCTCTACTTCAAAATTTTCATCAATTGATCAGATTCTAGATACAATTGAATAAGTAACGTTATCTCATACTTGTACACTTTGAGAGCTTACTCTCAGCGCAACTGTTGGGATATCTGAACTATCACACGAAGCTGGGAAATACACAGAAGGATTGCTTCCAATTAAATCTTTGCTATCCACTTTTCAACCATCATTGTCGTATACGATAACTCAGAATTTGTATTCTCATGTTACCCTTGGAACAATGAAGTATACATAAGGTGCGGTAATTCGAGCTTCTTTGCGTTCTAGAATTCTATCAGGATTATCTGCATTATAATAATAAAACTGAAGTCTAGATATTGAACCATCAGAATCTGCAGCATTTACAGCAGTAACTTTTACAGTTAAATTATTTGTTCATGAACAATCAAATGGTACTGTAGTTGTATTGGTAGTAGCTGATGTTGGGAATCCAACTTGAGCATTGTTATTATCTGAATATTGAGGAAATGATAAGGTAACATTACTTACGGTTGGCGTGGCATTTTTTACATTAAATCGAATTCTTAGTTTGTCTTGCTTTCATATATTAGAATCATGAACAGTTAAATCTATATAATGACATCCAACCATATTAAAGCTGTCAGAATATTGTGTTTTGTTCGTTGTCGCATGGCTTTCTCATACTAGAGATTCTTTCTCAAATACGTATTGTAGTCCATTTTGATTTCACTTTGTGTTTACTGAAAAAGAAGGATCTATTGTAAAGCTTTTATATCTATCTATAGAGTATGCTTCTTCCACGTTATTACTTCATCATTCTCACACAATCTTACAAGAATCTGAAGCCTGAACATAAAATCATTTACTATCCTTTACCTTATATGCAGCAATTGGATAACCAATTTCTCCAATAAAAACTTTTTCAGTTACCGTATTTGAGTCTCATTGCATATCATAAACTGTTAATGTAACATTATAAACTCATGCTTTATTATATGTGTGTTCGGTATTGATTAGTTTTTGAGCATCCTTATTAGTTCAATCTCCAAAACTCCATACATAATTTATTACAGGATTATTAACAGAAGATTTAAAACTCATTTCTTTTGATCGCTCAATAGCTCAAGGGATCGCTTCAATTTCCGGTCTTAGAACTGATTTTACATCAATAGTTTTTGAAATAGTTGAGTTTTTATCATAAGCATCTCTTACTATTAATTTTATAGTATGCTTACCAGTTTCATTAAATTGTACGACAATCCTTTGATTATCATTCTCTGTAGATATTACAGAATAATTCTCAGTATCGAATTTTCGTTCATATTCTAGCGAATCTACACCATTTAATACATCAATATCTGAAGAACTACTAGCATCTAAAGTAAATTCTGAAGGATATTTCCATTTGCTAGTCGGAGTTATGGTGAATTGAGGAGTAGGAATAGTGGATTCAATATATAATTCTTTGATATCTACATTTGAATTTCCGTTTATATCTGTGGTAGTTAATCTGATTAAATAATTTCATGGTTTAGTAAAGATTTTACTCATTTTTTTTCATTGTTCCATTTTAATTTTGTCTCAGTTCTCATTAAAGATTTCCCAAAGATAAGTATCAAGTCTATTTGTAATAGAATAAGAAGCACTTCCATCAAAATTAAACGTAGAGGATGTTGTTCATCTTTCAGGAGTTTGTTTAATGAGAGCTACAGGGTCTGAAATATACAAATTAAATGTTTCAGATACAGTATTGTTTTCGTTATCTTTTGTGGTGAGAGTAATTTTAAATTCTCCATTTCATTCAAGAGGAACATTGATATAGCTTGGGGATCACTCTCCAGATTTTGAATAAGAAAATCCAATAGCAGAATTTCTTATAGTCCATGTGTGAGACATTATTTTCCTACCTCATCTTGGCATAGTTGCAGATCCATCAAAAACTACTCATCTCATTCACTCAGTAATTCAAATTTTTAATGGAGTATTCGAATCCATCCTCCTTGTGTTTGCATATACAACGATATTTGCGGCTTTTGGCTGAACATTTATCGTTATGTCTTTTTCTCAGTCTAAAATTCATGCATCTACATTTGAACTACGAACCACAAGATGAACGATGAATTTACCTGCTTCTTGGAATGTGTAGGTTACTACTTGTCATTGCCCAATTGGATTATCTACTCCATTTTCATCCCTATAATACCAGTAAAAATTATCTGTAGGAATTGTTTCACTGGAAGGATCGCTACTACCTCTTGCATCAAATGTAACAGTCAGAGGAGCAAGTCACTGTGAAGGATTGGAATATGCAGATACTCTTACAGTGTATTTTGAATTAATAGTTGAAGCTGCAGAAGATAATCATTTATAGCAAGAATTTCAAAGAAAAGCTTGTAAATTCATATAAGTTATTCCGTGTGAAAGCTCTAGTGCAAGGGCATTACACTTTTCATATATAGTTTGAAAATCTCTTGTTAAATGACCAAATGAATCTACAAAATCTCAATATAATCTCTGAAAATATGTAGTGTCTACATCTAGACCTAGGTCATTCCTAGCTTTTATTGTGCTAAAGACATCTCGAATATCATTCCATTTATTTATAAATCTATAATTCGCATAGTAATAATTTGGTACATTATTATATCTATAATTCATAGAAGATATATTTTGAGCAGAAGCTGAATAAAATAATCCTCAACATGCTAATATACCGAATAGAATCAAAATTTTCTTAAATTTTTTCATGAATGAAACAGAATATGTAAAATCTATACGAATAATTATATTCAAAATTCAAAAAAAAGCAAAAAATCTAGCAGAAAATTAGTTATTTTTGTCGATATGATGTAGAATATTGTAAAATTTTGTAAAATATTAAATAAGATAATTACAGATGATTATATAAATAGTGTTTGGTGTTGACAATATTGCTCAAAATGATATATCTTTACCACTTAATTTTTTTTAAGAAAATAGATATAATTTTTAATTTTATAAGAGGTGCTATTCATGGAAAATGAGTTCGAAAAGGTTGATATACATAATAAATCCTCAAAAGGTTCAATTTCTCAAAATGATATATTTGAAATTTTAAAACTTGCGAATCTTTCAAAATTTGTCGAAAGTGATACTCAAATATGAAAAGTTCGCTTGAATCATATTATTGATACTGATGAAAAAGTAAAAGAAGCTTTAATGTACATCATTGATAATTATAAGAAGAAAAGAAAAAATAATCCAAATAAATATGGCTATATGCATTGTATCGAAGCGGCATCTCTCATGGCTGAATATTGATTTTGTGAGTCGGATGATATTGCGGCAGCATTGTTACATGATGTATGGGAAGATATTTCAGATTGAGAAGAATATTTAAAATCTACATACAATGAAAATATTGTGAATTTAGTGAGAGAACTTACGGAAAAAGATAAATCGTGAGATTCTATCGAACAAAAAAAAGCTAGTCGAGAAGAAAGAAAATTGGAAGAATTAGAAAAAGTTTCACACTTTAGCCCAAAAGTGTTAGCTCTAAAATTGGCGGATCAAACTAGCAATATCGCAGAAACTGTAAGTGATTTAGAAAAATTATCACCAGAAGATAGAAAAAATTACTGGAAATGATTTAATGCAGGATACGACAAACAAATTTGGAAATATAAAGCACTTAGTGATGCATTATACAATCGTATTCAAATCTGTAAAAATGAAAATTTATTTACAAATGAAAACGAAGAAGTTGAGTTAAATCTTTTTTTTGAAAAATTTAAAAACCTAGTAGATACGTTAGATTTTCTTATGAAGGATGAATAATTTACTGAATATTATTGGTAAACTTGGATAATTTCCTTAATAAATCGTATTTCATCATCTTTTTGTTTATTTATTACTAGTCTTTGAATACTTTGTCCAGTATTATCATTTTTAATAAGTATGGTAGATTTATCTTTACCAAAATACCACTCATATTTTTGAGGATTTTCTATACCTAAAATCTGAACGGTTCATCCTGAGTTAAACACGATATATTTTTTATTTAATGGTTCCACTCCATACATATCTATAATATCTCACGATTTATTTGTGATTGTATCATAATAGAATCGCTCTGTATCACAAAAATCACAATCTAAACGTTTATCTTGATATAATTTTATTCAAAAGTAATCCTCAGCTAAAGATAGTGTATGAACTACCTTTGGTTTGATATTATTACGCTGTCTATCTTGTCGATCTTTATATCAAATTTCAGAAAAGTTTTTTTTCGTAAAATTTTTGTAATTTGATTTATCTTTTTCACTTCCATAATAATTTACATTATATCAGTTTTCGTTATCAGTTATTTCTACTATAACAGGAACTTCCGAAAAAGAACAATCACTATTAAGATTCCCCCTTTCATCAATATGATATCATCTTCCATTTGCCAAAATATTATATTCAATATTTCAGTTATCATTAATTCCAACTCGAAGTATATCGTTATTAATAAAAGTTTTCGCATTTCAAAAATGTGAACATTCTTCATTTTGTTCAATCGCATAATCAACAACATAGTCTATGTTGTTTACATGTTCTGGTTGTTTGCTAGCATAAATATTACGAATAGCAAATATTAATGCAGATACACATAATAGTATAAATAGTACTTTCTTCATAATATTGTGATGTGTTATACATAAGATAATTTATTATTTCATATCAGGAAAATATCTCATCACCTGTAATACAAATTTATCCGCAAGTCTATACCTTTTCTCTCGCTCATCTGCAGACATAAATACAACAGATATCTTTTCTATGAAAAATTCTCTAAAAATATCGGATATACTAGATTTTAATGTATCTATTTGAGGCTTTTCCATGTTTTTGTAAATTATTACAATATCCATATCTAGAGGAACTCCAAAAAATTTTCACAAAAAATATTTATCAATCATTATTGAATATTCATCAAATAGTTTAGTCAGACTTGATTTTAAAGAAGTGAAAAAAATCTGCTTAAATAAATCAAAATATTCTTTCTTTATGGAAATAGAAAAACCTGAACTTTCTTTTTGAACTTCAACTACTCCAGACTCTTCCAAAGAATCCACTTGTTTCTTAATTGCAGGGAATGTCCATCAGATTTCACTTTCTAAAGCTCTCATAGAAATTCACTGTCTACAAAAAACAAGATATTTCAATATATCAACTTTTGTCTTACTTCAGAATAGCTTTTCTAAATTCATGAATGACGAAAAATAAATACCACTAACACACTATAAAATTTTATACAGAAAAAACAAGATGAGTTTTAAGAATTTTCTTTTAACATTTCATCTTCTACCTTTTTCAAGTCTAGCTTTCATTCTTCATCAAAAAATCTACTTGGGAGCTGTCAATTTACTGCATATTCTGGAGTTTTAGTAAATTTCTTTAAGAATTTGAAAATATTCCCAGGGATGGCTGTTCCGCATGGAATTTCTTTAATTCATTCGTTATCTTCATAATCAGAATTTTTCTTTTTTGAATTTCTTTTGAAAGGATTTTTACTTTTCTCGATAGGTTGCTCTGGAGGAAGAGGATATTTAATATTATTTAATATTGTAGAAATGAAGTTCTCAGTTGATAAATCTTCAGAATTGAGCTCATTTAAGTGTAAACATACCGTAGCATGTTTATTCCACTTATTGTTATTCGGAGAAACTCATTTTTTAGCATTTGGTTTTTTTAGTCCAGTTGTGTTCGTAGATATAGCATAAAACTTTATGTCAGGATTGCTTTTGTGTAAATATCTAATGAGCCTTCCTGTGGTCATATTTGATCACCATGAACTATCAGGGATATATATTTGAGGGATTCAATCTTCTCAATAGTGTACAATATCTCTAGTTCAGCTCGGAGCACAGAAATAAATTTGTCATTTAGGATTTCCACTATCAAAGTCATTTTCTATCTGAGATGTAGCGTTACGTTGTTGGTGAGAGTAAATGCTTTTAGCTCATGGAACTTTATTATCTGCAGGATGTGTAACCAATACGCTAGATAAAGAGTTTAGCATAGTGCTTTGCTTTTTATGTGTAGCGATAAGAGGTCATACCATTGTAGTAAAATATTCATTCACATTCTTGATTCATAGTTCATGTGCCACTTGCATAAATTTTACTATCGTAATCGGAATGTTAGCAAAAGTCTCATGATTCAGTAAAATAAAGCATTTTTTACCATATTTTACATCGATTAGAATATGTCTGAGCATTTCCTCTTCTTCAGGAGACATTTCCAAAATATTCGGCTTAAAAGCCGTTTCAATTGTATGCTGAACTCATGCTCAAACTCATCGTTCCAAAAAGTCATTCAAATTTTTTATCGTTCAATTTGATAATCTATTTAGAGGTCATAAATCCAATACAGCCTTTAAAATATCTTTCATCCATTCAGTTTTTTCAGTTCGTCAGCTTCGTTGTCTGTATTCAGGTGTTCTTTTCCGCTGTCTAGTTTCTTTTTGTCGTTGCTTGAGTGCCGTTTCATATTCATCAATAGATAAAAAATCAGATTTTTTTGGCTTTATCGGTTCTCATCCAGGCTTTTCTGGTCTAGAAATGTGAGGTTGAAAAAGTACTAAATCCCTCAATTTATTTCAGTCTTTTATATGAGTATTCCAAAAATTACTATTATAGTTATATATCTGTAAACTTAAAACATCTTGAGAAGTTAATGCTTTCAAAGCATTCCATTGAGCAGCTTCTTTTTCTTCATTAGTCATATTTAAAGCATCTATTTCTTTCAATCTAGCGTATATTTCATCGAATTTATCAGTATCTAATGGGAAATTCTTAATATCCATCGTAAGGAATAAACGATGTGCGATTCCATTTTTTAAATCAGATAAATGGTTGTTGTGAAAGCTTACCACAGTATCGAGTAATTCTTTTAATTCTCTCTGCTTGTTGGCAATGACTATATTATAACTGCTAAGAGTTTGAGGTTGTCTCAAAATTCTCTGGCGTACATAGTCTTTGGTATCATCAGGTAACTTTGAAAAATCTTTTCATATATTTCATATATGTTTTTTGAATGTCTCTACAGTTCCTTTTATAATTGACATTTATATAGGTATCAACGATAAATTTACATAATACAGATATCTTTTAATTATAAAATTTTGAATAGTCTTGTCAAGACTATTTTACAGTATTATATATTATTGGTTGTTTTACATATACCACATAAAAATTCTGGATGTATTTTCTTCTCACATATCTTGATTCAGAATCGTAGAAGAACTATCACGATATCGTAATTCGACTTTTTTTCATTTTTCGTTTGCTAAATTTTGTAGCAAATACAAGCAAACAGGGCAGTCGGCATCAATTCAATCAATAAACTCTGACTGACTTAATGTCATGCTTTTTAATGTTTCTATGGATTTTTGGTCGTGCTCCAATGTTTGAGCTTCATTTTGATAATGAGCGAAATCCACCGAAGCGATAACCAAAATATTTCAACTCAGATTTTCCAACTTTGGTAAAGTGCTCTTCACACTAGATAATTGAGAACAAGGAGAAATAATTGGCAAAACTTCGCTATTTGGGAAATATTTATTAATCCACTGAAAATGTTCTCAAATTCAATGTTCATTTGTCTTTAAACTGTCTCACCGCTGTTCAAAGATTTCTCCATTTTTATCACATTTCATTCAAAAATCACATAATTCTGAGCTCAATTTTCTCATGTTAGAATTGTAACTTACATTATCAGATTTGCATATAGTTAGCATTTCTTTTGTCTGTGAGTGAAAATGATTTGGAGAAATTAGAACTATTTTTTCAGGTTTTCAACCATTATAATATTCATTTTTGAGAAAATCGTAAAATTTATCCACCTTTTCGTTATTTAGCATAAAATGGGGGATTATCGCAAAATTCCATTCAGATTTTTTATTTCATTTTAATCAAAAGATTAAGCATAGAATCAAAATAATTCATAGCAATATTATCCAAGTTATACTTACTGCTTTAGATTTTTTCATATATGTTAAATATTGGTTTACAACCAATTTTCAACCGTTTCTTTAGCTTCATAAACTTCACTTCCACGAATAGCTAATCAATCTAAAACTTCAGCTCATTTACAGAGATTCTTAAGCTGACTTGGAACACTAGCTAAACCAGAACCTTCGTGAGTAGTAAATGGTCTAACTATTTTTCACTCCCAGTTAAGTTTCTCTAATTGAGTAACCATTGGTTGAGGTAATTGTCATCGATAGATTGGTCATCAAACATAAATCACTTCATAGTCGTCAATACTTTCCAAAGAATTCACTATTTCAGGTTTTTCATCATTATCAATTTCTTCTTGAGCTTCTTTGATGCAAGTGGCATAATCTTTGGCATAAGGAGTTTTTCTTTCCACTTTGAATAAATCTGCTCAAGCTAATTCCTTGATATATTCAGCGATAACTTCTGTATTTCATTTCTCTATATATCCAACTCCATAATTTTCGTCAGCTCTAGAGAAGTAAATCACAATACTTTTTTTAGTTTTTAAGTCAGTCATTTTTTGTAATTAT
>Ga0247608_10000799_pt1 | contig 48098 bp, 40 predicted proteins | sample 176DNAGHGlowgp2_FD_193490 | JGI IMG/M metagenome (GOLD analysis project Ga0247608, IMG submission 193490) | Sheep rumen microbial communities from Palmerston North, Manawatu-Wanganui, New Zealand - 1766 DNA GHGlow gp2 | ecosystem: Host-associated > Mammals > Digestive system > Stomach > Rumen ...
TCTTATCAGTTGCCTCGATTACTACAATGAGCGTCACGCTTTGAAGTTAAGTTGAACCGCCGTATGCCGAACGGCACGTACGGTGGTGTGAGAGGGGGATTAATTTCCCCCTACTCGATTCAGACTCCTGAATTCGGTTATAATCATAAATATGGCAAAAGGGAGGGCTGGCATATGAGTTCAAAAGTATATTTCACGAAGACGATCACTCCGGAAAAAGTTGTTGAGATGTTTAACATTATAGATAGAGATCTTCCGGGCAGGGTAGCTGTCAAAGTGCACTCAGGTGAAGACGGTAATCAGAACTATCTCCATCCCGAGTTCTGGAAGCCTGTGGTCGACCGCGTGGGCGGGACTATCGTTGAATGCAACACCGCCTATGGCGGAGAACGCAACACAACTGCAAAGCACAGAAGGCTTCTCAAGAAGCACAAGTGGACAGATGTCTTCGATGTTGATCTCATGGATGCAGAAGGTCCCGACATTGAGATACCGGTTGGCCGTGATGCAGTCCACCTGAAGTCAGACATTATGGGTAAGACGTTCAATAACTATGATTCCATGCTTGTTCTGTCACATTTCAAGGGACATCCCATGGGTGGCTTCGGAGGTGCGCTGAAGCAACTGTCTATAGGGTGCAGTTCTACTGCCGGTAAGTGCAATATTCATTCTGCAGGCAAATATACGAAGGCTGAAGATCAGGATGTTATCTGGGATGATCTTCCTCCGCAGGATCATTTCCTGGAGTCAATGGCTGAGGCTGCAGGTGCGGTTGTGGATCATTTCGGAGGGAATATGGTGTTCATCAATGTTATGAGCAACCTGTCCGTCGACTGTGACTGCTGTGCGATCGCTGAGGATCCCTGCATGGATGACATAGGCATATTGGTATCACTTGATCCTGTGGCCATAGATCAGGCCTGTGTTGATCTTGTATATAATTCAAAGGACAAGGGGCGCGATCATTTTGTCGAGAGGATAGAGACCAGACACGGGATCCATACGATCGAGCGTGCATCTGAGATCAATGTCGGATCAAGGGAATATGAGCTGATCGAGGTATGACATATTACTCCCGGGAGACTCTCTTAACTATCTCTTCAGGGATGCCGGAGTAGATCTTTAAGAGTCTTGCGAGGTCATCCTTGATGTTAGAGCTCATTCCTGTAGACATCCAGTCGACGATGAGACCGAAGAGAAGGCATTTATAATACTTGATCAGTATCTCAAGATCTTCCTCGGATACATTATTACCTTCACAGAGCTTTGTAAGGTACCTGCGTACCAGATGGTCAAGGATTCTGAGGAAGTACTGTTCGAAGATATCCCTGTTGCCGGTGTTGTACAGATGCATCACCAGCTTTTTGTTCGTGAGCGCGAATTCTGCCGCCACATTAAGACACTCCTCAAGCGATTCGATATTCTCATTCCCGGCGAAAATATGCTCTGCATCCTCACACACCACATCCTCGATGAGGGTGGGGAGGTCGGCATAGTGGTAATAAAAGGAATTGCGGTTGATCCCTGCACGGCCGACAATATCCTTGACGGTAACCTGTGATAAGGGCCGCTCCTCAAGGATATTCCTGAAAGTTAACTTGATCAGTTGTTTTGTGTTCATACACTAATTTTAATGCTTTTGCGGCAAAAAGCAAAACGCTGCCCCCGGAGGGACAGCGCCAAAAATAAGGATATTGGGAAATCAGGCAAATCCTTTCTCTTCCATCCAGTGATAGAGATCGGTCTTACCGAGCTTCTCTTTCCTGCCACGGATGAGGAAGAGGATAACTGTAAGTACGGAAGATACCGCGAATATACCGAGCAGAACTCCTATGCACTCCGGGAACGGCTCGCCTCCGCCTATGGCACTTCTGAATGCTTGTACAGTATATGTGAACGGCATGAATCTGTTGAGACCAGCTGCCAGAGGACCGGATACCTCGATGGGGTAGGTTCCTGCAGAACCCGCGAGCTGGAGCACCATGAATATCAGCATTACGAAGCTTCCGACCTTGCCCATGAGTACATTGAAAAAGTACATGATGGACATGAATGCAACAGAAGTCAGGCATGCGACCGATATGGTCTGTCCGATCCTTGCCGGCTCAAAGCCGAGCGCGAAATGAAGGATGCCTACGAGCACAACGGCCTGGATGATGGCCATGGGGTAGAGGACACTTGCCTTGGACAGCCACCAGGAGAATCCTGAAGTCAGTCTATCATGTTTTGTCAGAGGATACATCAGGCAGAATGCCAGGCAGGCAACCCAGAGTCCAACGGACATCATATATGCTGCCATCGCATGTCCGTTGTCCACAACATTTGTCAGTTTGGTCTCTTCAAGAACTACAGGGTTAGAGAACATAGCGGCATTTGCATCAGATCTGGCGGTATCTGATATCTCGTCAGCGCCTCCCTGCAGGGAATCGCGGAGTTTCTCTGTTCCTGAAGACAGCTCGGGAACGGATCCTGCAAGAGTGTTTGTACCGGTGCTGAGCTTGTCAGAACCATTATCGAGCTTTGCAGCTCCGGTGCTCAGGCTCGAAGCGCCGTTAGCAAGTGATGCTGCACCCTCCGCTATCTTATCGTTGTTCGACACGAGAGTATTTGCACCGTCAGACAGCTCTGAAGCGCCGTTCAGAGCGTCGCCTGCGCCGGAGTTGAGCTGTGATGCGCCGTCGGCGAGTGCGCGGGCACCATTCTCAGCATCGGCGATTCCGCTGCCGAGACTACTTGCTCCGCTGCTTATCCTGTCTGCAGCTCCCGCAACCGTATTGGCGCCCGTGTTGACATCCTGCGCGCCCGCTGAGAGTGCCGTTGCTCCTTCGGACAGGGAGGTGGCACCTGTTGCAAGTTTATTGATCCCGTCAGACAGTGACGGTACGGCATTGTTAAGATCGGATGCACCCTTATCCAGGGCCATGGCACCGTTTGTGAGTGCAGTACTGTTGTTATCAAGAGTCTTGAGTCCGTCCTCAAGAGATGCTGCGCCCTGATCGAGTGTCTGAACAGTCTTATCGATCCCGGCGATGTTTGAATTGAATGACGAATAACCGTTCTTGAGGCTTGCAAGCCCGTCAGCCAGTGCTTTTATATTGGGATCGTCGGACGATGACGCTATATTTGATGCAAGGGCTGACAGGGAATCAATATTGTTCTTGATGTTTCCTGATGCCGCATTGAGAGAAGCCGTTCCCTGTGTCATCTTATCAAGGCCGCCTTTCAGCTGTGATGCTCCCGTAAGAGTATCAGATACTCCCTGCGTATAATCTGAAATGCCTTTGTTAAGGTTCGACGCGCCCTGTGCGACGGAGTTGATGCCTGATGCGAGGGCGGGCACCTGTCCTGACAGATCATTAAGACCCTGAGACAACGAAGCGGCTCCCTGTGACAGATTAGCAGCGCCGTCAGCCAGCTGCTTTGTTCCCTGTGCAAGGTCTGAAGCACCTGTCGCCATTTGAGAAGAACCGTCAGCAAGAACGGCTGCGCCCTGTGAGAGCTGCGTTGTTCCGTCGGCAAGGTTCCTGGCACCTGATGCAAGTGACGTTGTTCCGTCATGAAGACCGTTAAGGCCGTCCTTGAGAGCCAGGGTTCCGTCATATACCTTTGTGGTTCCGTCAAGATAATCCTTGATACCGTTGTTGAAGGTTGCTGCGCCGTCCTTGAGCTTGGAGGCTCCGTCTGACAGATCAGATGCCCCTTTCGCCAGGTTCGAAGCGCCTTCGTTCAGATCGTTGACACCGTCGGTGAGTTTTTTCTCGCCGTCAAGCAGCTTTGAAGCGCCGTCGGCAGCGTCACCGAATCCGGTCCCGATCTGTCCGAGTTTATCATAAACGGACTTGGCATAAGTCTCGGTGACTTTCTCCTGAAGGCTTAACTGCATCTTTGTCATTGCTGATTCGGACAGCTTCATGGCAATGTAATTGGTTGCGGGGTTTGTCTCATACTTAAGCTCCATTTTGTGCGGATCGCTGTCCGTAACGGTAGCTGCGCTCTGCGAGAAATCCTCAGGTATCGTTACGACCATATAGTATTTACCGCTGCGTAGTCCGGCTTCCGCATCCTCCGTACTCACGAAACTGAAGTCAAGGGATGCGTCGCTCTTCAGATTATCCACAAGGTCTGATCCGACCGTCAGTTCCTTGCCGTCGTATTCCACAGGTTTATCGAGATTGACGACGGCTACGGGGAGCTTATCCAGTTCTCCGTAGGGATCCCACATCGAAGCCAGGAAGAATCCTGCATAGATGGACGGGATCAGTATGATCGCCAGAAGCACGATGATCAGCATCGGATTGTGAAGCAATCTTTTCCATTCCTCTTTTATCATTTTGAATCACTCCTTATTTTTGATATCACCGATATGATATTCATTGAAATGAACACTCTCAATAGACAAAAATGGATATGTGTCTGACAGGGTATAGATGGTATAATCACTGATATAATCCATATTCGCCGGAGGTCCCATTGCAGAAAGCGGGCAGAACATCAGACAGGGCCAAGCTGTATTATGCGGCCGGAGCGCTCATATTCCTTCTTGTGGTCAAATTACTTGTTTTCCTTGACGGCAAGGTGCTGGTATGGCTTTACGACGGTGCATCGCAGTATCTGTCCTCACTTACGTATTACTCCGAGTACCTTAAGGAGATAATATCCGGGATCTTTCACGGCAATCTGTCTATTCCGTCATGGGATCTGTCGATCGGCGAGGGAAGCGACATCATATCGACATTTCATTATTACTGCATAGGCGATCCTTTTGCTTTTCTGTGTGTATTTTTCCCTAAGGAGCTGATGTATCTTTGTTATGAATTCACGGTGCTCCTCAGGATATTCGTGTCCGGGTTTTCTTTCATCTTTTTTGTGAATAAATATGATGATGGTAAACTCAGGGAGAGCTCATCAGACCTTCAGGTGGCTCTGGGAGCTATGCTCTATGTATTCTCCTGCTGGACATTGATGGTAATGGGGAGACATTCATTCTTCCTTAACCCATCTGTTTTTTTGCCTCTGATACTGGCGGGCGCAGAATTGATAATCAGCCGTAAGAAGCCCGGAGTTATGATGTTTGCAGTGTGCATCACTTCGCTGTCTAACCTGTACTTCTTCTATATGATCGCCATGATCACGGTAGTATATGTGGCGGTAAGGCTGGTCCTCCTGTACGGCAAAAGGATTAAGGAGATGATGGCAACTCTGGCGCTCATAGCTGTCGAGGCCGTTACCGGCGTTCTTCTGTCGGGGATATTGTTTTTGCCGGTTGCCAAGGTTTTTATCGCCGATTCCAGAATTTCCAACGGTAGTAACATAGGGTTATTCTACAGTTCCGATTATTACAGCACCCTTCCCAAAGCACTGCTTACCGGTGACTGGAGCTACTACAGGCTTTTTGGTCTCGGAGCCATAGGGATCATGGTTATTTATCTCATCTGTGTAAGGAGCAGGGCAAAGCTCCTCAAGGTACTCCTGGCTTTGAGCGTTCTGTTTGTTATTTTCCCGGTGTTCGGAGCGGTGTTCAACGGATTTGCTTATCCCTCCAACAGGTGGTGTTTTGCATTCCCGATGATAACCGGTATGGGGCTCATTATCGTTTGGGATGATCTGCTCGCGCTTCGAAAGGCTGATGCGGTCATACTGACCCTGATCACAACCGCTTCATGCATATATATGACGGTGATCAAGGATGTCAGAGGAATTGTGGTAACCGCAATAGGTCTTGCGGTGATCGCGGCATGCTGCTTTATTAAGAACAGGCAGGATAAGTCGAAGGCCGTATCATTTCTTACCGTCATCTCGCTGCTGTCGGGCATAATAATCTACTTTATACCGTATATGGTTCAGCTATCGGCCCCGGACTGGCTTAATCTGTATTATTACGGGAGCGAGGCAAGCTATATCGCCTCCAAAGACAGCACGCGTCCCATCAGGTATTCAGGCAACATACTGACGGAGAACACATCGCCTCTTGCGGGAATATCGTCAACCCAGTTCTACTGGAGCAATGCAAACTCTTATGTAGGCGAATTCAGGAGAGATGTGGCTTCCGATGAATACAGACTGTATTATTACACAGGATATGACTCTTCCTACACATTGCTCAACCTGTCGGGAAGCAAATACTATGCACTTGCAGGACGCAAAACAGATCCGTTGCCGTATGGATATGAGGTCATTGACCAAATGGATATCGGTTATGACATCATGCAGAGCAGTATTAATACCGGGTTGGTGTATTCATACGGCAAGGCTGTGGGGAAGGATGAATGGGACAGGTTCACGCCTGTTGACAGACAGATGCTGATATCTGAATATATGGTTCTGTCAGACACCCCTTCGGCAGGGACACAGGCAGATATAGCAGCAACTGAGGTGGCGTCTTCACCGGTCAAGAGAGACGGCGGAGTAACAGAAGCAAGTTTCGAGGGCAAACCAAACAGCGAGACATATGTTACGATCAGCAATATAAGAACGGAACTTGTTGATGAATTTGTCTTCTTCTCTGTTTATCTTCCGGAGACAGACGAGACTTTTACTTTTGATTACTATACGCAGAGCAACTGGTATAACGGCAGAGATGAATTCGTTATTAACCTCGGATGGCATGACAAGCCGCTTCACGAAGCTGTTATAACCATTCGTGATGATCTGCCCTGCACATGTGACTACAGTATCTCATGCATCGATGTTGAAGAGGCCGGAAGGCATCTGAAAGAACGATTTGATAATGCTCCGCAGGAGATAGATATAGAAGGCAGGGGTTCTGAGATCAGCTTTGATGTTCATTCTCAGGGAGAATACTTTGTACTTGCCGTTCCGTACGCCAAAGGCTGGAAAGCATATATAGACGGTCAGGAGACTGAAGTTATAAGGGCGAACATACAGTATATGGCTGTCGATGTTCCGGAAGGTGATCATAATATCAGATTTGCATACACGGGTGATATCGGTAAGGGCGCGGTAATGAGCCTTGCAGGAATAATATGTGCCGCAGCATATTTGATATGTGTTAAAATCAGAACAAAGAGCAAAGCTTAGGAGTGAGATTATGGATACACTGTATATTGTGATGCCGGCATACAATGAAGAAGAGAATATTGAGGCTGTAATAAAGCAATGGTATCCTGTTCTGTCCCTCGGATCTGCAGATTCAAGACTTGTCATTGCAGACAGCGGCAGCCAGGATAAGACCAATGCGATCATTAATGACCTTAAGGAGAACGGATATCCGCAGCTCTTGGCATATTCTGATACTTTGAAGCAGCACGGCCCCAAGGTTATCGCGCTTTACAAGTATGCGATAGAGCATGGAGCAGATTATGTCTTCCAGACTGATTCCGACGGACAGACCGATCCGGCCGAATTTACGGAATTCTGGGAGCTGAGGAACGGATACGACGCCATCTTCGGACGCAGGGTCAAGAGAGGGGACGGCAAGTCAAGAGCTTTCGTCGAGAAGGTTGTGTGCTTCCTGCTGAGGCTTTATTTCGGAGTTAAGGTCAAGGATGCGAATGCGCCTTTCAGGCTGTTCAATACGAAGGTCCTTGATAAGTACATGGGGAGATTCAAGGAGGATTACAACCTCCCGAATATCATGCTTACAACATTCTATGCATACTACCATGAGAACTACTGCTTCAGAGATATATCTTTTAAGCCGAGGCAGGGCGGAGCCAACTCGATTAACATCCCAAAGATCGTCAAGATCGGCTGGAAAGCACTTGGTGACTTCCGAAGCTTCAAGAAGACCATGAAATAAAGGAGATCATACAGATGGACAACAACAATTATAACCCTCAGAATAACTATAACCCTCAGATGCCAGGCAATTATCAACAGGGGTATCAGCAGAATTATCAGCAGAATTATCCGAATTATCCTGCCAATTACAATCCGTATATGCAGAATAACCCCAATATGCCTAATATTCCGAATCTGCAGCAACCTAAGGGCCCGGGATATGGTATGGCGGTGGCTTCAATGATATTGGGCATAGTCAGTCTTGTACTCCTTTGTCTTTGGCTTATTAGTCTGATTTGCGGTGTTGTGGCAATCGGACTGGCAGTTGCGGCAAAGAAGTACCCTGCGGGCAATAACGGAATGTCAACGGCCGGACTTGCAATGGGAGTTATCTCTGTGGCAATATCCGGAATAGTAATCCTTTATTATTTGCTGATAGTGGGTTCACTCAGACTGTTCTGACCGTGATTGGCATCTGATGACAGGTAAGTTATCACGTGGAGCAAAAAGCGCAATAATAGTCGGTGCGGCCGTCATCGCTGCGGGACTTGCTTATTACTTCTTTATGAAGATCACGGGCCTGAGCATCCCGTGTACGATCAGGCTGATGTCGGGACTTAAGTGCCCGACATGCGGCATAACTCATATGTTTCAGGATCTGTTCAAGTTTGATCTTGTGTCTGCGTTCCACGATAATGAGTTCCTGTTCTGCACATGGCCTTTTATCGGGGCCGAGATTCTTTTTATTGTGTACAGAGGCGGCAACAACAAGGATCTTCCCAGGTGGAATTATGTACTTTTATTTTTGTATATCGCGTTGTTGCTGATATTTGGTATAATCAGAAATATTATATGAAGCGGGGTTGGTTACATGGATAATTCAGATTTCAACCAGAATTACGATCAACAGAACAACGGACAGCCTTATGGACAGCAGCCGTATGGGCAACCCGGCTATAATCCTTATGGTAATGTTCCATTGTATGAACTGGAGAGCGAGCAGGCCGGAAGGGGCAAAGCCATTGCATCCCTTGTATGCGGTATATGCAGTATCGTTCTTTGCTGCTGTATGCCGGTTGGTGTTGCAGGTCTCATCTTGGGTATTCTGGCTAAGAAGGACGGCAACAGAAGTGCCGGCCGCGCCCGTATAATTGTGTAAATTCAAAATAGAAGAGCCACGTGACTTAACCTTGTATAATTTGTTTAACCAGAACAATTAAGGAGGTTAAGAACATGGCTCATCTGAATATTACTTTAAGCCAAGAGGAAATTCTACTGTTAATGTCACAAGATCGTGAGGGTGCTTTTAAGAAGCTTCTACAGGAAAGCCTGAATCAGATTATGCAGGCTGAATCAGCAGAGCAGCTTAAGGCCCAGCCCTACGAACGCTCAAGCGATCGAGTTGACAGCAGAAACGGATCCTATACCCGTGAATTGACAACACGCATCGGAACAATAACATTAACTGTTCCCCGACACAGAAATGTGCCATTCAAGACCATGGTGTTCGATAACTACTCAACCAGTGAGGGAGCACTTATAACAACAATGGCTGAAATGGTCGTAAATGGAGTAGCAACACGTAAGGTTGGAAGAGTAATGGAAGAACTCTGTGGACGAAACTTTTCAAAATCTACTGTATCTGAAACCTGTAAGGAACTTGACAAAGAGGTTGAGAAATTCAGAAACAGACTGCTTACCGAGGAATATCCGTTTGTCACGGTAGACGCTACATATTTCAGTGTAAGAGTAGATCACAAGGTCATTAAGAAAGCTCTGTTTATTGCTTATGCTGTTAACAGCCAGGGAAAACGAGACATATTGGGATTTTCATCGTATCCTTCAGAAACAAAGGAGAACTGGAAGGATTTTCTTCAATGGCTGAAGAATAAAGGCCTTTCTGGCGTAAAGATGTTTATATCAGATGCTCACGATGGAATACGATATGGAATAAGCCAGGTGTTTCCATTTGTTCCTTGGCAGAGATGCCAATATCACTTTCTCAAGAACATTATTCAGAAAGTTCCGCTCAAGTACCAGAAGGGATTAAGTTCCGAACTCACCGAGATGTTCAATAGCAAGACAGTTGAAGAAGCACGTAAAATAAAAGATGAGATAATCAACGATTACCGGGATATAGCTGAAGATGCAATGAATTGTCTTGACGAAGGATTTGAATTCTCAATGACGGTAATGGTACTTCCGGAGACGTTAAGAAAACAGTTCCGTACATCAAACCACATAGAAAGACTGAATAAGGAATTGAAGCGAAGATACAAGGTGATAGGAATATTCCCTAACGAAGCTTCCATGCTCAGACTGATGGGAGCAGTGCTTATGGAATACAACGAACTGCTCCAGTCAAGGAAATATCCGGTATTCTATCAGTCAGCGTATACACAACTGATGGCATGTAGCAAAAAGTTAGAGAAACTTGCAGAAGAACACAGAGGAATTATGGTCGCATAAGGACCCGTAACGAGGCGCGCTGCCAAGAACTCCTCGTTACGCTACGCTCCACTCGGAGTTCTTGGCAAAAGAAAACAAATTATACTAAGGAATGAATTTACACAAAACTTTGGACTTGACTGAAGTGACCGCAACGGTGAGATCAGCGTTTCCGCAGAAAAACGGCAATCCTTCCGCATAAACTGCGGAAGAAAAGTTCAATTCCTGCGGATTCCGCAATAATCAGGGATCCTTCCGCAATTTCCGCGGGGAAAATCTTCAATTCTTGCGGAAACAACATCTCAGTCCCGCTTGTCATCTGTCGTTCAAGGTTACTGCCCGATCAAGCCTGCTGATTATGCGTTTGTTATGGATACCTCTGTCGATCCGGCCACCAGTCAAGCCCGCAGCTGCTTGCGAGCGGACTTCCGCGGGCCCCCAGTCACTCTAGCTACCACCAGTGAAGCCAAATGCCCTGTCACGGAACCCGGTCTGGCGCTCAAAGGAGTTCCGGGACAGGTCTTTGAGCTGTCCCGGATTATATGATAGTGCAGACATCAAATACAGATTCCCGCAAATTCCGTGAAGAACTTTTTAACATAGTAGTTGACAAAAATGATATGGGACGATAAAATACGACAAAACCTATTAAACTGATAGGAATTATTAAAGGAGTGTGCATAATGATCGGTTATTTCGAGAGATTGGTCAGAGCGAATTACAGATGCGGACGAATGTGAAGCTTGCCGTCACAACTATTCGCTATTCCAATCAATATTAATAATCAAAGGAGATAACTATCATGAGTAACTATAAATTTGAGACACTTCAGCTTCACGTAGGACAGGAACAGCCGGATCCCGCAACAGATTCAAGAGCGGTACCGATCTATCAGACAACATCATATGTTTTCAGGAATTCCGCTCATGCGGCAGCCAGATTCGGTCTTGCTGATGCAGGCAACATCTACGGAAGACTTACAAATTCCACACAGGACGTACTGGAGAAGAGAGTTGCAGCTCTCGAAGGCGGTGTAGCCGCTCTTGCGGTAGCTTCAGGTGCAGCTGCCATCACATATGCGATCGAAGCACTTGCAACAGCAGGTGATAACATCGTTGCACAGAAGACGATATACGGAGGTTCATATAACCTTCTTGCACATACTCTCAAGCTTTACGGTGTGGATACAACATTTGTTGACATTCACAACCTCGCTGAGGTTGAGGCGGCTATCAAGTCCAACACAAAGGCTGTATTCCTTGAGACGCTCGGCAACCCCAACAGTGATATCCCCGATATCGACAAGGTGGCAGAGATCGCTCATAAGCACGGTATACCGGTAGTTATAGATAATACTTTCGGAACGCCCTATCTCATCAGACCTATCGAGCACGGTGCAGATATCGTAGTGCACTCTGCTACGAAGTTTCTCGGCGGTCACGGCACGACTCTCGGCGGAATCATCGTTGATTCCGGCAAGTTCGACTGGAAGGCTTCCGGCAAGTATCCCCAGATCGCAGATGCTAATCCCAGCTATCACGGTATCTCATTTGCAGACGTAGTAGGACCTGCTGCATATGTAACATATATCAGAGCGATCCTTCTGAGAGATACGGGCGCTGCCATCTCACCTTTCAATGCTTTCCTGCTTCTTCAGGGTATCGAGACATTGTCTCTGAGACTTGAGCGTCATGTTGAGAACACATTGAAAGTTATCGACTTCCTCAAGAATCATCCTCTTGTTGCAAAGGTCAATCACCCTTCTCTTGAAGATCACCCTCAGCATGAACTGTACAACAAGTACTTCAAGAACGGCGGCGGTTCGATCTTCACATTCGATATCAAGGGCGGGCAGGAAGAGGCTCACAGATTTATTGATAATCTGGAGATCTTCTCACTCCTTGCCAATGTTGCTGATGTTAAGTCACTTGTCATTCATCCTGCAACGACAACACACTCGCAGCTGTCCGAAGAGGAACTGTCTGATATCGGAATCTTCCAGAGCACGATCAGACTGTCCATCGGTACTGAGCACATCGACGACATCATTGCGGATCTGAAGAAGGGCTTCGACGCAATCTGATCACAGCATAGCTTAGCATAATAATACTCCGCGGATCCCCTGAAGTGATACACAGTGCTTCAGGGGATTCTTACAGATTATTCACGGCAGGAAGGTCAAGCTTTACGGGAAGAAAGAGATTTAAAACGGCCGCCTCTTATGTGAGGCAGCCGCCTTTGTTACGGTGTTAAGATAACTCGGATTATTTAACAAGGACGATCTTGCCGCCGATAACGGGAAGATCAAAGTTCATCTTCTGAGCTGCGTTGATGATACCGACGATTCTCAGTACGAGCATACCGATATTGATTATCCAAGCCAGAATGGTAATGATAAAACCAACATGGATAAGAGCAAAGATCAATCCGAGAATGAACATTATGAGACCGAGACCGAATGAGACAATATCGATAAGGATTCCGTTGTTAACGTGGTTCTTAACGAAAGGGGTCTCACACTCAGGCTTGCAGAGCAAACCGATAAGCCACAGCAAGGGAATATAAGCAAGTACACCGTAAAGAACGGAATTGTCACTTGATCCCTGAGCAGGTGCCGGATTGGGATTGTACATCTGATTGTCGTACTGCGGCTGTCCACCATAATTACTATTATTCTCCATAATAACGCCTCCAAATATTAATTTGTAAGACTATAATAACAGAATATAATAAATATGGCACAAAAAATTGCTTAGAGGAGCCAAAATGAGAGTTACACGTTACCGACGGGAAGATGATGTCACATACAGCCTTGGGGCTACAGTTACAATCGAATTCCTGAATATTGCCCCCGGATGCCTGAAGCATGTTTTTTTTCATCCTGATTTCAGGAGTGATGCAAAGGGGGAGATAGAGGACAAGTGCCGCAGGAGCGGTATAGAGATAACAACGGATGTTAAGCCTTTCAATATTCTGTCACAGAAGGAGAACTGCTTCGTAATAGGAGTTATTGCAAAGAGGAAAGATATCATAAAAGCAGGTGATCACGTAGTTCTGGTCAACCCGTCCAACTGTGGCAATCTCGGCACGATAATAAGGAGCTGTGCCGGCTTTGGAATAAATGACATAGCGATAATCACGCCTGCGGCCGATCACTTTGATCCGAAGACAGTGAGAGCTTCGATGGGGGCGCTTGCGAGAGTGAGGATAGAGGTGTTTGACTCTTTCGGGATGTATGAGGAGAGATTTACGGAGAATAATCTCTATCCGTTTATGCTGGACGGAAGCACGATCTTGCAGAATACGGAGATAAAATCTCCGTTCAGCCTGATAATGGGGAATGAGGCAACAGGACTCCCGGCTGAATTCGGCAGTGTGGGGCAGCCCGTCAGGATCGAGCATACTAATGCCATAGACAGCTTAAATCTGCCGATCGCGACAAGTATTGGCCTATATGAAGCAACAAAGTCCCGTTACGGGCGAAAATAACTATTGATAATCAAAAACAATCGTGATAGACTTATCGGGTTAATTCAGACTATCATTAATACGGAGGAGATAAAAATGCCTAACATTAAGTCAGCTATCAAGCGTGTAAGCGTAACTGAGAAGAAGACAGCTGCCAACAAGATGAAGAAGAGCGAGATCCGCACTTCTGTCAAGAAGGCTAAGGCTTCCGTTGCTGCAGGTGAGGCAACTCCCGATACATTGAAGAATGTTCAGAAGACATTGGATCAGGCAGCAGCAAAGGGCCACATCAGCAAGCAGGCTGCTTCCAGAACAAAGTCAAGGATTGCCAAGGCAGCTAACGCAGCTAAGTAATCAGTTTTGACAAATGACAGATTGAGAGACTTCCGCTATGGAGGTCTCTTTATATTTGGAGAGGCTCTTTTTTGTTGATATTGCGGGGCCTGATATGAGATAATTAACGGGTATGAGTGTGTTGATTGATACCCTGTAAGGAGGTAACATATTATGAAGAGCAAGAAAATCGTGGCTTTTGTTCTCAGTCTGGCGATGATTACCGGCAGTCTTCCAATGATGGTATTTGCTGAAGGTACTGATGTATCTGATGAGTCTGTTCCCGAGATCACAGAAGTTGAACAGACATCAGGTGAGGAAGATGATTCCGACGCAGCAGATGCTTCAGACGATGAAGAATCTGATGAACAGGAGAATGTCACAGAGGAAGAGGCTGATGTTTTTGGCGACGGCGACGAAGCATCCGTCAGCTGGTCTGACTTTTGTGAAGGAGTTAATGCAAAGGCCGGAACAGGCGAGACGTATGTACTTCAGGGGAATGTTACAAAAGGTTATTGGGATACCTATCTGTCTTTGAAGCAGGATGTGGTTATCGATCTTAACGGATACACCATAGACAGTTCTGATTCGTATTATGCGGCTATATATGTAGATGACTGTAGCGTCACCATAAAGAACGGAACGATCCTCGGCAGGAAGAAGGACAGTTCCGGTTATATCATTGCCGGAGTCATTGTCCCCGAGGGCGGAACGGCAGTCCTAGAGGGTCTTACTATTCAGGGCTTTGGTTATGCAATCCAGAACAATGCCCCGGTTGCACTTAACAACTGTACGATAACCGGCAATGACACTGCATTCGAATGTGACGGTTCGTATTATTACGATGAGGACTATATTGATCTCAGCGGCAAGATGATCATCAAAGATAACGGCAAGGATGTATGCCTTGATACTGATAAGGTAATCGATATATCCAATATCGGAGAAGGCAGTAAGGTAGCGATCGATATGAGTTCCCCCGGAGCTTTTACTGACACTCTCAGTGAGACTCAGCTGGCTAAGAGATCATACTTTATCTCCAGCAAGAGTGATTACTATGTAACTGTCGCAGACTCGAAGCTTGCACTGGCAAGCACGAATTTCAGTGTCGACAGCTGGAGCGGACTTCAGAATGCGGTCAACACCATTCCCAGCAAAGGCTATATCAGGCTGAATGGCGACTGTGTTGCTTCAAGCGGCGACAACGCCATCACTGTTCCTTCTGGCAAAGAGATCACTATTGAACTCTACGGCTATAAGATCGATAAGAATCATAACAAGATCGGAAGCGTTATCGAGAACGCGGGTACATTGACCATCAGCGATTCCTCGTATGAGAAGACCGGTGTGATCACAGGCGGTCACGCACGTCTGGGTGCAGGAATCAATAATTCAGGTAAGCTTTACTTCAATGGCGGCAATGTCACAGGCAACTATGCAGCCGAGTCATCTTCATCATCCATGAACAAGGCCGGTGCAGGTATCTACAACAACAGGGGTGAACTTATCATAAACGGCGGTAAGGTTACTGATAACAATACATCTGACAAGGTCAAGTTTGACAGCAACTTCTATGGCGGCGGAATCTATAATTACGACGGAACCGTTACTTTCCGCAGCGGTACCGTATCCGGCAACAAAGCTCATTCAGGTGCCGGTATCTACAATAATATGGGTACTGTCACTATATCCGGAGGTACAATATCGGGTAATGTCTATGCTGCAGCTTCAGGAACAACATTCGGCGGCGGACTTTACAATTACCACGGTACTGTTACGATCACCGGCGGCACTTTCTCGCAGAATGTTGCCAATTCCGGCGGAGCTGTATATAACCTTGGCACACTGACCATTAACGGAGCCTCATTCACAGAGAATAACGCCAACAGCGGAAGCGGCGGCGCGATCTATAACGGTTCATATCCCTTTGCCGGAACTGTGTCTCTTAAGGATGCGAGATTCACATCCAATCATGCATCATCGTCCGGCGGAGCGATCTATAATTCATTTACTTCAAGCAGCAATCCTACATACGGCGTGATCGATATTGAGGATGTTATATTCGACAGCAACTCTACGGAGGGCAACGGCGGAGCGATCGATAACTGCGGTAACATGACGATCACATCCCTTACACAGCTGAGCACGAGTGTTGTCACTAACGGATGCGCACTCAATTCCGCGGACAAGGGCGGAGCTGTATACAACAGACGTGAGCTTACGATCACGAACTGGGTCGCAGTTCATAACACGGCCGCAAGCGGCGGTGCCGTCTACAACATCGGAACACTTAAGCTCACAGGAGCAGAGATAGCTGCAAATACGGCCACATCCTACGGCGGCGGCATTTATCTTGAGGAGAATGTCACATTCGACGGCAAGATCAATGTTACGAACAACAAGGTCGGTGAGGCTGATAACAACGTATGTATCAGCTCCGATGAGAAGATCGTGATCGAGCAGGGTTTTGATGCCGGCAATACGATCGGAATCACTTACGGTTCCGATACCGGCAGCGAGCCATATGAATTCACAAGCGGTTATTATAAGAAGGATGTAAGTGATGTGCTTTTCTTTACTTCAGACTCTGATGATGCCGTCATCAGGTTCAGACCGTCCACATCCTCGTATAACCCTGATAGTGAATTGACGATATATCAGTATCAGCCTAATATCATTGAAGGTGCTGACATGACGATGGCAGAAGCTCTGTGCTTCAGATTTACGTTAAGGCTCGGTGATAAGATCGACAGAGATTCCGCATATGTAATGATGCAGGGTCCTAATGACCCGGAGCTGAGGAGAGTCGATCTGGAACCTGACAGTGCAGGAGTATGCGTTATCTCGTGTTCGCTTTATGCAAGGCAGCTTGATTCCGACATCAAGTATGCACTCTTCGACAAAGACGGACTTCAGTCAATGGTATTCAACGGAACTGCCGTCGACGCATACAAGATCAATGCAACACAGTACCTGACGGCACTCAAGAACGGGGATTACAAAGAAGAAGCGAAGAAGCTTGCTGACGCAATGCTGGTCTATGGCGGTTTCTCCAAAGCATATCTTGAGAATAAGACCGAGAATGACAGAGTCAGTGCCATGAGTGCTTTTGCCCACAGAGACGATGTAGGGTATTACGATGAGAACCGCCCGCTGAATGATTATAACAGCATTACTGTAGATTCATTTGAGAATTATAAGCCGTCCGTATTCCAGGGAGCAGGCGGGAGCAATTATGTCGGTATCCGCGGACAGAGGGCAGGTCTTGGCTACAATATCGGCTATAACAGCTTGTCGCTCGTAGCTAAGGATAAGATCGCTTTGAGACTGTATTTCACGAATGACATAACAAATGCTGACTTTGAGATATTCAGGACCAAGAGGCAAAGTGTCAATCTGAATGATGACCAGCATGGAGATATCACGAACTATACTGTCGGACAGGAACACGGTCTGTACTATATCGAGATCCCTGATATTGCCGCATACGATATCGGTACAAAGATCTATGTGGAATTCCTGTCTCACTACAGCGGCGGTACGGCAAGCCAACCGGTCTTCAACTATGAATACCGCCGTCTGTCTTATGGTATCGAGATCAGTCCCTTGAGCTATGCGTATACCGTAATGGATTACTTCAGAGATTCCATGTTCAAGACACACGCTGATGTCTACCTCAGCAAAGCTCTCCTGAGATATTCAGAAGATGCTTTAGCATACAAAAATGCAACAAATCAGTAAGGAGGGGAAGATATGAGATCGGAATATACAGAGCTTGATATTGAGATAATAGAATTTGCAGATCCGGAGGATGTGATAGCCACCAGCTGCACTGAAGAATTCAATCATTATTCGGTACCCGGCGGCACGTGACCGTCCGTATGATTATACGATAACAGGGGGGATGTCGCGCGCAGATCCGGGCGGCATCCCCATTATTATGCCCGCCAGATCGTAAGCTCTGAGACTGAGATCCGCCGCATCCTTAAGATTTCCATTCTCGAGAAAATCCGAGAAATTATGTATTATTGGAAGCCTGCTGCACTTGCCCATGATCTTAAGGCAGTACCTTCCTTCGTGGCCGAAGCCGAGAACGCGGATATAACAGGGATCTTTGCGGACCATGTCCCCGCGGACTCCGAGGAGCATCATCGTAAGCGCCCTGTATATCCTTGCCATGGTGAAATGCTTTGTCGCCAGTCTTGCCGAAAGCGCATCAAATGTCGTATCTCCCGTCCTCAGGTCATCCAGTATATTGCTGATATATCCGTCTAGTCCGTCATTCATGAATCTTATCTCATGAAGATCCCCGCGGGGAAATGTCACGGCTCTCAAAGCATATTCATTCAAATCCGCCGGTCTGAATTCACCGCGTGACAAAGCGCTGAGCATGACAGACGCGGCATTGTCAGGCATCCTGCCGCAGACTGCGGATGCGATACCTGAAACTGTTCCGTCCGAGGACATCACGGCTTTCCTTATTGCAGAGGCTGAACAGAACTGCTGATCAGTCTCCGGGTCATCATCAGAGTAGCCCTGTCCCTGACGGGGGATCATGTGGACCTTGAACTTCGCTCCAAGCATCCTGATGGCCTTCATATACTCTATGGCCAGGATCGTGTTAGGCGACCTCAGTGCTTCTTGGAGAAGCTCCGGATCCACGCTGCCTGCAACGGCCGCGACAGCCTTGGAATTGGCAAGCGGGAAGGAATCTCCCGAGGCGAGCGCCTTGCGGAGGGCATCCTTATACGCCTCTCTCTCATAGAGCGAAGGATCGGACAATGCTTCGACGATATCAGGTGAAGTATCCTCGATACCCCACGCAATATCAGTCACGACGCCGGTATCCATCAACGATTTGACGGCCCCGTATGCGAATTCCGAAGCGGGCGCGCAGGCATACTCGAAAGGGAGCTCTATCACAACATCACATCCGCACTTAAGTGCCTGTTTTGCTCTTATGTGTGCGGGGGCCATGGCGGGAAGACCGCGCTGGGTGAAAGGTCCGCTCATAATGCTCATGACAACTGCACGCGGGTCCCCGACGCGCTTCCTTGCCTCTTTGATCAGATATTCATGACCATTATGAAAAGGATTGTATTCGGCTATTATCCCGATTACCCGCATATTTATCTTTCCTTCGCATTATTTGGTAAAATGATTATATTCTAACAGGACGGTATTGTGCAATGAAGAAAAGAGCTTTGGTGATAATAGGAATAGCGGCAGCAGCCGTCGCGATCCTTGTGCTCTATCTTATATATATCAATGTTTTTGTGAACAAACACAGATTTGATCTGACCCATGCCGTATCCGGAGGTTCAGAATACCGCAGTATTGCAGCCGAATACAGCATAATGCCGTCGTATATGTGGAGCAGGATATCAAATATACTGCTTGAGGACGAATTCATAATGTCAGATCATCTGCTTGAGGGAAGGCTTGCATATCAGGACGCTGAGCCTTCAGGCAAGTATCTGCTCAAAGACCAGTCACTGCTCCTCCTCAAATACATAGCATCCGGTGAGAGAAGTGAGGCAGTCAGGCTCGTTAAGAGGATCAACCGTGACATGCGTAACGGTGACGGATCGTACAGAGGCACTTTCTTCAAAGACGGCACTGAGGATAAGACTTACTCCAATTCAGACGAGCTCATGTTCCTCAAAGCTTATACAGAGTACTACAGTGCATACGGCGGAAGTGATGATCTTGACAATATAAAGGCTCTCATAGGGATTGTTTTTGATGCGCAGGGGGAGATCAGGCCGGAGCACCTGCAGAGCGTTACTTATGATTCAACAGAGGAGAATCTGGAGCAGGAGGGGAGCCCTTTCGAGTTTACGGGGGTGAAGATCTCGGATATCGATCTTGAACTCATATCCAATCTTGAGAAGAATTCCCTTCTGCCGGCGGGTTCTTATGACAAGGCGCTTAAGATCGTGCAGGATGCACTTGTATCTACGGAGAGACCCTACTATGCATATGCTTACACGGTGACTGATGCAGGGGAGATTATCTATATCTATTCCGGCGGAGGAGCAGGTGCGGTCTCTGTCAGTGAATCACTTAAGACAATGGTAAATCTGGCAGGAGCAGGCAAACTGCCTGATCCGGTCTATCATCAGTTCAAGGCAAATCTCATAAACGACGGAATATTGTATGAATACTATTATCTGACGACCGGAGTCTCGGGCGGGGTGGAATTGTTCGGTTCCTACTGTGATGCGCTGATCCTGGCAAGGTACAAGGAGGATAAGGATCTGTACAGGACTATCTGCGCCATGATCGCCCCGAGAGTTGCCACTAATAAGCAGAGCAAGGCGCTTTATCTGATATTCAGGGATGAGAACAACAGGTTCAGATTCTACGGGGAGGAGAACCTTAAGATATTCCTGATAATAAACGGTATGTTTTCCGTTTGAAATAACAGGCGTTTGAGAGTATACTCATCGTTAGTGTATATTTATTCCTATAAACACAATAAATAAAGACGAGGCGTAAATCTTATGGCATTTATTGACGACATCAAGGCCCGTGCAAAGGCCGACAAGAAGACTATCATCCTGCCGGAGTCAATGGACAGGAGAACATTTGAAGCAGCAGCAGAGATACTGGCAGACGATATTGCCGATATCGTTATCATTGGCACACCCGAAGAGATTGCAAAGAACAGTGAGGGCCTGGATATATCCAAGGCAACTGTTGTTGATCCTTTCACAAACAGTAAGACAGAAGAGTATATTAACGGATTCTATGAACTCCGCAAGGCTAAGGGAATGACACCTGAGCAGGCAAAGGAGACACTGCTCGGCGACTATATGTATTATGCGTGCATGATGGTCAAGATGGGTGACGGTGACGGTATCGTATCCGGGGCATGCCACTCAACTGCCAACACATTGAGGCCCTCTCTTCAGATCATCAAGACAAAGCCCGGTACAAAGCTTGTATCAGCTTTCTTCGTAATGGTTGTTCCTGACTGCAAATTCGGTGAGGAAGGCACATTCGTATTCGGTGACTGCGGACTTAACCAGAATCCCAACCCTGAGGAGCTGGCTGCTATCGCAGGTTCCTCGGCCGAGTCTTTCGAGCTTCTCGTAGGCAAGAAGGCGCAGGTTGCTATGCTGTCACACTCTTCTATGGGGTCGGCAAAGCATGATGACGTTACAAAGGTTGTTGAGGCAACTAAGCTTGCCAAGGAGCAGTATCCTCAGTTCGCGATCGACGGCGAGCTCCAGGCAGATGCTGCTATGGTTCCTTCCATCGGCGAGTCCAAGGCTCCCGGTTCTTCTGTTGCAGGTCATGCGAATGTTCTTATCTTCCCTGACCTTGATGCAGGCAACATCGGATATAAGCTCGTACAGAGACTTGCAAAGGCAGAAGCTTACGGACCTATGTGCCAGGGTATTGCAAAGCCTGTTAATGACCTGTCCAGAGGATGCTCATATAAGGATATCGTCGGTGTAATCGCTATCACAGCCGTACAGGCTCAGGCAATGGCATAACAGGAGGTACTCTAATGAACATTTTGGTAATCAACTGCGGAAGCTCATCATGTAAATTCCAGCTCTTCGATATTGATAATGGAACTGTCCTTGCAAAAGGCAATGCCGACAGGATCGGCATCGACGGCAAGCTCTCATATAAGACAAGCAGCGCAGACCTCAATAAGGATGTCGCACTTCCCAATCACAAGGCGGCAGTCAAGCTCGTTCTCGCTCAGCTTACAGATCCCGAGACAGGCGTTATCGGTGATGTATCCGAGATTGCAGCCGTAGGACACAGGGTACTCCACGCAGGTAAGTACTATAGCGAGTCAGTTATCGTAAACGATGATGTTAAGCGCGTTATCCGCGAGTGCTTCCCCCTGGGACCTCTGCATAACCCTGCAAACCTCATCGGTATCGAGGCATGCGAGGCTGCTTTGCCTGCAGGTACTCCCCAGGTTGCAGTATTTGACACTGCTTTCCACCAGACAATGCCCCCGAAGGCATTTATGTATGCACTCCCTTACGAGTATTATGAGAAGTACTCCATCAGAAGATACGGCTTCCACGGCACGTCACACCGCTATGTATCCAAGAGGGCTGCTGAGTTCCTTGGCATCGATACGAAGGGTCTTAAGATGATTACATGCCACCTGGGCAACGGTTCTTCTTTCGCAGCTGTAAAGGACGGCAAGTGCGTAGATACATCAATGGGTCTTACGCCTCTTGCAGGTATTTGCATGGGAACAAGAACAGGTGATATCGATCCTGCCATCGTTCCTTTCATCATGCAGAAGGAAGGATTGTCTCCCGAAGAGATGGATACGCTCCTTAACAAGAAGAGCGGTGTTCTCGGAATCTCCGGTGTCGGCTCCGATTTCCGTGACCTTGAGAAAGCTTCAAATGAGGGCAATGAGAGAGCAAAGCTCGCACTCGAGATGTTCGTATATCAGGGACAGAAGATTATCGGTTCCTATGCAGCTGCCATGGGCGGTGTTGACGTAATCGTCTTCACGGCCGGTATCGGTGAGAACACATGGAAGATCCGTGAAGAGATGATCGCTCCTCTGGAGTTCATGGGTGCCAAGATCGATCCTGCCAAGAATACAGGCATCAGGAGCGAGGCTGTCATAAGTGCTGATGACTCAAAGGTTAAGGTTGTAGTCATCCCTACAAATGAGGAACTTGCGATCGCTCAGGAGACACAGGCGCTTATTGGCTGATAATTATAAGAGAATTGAATTGAGGGACTGGAGGGAGTGATATCTCTTCAGTCTCTTTTTATTGGGGGCTCATAAGTGTTTCCGGGATTTTTGTTTGCGTACCCGGCCAGAAGAACACCCCAAAGGAACACCCCGGGTGCACCTTTTACGTGTTCTTTTGCTCAAATCCGGCCAGAAGAACACCCCTTAGGGGCACCCCGGGTGTTCCTTCGGGGTGTCATTAGGTTAAGATGATTGCCTGTAAGATCATTTCAGAGCAGAAAGATAAAGACATTCAATTGGTGGCCGGATCGACCTTCAAACCGGTTTCCGCAAGATTCTGAGATTTTTTCCGAAGAAAATTCGGAAAAAATCTTAAATCCTTCGGATTCCGCAAGAATCAGTAATTTTTCCGCGATTTCTTCGGAAGGAATGCCTGTTTTCTTCGGAAACGCATATGCCGGGTATGGTGAGTGAGAATAGATGCGGAACCTGCAACCGAAGACATTCGGGTAATGAGAACACCAGCCGGAAAAAAGGCATGTTGTCCGTGGCTAACAGTCTGAGAACAGACGCGGAAATCCAGACGCCGGTTGGATCGACTTGTTACATCAATTAACTGACTAAATGTATCCGTAAACCCGCACGGGAAGCCAGTCGGTGCAGAAAAACGGATACATATCGGCTCTGCCATTGAGTGGTCCCGGTGCTCGAAGCACCGATAATCAGTACGGCATCATTCTGTCTTCTGTGGTATACTATATTACAATCATGTTACAGGAGCCTGCGGATGAAGAGACTCATACACAAGTTATTCCCGTTATTGACGATGATCATTGTGGTGTCTGTCTGTATGGCCGTGCCTGTAAGTGCTAATACTGATTCTGAAGAGCGCAGTACCTGGGAAGAGGTGGAAGAGTATTGCAGGGAATATATCGGCGGATTTGTTGCGCCGACATGCGCAGATTATGTCAGTATGATCATGCGTGACTGTGCATACTATCCCGGAGAGTTTACTCAGCACCCCCGCGCCAAGATGATGCGTCAGATGCTCAAAGACAATAACTATAATCTCGTTGCATCGAATATTACTTACAGGATGTCTGTAGGGATCGACAAGAAGACAGCGATCAAGCTCGGTGACTGGGTAGCCGAGAATGCAAAACCGGGGGATATACTCATTTGGGTAAGGAACACTTCGCGTGATGTGGAGAACACGGGCTGCAGCCATGTGAGCATCTACTGCGGAGTGAAGGATAACATGAAGTCATATGACGGTAAGACGAGCTGGCCGGCTCATTACTCGGATTATGGCGAGGGCGGTGTCGTCACATGTCAGGCTCTCTGGGAATACATTAATAAGGGAACGACATCCGGCAGAGGCTACGGAATATACATCTACAGACGTCCCGGAGATGCAATTAACCGCAGGAAGTACGGTACGTGGCAGGAGACTGATAACGGCTACGAGTTCTATGATACGACGGGGACGAAGAAGGTCAGCGAATTTGCCGAGATCAGCGGCAGGACATACTACTTTGATGAGAACGGTATCATGGCGACGGGCCTTCAATATATAGGTGAGAAGCTCTATTACTTCGAAGAGGACGGATCGATGTTCGTCGGCTGGAAGGAATGCGGCACCAACTGGTATCTGTTCGGCAACAGCGGGGCTGCCAGGACCGGATGGATCAAGATAAAGAATGATGATTTCTATATAGACGATACCTTCAGGATGCGTACCGGAATCCTGATACTTGATGATAAATACTTTTATCTGGACAGTACGGGCAGACTTAAGAAGACCTGGGTCAAGTATGCAGGTCAGTGGCTCTATCTCGATGGGTCCGGCAATGTGCTCAGGACGATAAGAAGAGATGGCGGCTCGTTTGTCTGTACTGACAGTGAGGACAAACCGCTTCCCGGCTGGCAGAAGGTCGGAGGAGACCTGTTCTGCTTCGATGCCGAAGGCAGAAGCTTGAGCGGATGGCAGACGATCGATAAGAAGATGTACTATTTCGGTGATGATCAGGCTATGATGTCAGGACTTGTCAGAATAGACGGCAAGATCTACTATCTCGGCGATAAGGGTGCGGCCGTCACCGGATGGAAGAAGATCGGCGATGCGTGGTACTGCTTCGGCGATGACGGCGCGGCAGCATGCAGTGAATGGATCACAAACAAAGGCAATACTTATTATTTTGATTCCTATGGCAAAATGGTAAGCGGTCTGAGGAGGATAGGACTTAAGTATTATTACTTTGACGGTAAGGGCATCGAAGTCAAAGGCTGGAAGACTGTCGACGGCAGCGTATTCTACTTTGATGAAGACGGAGGCGCGGCAACAGGCTGGAAGAAGATCAGGAATAAATGGTATTATTTCAACACTTCCGGCATAATGCTGTCTTCAACCTCTGCTGTTATTGACGGGCGTACATACGATTTTGACGGATCGGGAGTATGCAGTAACCGTTGATGTGTGTCATTAAAGGGACGTGCATAGTGGTATAATATTCCAATAATTATCTTTTGCTTTTGGAGAGTGTAATTTTGTCTGATTATAACAGTGATTTTTTTGATGAATTACAGCAGATCTATGACAACTCAGGTGATTCGGCCGGTACGGACGGAAGTGAGCTGCTTGATGAGCTTAATGAGGAGCAGATGCAGGCTGTGACGCATCTTGACGGTCCGCTGCTTATCCTTGCAGGGGCCGGTTCCGGCAAGACCCGCGTCATCACGTACAGGATAGCCTACATGATGAAGCACCACAATGTGAGGCCGTCTCAGATTCTGGCTATCACATTTACCAACAAGGCTGCCAATGAGATGAGGGAGAGGATAACTTCACTTGTCGGAGACAGTTCGAGGTATATATGGTGCGGAACATTCCACAGTATTTTCGCCAGGATCCTGAGGAAGCATGCCGAACTCCTGCATTACTCCGATAATTTTACGATAGTAGATACAGACGACCAGACCAAGCTCATTAAGGATGCGATGAAGGAGCTTGATATAGATGAGAAGAAGTTCAAGCCAAGATCGGTCCAGTATGAGATATCTTCAGCCAAGAATAAGATGATAACGGCCGATGATTATCTGGCGGAATCTGCCGGTGACTATGTCAAAGGGATCCAGGGCAAGATCTATAAGAGATATTCCGAGAAGCTCCTTCAGAACAATGCTATGGACTTCGACGATATACTCATCAATATGACAAGGCTCCTGGATGAGCACCCTGACATTCTCGAGCTGTATCAGAATAAGTTCAGATATATAATGGTCGATGAATATCAGGACACTAACCTTCCGCAGTACAGAGCCGTCATGCTTCTGGCGAAGGGACATGGCAACATATGTGTCGTGGGCGATGACGACCAGTCGATCTATTCTTTCCGCGGTGCGGATGTGAGGATGATACTGAATTTTGAGAAGGATTTCCCGGGCTGCAAGGTGATAAAGCTTGTTCAGAATTACAGATCCACGGGAAGCATACTGGAAGCTGCCAACCAGGTCATAGCCAACAACAGGAAGCGTAAGAAGAAGGAGCTCCGCACAACTAACGGTGAAGGCGATAAGATCGTCGTGGTCAATACCGACAGCCAGATGGGGGAGGCGGATTTTGTCGCATCGACAATTAAGAAATTCGTTGACAAAGGCAAGTTCAAATTCTCTGATTGTGCTGTTCTTTACAGAATGAATGCCCTGTCGCGTTCGATAGAGAGTTCACTCAGGCAGAGGGAGATCCCTTTCAGAGTATACGGGGGACTGAGGTTCTACGACCGCAAGGAGATCAAAGACCTTTTGTCATACCTGAGGATAATAAACGACACTAATGATAGTCTTGCTTTCGAGCGTATAATCAATGTCCCGAGAAGGGGGATAGGCGATACGACGATAGACAGGATGAAGATGATATCTTCCACAACCGGCAGGAGTCTGTTCGATATTGCATGTCATGCCGCTGAGTTCGAGGAATTGTCCAGAGCTTCCTATAAGCTTAGGGAGTTTACGGATACAGTGGATGAGATGCGTTCCAAGCTTATGGAGGATGAATTGAACTTCGCCGGGTACGTCGAGTATGTTCAGGACAAGTCAGGACTTATAAGCGAGATAATCGCTCAACGCGAGAAGAAGGGTGAGATAGTTGACAGGGTCGAGAACCTCAAGGAGCTCCTTACAGAAGCAGCCGAATTTGATAACGCTCACAGAGCCGAAGCAGGAGACGGCAGTATCGATGAATTGATGGCGGAGCAGGGTTTTGCGACAGCATCAACTACCGAAGGAATACTGGCGCTTTATGTGGCCAATGCAGCACTATATACGGATGAGGAACGTGATGATGAGTCTGATGACTACGTAAGGCTCATGTCCATACACAGCGCCAAGGGACTGGAATTCGGTGCCGTTTTCCTTGTAGGTGCCGAAGAGACTATCTTCCCGAGTTACAGGTCGATACAGACCGAGGATGATCTTGAGGAAGAACGCAGACTGATGTATGTAGCGATTACAAGAGCAAAAAAGAATCTGTTCGTTATGATGACGAGACAGAGAATGCTCTTCGGACAGACGCAGAGTAACATGCCTTCCAGATTTATCAAGGAGATCAGCAGCGATCTTCTCTACAAGATGGGCACAAAGCGTCACGATGCGCCTGCCGGTGCAGAGCAGATATCTCCGAGGAGAGATGAAGCCAGGAGAGCTATCAGCACAGCATTATCCACAAAGTTTACCGGAGTGTCAGGCAATAAGAACAGTGTCAAAGCCGGCAGCCTCATGCCTGATGAACTGGTCGTCGGGATGAAGGTAAGACATGACAGATTCGGTACCGGTGAAGTTCTCAAAGTTGAACCTGTCGGGGGCGATGCTCTCATAACCGTTGATTTCGACGGGATGAGGAAGAACATGCTGGCGAAGGCTGCAGGCCTTCATCGTGCCTGATGGACCAATGGTTGCGATAATAAGGTATAATATCATCGGAGGTCGGTGAGATGAGTGATATTACAAGCCTGTTTGATCTGTATAGTGAAGCATTCAAGAGCATTAACATAAGCACGGGAGTAAGTGATACGAACCGTGATATCCTCGAGCTTGCAAAGATGGAGAAAGACAGCCTTCTCTCCTCGTTTGCAGCGCACATCTCAAAGAGCAGGGGGAGAGTAAGGGAAGAACATGATACGGATATAAGGAATCCGTACGAACGTGACGTGGGCAGAATCATCTTTTCCCAGTCATTCAGAAGGCTCAAGCACAAGACACAGGTCTTCTTCAACCCCACTAATGACCATATCTGCTCGAGGCTTGAACATGTTCTGTATGTTTACTATATATCATCGACGATCGGCAAGGCACTCAATCTCAATATAGATCTGATCCAGGCAATTGCCCTGGGTCATGACATCGGTCATGCTCCGTTCGGCCACAGCGGTGAGAGGATCTTAAATAAATGTCTGAAGCAGAAGGAACCTGACAGGTTCTTTGAACACGAGGCGCACGGGATAAGGGTGATCGATCTTCTGGAGAGCAGGAACGGCGAACCGGGGCTCAATCTGACTTTCGAGGTCAGGGACGGGATATTGTCGCATTGCGGAGAGATATACGATGAGAAGGTGCTGAGACCTGACAGAGACAAGCCCGAGTCGGAGGTATCATACCTCATACCCAAAGCTGAACGCAGGAATCCCGCTACGCTTGAAGGATGCGTTGTGAGATTTGCCGACAAGATAGCTTATGTTGGCAGAGATGTTGAGGATGCTCTTAGGACGGGAATAATCGAAGATATAAGCGATTTTGCTCCGGATGCCGCAGCCGTTCTCGGTCAGAACAATTCGCAGGTTATCAATACCCTCGTCGAAGATATAATTAATTGCAGCATTTCCAAAGACGAGATAAGGATGTCCGATATGGCATCTGATGCTCTCGCCAAATTCCTTAATACAAATGTTGTCCAGATATATAAGGCTCCTAAGGTACAGGTATATGAACAGACCGTTGATATAATGATCAGGGGACTTTTTGATGCATTCTATAATGCTGCATCCAACATAGACATGGCACTTGATTCCAAGAAGGAAGCAATCCGCAAGTTTGCCAGATTTGTCATCTCTCATCCTGAACCCGAATGCCCTTCCGCCGTTAAAGTAACAGATTACATAGCGGGTATGACTGACCAGTTCGCAACGGATTGCTTTAATGAACTTTATAAGAATTAAGATTGTGGAGATATGAATATGGGAAATGAACCAAATTACGGATTTTTTGCCATGCTTGACCGCATGCAGTATATTGCGAGATGGGGTCTGATGCGCAATTCAAAAACAGAGAATATCAAGGAGCACAGCTTTGATGTGGCCGTTATCGCCCAGTGCCTTGCCCTGATGTATAACAGAAATAACAATAATGAGGGGAGTCTTCAGGTAGATCCGTATAAGGTTGCATGCCTTGGCCTTTATCACGATTGCACCGAGATTTTGACAGGCGATCTTCCGACACCTATCAAATACCGCAACAAGGAGATAACCAGAGCCTATAAAGAAGTTGAATCCGAAGCCGCAAGAACACTTGTCAATCTATTGCCGGAAGAACTTAGTGATGAATACTTATCTCTCCTTGATCCGCAGTTCAAGGGCGAGGAGGGCGCAGTAACGAAGAGACTGGTAAAGGCAGCCGATAAGATTGCCGCCTACATTAAATGTATCAGGGAAGAATCATCCGGCAACAAGGAATTCCTGTCAGCCAAAGAGACGTTGAGGGAATCGATCACAGCCTTGGATGTTCCGGAAGCAGATGAGTTTATGAGAATATACGTACCGGCGTTCGGGTATAATCTTGATCAGCTGAACGGCAACGGATAAGGTGGTATCAGAGTCATATGAACGGTAAGAGACGTCCTGAATACCTGTATCTGTCGCTCGGAACAGCTTTATTTGGAATCGTATTAACGGTACTGGCTGTTATTACTATGAATTCGGCGGCATCCGCGTTCGGTTCGCATACGGGAAGCGGTGAGGAACAGGTGATAATGAGAGCACAGGCTCTTGCAGGCGGTGAAGGAAGCAGCTGTGCAAAGCAGAGGATCGAAGCGGATCTGTATTCTTTGGCCGACTATCTCATTACTGTCTTTGAATCTCCTGACTACCTGTTGTCATGTGCGGATGATGATCAGTTCGCAAGAGATCTGGCCGGCGTTGTATATGGCGACGCTGATGCAGGCAAGATAAACGATATTTCATCAATGGTGAAGAGTAATTCCAGAATGTATGTCGTGGACCTGGCTGTCAGAAGCTTGGGAAGAAGCAACAAATCAACAGGCAATATCGTATCAGGCGGTCAGGGAACCGTGGCCGGAGCGACGGTTACGGATGATTTTAAGAACGACGGACGTACTCTGATGGGCATTAGTAAGGCATCAGGCACATTACAGTATGACGGTGATGACATAAGGGCAGACATGCTTGTGGACGGCTCGCTTTGTCACGGTTATCTCAACCTGGGGAGCAGCACTTCCGGTGCGAGAGACTATGAACTATCGTGGGATACTGCGGAATCGAGTCCGGGAGAACACGATATCAATATATTGTTCAGAACAGGTGAAGGCAGGAGTTTGATTATTCCCGGGGGCAAGGTTGATATACCGGAATTCGGAACCATATCTAATGACAGGGCATCTGATGGGGTGCTCAGTGCAGGAAGTGAATCTTCATGGTACAGATTCAATTGTGAGGATCGTGATGCATATGTGAATTTCGCCGGGATGACTGATGATATCAAGGTGTCTTTATATGATCTGTGCGGCAATCTGCTGGGCGAGAATGACCTTCCGGGGTTGTCTTACGAAGTGTTGAGAGGCAAGGCGCAGGATGTCGCAGCTGTGTCTGAGCAGACCGGGATTATGGGATTGTCGAACTGTTTTTATGTGAGGGTCAGCCGGGGAGCAGCATGTGAGTCGCATAATGCGGATATCTGTTACATGATGGTTCAGAGTCCCGAGGCGGCAAGATACAACGGAACATATATGGCCGTTACGGGCAGGGAAGGGGATGTTGTAAGACTTGTAGACAAGGATCTCCAGATATATGAGGACGATATCTCGAAGGTTGATATACTGCCGCTGAACGGAACTCTTATTGATCTTACCGTCAAGGATCAGTCCGGGACAAAGATCAATATCTGGCCGGGATTTGACGCGAAGACGGAAGAATATGCATATTATATGAAGAATGTGTCGCGTATCAGTGTGTCAGCCGTTCCGCAGGAAGGGTATGCTTCCTCAGTGGATATCAGCATTGACGGCGATAAGGGATCCGGTAACGGCGGAGAGAAGACTTTCGAGCTTAAGAAAGGCATGAATCAGATGTCCTGTGAGGTCGGGTCTTTTACGGGAGAGAAGAAGATATATAAGATATACATATTATGCGGAGATGATGACGGTGCATTCTATGAGAACACGCTGTCAAGATTTCCGGAATCATATTACAGCGGACTGATACTGCTTCATGCCCAGCACCCGCAGTATGTTTTTACACCATACAATACCGGAATTGACTTCGAGGAAGCCGTTAAGGTGGAGGATACGGGAGGAAGAAGCCTTGCCACGAACAGGTATAATCCCACATATGTCAAGCCTGACTCAAAGATATATGATGCTCCGGACTGGATGGCGGTAAAGCCTGAAGTCATAAGGTATTATCTCGATCCGCGTAATTTCCTCAGCATAGAACGTGTATTCATGTTCGAGAGGCAGTCATATAATCCCGACTACCATACAAAAGAAGGCGTCGCTTCGATGATCAAGGGGACATTCATGGATACCGGTGAATACAATTATGCGGATGCCATTCTTAATGCCGCGAAGACGTCGGGTGTATCACCCTATCTTCTGGCCAGCAGGATCCTGACGGAGATGGGATCGAACGGTCAGTCGAAGCTGGCTCAGGGGACTGTTGAAGGATATGAGGGATACTATAATTTCTACAATATAGGATCATACGGGTCCACGGGGGAAGGCGGTCCTGTTCTGAACGGCGCCAGGTATTCCCGCTGGGGATATGAGCCCGATAAGCAGGAACTGACCGACAAGGAGAGAGCTTTCCTTCTGCCGTGGGATTCCAGGGACAAGGCTATTACAGGCGGTGCGCTGTGGATCGCTTCAGGCTATATAAATAACGGTCAGGATACTCTTTATTTCCAGAAATTCGATGTCGTTGACAACGGAACCGCTCTATATGATCATCAGTATGCAGGCAACATAATGATGGCATATTCTGAAGGTTACAGGTATTATAAGAGCTATCTGAGCACTAATCAGCTCGGCAATACTTTTGAATTTATCATTCCGGTATATGACAATATGCCTGACGGATACGGAGATAAGCCATGAGGAGAATTGCGGCATTCATATTGCTTTTGGCTATACATATGACGGTGCTGCTGCCGGTGCCTGTACAGGCTGATGACCTCATCAACCTGTCCGTTCGCGCCAATAACACTGAACCCGGAGTGGGAGACACGCTTCAGGTATCGATCATAGCGGATAACTTCCCTGGGATAGTCAGCTTCGGACCCATGAAGATACATTTTGACGCGTCGCTGGCGGAATATGTTTCCGTTGAATTGGGAAATGATATCTCTTCCTTTGTATATAACGTAACTAATGATGAGAGCTATGTGAACATCTCTGCGATCGACCAGTATTACCAGGAGACCGGCAATGAAGATGGACAGACCGAAGGTGCGCAGTCTGCTTTCAATACGGATACGTCAATGGTGCTCTGCACGATCTCGTTCAGAGTAAGGCAGGATGCTTCGGGACAGATACCTTTCTGGATCGAAGATCCGGGTGAGTTCATAGCGGCAGGCGGGACCTCCGTATCGACAGCCGTGGATAATTCGATAAGCGTAACCATAAGCAACAAGGCATCTAATGATGCTTCTCTTGTTGATCTCAGGCTGAATGAGGCTGAGCTGACTCCGCCATTCAGCAATGACATAACGGAATATACTGCGACTGTCGAGCGTTCTGTTACCGACGTCGGTGTTACCGCAACTCCGTCGAATCTGTGGGCAGGCGTCATCATAAACGGCAATAACAATCTTCAGATCGGTGATAACATGCTGACGATAATCGTCACGGCACAGGATAAGGTGACGCAGAATGAATATCACATCCGCCTGACGCGCAAAGAGAGCTATGTTCCGGAGAATGCTGTGTTTGCGGACAGTGTCGGCAACTCCTTCACCTTCCTTGACTTCCCCAAGGACTTTGAAGCTCCTGAGGGATTTGTCCAGAAGATCAGGAATGTTAATGATTTCGCTGTTCCCGCATATGTCAGGGAAGGCTTTGTAAGTGTGCTCCTGTATCTTTACGACGGTGAGAATCCTCCGGGATTGTATCTGTATAATGATGAGCTTAAGACGGTTATTCCTTATAACAGTGAACTTGTCGTGATGCAGAAGAGCAACGTTTTTATTAGAACGGCCGTTCCGGAAGATGTTGTTATTCCAAAGGATTTCCGCGAGGATGTCAAGACGGTCGGCGGAGTGGAATATAAGGGATACCGCGATGCCGAAGACAGGTTCGTATGTTATCTGGCTGATGAATCCGGCAACGCAGGATTCTATTCGTATGATGATGTCGATAATATGTTTATCAGATATGTTCCGGTTGACAGGACGGCTCAAAAAGCCTATAGTGCCTTGTTGACAGTATTTATGATAATCACCGCCCTCGAAGCTTTGTTCCTGGTCGTCATTGTTATCATTGTCCACAGGGTTCTGTCACACCGTAAGAATCCGAAGCCGAGAAGAGTTTAATACAGAGTCAGAAGGGAATTAATATAAATGGGAATCATTAAGACAATGTTGTTCGGAGGAGATCATCTCTCCGAGAAGCAGGAGAAATGGCGCAAGATATTCATGTACCTCGTAAGCGGCGGGGTAACAACCGTAGTTAATTTCGCAGCATTCCTTATATTCGACCTTCTTGTAACAGCGAAGCTGAACGTGTCTGTCTTCGGATATGAATTCAATCTGATGACGCTTATCAATCAGATCATTGCATGGGTCATTGCTGTTCTGGTCGCCTATCTGACCAACAGGATCTTCGTGTTCAGGTCCTCAGGGAGCATTATCAAGGAGCTTCTCAGCTTCGCGGCGGCGAGAGTCGTGTCTTTTCTCGTGATCGAGCTCGGCATATTCTCCATTATGATCGCCATATGCGAGAACGGATTCAATACGCCTCAGGATTCCACATGGTTCACGATAGGCAGCTTTGCATTTACATATCTGCACCTTATCAAGATTCTCAATTCTGTATTCGTTGTCATTGCCAACTATGTTATGAGCAAGATCTTCGTTTTCAAGAAGGAAGACATGAAGTAATATGACACAAAAGACGCCTGATTTCCTAACTGATGCGGTCAAATTCGGCATTAATCCGGGGCTGGAGCGCATATCCGGGCTTTGTGAACTCCTCGGCCATCCCGAAAAGGATTTCCGCGTCATCCATATAGCAGGTACGAACGGGAAGGGTTCGGCAACCGCATTCATATCGTCAATGCTTGCTGCATCAGGTCTCAAGACAGGAGTTTTTACATCCCCTTTCCTTGAGAGGTTCACCGAGAGGATCAGGATCATTGACGGGCGGGAAGGTCTGAACAGATATTCAGAGAACGATTCCTACGGCGAGATAGACGACGTCTCACTTGCCAGACTGACAGACAGAGTCAGGGAAGCATCGGAGAAGCTGATCGGGCAGGGGATCGAGCACCCCACGGAGTTTGAGCTTGTCACTGCAATATGCCTTCTGTACTTCTCGGAACAGAAGATCGATTGTGCAGTAATGGAGACGGGCCTGGGGGGCAGGCTGGATTCAACGAATATTTTCGATGAGCCCGTAGCATCGGTAATAACATCGATAGGAATGGATCATACGGCGGTTCTGGGAGATACGATCGATAAGATCGCCCGCGAGAAAGCCGGGATAATGAAGAAGGGGCGTCCTCTCTACTGTGTTGATCCTTCGTATATGATACTTACGGATGAGCAGGCCTCAACGGTCAGGGAGACATTGACGGAGGAAGCCGGTAAGCATGGCTGCAGACTTGTTTATGTAAAGCCTTTGAATGACACCATAAGATATACTGACGGTTACCGGATGGAGTTTTGTGTGGATAACATGATAGTCGATACGTCGCTGCTGGGAGATCATCAGTGCGGCAACTGTACGGTTGCTTATGCCGCCGTAAAGGAAGCTTCACACATATGGCCGTCGATAACAGAGGAGTCATGCCGTGAAGGAATAGCCGGGACAGTGTGGAAATGCCGCGCTGAAGTGCTAAGCACAGATCCTTTTGTAATACTTGACGGAGGTCATAATCCACAGGGGGCGAGAAGCTTTGCCGAGGTGTATGGCAAGCTTGACGAAGGCCGGCTGATCAAGAAATCCGTAAGACTCGTGATAGGCGTAATGGCAGATAAGGATATCGAAGGCGTGATAAGCGCATACAGGGACTGCGGTCTTCAGATAGGAGAGGTCTGGCCGGTTAAGGTAGCCAATTCAAGGACGGCAGAACCTGACCAGCTTTATAATATCATCAAAGAAGTGTATAATAAACCGATTAACAGAGGTGATACCGGTGACCCTGAAGAGGCTGTCGGTACCGCATACGGCTTATCCGTGAAGGATAAAGTACCGCTCGTTGTCACGGGGTCTTTATATCTTCTCGGACAGGTCAGAGGCAAACTGAAAGGAATCATCGGATGCACGACTATCTGAGTCTTTTGCTGGCTATCAATCCAATCGAGGAGAAGGATCTGATCCTCTTCGAAGTCAGTGTTGAGGAGAAGGCAAACATAATCAGGCAGTACAACAGAGCCCTGCTCAATGCGAAGGGTGACGGTACTGACGTGGCGCAGATATTTCTCAAGCCTCTCATTACAAAGTATCCTCAGTGGGGCGATACTGCACTGATATTCGGTCTTTGTCTTGCCAGAGAGGGACAGTTCAAGAGGGCAGTCCAGAGCCTGGAATTTGCGATCAATAACACTCTCGGCCACGAGCAGTATCTTGCAATAGCACAGGATGCCTTAAGGAAGTGTAAAGAGGATATCAATATTCCGGCTAATGAGCTTCCTCCCGTTGATTTTGCCGACAAGATGAAGAATGCCCAGATGGCTGAAGGAGCGTCTCCTTCAGAGCGCAGGAATTATCAGGCGCCTATACTCATGAAGGCGTCGAAGGGCGTCAATTCGTTTCAGATCGCTTCAGAGAAGGAGAGACGTGACATCATGATGCGCTCCGCATCAGGCGGCGATGAGCTGGCCAGCGATGACATAGACATAGAGAGCGTAATGACACCCGGAGACAAGGCAAGGCTCGGTGTCAAGATAGGGATCGGAGTCCTGATAGCCGGTGTGATCATTCTTCTTATATTCCTGGTGATAATACCGCTATCCACCAAGATCAAGCTTGCTGACGAGAATGATAAGAGAATAGATTTTATCATGAGTAAGTTCGAACAGTATAAGGACGATCCTGAAGTGGCACAGGTAATAAAAGAATATGCGGAGCAATTCGATATCGGAGGATAAGTATGAAGTATATCAGCACAAGAGGTTTTGAGAAGAAATACACGGCTGCGGAGGCCATCATCCTCGGGATCGCGCCTGACGGAGGTCTGTTCGTTCCCGAGGAGATCCCTACTTTATCCCGCGGTGATATCGAATCAATGAAGAACATGAAGTATTATCAGATATCCGCCAAGGTCCTGAGCAAGTTCCTGGACGGATTCTCCGAGCAGGAACTGCTTGAATATACTTCTGCCGCATATTCAGAGGAGAAATGGGGAGAGAATACCGTTCCTCTCGTTCAGATGAATCCCTATAACGACAGGGAGTATATCCTCGAGCTGTGGCACGGCCCCACGTGTGCATTTAAGGACGTGGCGCTGCAGCTTCTTCCTCATCTCATGACAGCTTCCATAGCAAAGACGGGAGCCAAAGATAAGATCTGTATCCTTACGGCAACTTCCGGCGATACCGGCAAGGCCGCTCTTGAAGGCTTCAAGGATCTTCCAGGAACGGAAATAATCGTCTTCTATCCTACCGGCGGTGTATCCGAGGCGCAGAAGCTCCAGATGGTAACGACGGGCGGAGAGAATACGCATGTCGTAGCTGTTAACGGATGCTTCGATGATGCGCAGACCGGCGTCAAGAAGATCTTCGGTGATGATGCTTTCGCGAAGGAACTGGAGTCCAGGGGCATAAGGCTGTCTTCGGCAAACTCCATCAACTGGGGCAGGCTCGTTCCGCAGATCGCTTATTACGTATATTCATACGTCGAGCTCCTCCGCATGGAGAAGATCGAAATGGGTGAAGCCATCAATATCGTTGTTCCGACGGGGAATTTCGGTAATATCCTGGCAGCGTGGTTTGCAAAGCAGATGGGTATCCCGATACATAAGCTCATCTGTGCATCCAACCGCAATAAGGTCCTCTGCGACTTCTTCAACAACGGCAAATATGACCGCAACAGAGAGTTCTACAAGACAACGTCACCTTCTATGGATATTCTCATCTCATCCAATCTTGAGAGACTCCTGTTTGAGGTGACCGAGTGCAATTCAGGCCTTGTGGTCGAGTGGATGAACGCCCTTTATTCAAGCGGAACATACACGGTAGACCCTACGACTCTTAAGGTCCTTCACCGCATGTTCGTCGGCGGGTTTGCAGACGAGAAAGGTGTATATAAGACTATTCTTGATGTCTATGACAGGACTGATCACGTGATCGATACCCACACGGCGGTAGGCTTCAATATCTACAACCGCTATCACCAGAGATCAGGCGACGAACATAAGACGGTATTTGCATCGACTGCTTCTCCGTTCAAGTTTGCTCCTGCAGTTATGGATGCAATAAGGGGCGAAGGCTACAGCACAGGAAGATCCGTAGAGACAGTTATCGCCGAATTGTCTGAGGAGAGCGGCCTTGAGATACCGGAGGGTATCAAGGACCTGTCCAAGAAAGAGATCAGACACAAGGATGTAATTGATAAGGAAGACATGGAAGACAAGGTCAGAGAGATTCTGATCGGAGGATAAGATGTCTGACAGGAAGAAGGTCCTTCGCATTGTTGTCACGGCAGGTATTCTGGCAGTATTATACATCCTGCTGATCATGGTTGCGCCGGGATTGTCCGTTTGGACTTCTTCGCATAAGATCAATTATTCCGGCAGGGCAGCCGACCATGAGATAAGTGCCGGCGATTCATATTCCACGGTTTTTGTAATGCCGTGTGATGTCTTAAGATCCGTTGACATACATCTGGACAGCAACGGTTCCCCGAATGTCGTAAGGACTGACATACTCGTCTCACTTCAGGACAATTCGGGTAATATAGTCGCATCCGGGAATATAACATCAGCATATGATTCTATTCTTGATACCGGAAGACTAAGAGTACAGCAGGGTGGGAACTACGTTCTTAATGTAACAGTGAAGGATGCAGGCGGGGAAGGCAAAGCCGTTCGTGCACCCGTGGTGAAGACAGATGCCGGAACGGGCAACATAATGTTTGAAGTTAACGGGACAGGCACCGGTTCTTCTGCCAAGATGCTATTTGCAGCGGTATACGTGATATTCGGTGCTATGGTAATGCTGTATGTATATAACCTTGACAAGAGCTCGTTCGGTGAATGTGCCGTGTCAGACAGGGTGATCATAGGAGTGCTCGTATGTGCATCCGTATTCATGATCTGTCAATACTATGACCTGTTCATGATAATCAAGAGTGCCCTCAGGATGCTTGATTCATTTAAGGCGGGCAATTTTACCGATTATTACGGTTATTCTTATCTGAGTGAGCTTGGCAATCAGAGCAACAAGATGCTTTTTGCTTATGAGTACAACTTCTTCCAGATTTTCTTTACGCTGATACTCATTCTCCCGCTGTCACTGTTCATGGACGGAAATTTCTACGGCGGAGGCATAGAAGGATTGTTTGCGGTCATGTACTTGTCCGTTGTGATGACGGTCCTGCTCTTTGTAGCCGTTAAGCTTATAGGAAGGATATTTAAGGCCTGCGGAATGAATGACGGATTTACAAGGGCATCAAAGCTGCTCTTTATATCTTCCCCAATGTTGCTGTACATATCAATCGGATACGGCCAGATAGATATTATGTACATGATAGTCATAATATGTGCGCTCCCGCTCTATTACTCCAGGAAGTATTATGCTTTCTCTGCCGTGATGTCACTGGCTGTAGCTATGAAGACACTCCCGCTGTTTATATTTTTCCCGCTCCTGCTCCTGGCTGTTAAGAAGGTTAAGGATATCATAATCAACACTGTTATTGTTATGGTGCTTCCCGTACTGACTCATGTAATCTTTGAGAGAAGTGCTTATCACGGCGCGATCTCAAGGATTATTGAAGAAGATTATTCATATGTCAGCAGACTGGCAGATGTAAGGCTTGGTGATGTCGTGTCACTGTTCATAGCTTCGTTTGCAGCTGTATGTGTAATCTGTTACCTGCGTAAGACTGACACCGGTAACCGCATGAGGATGCTCTTTGAATCGCAGTTGGCAATCGCAGCAGTTTATGCGGCATTTATTATTTTTGTAAACTGGCACCTGCAGTGGATGATACCTCTGGTACTGTCGGTATCGATACTCATCCCTATGATAAAGGCTAATAAGAACATACTGATAATCGATATTGCAGCCGAATCCCTCTTCATCGCAACGGCATGTTTTATGGGAACATCCTCAAATCAGGTGAATTTCGGTTTGCTGCCGCTTATTACAGGTGAATACAGCGATGCGCCGGAAATAACGGTGATCATGAGAAATCTCTCACCGATTACAGCCATTGCCGTAAGATCCTGCCTTGCTGCTGTTCTGGTTACGCTCATTGTACTGATGTTCAGGAATAGGAACAGTATTTGTGATGGCACCGATCAGGAGGCAGCATCAGTTGACAGACGGTACGTTATTGGAAGGACAGGAGTACTGTATCTGCTGATACTGTTCTTCTGCTGGACATTCTTTTACATAGGGTGATAATATGGCACACTACTACGACGCACAGCCGGATACGGCATCAGACATCAGGATGATCGATTACAGGATAGACGGAAGTGATTTCAGCTTCGCGACGGACACCTCTGTGTTCTCGAGGAACGGAGTTGACTTCGGGACCGACCTCCTGCTCAAGGAGATCATTAAGGATGTCAGGCAGATGAGATCGGGAGGCGGCAATTTCCTTGATCTCGGATGCGGCGTGGGAGTTGTCGGGATCGTATTCAAGTACAAGTTTATGAAGTATGACTGCCGCGGTGTTGATATCAACTCACGTGCCGTGTCTCTTGCCAAGGCTAATGCTGCCCGTAACGGCGTCAAAGTCGATTTTGTACAAAGTGACATTTTGGAAAATAAGGATGATAGTGTAATATTTGACATAGTTGCAACAAATCCGCCTGTGAGAGCAGGCAAGGCTACTGTTTTCGGGTTTTATGAGCAGGCCTTTGAGAGAATGAACAAGGGCGGTGCGATTTATGTTGTTCTTCAGCGTAAGCAGGGTGCACCGTCCACGGAGAAGAAGCTTACGGAGTTGTTCGGCAACTGTGAGACGTTGGGGATAGACGGCGGATACAGGGTGATGAAGTCTGTCAAAGAATAGGAGAGGGTTTGGGTATGCTGATAACACAATGCACATTTCCGCAGATTGTATGCATGTTTTTTATCTACAGCTTTTTCGGTTGGATAATCGAAGTTATCTACTATGGTGTCACAGAGGGAAGGTTCATAAACAGAGGATTCCTCAACGGACCTTTGTGTCCCGTATACGGGTTCGGATTCCTTACGGCTGTTTACTTCCTTGAACCGATCAAGGACCAGTATGCCTTGATATTCTTCGGAACGGCAACGGCATGTACAATAGTAGAACTGATCGCGGGAATTATCCTGTATCAGCTTTTCCACATGAGATGGTGGGACTATTCCACATACAAACTGAACTTCAAGGGATATATCTGCTTCAGGTTTTTCCTTTATTGGGGTATAGCAGCCTCTCTCGGTCTGTATGTTCTTCACCCGGCCGTGCTTAAATTTGTGGGATTATTTCCTGAGCCGGTACTTATCGGCATCGACGGCTTGTTTGAACTCATATTTATATTCGACCTTGTGATGTCAGTTGCAACGATAATCGGTTTCTCCAACAAGCTCCAGACTTTCAGCAAGATATCGGCTACGGTTAAGACTGCGTCTGATTACATCGGCGGCAATATTTACGGAACGGTTGATACGATCATCACCGTGGAGTCACCGATCAAGAATTCATATGATGCATACAGGAAGCTGGTTAACGAGCATAAGGCTGAGGAGAATGAACTTGCCAAGAAACACCGTCAGGAGGAGCAGGAGTATTTCAGGAAGTTCCTCAGTTCCGGCAAGGATGCCGCAGGCAAGACAAAGGATATTGCAAGCGAGAAGATGTTCTCGATCGTTAAGGGTTTCAACTATTATGAGAAGAAACTTCTCCGTAATATCAATATCAGCAGCATGAGCACTGCATATGACAAGGCTATCAGCATTATTAAGAACAACTATTTCAAGAGGACAAAGGACGATGATCCCCATAAGATGGTTGCTGAAGAACCTGAGCTGGCAGTTGAGGTGACAGAGAATGAAGATAATGGTAGCGTCTGATCTTCACGGGTCCGGCGGATGGACGTCAAGAGTAATAGATAAGTTCAGGGAGGAGAGAGCCGATAAGCTCCTCCTTCTGGGTGATCTCCTGTATCACGGACCTCGCAATGATCTTCCCGGCGATTACCGCCCCAAGGAAGTGATAGAGATGCTTAACGGTATTAGAGAATCGATAATTGCCGTCAGAGGGAACTGCGATACCGAGGTCGATCAGATGGTTCTTGAATTCCCTATTATGGCAGATTATGCATATATCGTATCAGGAGACATTGTAATATTTGCTACTCACGGGCACATCTACAATCCGGTGACACCTCCGGCATCTCTTCCTGAGGGCGGGATCCTGCTGTGCGGTCATACTCATGTGGCCGAAGACAGGATGATGGACGGTTACAGGTATATGAATCCGGGATCCCCGTCTATTCCCAAAAGCGGCTCAGTTCCCTCGTATATCATTATTGAGAACGGAACAGCCGAACTGAAGACCTTCTGATGATATGAGAACAAAGATAACGGCGGCATTTATCCTGATACTGTCATGCATGTGCTTATTGTCATCGTGTACCAGAACTGATCCTGCTTCTCCGGCGGCTTCGGAGAGTACGGTAGCGTCGGGCGGAATAGATGATTATCTCGGAGATTATGATTATGAATCATCCCTGGCGGCACTTGTGTACGAACCGGTTCCGGATGAGGACGAATATGGCATTCAGTGGCGGAGAGTGAAGGATCTGGACGGTATCCTTGGTACAGGCAGGACTGTTCTCCTTTACTTCTATAATTCGCTGTCTACTGACAGGTACGGGATCACCGCTGGCCTTGAGGATATTGCCCAGGCATGCTGGGGAGAGATGATCGTGATAATGATCGATACTCTTGAGTACGGTGACATTGAGGCGCGCTACGGAATAGAGAGACTGCCGGAATTCATAATCGTCAGGGATAATAAAGAGACCGCCAGATTTGAAGGTTTCAATTATGAGGTCTGGACGATGGACGATGTTGCCAAATGGATCACGGACAACGGGATCAGGTTCGATTATTCCAGACTTGAATTTCATGAGGAGGGATGATGGCATGAGTGAGTACTATATAACTACTATCGGTCAGGACAGCCACAGATTTGCTTTTGATGATGCGGGAACCGGATATATAAAGCTCGGAGGGACAGATATTCCGTCAGAACATCCTTTTGTTGCCAACAGTGACGGTGATGTGCTGCTTCATGCCCTGACCAATGCCATATCCGGATATACATGTGTGAATGTGCTTGGCGGTGCCGCTGACCGCATTTGCCTTGAGGAAGGGATAACCGACAGCTCGGCATATCTTAAGGAAGCTCTCAAGGATGTCCGCAATGCCGAGATACTGCATGTCTCAGCCACCATTGAATGTCTCCGTCCCAAGCTCATGCCGCATATACCCGCAATGCGTGAGAAGATATCTTCGCTCCTGGAAATACCTGAGTCATCCGTCGGAATAACTGCCACCACGGGGGAAGGACTGACGGGATTCGGGCGCGGTGAAGGAGTTCAGGTATTTGTTCTTGTCAGCTGGAGAGTATTTCCAGACTGAATACCTCTGCGGTTCCATGTGAATATACACCCCGCCTTTACGGTACACGGTCTGTCTCGTGATCAGAGTCCATCCGCGTCTGTCGTTGAGCAGGAATCCGCTCTCTGAATCGGCATAATAGTAGAGCATTATCCTGTGGGATATGTCCCGCTCGACTTTGCAGACGAACTCACCGAACGTCTCACGTTCCATCGGCCTGTACATGAACAGAACAGTATATTTATCTAGATCCAGCCCGAAAGCATCGCCTTCTATTATCTCTACATTTGAATAAGACGACGACCATCTGCGCGCTATTGAAGCAACATCGGGATTGAGTTCGATTCCCGTCAGCCTGCATGGCACACGGCGTTCTGTCAGATATGCGAGAACCCGCCCTTTGCCGCATCCTATATCGATGAACGAATCATCAGGTGTCAGCCTGACGTTCTCAAATATGTCTTCGAGTCCTTTATACGGGATCGACTGGCTGCCCGTGGCACCGTGTGATCCGGAGAAGGGAGTCGGCACAAAGCGCCCCAGTGACATCCCGCAGATCCGCCTGTCTCTCCAAAGATCAGAGAAACGCGACAATTTGACGGACAGATATACGAACGGATTAATCAAATACGCACTCCCAGTGTTCTGAATGTTTGGCCTTCAGGCACATATCGATCTGTGCCCTGTTGCATTTATGTTCGTTGAATTCAGGCAGATCGCTCAAAGCAAAAAATCCTGCCTCGGTCGTCTCGATATTCTCGATGAAGTTGCCGCCGTGAGGTTCACACAGGACAATGAATTTATATGAACAGAAGAATGATCCGGGATTGTTGTTGCGCTTGTGATCCAGCACAGCCACCAGCCTTACGGGTTCAACGTGTATGCCGCTCTCTTCGACGACTTCCTTGATCGCATTCTCCCTCAATGTATGATCATATTCGCACCATCCTCCGGGAAGTGTCCATTTGCCGTCATAATCCTTCACCATCAGGATGCGGTCCTCTTTGTCAAACACCGCCATTCTCAGATCGCACTTGGGCGTGGGATACCCGTCATTCATCTCGAAAAGGTTCTTCACTTCCTCTCCGGTCATGACGCCGGCCGGCATCTCACGGGCAAGCATGTCCGCAGCGATAGCTATTATCTCCTTGTACCGCTCAATATCGAACTTGTCCTTCGAATAAAGGAGTCCCGCAGATGCCATGGCATGAAGCCTGCGCGCTGTTGTCCTTACATAGTCATCCATATAGAACAGTTTATCATAGTTTGGGATGATATAATAAGTCTATGGAAAGCAGCAAGTTCAACATCAGGATAATCGTTGCTTCGCACAGGGAAGCGGACGTCCCGCACGGGGATATGTACCTGCCGGTATTTGCCGGCAGCAGTCTTCATGAGGAGATACCTGAGGGTTTTACTGCCGATAATACGGGTGAGAATATCTCTTTCCTCAATCCGTTGTACAGCGAGCTGACGGCTATCTACTGGGCATGGAAGAACCTTCCCGGCATCACCGGTGAAGATTCATATCTGGGACTTGTTCATTACAGGCGCCTGTTCGGCAACAGGCACAAGGGTGCCGTAACATATGAGGATATTGCCGGGTACCTCGGCAGGAAGAAGGTTCTGGTTCCGAGGGCAAGGAATTACGTGGTGGATACGCTCAAGGCTCATTATTGCCATACCCATGGGAGCATGACTCTCGATGAGTGCGGGAGGGTAATTGCAGATCTTCACCCGAATTACCTGAAGAGTTTTGATGATGCCTTATCCAGATCATCAGGTTATATGTTCAACATGATGATCATGAGGGGAGACCTTATGGATAAGTATCTTACATGGCTGTTCGGCATTCTGTATGAACTGACATTGAGGGTCGGCAGCAGCGGAATGGATGATTACGACAAGCGGTATCCGGGGCGGATCTCGGAATTGCTTTTCAATGTGTGGCTGGATCACGAACTCAAGACGGGAGGATTGAAGCATCACGACATCAAGGTGCTTCCGTGGTACAGCACAACGGAAGATAAGACGGCAGAGAAGGCAAAGGCCATGCTCAGGGCGAAGTTTAAAGGCGAGAAGTACCATAACAGTTTCTGATGTGGTATTATTGCGTGAGTTTTTGTAAGGAGAATTGAATTGGGGACTGCGATCAGGTCAGCTAAGAAGTCTTTGTCAAGATTTGCTTCCAACAGATTCCTCTTTGAGGAACTGGTCAAACGTGACTTTGAACATAAGTATAAGAGAACCATCCTCGGCATGGCATGGAGCGTGTTATCACCCCTGCTGACACTGCTTGTGATGAAGCTTGTCTTCACGGGATTCTTCGGCAGAACGACGCCTCATTACACGATCTATCTTTTCGCCGGAACGATTGTAATGGCATATTACAAGGAAGCGACGAATAACGGAATGACCAGCATGATAAGCAACGCCTCCGTGATCAATAAGATCAATGTTCCCAAGTACCTTTTTCTGTTCTCGAGGAATGTGTCGTCGCTTGTGAATTTCTTCCTTACTCTGGCGGTCTTTTTTGTCTTCTGTATCATCGATGGGATAACGTTCCGCGTGAGTTTTTTGCTTCTCGTGTTTCCTGTCCTGTGCCTGGTCATAATGAATCTGGGGATAGGAATGATTCTGTCGGCGCTTTATGTTTTCTTCAGGGATATCAAGTATCTTTATTCGGTGTTCCTGACACTTCTTACGTATCTGTCGGCCATCTTCTATACAGTCGATTCATTCCCTTACAGTGTGCAGAGGTTATTCCTGCTTAATCCGGTCTATGTGATCATCAAGTATATCAGGATGATAGTCATCGACGGGACTGTTCCGTCACTTCAGTACCATGCACTGTGCTTAGCTTATGCTCTTGTTATAGCGCTTGCGGGAGCATTCTTCTACAAGCACTATAACAGGCGGTTCGTTTATTATTTATAAGGTGATGATATGGGCAGAGTGATCGAGTGTAATGATGTAAGCATCAGATATATTACAGGTGATCTTAAGGCAATAGGCCTCAAGGAATATGTGATGCGCAAAATCACCGGTAACTATAGCATTACGGAATTCTGGGCCGACAAGCACATATCATTTACCCTGGAGAGTGGAGACATGCTGGGCATCATCGGCACGAACGGAGCAGGGAAGAGTACGCTCCTCAAAGCGATATCGGGCATAATGGAACCGAAGCAGGGCAGTATTAAGGTCAACGGCAGGATTGCGGCGCTCCTTGAGCTTGCCAGCGGATTCGACGGAGACATGACTGTTAAGGAGAATGCTTATCTGAGAGGCGCAATGCTCGGATACACCAGGGCATTCATGGATGAGATGTATGAAGAGATAATTGCCTTTGCCGAACTTGAGGAATTTGAGGACAGGCCTTTCAGGCAGCTGTCGAGCGGCATGAAATCAAGGCTCGGCTTTGCTATATGCTGCATGGTCGACCCGGATATTATTATTCTGGATGAGGTGCTGGCCGTAGGAGACGGGTCTTTCCGTAAAAAGAGCGGCGATAAGATGAGGGAGATATTGGGAAGCGGAGTTACCGGGATACTGGTATCACATTCCATAGACCAGGTGAAGGAACTGTGCAATAAAGTCCTCTGGCTTGATCACGGTGAACAGATAATATTCTCCCCGGAAGTTGAGAAAGTCTGCGATGCCTATACGGAATTTCTGATCACGAAGGAGATCCCTTCCACTGATGACGAGATAGCCGCACTGGCACTGGCCTGTAGCAAGAGACGTGCGGAAGAGAAAGCAAAAAAAGACAAGAAAGAGACAAAAAAGCTCGAAGGGATCCTTGCCCGAGGCACGAAGAATACGGCCATAGAGGCTGCCCTTGACATAATCGAGAATAATGCTCCGGAGATGCTGGACATGCATGAAGTCGGCGAGTGGCGCAGGAAGAATAACAGGTGACACATGGCAGGCGAAGTCGTTGAGATAATCTCTTTGGGGAGTTCCGGAGAAGGCATAGGAGTGCTCGCTTCAGGCAAGAAGATATTTGTGGATTCACAGGTTATCCCGGGTGAGATCTGCAGGGTGGAGATCACGCAGGAGAAGAATAAGTTCGCGAGGGGGAGATGCATTGAGCTTATGACATCATCACCCGAACGCGTTCTGCCGTTCGGCACGGAGATTCCCGGTGCGAACCTCGCTCATATGAGTTATAAGACCCAGCTTAAGTATAAACAGGACAAGGTACGGGATTGTCTCATCAGATTGGGAGGTGTTGCCCCGTCCGCAGCAGACGGGGTAATGAATGATATCGTACCCTCAGACAAGGATTCAAACTACCGTAATCACATGCAGTATTCGGTAAGAGACGGCAGGCTCTGCCTTAAGGCGCATGGTACCGGTAAGGATGTTCAGGTAGACAGATCCGTACTTGAGTATGAGATGTTCGGAAAGGTAAGAGAGGCCATCGAAGCTGCATTTGCCGGTTACCCCACAAGACTGTTTGGCGGTGCGGTCATCCGCGGATCTGAGAGAACGGGTGAGATACTGATCGAACTTGTCTCGTTCTCTGATGCACCGAGTGAGGTCCTGATACGTGATGCTTCAGAGTATATATCAGCATCCGGACTTGCCGGCAGACTATCACAACTGAACTTGGCAGGCATAACCTTCCGCATATCAAACACTGCTACCGAGAAGAGGACAAGGGGCGGCAAGAGAGTGGTTCTATATGGTAATGACTACTATACGGAGATCCTCTGCGGCAGAGAGTTCAAAGTGAAATCGGGGGCGTTCTTCCAGGTCAATGTTCCGCAGGCTGAGGTGCTGTACGGTCTGGCACGTCCTGACAGATATACCGGTTCTCTTTGGGATCTGTACTGCGGGACGGGAACGGTCGGATTATCTCTTGTTAAAGAAGGACACAAAGTGATGGGCGTTGACATCAGTCCTGAAGCGATCGCTTCTGCCAGGGACAATGCTTCACGCTTTGGCATCGATGCGGAATTCATATGCAGGCCGGCTTCCAAAATAACAACACTCTTAACCCGGATCACCCATGACGATGCTGTCGTAGTGGATCCTCCCAGAGCAGGTCTGGACTTCTCTCTGGTAAGGTCACTGATCGAACAAAAACCGGCATGTATATCTTACATATCCTGCGATCCGTCCACGCTTGCAAGAGACCTCAAGATGT
>Ga0247608_10000800_pt1 | contig 48089 bp, 48 predicted proteins | sample 176DNAGHGlowgp2_FD_193490 | JGI IMG/M metagenome (GOLD analysis project Ga0247608, IMG submission 193490) | Sheep rumen microbial communities from Palmerston North, Manawatu-Wanganui, New Zealand - 1766 DNA GHGlow gp2 | ecosystem: Host-associated > Mammals > Digestive system > Stomach > Rumen ...
GCTTCCGCATAAGTGTTTTTTGCTACTACACTTTTAGGTGTAATGTTATTACCATCTATTTCTATCTCTTGAACCGCATAAAGTTCAATTCCACTTAAATCAATTTCAAATGTCTTTTTTATCATAAATTATTAACCTAGTCCTTTCCTATTATTACAATTATATTATATAGTATTTTATAGGTTTTGTCAAGAGGTATTAGGAAATAATGAAAAACTTTTAAATTTTATGCTTTTTAGTCATTTTTCATACTTTTGGTGGTTTTTGGTTGATTTTTAATCACTTTATTGGTTTTGGTGGTATGTGGTTGATTTTTTTCCTGCGTCAAAGTTTACGTGTCTGTCAACAAAATTTTTGAATTTTTTGTAAAATTTTTCACTTTAACCAATTCTGGTTCACTTTTTGCGTGCTGTAGCGCATACGTCCCACTTTTCAAAATTTATCCCGCTATTTTGAACCATTTTTCGCCGCAATTTTGTTTTGCTTTTGTAAAAAGCAGAGTGAGGAACATCATGTTAGGGACTAACATGGTGTAGTGAAATTAGTTTGCGGTGTTACTTAGCTTGCGTGAAGACTCCTCCCCCCCCAATGCCGCGCACCCCCCCCTCCTCTAAAACACATGCGTTTTGAAGAGAAGTTGGTATCGTTCCATAGCTTACGAAGTAACATGCGGCAAAACCTCACGCCATAATTAAATTTATGAAAACGTTTTCACCCATTTTTCCGCAATTTCTTCACAATATTTACACTTTTTCTATTGACAAATTTTCATTTTTATGATACCAAACCCGGCGGAAAAACCTTAAAATGCTAAATTTTCATGTCCAAAAGTTTACAAGTCGAAGCGCAGATGCAGCGCCACGTTCCGAACCATACTTTCCCTTTCACTTGGAAATTTAAGCAAAAGAAAAACCCGAATTTCACGGGCATCCAATTTTATTTTACGGTTATTAAAAGTTGGTAAAAAATTACTGACCTCACAGTGTACTATGACCTCTGGAACAATCGCTAAGGTGATTGTATCAAATACCAATGATTTCTTTAACGAGAGCTCATCACACCCACGGTATGCTTAGTTTAAAGTCCCGGGCTCATACTGCTTGACTTTTTGAAGTCTTACATAGTCAACGGCGTAAAAGGTTAACTATTGCTTCAGGGGGTATGCTACTACCTTTCGAGTAGCCAGAAGATCGTGCGTCCCAGGTCTTGCCTGCCCAAGCACTGTCATAATGCGGGAAAGTTAGGGATGGGTCGTCGCTCTCTCGCTTCGGGTTTCCATTATGGAGAGGTGGTATAATCCCGTAGAGTTAGCTTTTAACTGATTATACTCTCATGCTGCGTACACCTACATACTCCGCCAGCGCATTACTGTTTTTGTTAATTTGAAGTGTTATTTTCACTGACCGCTTTCATGGTGGTTGGTACTTTTTATCACCGCTCAACTGACTGGATTTGCACCAGCACGCTTTCGCTACATAATATATAAATGTTTGAACAACTGGAATTGAAAAGAACATCTATATAAGTATGTTTCCCTTTTGCTTGAGAACAGTCGATGTGACTTTCCTGGTCGCCACAGCCAACCCCGATTAGGTACCCGGTCAACAACTCGTCTACGCGAGAAGAACAGCATTTAGTTAGCGTTTAAGTCACTCGCGATCGGGTGGGGCTCAATGGAGAGGCTTTGAATGCATCGCTTCGCATTGAGGGTTTTTAAATGTATGACATCATACAGCTCGTCTTGAACTTATAGTCAGTGGTGTGTCGTGCCACACGGAAAGTTGCCTATACCACTTTCAAGGTCGTCACAATGAGTGTGTGATTTCACTGAAAGTTCTCCCTATTCAAACTTACAACGCCAAAGGCTTTTATTGGTAATACCTTTTAAACCGTCTTTCTTTCGCTCAGACCGCGGATTTTGTTTTTCCTATTGAAACAAAATTCTCAAAATGTCAAGTGAACGCCTGTCACTAAGGTGTCGTCAGCACATCGCCTATTTTGCAAGATTGACCGTCCTGTTCAATAGTTGCCGCACGGTTAGTATTGAGGCTCTAACAATCGCCATCGGAGTGTTTCGTTCTCTGTTGTCAACAGTTCGGTCTCCTCAACCATGATTGGTTTGACAAGCCAATCTAACTTGCTAAGACTTTTAACGAAAATCTTAGTTAAAACGAGATTAAGTGAATATCTTTCCGACTCCGTGCCGTTTCAGGCACCGAGGTGGTCCACTACGCCCACGTAATTACGAGAGTCTGCATCGGAACACTTTTACCGTAGATGAGCTACAACCGATGAGTTACTTCAAATAAATGGTCTCGTCTGCTTTTTTAACCCGCCCAGTTTGGCGGAAGTCCACATCGTCCACAATTATCGTGACAAGTTTTGCTACTAGCCTGTGAACTTTTGCGCAAGATAATTTGCGGCGATACTTTATTTATACACATTATTCAAACGGCTTTATGCTGATGTGTAATTGATAAAGTTTTGTTTTTGGTATAGAACTTAAACAATCATAAAAACTATACACCCTTGCTTCATTTTTGACTTGAAGAGCTTAAGTTACCTAGGGGATTTAAGTTAAGAACTCTTGCTTTAACTTTGCGTTTGGTCCACGCTTCACGACACAAGTAAACACGAAAAGAGTGCCGGACCCTGTAGTTATTTATACACGCTAAAGGCCACATGCGTGTTTGATAATTTCCAATGTTTTATACTCTAAGAGTATTATATGGTAGTTAAGCAATTATCAAGCATGTTCTACCGCAGTTTTTATCAGGTTCGGGTGACTAAGTGCAAACTTACATAAAGTACCTTAATGCCTAGTGTAATCTTTTGTTTGAACCATACGGATTAACGATGCTTCACTACACAAATGGCACCGAAGTGAACTTGTTGGTCAGACTATTCCATACCCTGCTCACTCAGTGGGTGTTTTAAGTCAACTGACAGTTGGATAACGGAAGTGTCAGAGTCCCTACCCCGTAACGATAAGGGGTATCGGCACAGCTTATTTTCTAAATCAACTTGCTTTAAAATATCTCGGAGTCCGTCAATCATTTATTTATCGCATTATGTCCAAGACCGAAGTCCGAGAACTGGCGTCTTGCGATTGTGGAACCACCTTATAAAACCACACTTTATTAGAGGATGGTTTTATGAGAGTTAGCTGAACTCTCAAGTGAGTGTCTGAGTATGAAATGCAAAAAGGAGGTAGTTTTGCTATACATTTTATATGGAGGACTTTAGTAATGAAGATTACTCAGGCACTCGCTTCAGAGTTCAGGTTTATTTTTTATTTTATTTAGTTCCTTTACATATATATTATATCATATTTTTTAAGTTTTGTCAACAACTTTTTTCTATTGTTGAAAAACTTTTTAATTGATTTGTAATTAAGAAATTTTTTATATATCTCTTTTTTCTTATTACATATATATTATATAATATTTTTTGTGCTTTGTCAATAACTTTTGCATTATTTTCAAAGAATTTTTACTATTCCCATTTAAGGGACGGCACATCAATTCACGTTTTGACGTCTTTTGCTTAGCACCTCTGATTAGTGCCGCATGGGTGTTTTGGGACCAGTTGAGGATTTGCACCTCAAGCGAACCAACTTGGCCGGCCATTTTGGATGCAGTTGCGGGAGTCGAACCCACTATCGCAAGGGTATGAACCTTGAATGATTATCCGTTTCACTCAACTGCAATGTGCGGCCCTAGGGCAAGGAAAAGGGGGGTGTGCCCTAGAACCTAGGAGTTTTTATTTGCACGTGTTTTGCTCGTATACCGTTATTAAGGAGTGTCGTTCGATCTGCCGCCGCAGTGTTAGTCTTTCTCCATTATTTTATCTATTGGTGACCCGTGCGGGATTCGAACCCACGAACCCACCGTGAAAGGGTGGTGTCTTAACCACTTGACGAACGGGCCATTAAGGTGTCCGTGTCGTGGACTAACGCTCATCTTCTTTGTTTTTTAACGAGGTGTATACGCCTGAGTGGGAGATGTTCCTCAAAGTTTTTATTTTTTAATTATGTTTCTTCCTTATTTTTACATTTATATTATACAATATTTCTTGTGTTTTGTCAATAGTAATTTAGGAAATTTTGTAAAGATTTTTAGTAACTTCTGTAATAATACATGCCGTTAAAATCTTTGCACTTGAAGTATTTTAAAGCTCTTTTGAAAATTTTAATACTATTGCACATTTTCTTATAATCCCATTTATCATCATCTAAACAATCACGATAAAGTTCGATGTCTTCCGCATTAGTTTGACGCTTTAAAATTTGTTTAGCATCTTTGATATTTTCTTTATAAATCTTTTTAAGAACTTTTAATTCAGTGATAATTTCTTTACACATTTCTCTTGTTAAAGAATAATCTTCAGTTTTATTGTAACCACCTGCGGCTTCAACAATAACTTTGTCTACTTCATAATCTTTACGCCAGTAGCCAATTTCCTCTCCACCTAAATCTGGAGCAAGGCCGAACATTCCGCCGCAGAAACCTGTCGCTGGTTTATAATCAGTTTTATTTTTTCTTTTAATATATAAATATTGGTCTAATCCCATATAAAATCCTCCTGTTTAATCTATTCAAAAATGTTGAAGTGCTGTTCAAATGCACCTAAAGTTGCGATAACATAACCACGAATAAAATCTTCGTTTTCGTCTTCTTTGATGTCATGGAAAGTTATTTCTTTGTTGAAATTATTATCTCCACCTTCTACATATTTACCAAATCTAACTTTAACATCACAAGTTTCCATATCTTCAAAATATTCATATGTTATTTTTTCAACTTCACAGTAAAAGTCTTCTGGATTACCTCGCCACTCTTTTACCATAAAATCATTTACAACTGTCTTTTCTATGACTTTTATCAATTCTTTTCTATTCATAAAATACCTCCAAAATTTTTATATATCTCTTCCTTATCTTTACATATATATTATATTATATTTTTTTGGTTTTGTCAATGGTTTTTTAAAGATTACCATAAAAAAGGTTTACCTTCCATGTTTACTATTAAATGACCGTCTGCGAATGCATCTGAATCTTCACTGTCTATTTCTACAATTTCCATACTGCCATGTTCAGCGCACTCAGTAGAGTAAGTATCCCATTCTGTACCGTCGTCTTCGTCTGGGTCGAGACCATTTTCATCGCACCAATCTGCAAAATCTCTGCCGAAACTTTCATTGTGCGCAATAGCTTCTGATTGATATCTATCCCAATCTTCTGCTGTTAATTCAGTTTGTGTTTGGTCTTGAAGTAAGTAGTAATCAACTTCATCCTCACCACAATAACCAGTTCCAAATTCTATTTTTAAATATTTTTGTATCATAATATTATCTCCTTACTCATTAAACTTAAATTCTCTGCCGCTGCATACAACTCTTACAATGTCATTTGTGTTGTAAACCTTATCATAACAGTCTACAATCGCACTGTTTTTAATGCGGCAAAGCATGCCTAATTCAGCATCTTTTGTCCATGTTACGAAATATATGTCTGAAATATCAATATGAAGTTGTTCTAATTTGTCATGGAATTCTTTTTCTAATTCATCACGAACTTTTCTTACAAAAGAACAGATTTCGTCATATTTATTTCTAATTTTAATATACTTATTAGGTTTTTCTCCTATTATTTCTACTAAGCCTCGCTTTTTCATTGCGATTAAACTTGCAGGAGCAACCATAAGTTCTCTTGCAGTATAAACTTTATTCCATTCCATTCTATTCCAAATCTCTTGATAGTCCATAAAATTTATTACCTTTCTTTTCATCTTTTACATTTACATTATACAGTATTTTTCACGTTTTGTCAATAGTTTTTCCATTAATGTAAGCGTTTTCATAAAATTATTGCTGCTGTATAATTTTGTCGCAAATATTATATAGTTTTTGCGACAAAAACCGCACCAAACACTCCAATTAAACGAATTTTCTTTCCATTTTAGCGCAATAACTAGCAATAAATTGCATTTTATAGCTATTTTTATGCCATAATATGCAAAATCTTTCAAATTATGCACGATTGCGGCGCAAAATGCGGTCAAATTGCACTAAAAACGGTAAAAATTTATGCAAATATGCCAAAAACAAATAAAATTTGGTAGAATTGCAATAAAAATAACAAAAATTTGGATGAAAACGTTTTCATAAAAATTTTATTCTAATTCTATTAACAAAAACTGAATATTATTCGATAATGACCCGGCGGAACAGCAAAGGAAACGGAAAAAAGGAAACACTAGGTTTCCTTATTTTCACTATTGAATTGCCGAATTTGAGGGCGTTATGAATTACTCATTTAAAGCGTAAGCCTTACGAGCCATAGTCTTATTAGCCTTTACTTCAAATGTAACGCCGTTGAAATCAAATGTCTTAGTTTCAACATATGCAACTTCAACATCTTCAGTGCGAACTAATTGCTTAGTTACTAATGTGTTGATAGTTCCAGTCTTAAATTCCTTACCAGCGACAGCATTGATTTCCATTAATGTTGCAGGGCGACCGATAGCCTTTAAAGTTGCCATAAAATCCTTTTGAGTTTCATTCATTGTCCAAGTCTTAGTGTTAGCCATAATATAATTACCATTCCTTTCCTATTTTTTAATTTCTTATATTATTCTTTACATTTATATTATACCACTTTGAATAAGGTTTGTCAAGATATTTTTTCTAAATTTTAAATTTTTATTTTTTATTTAGTTATCTCTTTCCCTTATTACATCTTTATTATATCATTTTTTAAGGACTTTGTCAAGAGAAATTTTTAATTTATAAAAATTTATTTTTTTGTAATATCTTCTTTTCCCTTATTACAACTATATTATATCATAAAGATTGGGTTAAGTCAAGAGAAATTTTTAATTATTTTTTGAAAATTATTTTCATAAAAATTATTTTTATCTCTTTCCCTATCTTTACATTTACATTATATCACTTTTGTTAGGCTTTGTCAATATATTGCAGGCTTTTTGAAAACGCTTTCATAAAATGTGCGAAAATTTACGTGCTGCTGCTGCTGCTGTCCGCCAGGGTCGGACATTAGTGTCCGAATGTCCGGAACCATTTTGTCCACACAAAAAGACACAAACGGTAAAAAATATCGCAAGGATGGACACTCATACCCGGCGGAAAAAGCACAAATAATTTACGAAAAACCCGACGGATTTTTAACTTTTCTCACATGAAAACGCTTACATGAGGAGAAAACTACCCGGCGGAATTAGTCAAGACTAACTTTATGTAAACGCTTACACACAAGCACCCGGCGGAACCGCAATTATGAAAATAATGAAAAATACCTATTAAACGAATAAAATTCAATAGTTAGAGTAAAAATTGAAATATTATTCTACAAAAATTAAAATAACCGAATAAAATTAGTGAAAACAATGAAAATAACGAATATATGAGGAAGGGGACCCGACGGAAGTAGGCGGTAGTCCATTTCAAAAAAGACCCGGCGGAAACCGCCTAAAAGAAAAATAACCCAACTTCCGTCGGGTTAATCTTTATCAATATCTTCAAGAACAATTCTATATTTTGAATTAATTTTTCCATTAAGATAGAAAGTTAATGGAGGAGCATCAACTTCAATATTATTTAGTAAAGCACTAGTTCCGCCTTCTTCATCTTCTATGCATACACAAACATCAACTTTTTGTAAATCTTCTTCCGTCCAGTTAAATTCTTCTTTTAAATGGTCTTTTATTTCTTTAATTCTTTTTTCTAAATCACCTAGCGTCATAATTTTCTCCTTTCCGTCGGGTTAGATTAATTCTACTCTTTTAATCCAGAAATATAATTCATTTGAAAATTCATTTGAATAATGATGTCTATAATTGCCATTTGCTAAATCAATAGCCCACTTTCTAACTTTTTTCTCGTAGTCTTGTTTAAAAGTTTTATATCTTTCTAAATACTCATCGATTTCTTCATCTTCAAAATTTTCAACACCAAATTCTTCATCCATTTTGGTTTCAAGGTCAAGGCAGTCCATAATATAATCAACTGCATAATCAACTATTTTTTCTTTTGATTCAGAAGCAATTATAGTTTCATATTCTGTTAAATTATTAAATACATAAATTTCTTTATTCATATTTATCTCCTTTCCGTCGGGTTAATCAAATATTCTATTAAGTATTTTAACATATTCTACTGGTATGATTAAACCATACTTTTTAAGAACTATTATAATAGTATTATCTCTCTCATCAAAACCAAAACAAGCACCTGTTGTTCCGATAGGAAATATTGTTCCGTCGGGAGTTTTAACTTCTTTTAAAAGTTCAAATTTTCTAAATTCCATAATATTAATCCTTTCCGTCGGGTATCCCTTAGGCTCTCATTTCGAGAGCCTTTAATAGAATAGCCAACTCAATTTTACTATCTTCAAGAGCAGTATGTTGTTCTTCATAGTCAACATTTCTTGTCAAGTATCTATATAATGTTTCGGCTTTCGCTTGACACTTTGGCTTTTTATGTTTTGTCATAAAACCATTTTTTCTACAAAACTCTTGATACTCTTTTGTTTCAGTGATATGAGGGTCAGTCAAACCTTTCCAAATATCACAAATACCACACGCAGTCGGGTTCTTTGCCTTTAATAATTCGCAAGTTTTCGCAATGGCTTTTGTATCAAATGGGCTATTGTAAGCGTATAGAGTTTTAACATTATACTTGTTAATATCTCTTTGTAATACTCTTAAAGCATAAGTCCATTTTGTCTTTTTACAATAGCCACTTGCTAAACGGCTTTCATAAATTGGCAATTTGTTTGCATAATATGCAGTTTTCATTTTTTTAGGGTTGTCGTATATCTCTTGCGTGATATAGTCCCTTGCTACAATAATTTTTTTGCTTTCAGTATCATAAATTAAATAACCTAAATCATATACTGATGGGTCGCACACTCCTAATGTTTCAGTGTCTAATACAATAATTTTCATAATTCCTTTTCCTTCTTTCTTCTTCTTCATTATAGCACTTTAAATTTTATTGTCAAGTGCAATTTTAAATTTTTTAAATTTTTATTTTTTTTATAAGTCGTGTTTTGCAACTTACAACTTAATTATAACATTTTAATTTTTGTTGTCAAGTGTTATTTTTTATTTTTTAAATTTTTTTCATATTGCTTTGCAATATTGTTAAGATTTTCTAATTCTTCTTTTGATAACTGTTTTAAGCCATTTTTAATTCTTTTTTTAAGTTTTTTCATAATATCACCTTTCTTTTTACAATTTAATTATAATACTTTATTTTTCATTGTCAAGTATTATTTTAAAATTATTTTTTCGCAAGTCATCTACAACTTACAATTTCATTATATCAAATAAAAAAACATTGTCAATAAAAATTTATAAAAAAGTTTTTTCTTTTTGTTTATTTTTTCTTTTAGTTATAAAATATCAATATAAGTAAAATAAGAATAAAATTTAATTCATATCCCGACGGAATTGATTAAAATGTGGAACTACCCGACGGAAACTTTCTAAAAATTGGAATGAATTATGCGGCAAAACCCGACGGAAAATTCAATAACGAGCACTCACCCGACGGAAACCGCCAGAAAAAGAAACCCAACTTCCGTCGGGTCAAATGTGTGTTATTCACCATGATATATTTGAGCATCACCTATACGCCATAATGTTGTTTCAGAGATATGATGTGTTTTAATTTTACCATAAACCCATTTTTCCTTTAGCCAACAATCAAAAAACTCCACTAATTCATCAATAACAAAGAATGTGTATTTATTTCCGTTTACTTTAGTTTCATTTCTCATTGAGTCCATAGCATCTCTCATTTTTTTATAACTATCAAAATCGTCATTGTTATCGCATTGAATTTCTATTTTAATATATTCTTCTAATTGTTCAAATGTGATACTATTCGCTATATCTATAAACTTTTTTTTCGTAGGTTTTTCAACCTTCCACTTAGTTAATCTTTTTGAATGAAAGTTTATAAAAGACTTTTTAAAACTTTCAAAATTGTTAGAAGTTATTTCAATACTTCTATCACTACAATACCATACTTCTTGTTTAATTTTAATACTCATAATATCACCTATCCTTTACATTTATTATTATATCACATTAAAATCTAATGTCAATATATTTTTTATTTTTTATTTATTTTTTTTGTTTGGTGTTTCAACCTTTACAATTTTATTATATCACTTTATAAAACAATGTCAAGAAAAAATTTTTTCTTTTGTTTATTTTCTTTTTTTAATATTTAATCAATAAATAAAAAATAAAAATATAATATCACTCGACGGAAACCTATAATTATTAAAACGACCCGACGGAAATCTGCAATTATCATATCTACCCGACGGAAACCGCCTAAAAGTTTACAGCTTCAAACGGCCACTCCCGACCACGTTCCGCCGGGTATAAAAAAGAGCAAATTAAAAGTGGTTTCATTCGCCTATTGAAACCACTAAAATATTACTAATGCCGTTTGGTTATCTTTCCACCTGAGGTTTGCCACTCCGTCGGGTTTCTTGACTAACTGTATCAAGTTAATTCTTTCCGCTTTCTTGCAACGTTTAAGTATGAAAAGGCTATTCTTTCCAAGATAGTTAAGGCACTATCAAGCCGTTATAGGAAATCGTTTATAGGTTGCCAACCTAATGTTTTTCCGTCGGGACATCACACCCTAGAATAGAGAGTTAAACTCTCTATTCAGTTGTGTCAACTAAGTCAAGGTCATCAATTTCTTCTTCTTCAACAACCTTTTTAGTTTTAGAAGCCTTTTTCACTTCTTTTGGCTCTTCACTTGAAAGAAAATATACTTTCTCTTTCTTCTTTGAAGCCTTTGTTTCTACTAAATCACCAGTTGGGTAGTGATAAATTGTAGTTGTTTCAACATCAAATGTTTCTTCTCTTGAAGATACCATTTGTTTTGTAGTTAAAACATTGATAGAACCCGTAGCGATAGTTTCGCCATAATTATTAAAGATATAATCTTTAATCACTCTAAAAGTTGCTGTTCCTAATACCTTTAAAGTTTCAATAAACATTTTTTGCTTTTCGTTTGGTGTCCAAACTTTTCTTTCAGTTGCCATAAATATACCTCCTACTTTCTTCATTACTATTATAGCACTTATAAATTTTGTTGTCAATAGATATTTTAAACTTTTTTTGCCTAGGATTTTTAAGTTGTTTTATCTATCTACACCTTTATTATATCACTTTGATTTTTAATGTCAAGTGATATTTTAAAAAATTTTTTTTCTTTGTAAGTTGTTATGTCTTTCGCAACTTACACTCTTATTATATCAAATGATTTTTTAATGTCAAGTGATATTTTTAAGATTTTTTAAAATTTTTTAATTTTGTTTTTTGTAAGTCGTTTTCTAACTTACACACTTATTATAACAAATTAAAATCTATTGTCAATAGAAAAGTATAAAAATCTTTTTTCTTTTGTTTATTTTCTTTTTTTAATATTTAATCAATAAATAAAAAATAAAAATATAATATCACCCGACGGAAACATTAAATTTTAATTATCACCCGACGGAATGCGGCAAAACTTTACACCCGACGGAAATTTAAAATTATTATACACACCCGACGGAAACCGCCCAAAAGTTTATGTAGCTTGCTTCCGCCGGGTCGCCACGTTCCTTTGGAAAAGGAAAAATCCCAACGCGTCCGTCGGGTTTGTCCAAAAGTATTTACTTTCATTAACCTTCTTTCAGTCAGCAGACAGTCCAATGATGAACTGACAGGTCAACCCAATTTAACTAGGTGTAACCGTCGGGTTAGCGGCATTGATTTATTCAGGATTATAAATCAACCAAAGACCATTCGCATATCTGCCTACGAATGGGCAGTATGTTGCACCATACCAATGGTGGTTTAACATTTATGGGAAGAAAACCACATAATTGACCTACTTTGTCGCAGAAGTATACGCCCTTTCTTGACACCGTCGGGTTCAACGGACCATGCCTTTGTCGGAGGCACTCGGACGGACTAGGACATAAAAGGGGAGGAAAACCTAGTCCATGCGACTACCGCCGACACGGATGCCGTCGGGTTTAACCGATTAGGGATTATTCAATCCCTAATTCAGTTTTAGCCTTATCAGTTAAAGTATAGACTTTACGAGGTACAGTCTTGTCTTTAACCTTAGTGATTTCAGTTCCGTCGGGATACTTAACCACTAATGTTTCAGTTGCGTTGAAATCAGCATCAGTTGTTTCAACATATTGCTTTGAGATTAGAGTATTGATAGAGCCAGTTTTAATCTCAGTTTCTCTACCATTGTTTACTTGCTCTAATGTTAAACCACCATTAGCAAGTGCGTTTAAAAACGCTCTCTGAGTATCGTTCATAGTCCATTTTTTTGTATTAGCCATAATTTTTCACCTTTACGCTTGTTAGCGTCCCTTTCCTTTACATTTTTATTATATCATACTTGATTTGGCTTGTCAAGTGATATTTTTAATTTTTTTTGTAAGGTTTTTAAGTGATACCCCTTATCTACCTTACACCTTTATTATATCACTTTATTTTCTATTGTCAATACCTTTTTTAAAATATTTTTAGAAATTTTTAAGTGATATTTTTATAAGTCATTCGCAACTTACATTTTTATTATAATACTTTATTTTCTATTGTCAAGTATTATTTTTAAAAATTTTTAAATTATTTTTTTGCAAGTCATTCATAACTTACAACTCTATTCTATCAAATATATTTTTAAAGTCAATAGTGAAAATAAAAAATTTTTTCTTTTCTTTTATATTTCTTTTCTTTAAAAATAAAAAATCAATATATAAGATAAAAATAAATAAATATTTAATCACCCGACGGAAACATTAAAAATTACAACACACCCGACGGAAACGCCGCAACATTTTAATTTAATATACGTACCCGACGGAAACCGCCTGAAAGTTCATAGCTTGCAGAGGCCTAACCCCGCCACGTTCCGTCGGGTATTTTAAAAAGAAAAAAATAACCCAACTTCCGTCGGGTTAATGGTTAATTAAGTATTTTAATATATCTTGCATATCTTCTAACATAGTTTCAACTTCGTTTTGGTTATATTCAATTACGGTTTCATAATCTTCAGTTTTGCTATAAATATTTTCTAAAACATTAAGGGCTTGTTTTAAAATTGTTGTTTCTGCACTATTTAAATCTACTGATACACTTACATCTATTTTCATATTTTTTCTCCTTTCCGTCGGGTTAAATAATTCTTTTTATTGTGTCATATAAATCTTCTAATGTTTCACGCACATTGTCTTCATATTCAATTTCACTATCACAATCGCTAGTTTTGTTAAAAATAATATTTACAATTTTGTCAACTTGTTTTAGTGCTTCTTTTTCTTCGTTTTCTAATTCTACTTTTATTATTCCTTCTATTTTCATAATTTTCTCCTTTCCGTCGGGTTAAATCATATCGCTTATTTTATCGTCTAAATTATCAATCATACCCCACACTTCATCTTCAAGATTAACTTCAAGATTAACTTCATCTTTTGTAAGGTTCATTTTATTAAAAATATCATCTAGTATTTTATACGCTTTCTTTAATACTTCTTTTTCTTCATCATCTAGTTTTATTTCTATTCTTTTATATTCTTCTATAATCATAATATCACGCTCCTAACTATTCATTGCTAATATAATAAAGTAAACATTTAATGCTATTGTAGACAAGTGCATAATAATGCCGTTAATATGTCTATCAGTAGTTAAGTCCTTAACAAAACCAATTAAACTTATTGCTAAACCAAACCAAGCGATACTTAAACCAAAAGTCATAATTAACACAACATTTAACACAGTTAAAACTGCTCTAATATCGTTAAATTCAAATTTGTAGTTTCGTTCAATATTGAACGCTCTCTTTACTTTATTTTCTTTTTTCTTCTCTTGTAAGTTTTCCATAATTATTTCCCCTTTCGTATCTTACAAATTCATTATAACACTAATAATTATCAATGTCAATAACTTTTTTAAATTTTTTTCTATTATATTTTTTCTTATTCTCTTGAATAAGAGTTCTATATTTAGTTTGTATATATAAATGAAATTTATTAGGAATTTTTTTCTTTTTGTTTTTCATTTTCCTCACCTCACATTTTCATTATAGCACAAAATAAAACCTAGTCAATAGAAAAATTAAAAAATTTTTTTTTCTTTTTGTTTTATTTTTCTTTTTACGCACACATACACGCATACACACGCAGTAAAAACCTAACCCGACGGACGCGGCAAAAATTTATTCATACCCGACGGAAATTATATTTTGATATAATCACCCGACGGAAAAGTAAAAACAATCTAAAATTATAACCATACCCGACGGAAACCGCCGAAAAATTCACATTCGCAGCTTGAAAAAGGCGACCATGTTCCGTCGGGTAATTTTAAACGCAAAAGAAAACCCAACTTCCGTCGGGTTAAAATTCTAATTCTTGTCCTTTTGGTGTTAAATAATACAATTGCCAATATTTCCCACTATCATCAAGTTTTTTAAAAGAAATTATATTATCTTTTTCAATAGTAATATATCCTTTTATTCTTAAAGCATTTGTGGTACATTTTACATCACGATGGTCATATTGTGGTAAATCGTAAACAGTTATTCCATTAGGATTTTCTTTTAAAGCTTTTATAAAATCTTTTGCTCTTTGAGTAAGTGTATTATCTTTCATATTTTTCTCCTTTCTAGGAACTAGTCTTAAAGACTAGCTCCCATTGTATTTAATACGGCTTGAATGTATCCGTCATATCTTATTTGATACGCTTTACATTTTGTAGTTTCTTGCCATTGAATGATATTTTTCTTATAATCATCTAATAGCACACCCCTATATTTCATATAGTCGCCCTTATTCTCACCAAGTCTACAAATTAAAATATTTTTCTTTGGTAGGTTTGGCAAATACTTTTCAAGCCATTTGATTTTATCATTATCGCAGTTTTCATTAGGACTTGCAGTTAAGATAAATACTCTAAATTTTTCATTTTCAAGCACTTGCTTAATAGCGTTTAAATTTCTTTCTAGTGGCTTTAAGTTATAGAAGAAATCGGGCTCATTTCTAAACCTTTCAACAGCATTTTCTACGCCCATAAAATCTGCTATGGTATCATCCATATCAACATATAATGTAATGTAAGTTTTTCTCTTTTTCATAATATTGTCCCCTTTCTACCTTACACTTTAATTATATCACTTTAATTTTTAATGTCAAGTGATATTTTTAAAATTTTTATTTTTTTGTTTTGCAAGTTTGTTTTTCAACTTACACCCTTATTATATCAAATTAAAAAACCTTGTCAATAGTTTTGTTAAAAATTTTTTTCTTTTCTTATTTATTCTTTTCTTTATTTACTTAATCAAACAAAAGATAAAAACTAAAATAAAACCATACCCGACGGAAAGCGGACGAAAATTCATTCACCCGACGGAAAAATTTATTCTTTTTAAATCAAAAATTATGCACAATCACCCGACGGAAATCCGCAATTTATTCAATTACCCGACGGAAACCGCCCAAATTTTTACTTGCTCCTGCTTGAAACCACGACCACGTTCCGTCGGGTAAGACGGAAGCATAAGAAAAACCCAACTTCCGTCGGGTTAATCTTCTAATATCATTTCAATAATACTAAATTCAAGATAATCAATAGTGTAGTAAGTAGTATCTTGATTATATTCACTTTTACGACTACTTATATTTGAGAGGTCGCACTTTTTATCTTCTAATGCTTGCTCTAATATTTTTCTTATAGCACTATTTTTAGAAGTAAATATGCCTAAATCATCTCCTTCATTATCATCTCTAACTAAATATACTTTTCTATCTTCAATCATAATTTTCTTCCTTTCCGTCGGGTTATTCCCTAATCTCAAGTCTTACAACTCTTGCATAACATTCATTATCTTTTTTAGTTTTTAAATATCTCACTGTAAAGATTTCTTCTTTTATTTCTTCTTCAATATAAAACTCTTTACCATAATTGAGTTGCATTTCTTTAAGTAAATCATCTAAACTTGAAAATGCTACATTGTAATCAAACTTATAATTGCAAGGCAATTGAATTGCATAATAAACGAATTTTTCCATATTTTTCTCCTTAAATCTTAACTATTTTAGTTAAGGGCTTTCGCCCTTAACTTTATGCTCTTGACACGATTTTTAATCGCTTACTAAAATCTTTAAAATCTTCTTGTGTTGCTAATCTTATAGAGTTGTTATGCTCACTAATTTTTAACTTGTTAGGTTCGCCATAAATTTTGTGGCTTTCATCATAGCCTTTAAGTGCTACAAGTCCTTTTTCGGTTTTCATAAAGATTACATTCTTTTCTACAACCTTGTCGCCTTTCTTTAATTTCAAAGTTGCTACATACTCAGTGTATGTATTTACCTTATCAATAGTAATACCTTTTACAACGATGTTTTTATTTGTCTTTTTCATAATTTTTATTCCCCTTTCGCATCTTGCACCTTTATTATATCAAATTTAAAAGCAATGTCAATAGGTGTCAATAAAATTTTTTAAAAATTTTTTTCTTTCTTTTGTTTTTCTTTCTTTTTGTGTGCGTGTGCGTGTGTATATGAAAATAATTTTATGTAAAAATAATTTTACAATATCACCCGACGGAAATGCCATTTTTACGATATCACCCGACGGAATAATTCAATTTTACACTATGCAACACTACCCGACGGAAAAACATTTTTCTAATACTCACCCGACGGAAACCGCCCAATTTGTTTTATTTTTTTATGCACCCGACGGAAAAACCACCCAAAAGCTCATAGCTGCTTGCTGCGAACGACGACCACGTTCTATGCATTTATGCATAGAAATAGAGCATAGTCTTCCGTCGGGTGATGGTATCACACGCACATAAAAGATTGTATACAATTGAATATTTTAAAACACACTTAAAGATAGGACTTTAAAGCCCTATCTTTTTATTTAAGTGTTTTAATGAAATAGCATTTTTGTAAACGCTACTTAATATAATTTTATTATCTTTATTATATTCTACTATATCACTATGTATCATAAAGCAACCCTTTGGAGTTATACATAATAAGTATTTACTTATTAATGGCTTGTGTGCTGTGCTATAGTTGTTTATAAATTTTATATCAATATCATTTGTGTTAATACCATTAAAATATTTGTTAATATTGTATGTTGATATTTTAACATTTAAATCATTTACGCCCTTAGGTGATGACTTAATAATATTATCACTTGTAAAATAAGATTTAATAATACACTCAGCAACACAACCCAAATTATAAGTAGTGTTAAAATCTTTTTTAGTGTGTTTAAGCATTTTAATAATTAAGTTTATGCTTTCTTTTTTGTTAGGTTTACAACCTAACAAGTCATTTTTTAATGCTTGTAATAATTGTTTTTTATTCATAATTTTTTTATCTCACTTTCATTATATTATTTACATAAAAGAGTGGTATTTTTACCACTCTATTATGCAATTATTAAGATTTGTCAATTCGGTTAACTTTTTGACAATCTTTGCATTTTTGTCGGTTGTATATTCATAATGGAAATTGAAATCTTTTGTTTTAGTTATATAAATACCATTATTGCATACAGTTATTGAGTTTTCATTAGTGGTATTTTTCTTAACGCTTATAGCGTTGTTAGCGTCAACAAGATGAATATTCATCTTTTGATTATTTAATTTGAAATACTCTTCAAATTTCTTTAACACGCTTGATATTAAAACACCACGATTTATATAATTTTTTGTATAATTGATATAAACATAATCATTAAATGAAATCAATTCATTATTGACTGCATAATCAATTGTGTTAATGCAATTTTGTAATTGCTTTTTAACTCTTTTGAAAGCGTCCATTTTTAACGCTTTAAATAATGAGTTATAAACACTCTTTAAATTTACATATTGATAATTATCTTTATTATCTTTTAATATTAAGTTAAATTCTTTTGCTATTGTTAAGCCGTTTTCTAATAATTGAGTATTGTTTTTGTTTGTCATAGTCCTTTTATCCCCTTTATTATAATTTTTCATTTTAACAAGTTTTATAAGTTTTGAACGCTTACACGCTTACACGCCTTTAAAAACTTATAAAATCAATAGCGTGTTTTTTAACTTGTTTATTTACTTTTTACATTTACTATTATATCACTTTGAAATCATATTGCAATATATCAAAGTAAAATTTTTTTATTTTTTTTAAATTTTTTTATTTTAGGGGGGGGACTATATAATTTTTTTTGAAACTTTTTATTTTCGGCACCCAAAGGAGTGGCTTAACGATCACATACGACACTTTCAAACCCCTCAAAATCATATCCCCTTTCAATCTCTTAATTCCATTTCCTTCCCCAATCCAATTACACCCAAAATCATTTACATTCAAAATTATCAATCATACCAATCACATTAAACCCAATCAAACTCTCAAATCATTAAAATGTCCCATGCGGACGAAAATCCCTTCAAATGACCACCATAAACCCTTCTCATTCATCATTTTTCATTCATTTCATTACCATCAATACAGTCTGGCGCCGCTTACTTCTTCCAATTTTTGTTAAACGATTAATTTTTTGTTATACTATTATTGGTAAGAATAGAAATATTTTATGTTAAATTGGGACAACCCTAATTTTTATATAAAATTTCTTTTTATAATTATATATAATTTGTTATGAGGTGACAAAATGAAAAAATTAAGTCAATGGTTAGATGAATTTGTTTCAAATGGTGCAGATCCTACAGATGTTCCAGAATGGCCAAATCAAGGTGGCGGCAGTTCTTCAGAATCAGTTGGTATAATTGTTAATCCTGAAAGTGAATATAGTTTAAAAGTTAATTTTAAGGAATTAAAGAATTTTATTGTTAAAAATAATATCGACTTAGATGCTGAATTAAATATTCCAGAATATGATACAATGCTTGAAGCCGCTGGTTTTAATATTGGAGTAAAACTTTTTGGAATGACAGCAGAAAGTAGTATATCACATTCAGAACCTTGGAATATAAATCTTGAATTAGACTCTGGTCAGTTTAGATTTGTAACTGTAGAAGGTTGAAGATCAGAAACTTTAGGATGACCACAAGAACATACTACTCTTTCAGATATCATCAATATGGCTGTTGAAACATATGGTGATGAACTTGCGGAATTAGGTTCAATCTATTTTAATGAATGGGATAGCTTCATCCAAACAATAGGATTCCACCAAGGAAGCGATAATACTCTTCAAGTTTATTCTATTTCAAAAGAAGATTGGGAAAAAATCTTTATTCTAACACCTGCTAATCAAGGAGAATAATAACAACAATGATTAAATTTTATGTAAGAACTACTGGTGATAGAATTCTTCATGAGTCATACAATCAAATTAAATATGAACTTTTAATTGACAAGGATCGTAAACCAGTAGATTCTTTCATAAAACAATTAGAAATCATTGCGGATGAAGATGCGGTATTACTTGAAGATGACCTTATTTTATGCGATAATTTTGAGGAAGAAATAACAAAGGCAATTAATGAAAATCCAAACACAATTATTAACTTCTTTTGTTATCCTTTAAAATATTTTACTACACATAAAACATGCGGTGGTTTCTTATATAATCAATGTACTTATTATCCTAAAGGATTGGGACGAAAGGTTGCGGCGAAAATGAACGAATTGCGCAAACCTTATCATCAATATGATACTTTAGAAAATCTTGCCTTAAATGCATTAAACTTAACCCACATTATGTACAGACCGGTATTAGTTCAGCACATAGATTATAATAGTTTAATTCAAAAGTCATCAGGAAATAGAAGATGTCCTTATTACATTGATTATTTAAAGCAATTAAATATTTCTATTTGAGACGCATATGAATATAAAGCTCAATTAATAGAACTAATGAATAATCACATATCATCAGTGATAAATAAAACAAAAAATAATTAACGAGGTGACAATATGCCAAAACAATTTACTAATTGGTTAGACGAGTTTGTAGAAAATGGCGCAGATAAAAATAATGTCCCAAATTGGTCAACTCAAAGTGGAGGTGGAGGTTCTTACACTCCAGGTAATGGTATCAATATAGTTGGTAATGAAATTAGTGTTGATACTCAAACAATTGCCACAAAAGAAGATTTAAATAATTATGAACCTGCTGAAGATGCTTTTAGCGGAGATTATAATGATTTAGATAATAAACCTACAATCCCTACAGATACTAGCGATTTAACTAATAATGCTGGTTTTATTACAGGTATTACTTCAACTGATGTAACAACTGCATTAGGTTATACACCAGGTACTTCTAATTTTAGTGGTGACTATGATGACTTAACTGATAAACCAACTATTCCAGATGCAGTATCTGGTACAAATGATGGTACAAATTGGACTTCATTAACTATTGGTAGTGTAACTAAAAACATTCCAGCAGGTAGTGGTTCATCTTATACAGCAGGAACTGGTATCGATATTACTAATGATGAAATTAGCGTAGACAATACCGTTGCAATGAAAACAGACATCCCAGACGCAGTATCTGGTGTACATGATACAGCAAATTGAACTTCATTAACAATTGGTTCTGATACTTATGCAATTCCAACAAGTAGTGGTGGAGATATTATTGAAGTAAACACAACAAACTTCAACATATTAGGTTCTTCTCCAGCAGGTAGACTTTCTGGTATTTATAAAGTAAATTCTGGACATAGTGATTTAACTATTACAAGTGGTAATAATTCTATAGTAATTTCAAACTATAATGCTCAAGGAAATTGTGTAATTTATATTCACATTTATAACAATATGAACATAAACCAAAGAAATGTATTTTGGTATGCATTTGCAGGAGTATCCGCTTGCACAATTTATTACGGATATGTTACAGCAGGTATAAGTTCAGGAACAGGAATTGCCAAAAGTGTATCAATGAGTAATCTAATCAATAGAGACCTTATTAGTTATAAATTAAGTCTTACATTTACAAAAGACAATGTTGACAGTTATATGGATTTTATATTCTCTAATGAAAATGTAATTGGAAATATAAATACAACAACTTTTAAGGCACTATTTGACACTACAGAAACTCTTACTGGCGATAAAAAGTTATGCGATATAAACCATACAGTACGTATATATAACAATGGCACTTACACAATTGGTGATATATACTATGATTCTACAACAGATACTTTTGGTACTGTTGACGGCACAATAACAGGACTTACATTATCATCAATTGTAAAGACTGAAAAATCTCATACGCTTCCAAGCTAATCAATTAATTAATTTAATAAAAATAAAGAGTAGATTGTTTCTACTCTTTTTTGTTTCCTCCTTTACTATTTAATCCAAATTCGTCACTTTTGAAACTATCAATTCAGAATTTTTCTCTTTCATTTAAAACGCTACTATCGCATCATTCAATTACTTTTCATTTAAACATTAGCGGTTTAAACTTATAAATCTTCTCATTACCACTTGATTCAATTCCCAACATCTTCTTAATGTGAGTTGTTCATCTATCATATACATTAACCGCTTGACCAATATACACAATAGAGCCACTATCATTAATTCGTTTAAGTCCTAATTCTTTTAAAACTTCCTCTTCATATTGCGGCTTAACTTCTAACATATAGATACCACTGCGGCTAAACTCTTTGATAAAAGTCTTTTTATAAGGAAGATAACATAAATTCCACTCTATCTTCCTAAGCTCACTCAAGAATTGCGGCGCCACTTCAATACAATCATCAAGCAATTTCAATACTGTTTCGAACTTATTTTGTTTGAAATATTCTTCATAATCTATATAAGGTAATTCTTCTCCAAAGCGACATTTTTCAAAGCTATCAATACTTCTTAACGCCGCTTGCTTTCGTTCAATTTCATTAGTTAAACTCTCAATTTGCAATATTAATTCTTTCTTACTTTTCTCTTGCAATTCAACTTCTTTTTTAACATTCTCTTGATTTTCTTCCACTTGTTTTAATTCATTCATTTTCTCTTGTAGTAACAAATTAATACGCTCAATTTCTTTTTTATTTGTTTCTTTTCATTCATCTGAAATTTGTGCAATCTTTGCGGATTCAATTTGTTGTTTCAGCATACTTTTTTCAGTAGATAGAATAGAATTAGTTTTATATAAATCTTCTTTTTGTTTATTTATATCATCTATTTTAGTATTAAGATTTTTACATTTTTGTTCTGCTTCTTTTGCAATATTATTATATTTTATAACAATACTTATCATAATACCAATACCAATAATTAATATTATAGATAACATTATTCAAAATATCATTTAATCACATCCTTTAATTATTTTGTTTGTTTTAATTATTTTTAATTATTTTATTTATTACTTTTATCCATTTCCCCTATATTAATATTATAATACTTTGTCAAGAGGTTGTCAAGAAAATTTTCTATTTTTGATATTTTAATTTTATTAGACTATACTATTTTTAAAGAAGGAGTGATAACATGGAAATAGATAAAGAACATCTTTTTAGTTTCCCTATTGCAAAATGTCCAATATGTGGAAACAAAACCACAGTTATGTTTTCCAATAATCCTTTAAGCGGAAACACAATTTGCTTCCAATGTATTAATCAACAGTTAGATTATAATAATATACAGCATGCGGATTTTTTCTGCAGAACTTACAACTTACCTTTTGACCCAAATCAATGGATTGAAATTGCGGGAGAATATAAAGAAGACACTTTTAAAACTTATACAGAGTTTGTTTTAACAAAAGATACTTCAAAAAAGAATTTATTTTATCAATCATCTACTGCAGATTTATGGGCGATAACAAATAAAGAATGAGAGAAAAATCGTTCGCTTTATGATATATTAAAGAGAATTGAACCGATTAAAGAGTCTTATATAGAAAGAGGACATTTAAGATGGGGTACTCAATATAGTTTTGAGGAATTATATAGACTTGATGATATATACACAAAGACTTTAAAAGCAAATCAAATCATAAATCCAATTCAAAAAGCGGCAGTAAGGTCGCTATGTAAAGTTCAAATAGAAATGGATAAAGCTATTGAAGCAGAGGACGCAAAAGCTATTAAGGATTTCGGTTCTACTTGGGCTACATTAGCAAAGCAAGCGGACTTAGATGATATGATTGCAAACACAAAGACAGATGATATTACAACATTATCTGAAATGTACCAATATTTTGAAGATAGAGGCGTTAAATTTAGACATTATGATAATTATGACAGAGATGAAATAGATAGAGCTATTAAAGATATTCAAGCGACAAATCGTCGTACAATTCTTGAGGCTTCTGGTTTAACTTCTCAATTACAAGAAATGATAGAGCAAAAGAAACAACAAACAGAACAAACTTTATCAGATGAAGCAACTCAGGATGTAACTCTTGAAGATTTAATTAAAGCAAATACTGAAATTAATGTTGATACAGAGTCTGATGAAGAGGTGTTAGATATCAATTTTAATAAGGAGGAATAATTTATGTTTTCAAGTTCCACTGATTTAGATTTTGATATTGAAGATGAAGTTTATGAACTAATGGATTTAATGTCAGAAGACGAAAATGATCATACTGGTGCTGTTACTAAAGAACGTATCGAAGAACATTTTGATGACTGGGTAGAAGTATTAAATACTTTTATTGCATATCCAGATTTATTTGTAGATTTAATTATTCCAAAAAAATCATCTTTTCATTTATTTGTAATCCAGAGAATTACATTACGTGTAATGGCTCGTGGTATTAATAGTTATGTATATTGTTCGCGTGGTTTCTCAAAATCATTCCTTGCGGATTTAGATAGATATTTAAAGTGTATTTTTATCCCGCATCATAACACTGCGGTAACAGCGGGTACAAATAAACAAGCGGCAGAAATTGCTAAACAAAAAATTGTTAATGACTTATGGGTAAAATTCCCATTTTTAGCTAACGAAATGCAGAAGATAAAAAAAGGTGGAAAGCTACTAGATGCTTATAAAATGGGTACTGACTACGTTGAATTTAACTTCCGCAATGGTTCATCACTACAAATTGGTGGTGTCCGTGGTTTGCGTAAAGAATCACTAATTTTCGAAGAAATCATAGAGCAAGATGCCATAAAAGTAAACGAAGTCTTAATACCTATGCTTAACCGTCCTCGTGCAATGAGTAATGGTTTAATTAACCCTTACGAACCGCAATCACAACAGATATATGTTACGACAGCCGGCTATCAGGGCACGTTCGCATATCAAAAGATGATAGAAATTTTATGCCGTTCAGTTATTGAACCAGATAAATATTTCGTAATCGGTGCAACATATAGAATTCCATTGGCTAATGGACTAACTTCTCGTAAGCAAATCGAAGATGTTATTAATGCACCAACATTTAGTAAAGATTCTTTTGAGCGTGAATATGAATCTGTTTGGTCTGGTGCACCTGCGGGCGCGGCATTCAGTGCATCACTAATTTCTACTTTAAGACAAGTTAGAAAAGTTGAATTACAATACAATTTAAGTACTGCACAAGAAGACCAAGATTGTTTTTATGTAGTTTGCGCCGATATGGCGAAAGATGGTAAAGCTGATACTGCGGTAGGCGTAGCAAAAGTTGTTCCAAAAGAACATTTTACGTATAAATTTGTTAATTTGTTTGATATATCAGCAAGCGACTATTTGGTTGTTGCAAATATATTAAAACAAACAATATTAAAATATAAAGCAAGATTGTTGATTTATGACGCTAACGGTATCGGTGCGGCAATCCGTGACTGGTTAAATAAAGAAACAAGAGATGAAGCGACAGGAGAACTTTACAGAGGTTATGGTATTATTAATCCTCCAAGTGAAGTTGAAAAAGAATTACATAAATGAGAGTCATCTGCTAACATCTGTTATGAAATAAAAGCAGGTAGCGGAAACACTGAGCATATTCATTGGTTTTTCTTCGCTCGTATGAGTACCGGAGCAATTACATTCCCTATTCGTGCGCAAGAAGCAATACTATTATATGGAAGAAACAAATCATTTATGAATATGTCGCAAAGAAAACAATTATCATACTTACAACCATTTAAAGTAATGGATAAGATGGAAATGGAATTAAAGAACCTAGATATTGCCACAACTTCAGATACATTATCAAACAAAGTAAAAGTAGTAAGAAGAAATCCAAAAATACAAAAAGACTACTTCTCTATGGCAGAATATATGGTTTGAGGAGTAAATCAATATATAGAATTAGAATATTATAAGAATAAGGCGCGCAAGAGTGGTAAAAACCGCACGATTGCATTCTTTAACTAGAAAGAGGTGTATTTTATGAGTAAAAATAAAAACATAAAAGATGAAGAAACAGTAGAAAATGAAGAAGTAGTAAAAGATACAAACTTTTCCACTAAAAAAGTTTCAAGAAAAGATTTAAAAAGCTTTTATGAGGATGAAAGTACAAGAGGTAATTTATATAATAAACCATATGTATATAAGAATATAAAAATATCAAAAGCATCAGAAGTAAGAAATATACTACAAAAAGCAATTAGCTCAGGAATTTCAAGCGGACAAAAATCCGTTCTTGTCGATGTTTCTTCTCGTTTATATATGACTAATCCTATATATAAACAAATTGTTGATTACTTCGCAAACTTCTTTATATATAGATACAAAGTTATTCCGCATAAATTATCTACAAATAGTAGAATAAAAAAGCTAACTACTGATACATCAAAAAAGAAGTATGAAATTATATATAAAGAAATGCTTGAAGCTGTAGATGGTATTGGTATTGAAGTAACTTATCCAGAAATTTTAACAAACTTATATGCATCTGGTTCTGTTTACGTTACAACTGTTTTAGATAAAGAAAGATTTTGCGTAAGCACTCTATTATTACCTCCAAAGTATTGTAAGGTTATTGCGCAAACACAATATTCAACATCAATAATTCAATTTAGATTTGATTATTTTGATAATTTAGGTCTTGATGAGAAGGATATTAACAATTATATTAAAAACTCTTTTTCAGATGAATTCGTAGAATTATATAAAAAATATAAAAATGACCATGAAAAGTATTTGTGGCAAACATTAGACCCACGCTTCTCAACAGCATTCTTATTAAATCCAGAAGGAATTCCTATCTTATTATATACATTAGGTTCTATTGGAAACTACGAACAATATCAAGATAATGAATTAGAAAGAAATGGCAACTTATTAAAATATTTAGTAGTACAAACAATGCCTCACTTTCAAACAGATTTAATCTTCACTGTTGATGAAGTTAAAGATTTACACCGTTCATTAAGAAATAAAATTGAAGTTGACGACAAGGCTCGTTTAATCACTACTTGGGGTGAAGTTCATGTAGAAAAAGTAAGTGATAATGAAAGCTCAGATAGCGACGTAACACTAAAATCATATAGAGATATTTTTAATAATGCTGGTTTAAACAGCACAATCTTCGTATCAGATAGTGTTGAAGCATTAAAAATGGCAATTCGTAGAGATAAAAGTGTCATCTTTAAATATGTAGAGGCCATTACTAACTTCTATATTATCGTTGTCAATAATGGATGAGACTGAAAATCATATCAAGCAGATATTGAAATTTTGCCAATTTCAAACTATACTTATAATGATGATATAAAGATATATAAAGATAATGCTACTCTTGGAGTAAACAAGCTTGATTACTTTATAGCATCAGGAACAAAGCAGAAAAATATTCAAGATCAACTTACTCTTGAAGACTTCTTACACCTTAATGATTTAAAACCGATGGCTACATCATACACAACTTCAAACGATGAGACAAACGATAGTAAATCATCAGATGAAAAAGAAGACACAGAAGACAATTCCGACCAGGCTAAATAGTTTATTGGGATTGAGCCATCAATAGGCCAAAGCAGACTAAGGAATGTCAAAGTAGTAGAACTAGAGGTAAACAATGAAAAGAAAAATGTTAAACTTTAGCTTACCTGCCACTATGCACGATTTTGTAACAGACGAAAAGGACACACGTTTCAGTCGTGGAAAACTAAATATGTTCTATCAAGGTACAACCGCAGATGGAAGATATTTTAGTGAAGATTTTTCAAAAGCTGTTGCAGTAACTGCGGCATACGCTCCAGTCGTAGGGTATTATGATCGAGAAAAGCAAGACTTTATTGGTCATGCATCTGAACAAGCAATATATGGTATCGTTGATCCAAAAACTGAGCCAGAGTTTGTAAAAATGGACGACGGTAATATATGGGCTACTTTTGATGTAGTATTATACACAGAAAGACCAGGAGAAGTTGGCGAAATAGCTAAGAAGATTGTTGGTCATAGTCAATCTTTAGAACTAAATCCTAGTACTGTAGAGTACAAAATTAACTATGACGAAAAAAAGCACTTCAAAAATTTAGAGTTTACTAAAGGTGAAATTATTGGTGTTAGCGTATTAGGCAAAGACCAAAAACCAGCATTTACTGGTTCTACTTTCTTTAGTAATGCAGATTTTGAAGAAAAAATGAAGTTATTAAAAGAATATTGCGATAACTCTACTATTAATAACGCAGAAAAGGGAGGCGGAGAAATGAATCCAGATTTCATGGAGCTTTCTTGGGGCGATATTAGTGAAAAAGTTGCATCAGCCATTATGCGAGAATATGAAAATGACGGATATGCTATCTTATGTGACACATTTGAAAATCATGCTGTTATTTGTTTGTATTACTGGACTGGTGGAAAAAAGTATTTAGATATTCACTATTCTTGCACAGAAAATGGTGAAGTGACTCTAGGTGATGTTGTTGAAGTTAGACCTACTTATGTACAAGTTGAACAAGACGCATCAGACACTTCAAACGCATCTGCTACAACAGAAAACCCTGAACAACAATTTGTTGAGCCAACTAATGAAGGTTCATCTACTGAAGGCGTAACTGTAGAAGAAACTTTTGAAACTACTCAACCTACTGAAGTTACTGAAACTACTGAAACTGTTGAAGAACAACCAGTTGTTGAAGAACAAGTAGTCCAAGAAGTAAATAGTGACGAAGCGGAAAATCACGACAACTTTGAAGAAAATAAGAATTCAGACCAAGTTGAAGGTGCAGCAAATTCTGATGAACAACAAGCACAAGTAGAAAATGCAGAAGAAAATTTTGCAGACGTAAATCAAGAAGTATCACCAAATTCACAGGCTCAAGAAGAACCATCTGCCTATAGTGAAAACGTAAATGAAAGCAAAACAGAAACAAAAGAAGACTCAAGTACTTCCTCATTTACTGATAGTAAACAAGAAGAACTTAAAGCCGATCAAAGAAAACAAAAAATCAACTTAATTAATGAGTATAAAAGCGCATTAACAGATGAACAATTCACATCATTTATCACAGATATTGATAAATATGAAGTAGTTGATTTAAGTATTGAATTATTAAAGATTTATAAAGAGTCTCAAAACTCTGTTATAAAAGGTTTCTGCAATCCAATGGTTAACAATAATTCAATCAATACAAAAGAAGATGATCTAGGACACATCGTTGCAAAAGTCCTAAATAAATAGAAAGATATATGAGGTTATAAAAATGAATATTTTTGATTTTTTACCAAAATTTAACATCATTGAACCTAATAACTTAAAAGGCTTACAACCTGGTTTTGTTGTAGCACAAGCTGAACCAGCAGGAGTTTATAATACTGACGGTTCATTAAAGGCTAAAGCTGACATTACTAATGGTTTAGTTAATACTTCAATTGATGGTCATTATTTTGTTGAAAATGGTCAATTAGCTCAATTAACTGCAAATGGTTATGTTGATTATAAAACTAATGCAGATGAAACAGCTCCTTTATTTGTAACATATACAGAAGAAATTGTTGCATTTGGCAGTGGTTTCACATATTATGCAGCAGATGTTGAACACGATCCAGCTCGTTTAGTTCAATTAATTCCTGGTGATGAATTCACTACAACTTATGCACCTGATAGTGACCAAATGGCAGATGCTATCGCAGATGGTCGTATCGCTGTTTTAACAAAGAACTATGTTAGTGGAAATACAACTGTAGCAAATGCACACACTTATAGTTTCGACGATTTCTTAGATTGCAATAAGTTTGCTGATGGTCAACCATCATATACTTATGTATTCTTAAAGTAGAGAGAGGTGAGAAAGAATGGAAAAAGAATTATTAACATTAATTAAAGGCGCTTGCCAAAATCAAGCAGTACAATTCAAAGAAACTACTTTCTCTGCTTTAGATGTAAATGAAGCCGCAATTAAGAAAATTTGCGAAACTTTAGGTTTACCTGAAAATGCATCTGTTAGAGATATTAGAGCAGTTGAAGGAGCAGCTTTCGCTTTAATTGAAGAAGCTGTTGATGAAATCGTTCCTGCTAAGATTAGAGACGTTTTAGGTCAATTTGCTGAAGTTAAGACTTTCGCAAGAGACGAAGAAGTTATATTTGAACTTAATAAGTTAGGAAAGAATCGTGCTAAGTTAGTTATTAGCAAAGGTTCAAGAGAAGGTATCTATCGTGCAGCTAGATTAAGCTCTGCATCATTTACTTTACCTACTTATGTAGAAACAGCAGCAGTATTTATTTCATTAGAAGAATTACTTGCTGGTAAGGTTACTTTAGCTGAAATGTTCAATACAATTATTGAAGGTTTCCAAGAAGAAATCTACAAAGAAATTTTTGAAGAATTAGCATCTGGCACTCCAGCAGCAGGCTACGCTAGAATTGGTGAAGCAAGCGGCGGAAAGATTGTTGCAACAAAGGCAACTTTAGGTCAAGCAATTGACATCGTTATGCCATATGTTAAGGCTTATGGTCAACCAACAATCTTTGGTTCATACCAAGCATTATCTGATTTATACAACCCAGTTGCTTCAACTACAACAGGTGGTGTAGTAATTCAATATCCAACTCGTGAAGATAACGAAGATATCAGACGTATTGGACACGTTACACTTTACAAAGGAGCTCAAGTTATTGAAATTCCTAACTACTTAATCGACAACGCAAACACTAAGTGGTTCTATGATGTAAATAAAGTATTCATCATGCCTACTGGCGTTAAACCAGTTAAAGTTGCATTCAAAGGTGAAACTTTAATTCAAAAGAATAACAATGCTGTTGGTGGAGAAAAATGGGAAATCAATAGAATGTTAGGTGTTGGTCTTGCTATGGCTAACAACTATGCAGTTATTGAAGTTTCTGATGCCGCAGTTGATGGTTTAGAAGATTCTGAATTCATCCAAGGCTAGTATTAAATAATAAGAAGAGTGGTCAAAAGCCACTCTTCGAATAATATAAAAATAAAACAAAAATCCAAAAATTAATCAGAAAGGGGACTTTTAAGATGTCCGAAGTAAATTTTAACAAAACAATTAGAATGATAAACACAACACCAAATTTAATCTTATTTAACTTATCACCTTATGATAATCCTAGCAATTCAAGACTAATTAGACTTGGTTCAAGCAATACAAATAAGGTTATAACAATGCCAATTAGTTTAGCATTGGGTGTTTTTACAAATAGCGAAGTCTATAGATTATTTAAGAAAGGGTATTTCACATTCGATCATACCGAAGAATTATTAGAAGCAGCAAAAGAAGCTAACCTTTATTTTGCAGAACAATTAGACTTTACTCCTGCAAGCGAAAAAACAAGCGAAACTATTCTTACCCAACTTATTAAGGGAAGTAGAGCCGCTATTGAAGCTGCAATTAAAGAATATGGCAAAGACAGAGTTATGGATGTAGCAAAAGCAAACCTAGACAAATTAAGTGTAGGTGTAAAAACAATGCTAGAGCAAACATTAAAAGTGTCATTCTCTTTAAATCAAGAATAAATCACTTAAAGAGGTGTAAGATATGCAAAGATGAGATGATTGCCTATATCCTGCATTTAGGGATACAATTAGAGGTTCATACTATGGCGTTATAACAAAAGATTTGTTAGACGAAGAATGTTATTATTTAGCATGTCGTGCCATTGCAACTTTTAAATTTCCTCATATTTCATTAGAATACACCACTTATTATGCGAAAACCGATGATAACGGAAACACCGTAGAAGTCGCTGATGATGATACAGATGGAGTACCTCACGCATACTTCAACTCAGATGAGGTTGGAAGTAGTGAGGTATCAATCATCATCGCATGAATGAAAGTATATTGGTGTGACAGATTAATGTCTAATTCTAACAATTATGAAGACATTTATACAGACTCTAACATTAAAACCTTTTCTAAGGCAAATGCAATAGATAAATGGATTAAACAATATAGCACATATCGCGCAGATGCAAGAGAGTTAGAAGAGCATTATAGCCGAGTTAATACTGGCAAAAGCCCAGCGGTAGGTGATATTAATGTCTAATTCATTTGAAAGATTTAAACTACGTAATCAATTAATGAATCCATCTGAAAAGAATAAGAATGTAGATTTTATAATAAAAGGATATGCATCTACTACTATGATTAGTGATTTAGATAACACAGTCACACATTTAGGTTACGTTTATAATAAACAAGAAAAAGATGAGGGATATATTTATACTTACTACGATGAGCCACTTACAATTGGCTCTTGTTGGAATGTAAAAGGATTACATTTTTTAATTGATGAAGAAATCATAATTATTAAAGATGTATCTTTTAGAAAATATCATGCCTTTTTATGTAATATAGAAACTCCAAACGGTTGGTGGTATTTTAAGAAAGACGATTACATCGACGTTAGTTTGAGAAGAGACTCTTTCATAAAATCACTAGCAAAACCTTTATTAATTACACCAGGAAAACCTTTTGACTATAACGATAAAGTGTTAATTGCGGACAGAGCATGGCTCATTCAAGAACTTGACAATTATACACATCCTGGTATAACTTATTATTCAGTTACATCTACAACAATGAGTAAGGATGTAATTGATACTCGTGTAGATACTTTCCCAGTGAAAGAGCAAGCGGAAGAAATTCCATTCAATGATGCGAAAAAATATCAGATTATTCCAAATTATGTTTATGAATTAGAAACAGAAAATGGATATTTTAGAACTTCTTGTGGAATGTTAAATATCGTTTCAAGAAGTAGTAATTTAGTAAAATTCTCAATACCTTTTGGTGTAGACGTTGTTGAAGTTGAAGTTAGACAATCAGGAGAAATAGTTACTATAACTTACACTAAGGATGGTGAGTAAAAATGGTTCAAAATTTTAAAAATATTAAAAAATTACCATTAGAATTAAGCTATCTTTTTGTTCAAGATGAGTTAGTTCAAAGATTATTAGTAATCGACTCATCAGACGCTTTAACAGCAACTTTTACTCCGCTTACTTTCAAACAATTAATGGACAACAAGTATATATCAATTTCTCCATTAAATGAAACTGGAATTAAAGAAATGGGACGCAACACTTTTATGGTAATCAATGTTGCAACTACAACTGATTTTGATGAAAAAGATGGAAATAATGTTTTTTCAGGTTCTATTTTCATCTGTTCAGATTTAGACCATTTGATACTAGACGAACATAATTTAAGATTATTAGAATTACAATCTCAGATTATTGATACAATTAACAAAAGGAAGTTCAGTTGTTCAGGAGAACTTAAAGTAACTTCTTCTAGAGCTGTATCTTATTCAAATTATTTATTTGGTTATGAAATAGATTTTGAGATTGCGGACCAACCTTCGAAAGGGGCTGATTTGTAATGGAGATTAGAGATAATTATTCAATTTTAAATTTATTCGTTAAAGATAACAAAGAAGTAAAAATTTTTATAGATAGAGATATTATAAAAATTCACTTAAAAACTATAAAAGAATTCTTTTCTAATGATGATTGAGCAACATGCTATACAATTATCAGCAGAGAAGATTATAGATCTAAACTTTTACCAGAAAAGTATAAAAATCTTGATTGCTATGAACAATTAAAGACAATTATATTTGAATATGGGAAATATACTCAATATTTAAATGTGGTAAAAATACTTAGAGAACAATTAGTCGGTTGTATAGAAAACTTATCTTTTGATTTTCAAGAAAAAGAGTTTAAAGTTGAAAATATTACTATTACATCTGACATTTGAAATTATATCATATATATACTAAAATTATCTTGTGGAGAAAAAGAAGAGAAACCACTTACTTTTCAAGATGAATATTCTAAACAACTCTATCTGGCTCAAAAAGAGTTCGAAAAGAAGGTTCACAAAATTAAAAGTCAAAATGGTGGAAATGATGAGCAGATATTAAAAATTTTGCTTACGATATCATATCAAATTCCTTCTCTCACATTTGATTATTTATTTAATCAAACTATGGCTCAAATTCACTGATTATATCTTTTTGCCGCAAAATCAGTGTCTTATCAAGTAGGTGCTATGACCTACGCAGCCGGCAATATGAAACAGGGAAAAACCCCTGAGTTCTTTATAAAATAAAAATAAAAGAGGTACAAAGATGGCTACAAAATCTTATAGTAATTTACATAGCGCTGAATCTTCTTGGAACCCTGCGGTAAGAAATTTTGGTATTGTTACCGTTATGAATGCAAAAGTTTTTGACCCAATTGAAGGAAAAACAATGAAAGAATTCCTTGCGTTAGCAAAGAATGAGTTTAAAACAGGAACAGGTTCAGAGTCTGATCCTATTAAGTTTACTCAACCTGCTTTAAAGAATCTATACGATATGAGTAAATATACAAAAAAAGAAGAAGGACAAGAACCAACAGTACTTAGTCGTTTTGTTACATTAACTGATGCTACTTACACATTAATAGATGATGCTACAATTAATTTTGAAGAATTAAAAGCAAATGAAATTATTGCATTATATTTAATGACTAAGGAAATTACAACTTTAAAATATTTAAAGACTGCAAACGCTACTCAAGAAGGTCCAACTAAAACTGTTACTGGTGGACAAAACGCTTCTCCTTTAATCAAATATGGTAAAACTGCTCGTCTTGAAATGCAAGATGCATTAGGAAATGCAGAAGCTCTTGAAGCTTTAGCTGGTTTAACTGTTGAATACTTTAGAAAAAAGAAAGCAACTTCATATGATGTAGGTGCAACTGATATTTTACATGCAACTACTACATTTGCAGGTCATAAAGTTATTATTGGTGATACATTTGTAGTTGATGCAGAAAAAGGTGGACAGATTCCAGCATATATTATTTTCTATGATTTCTTATCAGATTCTATATTATCATTAACTCAAGATGCAGAAGGCGATGCTACTGTATTTGATATGAATGGTGACTTAGGCGAAGTTAAGATTTTAATTGGTGATGATAAGTACGAAGACTTATTCGACAAAGAAACTGAAGGCGCTAATGAATTTGGCGATGAAGGTGGTATTGTAACTGGCGTATTCTACTCTATTTTACCACAATTAAAATATGCTGATAATCCTACAGTTATTGTAGATCATAACATATCAGAAGATTAATCTAAAACACCAAAACTAGGCTTATAACGAAAGTTATAAGTCTTTTTATTTTACTTCTACCCAATTGTTGATATTTTTAATTTTGTGGTCTATACTATTATTAGAGAAATAAGAGGTGTTAGTATGACAACACATAAAATAGGAAATAAAATAGATTGCATTATTCGTGCATATAGTTGTAATGCAATTGGAGAATACAAACCAACTTATGATGGTGAACCATATACAATAATTCAAGGAGAAAATGGATTAATTAACTTCACTTCTGATAATAAAGAAATGAAAGGTGAAGATAGAGTTGGTGGATATTCAATAGAAAAAATTAATAGTTTTTCAATATATAACGTAACACTAACAGATAAAATTTTAAATCTAATTTACTTAAAAAATGAAGGATTTTCAGTGTCATATCATGAAAAATTATTGTCTTCTGAAGATAAAAAAATATACTTTGGTAAAGGTCTAGGAAAAACTAAGAAGATGATATATATTTTCTATGCTGATGATGAAAATGCGGCACCGCTACTAGAAACAGCGTATTCAACATTAGAGGCGGATGAAGTTGAAGTTCAACATGAAGATGCTTGATATAATGTTGTTTATGAAGTAATTAGTGATAATTTGTATTCATTAGATAAAAGAAATAATGTATATGTCACTTTAGATATATCAACCATTTCTAATGAAGATGATGTAACAACACAAACTTTTATGCATATAGATAAAGCAGTATTACAAGTTAACAAAACTTTATATTTTAACTCAAAAGCAAATGCTGTTGATTTAACATTTTTAGTTGTTAATGATAGTGGAACAATCAACTATATTGGTTGAGAATAAAAAATAAATAAATAAAAGAAAGGAATAGATAATATGGAATTTAATAATGAATACTTAAATAAAAAACTATCTGAAATAGTTGAAAAGGACAATTTCTTTGATGTTATATTAGAGTTAAAAGAATTTGAGAAAGAATATAAGCAAAGCAATTTTTATAAAACTACAAAGATAAATTTAATGGATTTAGTAAAAGATGCTAGAATTTTTTATTTAACTAATACAAAACATCTTACTGATAAACTTAATAAAATTATTAATAGCTTAGATGGAGAGAAAATTGCAGCAATGCTTGATGAGGGTGCTTCAATTTTAGAAGCAAACAACGAAGCAACATTAGCTCAATTACAAGAATTTAAAGAATTAGGTGGAGCTGACATCATTAAGAATCAGACAATTTTAAATAAAAAAGATAAAAATATTAATTAGTGCTAATTAATGCCATAGAGGTGATGATACATGGCGGACTTAACAATTAAAGTTGAAGGTAGTTTAAAGCAAGATACACAAAATATGGGAAAAACCTTAGAAGACATCAGAAATAGAGGTGGGTCTAAGGCTATTACCGATAATCAATATTATAAAGCAAAAGATGATTTAAAACTTATTGATAAGTTGGCTTCTAAAACAGAAATAACTGCAGATGAATTAACTATTTTAAATCAAGCTTTTAAGAGAGTATCAGAGGTTGTAAAAACTGCAGCAAATAAAATTTCTAATTTAACTAAGGAAGCTCAGGAGCTAGCAGATAAATTAGAACAAGCAAAAAAAGCTGAAAATGAAAATGAAGCAACGAAGGATAAATACGCAAAACAAAAAAGAGACAGTTCTAAAACATATGCTGCTACAATGAAAGGTCGTTCGCTTCAATATACAGATGACAAGGGTAGAGTACACAAAGGAAAAAGTTTTGATTTCTTAAACAATAATGAACTCCTTACTGATAAAAAAGGAATATTAAAAAATAGCGTTTCTATTCTTGATGCTAATGGCAAAGTAATTAAAGACGATACTGAAATTAGAAAACAAATAAATAAAGCTCTAGAAGATTATAGAACTGCGATACGAGAATTAGCAGCAGCCGATAGTAAATCTGCCGAGTTAGCAAAACAAAAGAATGATGCGCAATTAGCATTTGATACAAAAGTACAACAAGATAAAGATCTTGGTTTAACTCATGATGCAGATTTAATTCAAGCAGCAGAATCTACTACAAGTAAAGTTCATGACGATATTGCTGGAATGAAAACTGACTTGAGAACGCAAAAAGAAGCAGAATCAGCTAAAGAAGTAAATACTAGCTTAAGTCAATTAGGTCCTACTGCAGAAAGAACATCTGGTTCTTTAGGTAAAGTAGCAAAGCAACTTAGTATTTGAGCTATTGGTTTGCGTTTAGTAAGAAAAGCAATAAATGAAGTAAAAGCTACTATAATCGATCTTGATAAATCATTGACTGAACAAGCAATGGTTACTGGTAAAACTCGTAAAGAAGTTTATAATCTTTTAGGAAGTTATCAAGATTTAGCCATTCAATTAGGTTCAACAACTAAAGAAGTATCTGCTGCAGTAACTGAATTTATTCGTCAAGGAAAAAGTACACAAGAAGCAATGACATTAGCTGAAGCAGCAATTTCAGCCGCAAAAGTAGCTGCAATTAATACTTCAGATTCAATTAATTACCTAACTACTGCCTTAAACGGTTTCCGATTAAGTGCAAATCAAGCGATGGAAGTTTCAGATAAGTTTGCCGCAGTATCTGCAAATGCTGCTACATCTTATGAGGAAATCGCCATAGCTTTAAGTAAAGTTGCATCTCAAGCAAACTTAGCTGGTATGTCAATAGACTATACAACTGCATTACTTGCTAAAGGTCTTGAAACAACTCGTGAAGCGCCAGAAACAATTGGTACTGCGTTAAAAACAGTTATTGCGCGTATGCGTGAAATTACCGATTATGGTGAAACATTAGAAGATGGTCTTGATTTAAATAATGTTGAAAGCCAATTAGCGTATGTTGGTATTGCATTAAGAAATGCAAGTGGAGAATTACGTTCTACTGAAGATGTATTAAATGATTTAGGTAAAAAATGGGATTCATTAAATGCCAATCAACAAGCAGCAATAGCTAAGGCGTTAGCTGGTACCCGTCAACAATCTCGTTTGATTGCGATGATGAGTGATTATGAAAGAGTTATTGAATTACAAGAGATTTCATCTCGTTCTGCAGGGGCTACTATGGCTCAAATTGGTGTTTATTCTCAAGGATTAGAAGCTGCACTCAATAGACTTTCTACTTCATGAGAAAAAATTGTTTCAACAATCACAAATAGCGATGTAATTGTATTTTTTGTAGATTTTGTCACTGCAATTTTAGATGGTATTAATAATATTTTAGATAGTACTTGAGGAATGGTTGCAGCATCAGCGATATTGGTTTCTTGAGGAATAGTTCTTTTAAAGAATAAAATTCGAGAACGTAATATGAATGTGCTTATATTAAAAGAGCAAACAAAAGAAAAAATTGAGAAATTAAAAGCAGTAAAAGCATCTAAAGAAGCTTTAGTTATAGAATTAAAACAAGTTAAATTAGCAGAAAAAAAGGCAAAGCTTGAAGAAATAAAAGGAAAAATTGAAGCAGTAAAACAACGTATTGCGGCCGGAGACACAACAGCACAAAGTGAATTATTAGCTTTATCAATGGAACGTCAAAGTGTAGAACAAGATATTAGTGCAATTGAAGCTGAAATCCGTTCTACAGATTCTGATATAAATACTATTACTGGTGAAATTAATAGTAGCACTAAAACATTGAATAACTTAAGCAGTGGATTAGTATCTAATATTATGCAAATGATACCGGGAGCATCGTTAGTATTAACTATTTTTACTTCTCTTGCTGGAGTAATGAGACTTATTGGAGCAATTTCAAAAAAGAATCATAAACAAGAGATGAAGCAAGATAAAGAAAGAACACCTGGTATTTATTCAAAAATTTTTGGAGCCGGTTCAGAAGGTGGTATTCCTGGTCTTGCAATTGCAGCTGGTATTGTTGCAGCATTAGCAATATTAACAGGTATAGGTTTTGCAATTGCTGGTGCATTTGGAGCTTTTAAGAGTGAAGATGAAAAGACAGCAGACAACGTTAAAGAATTAAGTAATGCAATTTACACTTTAAGCAAACGTTCTGAAGCAATTAATACTGCAATAGATACAGTCGATCATTTAGATAAAAAGCTAATTAAATCTAAAGAAGATGCGGAGGCATTATCTTCTGCATTAGAACAAGTTGGAGATAAATTATCTGGTGAAGAAAAAGAAAATCTTATTAGTGGATTAGGCATGTCTGAACAAGATTTTTATTCAAGACTTAGTGATAATGAAAAAATAGACTTCTTAAAAGAATATGAAAAAGAAGTAGACAGGGAATTAGCAAAAAATGAAGCTTCTTTAATAAAGACTTTAAAGAACGCAAACTGAAATAGCGCAAAGAATGGAGAAATGTACAAATTACAAGCCCGTTCTTCAGTAAAACGTACTGCATACCAAGCATTAGATGAATTAGATTTAACATCAGAAGAAGCTTCTTCAAGACAATCTATAATAGAAAAAATTATTGAATCTGCAGATGATTCTAAATTAAAAAGTATGCTTGGTGATTTAAAAGGAATGCGTAACCTTTTAACAGAATTAAGTAATATTAAAGTTGAAGATGGTAGTGTTGCTTCAGATATATTACAAGACGATGATGCTTCATTAAAAGCCAGAACTGAAGCTTTTAAAAAATTAAGAGAAGAATTATCAAGCACATCTAGTATTTGAAAAGCTCTTAGTGATGCTTATTCAGAATTTAAAGTATTTGCTGAATGAGATAGCGAAGTATTAGATTTAATTGAAAATTTAAAAATCACAAATGATGAAATTAATAATTTATATACTGGATATAGTAAAATTCTAAACATATTAAAAGAAGAAGGAACGACAACAGATCTTTCTACTATAATGAGTGAAGAGGAATATCAAGATAGACTAATTAACTATTTACTTCCAGCTTTATCTCGTACAAATATGAATGTTGCAGCAGCAATGCAAGAAGCTTTTGGAGATTTTTTAGCAAAAGTCAATGCTGAAGATTATGAAGAAGTTTATAGTACAATTTTAAATCAAGTTGCAAATGCTGTGCAAGTTGGAGTTCAAAATATTGGTCAAAATGTAGATAAGTTAAAGAGTTCTGTTACTTCAATATATACTGCAGCACAAAAGTGGAATACAATGAGTGGTACAGAACAAAGTACATTCTTAAGCGAAAATCAAGAAATGTTTAGTGGAGAAGAAGGTAAAATTCTTTTAGAGGCTTTTCAGACTCAAGATTATCAACAAATACAACGAGCATTGGCTTCTAACCCAACATTAAGACAGAATATTAATAATGAAATAAAAGAAGTTGCCGCAGAATTAGCATTTGAAGAAGCAAAGATTGGTGCAGATAGAAACGAAGCTTTAATTAAATATTTAAAAGAAAAATTACAACAATTACAATCTAATGATTTCTTAAGTGTAGATTTAGAAACATTAGTTGAACAGGAAAATAAACGAATAGAAGCGTATAAAGAGCTTCTTCAAAAAGAGCAAGATGCTTTAACAGAATCTCTTGAAGCTAGAAAAGAAGCATATCAAAAATATTTTGATGCTATTAATCAAGCTGAAGAAGATCAAAACTATGAAGAAAATGCGGAACTACTTATCACTAATTTATCAAAATTAGCAGGTTCAACAAATGCAGATTCGCTAGCAAAAACAGAAGAGTTGGAAAATTCTCTTGCTGAATTAGAGAAAGAAAGACTTCAAACTTTAAGAGAACGTGCGCAAGAAGCTGTTATTCAAAGTATTGATGATACAATATCTTCTATTGATGAAAAGTTTGATGAGCTTCTATTAACAAATAGAGGAATTCTAAATATGTTAAATGGAACTAGTGGAAATGAATTAGTAGCATCATTATTATCAACTGAAAGCTTTGCGGGAAAAACTGCAAATGAAGCGCAATCATACTTAAATGAAATTCAAAGCACATTTGGTAGTCAAGTTTCTAATATTGATTGGGATAACGTAAAAGTTACTAATTCAGGTGGAAATTTAATATTAACTATTAATGATAAAGTAATTCAATTAAGTGGACAAGAAGCACAAGGAAGAAATTTAAAACAAGATATTTTAGCTGCATTAATTCAAAATGGTGTAAGTGCAGCATAGGGGTGACGTAGATGAGTACAAAAAGTTATTCAAATATAAAAACAATTGAACAAGAAAGAGAATTACTTGGACGTAACCTCGATAAATACTGCAAATTCTATTGGCGTGGTGAAGATATGTGAGAAACATACCATACCTTCATCACGAACAATGGTAGTTCACTTAAATTTGTTAATGGTCCTTCATTTTCTAATGAATACAGTTCACCGCAATATGATCATGCTACAGGTAATTTAACTGGTGTTAAGTTTACTAGAATGCAAGTAAGTTTTAATATTTGTAGTTATGGCGTCAGTGCAAAAGAATATAGAAGTCTTATTCTTGCACTTGGTCCATATGAAATAGATTATCTTTCTTTTGATTATGACAAAAAATTATGTTATTTAGCAAAAACTATTTCTACAAAAGAAGCAGTAAAAACTATTATTGGTGTTAATACAGATGGTGAGGATGTTTATTTAGTTGAAAATACTATTACTTTTGAAGTCCAAGGTGAACAATGTGCTATTGCTCAAAGACAATATGTTTGAACAGTTGATAATAACAAATTACTTCCTTCAAAAAGTGGTTATGCAGCAAGAATTTTTACTCCAATAATAAATCCAAAAGACCATTTTGAATCTTCAGAATTATCTTTTGGTGTTGTTGCAGAAACAGTAATAAATAATATATGAGATAATAAAACAGGAATGTTGAATTTATATATTACTGATGAAGAAAATTATTCACATACAGACAAATGAATTCAATTATGCCATATACAATTTAATCCAATTACAAAAGATTGAAGAAATACTGAAAGTGTGAATGGATCTCCTAGTAGTTTACAGGAAATAGATAAAACAATTTCAATTAAATATGACTCTACATCTGGTTTAGTATTTGCTCATTTTGGAAATTCAAATTATAAAATATTAAATTTATTATATACAAATAACGATGGTAGTTATTTAATTAAAAATATGATTACTCAAAAAGTTAAAATAGAAAAAAATCAAAAAGTCAGAGAAGTTTATTTTGTTTGAGAATGGTCTAATGAAGAAGGCGGAATAACTCCAGTTATCGATCTTGAACAAACTAAAATATATGGTCGTGCCAAGGCTATTTTAATGTAGGAGGTTTATATGAATTTAAAAAATAATGAAACTCAGTTTTTTAATACGTTTGATATTAAAAATGTATTTGATATAAAATCACAATTAGAATATTTAAATAAAAAAATTGATGATTTAAATAGAGATGTATCATTTTGAGATATATACAACGTTACTCAGATTATTAAAGGAAATGCAGATTTAGCAGCAAAAATACCTCTTTTAAGTATAGGTGAAGCGGCAATTGTTAATGTAAATGTAGTATCAGATGAATTTGAAACACACCATAGAGGAGATATTGCATACAAAATGCCAGACGGATCAATTGAATGAATCCCAGCTGAAAATAAAGGAGTTTATAAGCCATCACTATCTTATGTTGATGGTAATATAAAACTTGTATATTCTTACTCTACAGATTTTAATAATGTTGAAGAAACTATCAAAATAAATACCGAAAATTCTTATTTATATTCAGCAATATTTGAATTTGATGGAGATGAACATTATTGAGAGATTCCTGTATGTAAATATGGTAATGATATTTTAAAACCTATTGTTAAATTTTTTATTAAAAAAGGTGAATATGATTCATGAGAAGAGTGTTATATAGATTATAATTGAACAATTTTAAATAACAATATAATACATATTGAAATTCCAAACGCAGAGAGTAAATTATGACCAAATCAAAAATTTAACATAAGGGTGAGATAATATGAGATTCTTTAATATTTCTACTCAAGTAGAGAACATAAAAGATATAGAAAATGCAATTAAAAATGAATATTTAAGCTTACTTAAAATAGACATTGAATCTCTATATGAATATATTCATTATTACAATCCAGAATGAAGATTATTGACAGAAAAAACAGAAAATACAGAAAAAATAACCTTTTTTAGATATAATAAAGAAGGTTATACAGATGAAGTAAAAATAGACAATATTGTTGAAAATAATAAAAAATTAAGGATTGATAGATTAAATTTTAGATGAGGTTTTAAAAATACAACCTCACAACAGTTACAATGCGGAAATAGTGATACGTGATTAAATATTGGAGCCTCAGTTTATAAAATTGACCCATATGATGTAAAAATTGAAGATACTGATTTAATGTCACACTATATAGTATTTGAAGGAGCATTAGGACAATATTATTTATGAGATTTTAATTTTGTAATGGATGGTGCAGATGCAAAATTAAAGTATTACTTCTTCTTAGCTGATGAAACAGTAGCAAGTTTATCTTTTAAGACTCAATTTGCAGTAGAAGTTCCAAGATATTTCTATAGAGGAATATATGATATAAAATATTTATATGATGCAGACGATTTAGACAAATTGTATGATTATGTTAATCATGTTTCAGAGACCTTACAAGAATGACAACAATGAGAAAATTCGACTTCTTTAATGTTTGATGCAGTATATAAATATACAGACAATGATAATAATATTAAATATGAAGAAATAATTGCAGACACATTAATTCATGAAGGCTATTCCGCAAAGGGTGGCGCATATAAAGTTTTTCTTGATAAGACAAAACAATCATCAGAGTCTATTGAGAAAAATTTTGAGGTAATATTTCATTAGAAGGTGATTTTATGGCATATTTTAAATTAAGTTTATTAACGAAATTCCGCGATAAAGATGGAATGAACAATTATATAAAAAATACTATTTCAGAATTTTATGGTAACAATGTATCTGAAGACATATTAAAGTATGAAAAAAATAATGACCAAGAAATATTATCAACTAATAGTTTAACTAACGTATATACCAACACATATACGTATAATGAGAAATTAAATTTACATCAACAAGGACAAAAAGATTTAACTTTTTCTCTTGATAAGATGATTTTAGATAATGATAATTGAACTGAAAATCCTTTTTCAGACAGAATTAAAATTGGCAGTCAATTATTATTAGAAGATAAACATGGAAATTTAATGTTATTTACAGTAAAAGATATAACATATAATTTATTAGAAAATAATGTAATATATAGTTTTTCTTGTCAAGATAGTTTTTCTTATCAGCTTACAAAACAAAATGATGGATATACAATCAATAATGATATATCTTCAAATAATTTTATTGGAGCAATGTCAATTGATTCTTGAGCTGAAAAAATAGTAAAAGAATGTAAAATTACATATAAATATTTAAAACTTAATATCCCTCTTTATTTATACACTGATGGTTCTGCATCAACAACATTATTGAGAGATAAAACCTTATTTAAAGTAATTAAACAGCCATATATAAAAAATGCAGATAATAATGATTTATATGAAACAATACCTTTTAGTTGTTCATCTACAACTGCAAATGGCGCTTTAATTTCTTTAGGAGAGTCTATCGGATTATCTTTGAATACTGCAACAGTAACTACAACTTCAGATTCAACAGAAAATTTTGTTGAGCTTATAACATATTTTTGGTTTGAACCATCTAAAAAAGATGTTATATCAGGACTAAAATATTCACCTTTTAGAAATATTAAAAACTTTAGTTTATCTCAACAATCAGATTCAATGATAACAGTTTTAAATATTAATAGTAGAACTTTAAGTTCAGATGTTGAAATTACACCATTACCATCAGTTAGTCCATTTTTTAGTAAATGTTTTAATAGTACATATTGAAAGAAGAATTCTGTTTATTCTAAGGGGTTATATACAAAACTATTAAAAGGTAGTAGTGTCTTTTTAAATTCTGATTTACAACAATATACTTTTTCAAATGAAGAAGATTATCGTCAGGATGATATTATTTCTATATATCATGATGGTAGTAATTTATACATTAATAAACGAATATCTAAGGAAGATTTTCTACTATACAGTCTATATGATTCTTGTGTCGTTAATAGCGGCTCTGCGAATTCAACCATTTTCTTTACAATAAATTATAATATAAAAACAGCAACTACAAATAATTCAAAAATTTTGTGTAAAATCCACAAGCAATCTGATGCACATTATATTGTTTTTACTATAACAAATAATGATCTATCAAGTTGGATTAACGAACAAGAAGATGAAAATTTTTCTTTTCATTTGTATGGATTTTTTAAAACTGGTTACACAGATGAAGACATTGAATTTGCAAAAGCTGCAGACCAACTTCCTTGATTAGAAAATAAATTAATTGATTTTAATTATTTTATAAATAATGGTATGTTATCTAAATCAGATGAAAAAGATATTACAAATAGAATATATAACGATTTGAGAAAAATTAATTCTGATATTTTATTAAATGCGAATATATACTATTCTCGTATTCATAAGCAAACCGAATATTTATCTACAATGACTAATAATATAGATAGTGTTGGCGCAGAGGTGGCTAATATTGTAGATAAGTATAAAAAAGATGGTAAAATTCAAAATTATGATACAAATAATTTAATACAAAGATGAAGTTTATTACAATACAGTGTTACTGGTGCCGCACCTAGTAATGAAACAAGTTTACAAGGAACTATATACACTTCTGGCTTTGTTAATTTACATGAAACAGCTTCTGGATATATGAGAACTTACTTATCATCAAGACAAAGATGTTTAAAGAATTTATATAATTTTAGAAATTATTTTAATGCTCCTTTAGATGATATGTATCAAAGATATTATGATGTTACTATAATAATAAGTGATAACAATACAGAAAATTTAGATAATTTGTATCGTTTTTCGCCGCAAAATGAAGACAGATATAGAATTTTAACAGAAGATGATATACAAAAATATCCAGCATTCTTTGTTAAAGATGAAGATAATAATGTAGTGGATTATCATAATATAACTTTATACAACAATGATCTTCAACATTCAGTTTTTGATAAAGAAAATTATTTAATTAATAAGAATAATTATTACAACTTTAATTTACATTGTTATCAAGATGTTCTTCACACTACAACTGAAAATGACTTTTATAATAAAGAAATAACTTATTTACAGCAAGTTTTCTTTTTACGTTTAGAAGATGTATTCGATATTATTAATGGTAATTTTAGTGAATATCCAGACATAAAAGAAGAGGATATAAAAATTAATATTCAAATTGAAGATAATAATTATATAATGCCTTGTGAAGTAAAAATGTATGAAACAAATAGAAAATATTTGGTATGTAATAAATTATATGAAGATGAAGTTTCATTTGATTATAGTAAAATAGTTATAAAAGCTGGTAGTACAATTAAAGCGGCATCACTAGATAGAGACTATCATTTTGATATAAATGATTTAAAAAGACCACTTTATTTAGGAGAAGAGTTTTCATCTGATTTTGAGAACATTTTCGAAAAAGATACTTTGAATTTCGTAACTAAAAAAGATGATAATTATATCTGTAGTGGTGAATTATTTTATCAACCAATTACATCAACTTCTTTATTTAAAGGTTTTTTATGGCGTAATTGAAAAAACGGAACATTGAATTTAAAAGAAAGAAAAGACTTTAAATACGAACCTTTTAATAATTTACTTAATGGTAATAATATTGGTAGTAGAACTATACTTGATATAGATCATCCATTTGATTACTCAAAACGACCAGATGATAAAATAGGATGGGGAAAAATAGAATATGAAGAATTTGATTATAATTGACCTCGTGCTGTAACATTAACACTATTAACAGCATCACTTTTAGGTGGTTTAAGTGGTATAAGTAAAAATACTGTAACTTCTAAATTTTTAATTCGTGGTAGTTATAATGGTACTGCACGTAACATGAAAGGTCATAATATAGATTATTCTCTTTACGCTAGTCGTGATTCAAAATTAGATTCTATTTATATTCAAAACTATCCTCTTGAATATGTCTATTATGAACAACACAATGATGATGGAACTTATACTTATACAGAGCGACAACTTGTAAATGCTTATAATTATCAAAATTTTTATGTAAAAGATCATAAAAATCAATATATATCAGCAGAAAATGGATTATATACATCTATAAATCAAAAAAATAATGATAGCAATAATGAACGTTTTAGGGTTGCAGAAGGAGAAAAAGAAAAATATTCAGATTTTATATCAGATTTTCCTCAATACTTCTTTTATGCAAAAAACCCTATTGAAGATGATAGTAATGTAGTTCAAAAAATTATTAAAGAAGAGAGTATCGAATTCCGTTTTAATGATAATCTTGCTTGAAGTTTTGGTAACTTTTTATTTTATCGTAGTCTATGTCCAGAAGATCCGCAATATGATGTACTCAATCTTCGATATAAGAAGACAAAAATATATCAAAAAGAAACTTTTGCAGGCATTTGAGGAAACTTTGATTACCAAGTTTTTAAAGCTAAAACTAATGCACATTATAATGAAAATTATTTAGTTATTGACGCAACACGTACACAGTGAAACACTCCAGACAACATGCCAGCAGAACTAAATCAATATATTAACTACGATATTATTGAAGAAGGACAAGTAATGACTGGTAAACAACTTTATAATTTTATACTATCTTCTGATACAGGATACAGCTTCTATTTTATTAAAAATTATATTGAAGAAGAAATTCCAAGTGATGTTAGTGCGAGAGATTTCTTTTCAATGGATATTATTGTTGATGAAGAATTAGCTACACTAGAAGATTATTATAATCATGAAGATATTGTTAATCATCTTTATTACGTAGAAAAAAATGTTCCTGTTTCTCCAGACTCTCTACTTTATAATGGTGAAAAATATATTTTATATGACCATCTATTAGATAATAAATTTGAATTATACAATGAGGCTAATGAAAGAATTTATACTATTAATCAAATTTTTGATAATTTAACCTATAAATATTATCAAACTTATCAGTATTCCACTTTTGATTATACTACGCCTATAACTCTTAATCTATATCGTTATAATGCATCATCTTCTATTCCAGATACCATATTATATAATTTTGATTTTTCAGATATTAGAGTTAATACACATGTTGGATTACATGGATATTCTCCTTATGAAGACTTTAAATATACCGTATATGTTACAGTTAAACCATCTGTCTTTTCTGTATATAGCAATCCAACAAATGGTGATTTTTGATATGAATATACAACAACAGAAAATACAATCGAAAGAAGCAAAATGCCATTATTAGAATATGCCGCATTAATTGAATCAAACCTTCAAACATATTGAAATGAAGCTTATGCTGCAAGTTTACAATGCGATATTTTTATACCAGAAGAATGAAGAGTTAAACAAGAAAGAGTTGAGAATAAATTTGGAGTTGTAGCAACACATCTTGATGATAGTGGAAAAGTCGATAGTGTTGGATTAAATGAATTGTATGTTCCAGTTATCAATAAAATAACTGACAATCA
>Ga0247608_10000801_pt1 | contig 47962 bp, 74 predicted proteins | sample 176DNAGHGlowgp2_FD_193490 | JGI IMG/M metagenome (GOLD analysis project Ga0247608, IMG submission 193490) | Sheep rumen microbial communities from Palmerston North, Manawatu-Wanganui, New Zealand - 1766 DNA GHGlow gp2 | ecosystem: Host-associated > Mammals > Digestive system > Stomach > Rumen ...
TATCAAACTCGGCCTGCTCTTCAGCGGTCAGCTCTCGTCCTGCGGCTCTTGCTGCGTTGAGAAGCTCCTGCTGTCTTGCAATTAACTCTTCTCTTGTTCTCATTTGTTTTTCTCCTTCCCGGAAATTTTGTTTTTGTTTATTTGGAGCTGCTTTTCACAAAAGTAAAAGCCGCTTGTTCCCTTTGTTGCCTCGTCTGACTTATTACCTTCAGACTCGGTATTCTCTGTATGGTGTGACCTTCCGACTCCGACTGTAGGATCTGCCGGTATGCTGACAATGGATATCTCGTAAGGTGTCCACTTTGTAGCTATGTCGCAAGGCCCGGTAAATCTACCATCAGTGCTTTTCTTGTTTGCCGCTACCTCTTCCCATACTTCAACCATATATCCGACTGATACACCCTTTAAGGTTTTGTTTTTTACCTTCTGGAAGATAACCTCGCTCTTTTCGTCCTCGTCAAACTCGACTGTAGCCTTGCCTCTGAGGTCTTTAATCTCTGCGCTGATTATCTTTCCGATAACTGCATCCCGGTTATGATTGAACAGAAGTACGCCTATGCTGTTAAGCCTATCCAGATTAACGGCTCCTTCAGCATGGGATAATATCTCAGTCCCCCACCATCTGTCGTATGGCTCTTCGGAGCTGAATGACAATTCAAACCTTCGCCCGTTCCCTTCGCCTTCTACGGCTCTGATAGAGTTGATATTTAAGCATCTCTGTAATGTTCCGTTCTGTTCGGTGCTTTTGTTTCTCTCTGGCATCTCGTTTATCTCCTTTCCACACTTTCGCAAATGCGGAAATGTTAGTATCTATTTTTAAGTGCTGTCCAATAAATCGGACTACGCTTATTCTTGCTGCTCGCCCTGCTCTATAACTTCAAGGGTTTTCTGACCGAATAGGATTGATGTTAGGTCTATGCCTAACTTGCTTGCATACTCTATGACTTCTGCCATATCGTCAAGCTGCTGCCTCCAGTCCTTGCCGTTCTCTCCGGCTATTTCCTTGAAAGTCTTTTGTCCGGTTTCTAAAGCGGTTCTGTTGGCTGTGGATTCCTTTACGGGATCTATCCATGGCTTCGGTGCCTTTATCCAGTCATGGCTTAAATATCTTTCCTTCTCGCCTTCGTCCCAGAATTTAGGAATGTCAAGCTTGCCGACAAGTACAGCTGATATAACAAAGGTTTCGTATATCTCGTCCATAACCTCTGCAAGAAGCTCACGCTCTGCACTACAAGTTAAGTCATCTTCGATTATTCCCTGCCTTGCGCTGGAATAATTAGACTCTGACATATCCCTTGACATAGCCTCATAGCTTATGCCCTGACCTGCGCCTATAAGTCTCTGCTGTAACTTTGTAAAGCTTGTAGCATCCGCCGCCTGCCCTGACGGGTTAACAACCTGCACTTCGTCGCCTGCGTTAAGCTCTTTAATCATACCGGGGCTGAGCATCTTTCCGTCATAGCTTGTACGCTCTGCTGATGCTGCTCCTGCTCCTGACCGCCCTATTCCGCCTGTGGGTATCGACTTCTTGATAAAGACGGACAGACAAGCTTCTATTCTCTGCTTTACGGATATCGACATCATAAACTCGTTGACATCTCTTATCCTTGTGATCGTCGGTGCCATATCTGACATCTCACGGATTTGTGATGGTCTTTTCTTCGAGAAGTAGAATATTACATCATCGGCCTTTATCCATATAGGCTCTGTAATGGTAAACCCGTCTAAGTCATACTGTCTGATAAAATATCCGACGGGCTTATTCCACTTGTTGTACTCTATGCCGCCTACAACCTTGTTGCCGCTGTTATGCGGTACCATTGTGTCGCTGTCCAGCTCGTCGACTTCCACCATCTGCAACTTGAACGGTAAATATCCATCCGGTGTGTATCTCTTTACAAACAATATGCCGCCGTCCACCTTCTTACGGTGTACAGCCATTCTAAGCATCTGGCTAAGGCTCTGTGTTCCGGTGACATCGCAATTACGCTTTTTGCACCATTTCTTCCAGGCTTTTTCAATAGTCTTGTTAAGCTCCGGTTCTCCGGTCTGTGCCTGTAAGGAATAACCGCCGCCTATGATGTTTCTTTCAAAGGCTCCAATAACCGAGTTCATAATATCGCTATTACGCTCTAAGTCTCTTGCCCTTGCCAGTACATTCATTCGACTGTATCTGTCTGTCAGCTCCGCTGACTGATTATCAACTCGCCAATTCTGATTAGGTCTGTCATAATCTCCGGCATCGTAGTTTCTCAGCCAGTTATAAGCTCTTCTGTATGCTTCACGCTCATAGGCTGCCTTCGGGCTAAACTTTGCCACTATGCTATCTATAAAACCCATGTCCGGCCTCCTTTAGCGTTTGTCGAATACGGCAACATAGCAGTCATCAAAGAAGCTTGTCTGATTCTCTGCTGCCTCTTGTGCCATAAGATCATTTCGTATCTTGTACAGTTCTTTAAGGTCAGCTCTTTTCAGATAACGGGATCCTATCTTGTACTCCTGACCTGCAACCGCAATCTTATATATGGCATTATTAACTTCCTGAAGTAGCTCCGGTGTTGACATCAACATTGTGTTCTGAAGTGTAACCTCCTGCGTATTTCCTCCTGCCATATTTTCACCTTCTTTCCTGCGGTCTATCTATCTTATCCGAGCCAGTTATCATGCTTTGATAACCACTCGCCTTGATTGTATTTATCTTCTGGTTGTTCCGGTTCCTGCTTCTGCTGTTCCCGTCCTACTTCTTCCTGCTCCTTCAAGTGCAAGCTTCGGACTCCCAGGATGTCGGCAGCTGCCATGTTGTAAACTTCAGTATCGAGAAAATGGTTGTCAGCGTGTGAGTGCTTCGGCTTCCATACCTGTTTGACTTCTCCGTTATTGCCTTTGACGTTGACCTTTTCCTCTGCCGTAACCTGATTACAATATTCATCATCAACACCATTGAATACCATCCAGCTACCTTTACCGTTTGGCTTCTGCATCCTTCCGGCTATCATGTCTTTATATTTTCCGCCGTCAACCAATACAAGAGTCATGCCGTATGCGCTGCTTCCCTCTTTGTTTATCTTTGACAGCTTGTAATGTGACAACTGAGCGTGTGAAGATCCTTTGACGGGCAAAGCCCACTCTGAATGTTCCATACAGAAATCGTAAACATCATCTGTCTGATCTCCGGAATCCACTAAGCATAACTGTACAATCATCTGTGTACCGTCCGGCTTTTTATATTCCAGGTTCATAACCCTGTCTATCTCTTCAAAGGATAACGCCTGTCCTCTTGTTATCAACTGGCTTGTCAGGTAGTCTCCCCATGCCCTTATGCTGTAGTACAAGCTTGTTTCCTGTACATCGACTCCGGCTGTAAGCATCTTCGCCCATTCAGGTACAATAAATTCGTCAAGCTCCGTCTGTCTTTCTCTTACTAAGTCAGCACTCGTCTTTAAGTGGGTATCCTCCCACGGCTCCGCTAACCAGCTGTTGACGAAATTCTGAAATTCCTCCGGATCATCCTTCGACTTCAGAAATTCACGGGCTATATCAGAAAACCGAACAAACGGACTGTATAGTGTATTCATCCAAAAAGCTATTGACTGCGGTGTTTCCTTCTTCTGCTTTACTACTCGCCATTCGCCTTTTTTAAGGATCCTGTTTTTGTCGCTGTCCGTTATGAAGCATCCGCAAGCCTGACACACATAGTTTGCAAGTTCGGCCCTGTCCTCGTGCGTCATCCCTTCGCCTTTAGGAAATCGGATATTGCTAAACTTAAGCTCTATGTATTCCTTACAGTGCGGACACGGTACAAAGTAATGCTTCTCGCAATCTGCTCTTTCCTTTGCTTCCCAGATGTGGCCGCTTTTTGTTGTCGGCGTTGATGTCATATATATCTTCCTGTTCGGGAATGTCTTTGTACGCTCTCTCGCAAGCTTTATGGGATCCGCTTCTTTCTTGCTGGCTCCTGGATATTTATCTACTTCGTCAAGAAACAAATACTTGATTGGTTTTGATGCAAGCCCTGACGGTGAGTTACTGCCGACTAAAGATATAAACATACCGTCAAATTGCAGCTCTAAGAGTTCTGAGTTGTCGTCATATCTCTTGTCAAGCTCCGGTGCGAGCTTTACCATCTTTTGTACTCTGTTCCTGGAAGTCCACTGTGCTATTTTATCCGTCGGGTAAACAATCATTGTCGGTGACGGGTTCTGTTCGATTATGTAACCGATCATATTAAGCATCGCTTCTGTGCCGCCTACCTGTGTAGGTTTGCAGAATATGATCTCTTCGGTCATATAATTGTTAAACTCGTCCATTATCCCTATCAGATACGGCGTTGTCGTGTTGCTCCAAAGTCCGGGGATTGCTGATGTGGTAGCGTCAAGCATCCTTGACTTCTCGGCCCACTCGGAAACGGTCATATCTTCCGGCGGTAATAACAGCTGTAGTACATCGTACCAGTACTTCTTTACGATGAATTTATCAAACTTTATCCTTTGCGGACTTTTTCTCATTCAGCATCCTTCCCTTCGGTGTAGGTATTTCTTCCTGATCTTCTTCGATAACCGCACTCTGTACGAATCCACGCAACAAAGATGTCGTTATCTCGTTAAGCTCCTTCTCGACTTCCCGGACTTCTACCGGTTTAAGCCGTCCTGTAAGTCTGCCTGTGATCCTATTGGGTATGCCTAAAATGTAATTCCGCAACTGTATAATCATCCGGCTATATTCAGCTTTTGCCTCTTCGATAGAGATATACTTTCCGCTGGCTATGTCCGTCTTAAGTCTGTGTAGTTCTCCCTGTGACTCTTTTAGTGCTACTTCTGCCTTAAGCTTCTGTACTGCTAACTCGTCAACAGTTTTGTTCTTTTCTCTGCCGTTGGCTTTGTCGGAGAGAAAACCGATATATTGTTTAAGGGTTGCTACGGTCGGATACTTGACCGCCCTTCCCTCTTTGTACTGTTTGATCGTCCCGTCTGATACAAGCTGCTCTACCCGTCGGGAGGACAAGCTGAGCAAGTTTGCCAGCTCGTCCTTCGTCAAATACGCTCCCAGTGTCGGTAATTCTTCCGCAAGTTGTACCGGTGCAACTTCACTCTTTTTGTAAACTGCCTTCTTCGGTACGGTTTTTTTAGGTTTGCGCTTCCGGGTAGTTGTTTTCTTCGCTGTCGTGGTGGCAACTGGAACATTTATATCATGGGGCTTTTCATCAATCGTCTTTGTTTTGGTCGTCTTAGTGGCGGCAGCTTTCTTTGTAGTCTTTGCCTTGACCGGCTTCTCTACTTCTTCAACCTTGACCTCTTCAGGCTTTGCCTTCGCCGTTGTCTTTTTGGCGGTCGCTTTCTTCGCTGCCGCTTTCTTGGCTGTGGTCTTGGTAGTCTTTGTGGTACTCTTCTTTGTTGCTGTCATCCTCTATCCCCCAAAATAGATTGAGGCAGGGGTTTCTTGACCTCTGCCTCATAATTTATTACGGTATCATAATAGCATAATCGATACTACCTTTGTGTACCTTTTTATCCCTACGGGATAAAGTCTGACAATTTGCTCAAATCGTAACGAAATGTATACAAAATTTCGCACTTTATCCCCAAAAAGCTTGCGCTCTCCCCGACCCGCATGGCGTGGGTGGGGCTGGGAAGTACCTTGACCGGCCCCAAAGTCCCCCTTTAGGGGGACTTTGGACAGGATCAGGCTTCCCGGGCGGTCGGCTTTTCTACCTATTAAATGCAATTTTTCAACCTTCCGGGCTTCCAGCTGCCGCCGGCCGGCTTCCTGCCGTGCTTCCGGCTATGCTTCCAGGCTTCCAGCTGCCGCCGATCAGGGCCGGGCTTCCGGCTGCTTTTTTTGTCTCTTTTTGGATCCGATCCGGGACTCTTTTCTATAGTCTGTATTGATCTAAAGTTATAAGTCTGATTTGATGCTTTTGTTTTGTCGTTCCTGCTGCCGTGCTTCCGGTGCCGGTGCCGGCCTTCTCTGCTGCTTCTCTGCTGCCGGGGATCCTTCCAGGCTTCCAGCTGCCGCCGGCCGTGCTTGCTTGTTTGCTTGTTTGGTTGCTCCAGTGTCGGCAGCTGCCGCCGGCCCTTTGTTTGCTTCCAGGCTTCCAGGCGGCCGGGCTTCTCTGCTTCCGTTCCTGCTGCCGGGGATCCTTCCAGGCTTCCAGCTGCCGCCGGGGCTATGCTGCCGGGGCCGGGCTTTCTTCTCTGCTTCCGGTATGCTTCCAGGCTTCCAGCTGTCGCCGATCGGGAGCCGCCGCCGGGATATTTTTCTATAAATTCAATTTGTTTTTATGCTGCCGGGGTATTTTCTTTTTTGGGGATCCGGTAAAGCTTCCAGGCATCGAGTCCCTATATCAGACTATATATAATTATAATATATACAAGACTATTCAAGATCATTTTTCAAGTTGTCTTTTCTTACTTCCAGGTCAAAAGATCCCACTTGTAAATTTTTTATTGCCGGAAACGCCCTATTTTCAAGGCTTCCGGGGATATCGGCAAAATATTTTTGAATTTTTTTCAAAAAAGGGGTTGACAAACACAACAATGTAGTGTATTATAGCCACAACAAGCAAACACAACAATGTAGTGTTGAATACAAGAAAGGGGCAAATATTATGGCAGGATATCAAACACTTATAACAAACTTACAGAACGACTTTTCACTCAATAGCACGGTAGCAACTAAAGCAATCAATAAAGAGGTTGCGGAGCTGCTGAAGGTTACGGATCCGGCAGCTATAACATGGGATAGCCTGGAAGGTTTAACAGATGCGATTTATCACTACTCAAAAGACGGAGCCGCAGCCCTGGAAGATATAAGGCCGGAATACAAGCAGATAAAAGACTACTTAGCAAGAACAAAAATCAAATACAGCCCGGCAGATAAAGCGGAATTTTCCGACGACTGGCAGCGTGTTAGATGCTTAATAGGACTCAAAACAATGTCAAGCAAGGAAGGAATCGAAATCACAATAGCACTTCAGGAAATAAACGAAATTTGCGGCGTGATATTTGATACAGAGTGCAGCACTCAGCAGGGATTTATACAGCTTGCATCATACTTACAGCACAGGCCCGATTATAACAAGCTTTTCGTTAGCTCTCTAAAGTCTGCCGGCTATGATCTGCCGGGAATGGTAAAGGAAGCAATCACAGCACAGCAAACACAAATTGAAAAGATAAAGGCAAACGACAGACCGGCGGCAGCTGCTAAAGTCAATTACAGGATAGAAGAAAATAAGCAATACAATTCAAAAGAAATCTATTTTGACAGGATCCCTTCAAAAGCAACCAGGGAAGCACTCAAAAAATTAAAATTCAGATGGCATAATCTCAAAAAATGTTGGTATGGATTCGCAACAATGGAAGCAATAAAAGCAGCTTGTTAAAAAATCGGCCGTGACGGTGAAATCCTGCCGGGTTCGACTCCCGGCGGCGGCCTTCCTTCAAAGGATCAAAAAAACACAAAAGAAAGGTTAAAAAACGGGTGGATATTATGACAGCTTACACAATCACAAACAATGCAGCATTTGGATCTAAAGAAATCACATTTGACGGGATCCCTTCTAAGGAAATCAGGGAAGCTCTAAAGGCTTTAAAATTTAAGTGGCACGGAATCAAAAAATTATGGTACGGATACGCTGAAGAGTCCGAACTTAAAAAGATATGCGGCGATAACGTAGAAGCTCCAAAGGTTGATGAAAAGAAAGCCGAGCCGGTTAACAAATATGGCGTAAAGGTTGGTGATTACTTCTCAATGTCATGGGGTTATGAGCAAACAAATGTTGACTTTTTCCAGGTTGTCGCCCTTGTCGGTACATCATCGGTTAGAATTAGAGAAGTTTATCCGGAAATGATCGCAGAGGATGCAGTTTCCGGAATGTCGGCAGATAGAACATACAGACTCGATACTTCAAAAATTTGTCCGCCGGCTCCCCATTCGGTATTCATAAAGGATCAGGAAAAAGGGGATCTGAAGAGATTAAAGTCTTACATGGCGGACGGTATAAGCAATCCGCAAATAACAATGACATCATACGCAGATGCTCACTATTGCAGCGGCGAAACAAAAAAATGTTATGAGAGCTGGTACTATTAAAAATCTGCCGGGCTGGTGCGAAGCTTCCGGGGTTCGATTCCCCGGGCCGGTATTAAAAAATTTTTAAGGAGGCAAAAGTTATGATTTACAATCTTGTATATGAACCACTTAACAAAAATCACGGAAAGATTCTACTCGGGAAATATGACAGTAAGCATTTTGACAGTATTGAAAATGCTGAAGATTGGGCAAAGGATAAGGAAATAAAGCCCGTATCTCTTGGGGCTTGGGATGATGATATTGATTGTTTTCGAACAATTAAAAAATATTAAAAATATGGAGGTAAATAATATGGCAGATATCAAAAAATTTGTAGTTGGTAAAAAATATTTTTGTAGAAGCATTTGCGATCATGATTGTGTTTGGAGCTATACAATAACATCCAGGACGGAAAATACAATCACAATCACAGATGATAAGGGCAATGTTAAAAAATGCCGGATCAACAAATATGTCACTGAAGTTAACAAATGTGAGAGTGTGTTCCCTCTTGGCAGATATTCAATGTGTCCTACGCTCTCCGCAGATCACGAGGAACCGGCAAGCGAACAGCCGGAAGGCTACAAGGCAAAAATTTATTACATTAACGGCAAGCAAGTATCCCAGGAGCAGGCAGCCGAGCAAAGAAAAATCAATGAAGCAATCATGCAGGAAACAGATCTTGAAAAATGGCTTAAGAAAATGGTTGAAGCAAGATTTATATTTGAAGTCTAAGGAGGTAGAGATTATGGATAACAGAAATTTTGAACTAATGGGCGGATATCTCGGAAACGGTTTGACGCTTTTCAACAAGGCAGAACGTGAGGCCGACAGCTACGATTATAAAGTCATCGGGCATATTTCGCCCGGTGGCCATATCAGCTGGCGATGCGATAGCGATTATATTAAAGCTATACCGGTAAACGATTATTTAAAAATTCTCGACTGGTCGGTAGAAGCAAAAAAGAATTTCCGTCATAGCTGGTTTAAACTTCCAGAACTTGAAAGATATATGAAAATACTTGATAGAGTTTACGCAGAACTTTACAAGCTGGAACCCTGGCGGCAGCTCTTAGATGAAATGGATCTTGACGACGGCCCCGGCTTCCATACAAAATTTGTTCAGCTTGAAGAGTACTATCTTAACTACTATGCTTAAAAAAATATTCCGGTAACGCTTGACAATGTAATACAATGTGTGGTAAATTTACATCAAACCACACATTGTATTAGAAAGGGGTAAACATTATGAGTCAAAAAATAGCTGATTTAAGAAAACTTACCGGGTTATCCCGGATAGCCTTTTCAAAACATTACGGGATCCCGATTAGAACTGTTGAATTTTGGGAGTGGGGGCAAAGGAACTGTCCCAGCTATGTTGAAAACTTTTTAGAAAGAATCGTAAAAGAAGATGTGGCAGCCGGTATTTTTAACAATCCTGCCGAAACAGTTTAAAAAAATAATTGCACTGGCCAACTCAAAAAGTTGTACCGGTGCAACTTTTTTATTTTAAAAATCATTCTCGCCGCCGTTCTTACTCTGTAAGATACACATTAACAAAATTCCTACAAAGCCGCCTCCAAAAAATCCTATAATCAACCCTACTACAAATTCCATAGCCCTACTCCTTAAAACTTTTTATGGTGATCTTGACCTTCTCAAATTCTAACAGACTATAAAGCCCCTGTTTCCAATACCTTTTTGCCTGACTTGTGCTTAAATGATTTTCTTTACAAACCTTGTCCCAGCCCCAGCGGTCAATATAAAGATTTTCCATGATGGATCTTGATAAAGACTCTTCCGGCAGATAGTCTAACAAATTCATAATGTCAGTCAGCTTTCTTTCTGCCGTGTCGATCTGTCCCTGTATCCGTTCAACTATTTCATCAAGTCTAAAAAGTATATCAACGCTGCTGTCCTTCTTCTTGCCTTTGCCGGTCGATAGCTTCTCAGTCCTAACAGCTGATAAAGGATTTTTAAGCTCTGCTTTTATCTCTTCCCTTCTCCGCATAAGATTTTTCTTTGATCTGATGCAGTCTTTGTATTGATACAAATACTGGTTAAGACTTCCGGCCTCGTCTGATAGCTTTTTATCATAGTCAATAAGTTTTTTCTCTGTGCCCATCTTTGTAAACCTCAAATTTTCTTTGTTCTCCACTTGTCAGCTTCCGGGCAAGTTGCAAAATGTGATATATGCCCGACTTCCTGGCCTTCAGGTTTTTCAATTCCGATTGCTATTGTCCCGTCGTCTTTAACAAAAACCTTTGTGCCTTCGTCATTCATATTTGCAAGATCAAAAAATATCGGCTCCGCATTACAAGGCATCTTCCGGCCCGTCTTTGTGGTGATCCATATTATATCTGCTCCGCAGCTCCTACACTTTGTCATCCTAACTCACCTCTCAATCCATAACCATTCTATTAATTTATAAGTTCCAAGCCATAATAATATGTACAGTATGCTCAAGCTCAATATTAGCTTAAGCATCATTGCTACTATTTCCATTCGTTCACCATCCTTTAAATTAAATGATTAATCGTTGCAGTTAGACCAAGAAGCGACTTTTGGCTATCGGATATGCTCTCGAGTTGATTTTTATATTCTTGAATATCTCTCTTTAAAGTAAAGTTTTCGACTTGTAAATCTGTATTCTCATTCCTCAGCCTAATTACTTCCAATTTCAAATTTTCTATCTCATTCTTAAAATGCTTTGATATATCAGCTCGTATTCTTTCATAATCTTTCATTCGCTCCTCCTACCTTCTTTTAGCTCATTAATTTATAATTTGTCCATATTCCAGTTAGATAGATTATATAATCTGTAGTATTGTCATAATGAACAAAAATATTTATCGAATATTTTATATGATAACACGTTCCACAAAGTTGTCCTAAGTAAGTTTCAAAATTATTACATAATTTATTCAACTTATATATAAATAAAGATTCTGGCAAAAACTTTATCTTCCACCAATGTTTTTCTATATAATGTTTTAAATCATATTCTATATCAAATTGTAATGATGGAGAATAAGATTCATTATTTATAAATTCATTAATTATTGTAAATGTTTTTTTAAGCATAACATAATTCCTTTTCTATGATAATTGAATATCCGATACTATATTCCTTCATCTATGTCAATCACTATCTGCATTTTGCACCTCCGCATCTAATACTGTTGGGGCATTCTCAATCTTTTCACAGAGCATCTTTAACCCTTTTTTGTAATCTCCGTCACACATTACTATTTCGAAATCAGTTAAACCTAATTTGTCAGCATCAATCAACCTTCCGTGATTCTTCGGGATTGCAATACTACACTTAACACTCTCAACCAATCTTTCTCTCTGAAAATTATCAGCATGTCCGTGTTTAATGTCGAAATAATCTAAATCCGGTATTTTAATTACTATCTGCATTATCTACCTCCTTACTTTCAGGGCACCATTTCGGTCTTTCATCTTCCTCACAAGTGCATTGTGGATACTCGTCCATGCCGTCAAATAGCTCGTCATAATAGCAACAAATATACTCGAAACATCTATTATTCATCTGTATCGCCTCTTTCCTGTGGCTCATAGGGCTTTGGCCGTGGCATCCACGCTATAACTGAGCAATTTTTAAACCGATCATGGTCATAGCAATTATCAATATACCACTCACCATTTGATATGTATGCTAAATCACGAAAAACATATACCGAATTAGTTACTTCATTTTTAATTGTAACTGAAACAGATTCTGATCGAGTATAATCATGAAAGTTATTATCATATGTATGTATACATTCTTGAGGAACTCTTTCACTAACAGGAATCCACCTTGTCTGCTCTGCATCCTTCTTACCCCTCTCATAAGCTCTTTGATATTCTCCGCTTAATGCAATCTCTCTTTTTGCATCGTTATAACCTGCCTCATAGGATGGTATGCGTTCTCTATAGTCTTTTAATTCTTTCAGCCATTCCGCAAGTTGTCTGTGTTCTTCGGAACACTTTGAACATTGATTGGCTTCATATTTCCAATCCAATTTAGAATATTCTAAATCCTGTGCTTCGTTTTCTTTTTCTTCTGCAACTTCTTCTGCGTGTTTAATTGCTTCATCAAGTGTCATCCCCTGCCTCCTTCTCTTAGCTTCTGGCCACAATGTTTGCAGTAAAAAGCACTTTGGCCAACTATACCGTCACATACCGGGCAATACTCGTGTCCGTCATCGTGTGACTTTGTACCAACGGCAATATCCTTTTTCATCATCCTGGAAGCCTTTAACAATATGTCGCACATTTCCGTTGACAATTCCATCAAGCCTGTTTCTGCTGCCTCTCTGAGCTTCCTTGCTGTCCTGCTGCCCACCTGCTCTTCATCTGCCATATCAAACGAGCTTTCTGTGAAGTCTTTTCTTTTCTTCTTCATTCGGTTATACCGTCCTTGTACTTTTTTCTTCCATCCTCGCATAAGCTTTCTGCTTTTCTCATGCAAGTATAGCCGCAAAACATTATCAAGTGGCTGTTCCGGTGCAGTTTGTAAACCCAGCCGCTATATAGGTGCGTTGAAAATTCTTTCAGGCATACCGGGCATCTAAAATATTTTATCCCGGATACCGTTCTCGGATTATTTGTTTTCTTCAGCCTTTTAAGAATTGCTTTGTCTTTCTCTGCTTCTGTTTGTCCGTGTCCTGCTGCCTCTTTCATTTCAATTACTGGCACACTCCGATCTGATCTTCTCAGTACGCTTATAAAGCCTCTGTGCGTACTTCTTGTCGATAAGGTTATAGTCTTTGCACATCTCAGAAACACCCTTGCCGGCGTCAAGCTGCTGCTTTATCATTCCGTCGGTTAACATCTGGTACCGTGCTTCCTGGTCAATAATTAATTCATCATCTACGGGAGCTATTGCTCTGCCGCCCTCGTTTGCATATATCTTTTCCAACCCTTCCATTGTGTCCATCTTTTCTTTTATCCTTCTGGCTGCTGCATCTTCCGGTGTCTCTGTCTCTGACATATCAATCATATAGCAGTTATCAATTACAGCTGTTATCTGTCTCTCAGGATCCTTGACTCCGTACTTCTCCGCTATCATCTTGATTATGTCTCTCGGTTCTATCTTGTAATATACTTTCAAAGGTCATCCTCCACTTCTATTTCATCGTCCAAAAATCTTTGTATGCTGTCCTGCAACCGTTTAAGGTTTTCAAAACAAACATTCCCCGCCCCGTTGTTAGTAAACAATACAGCTCTTAACGGGCAGTTCATACTTTGACAAGGCGGCATCTTGACATCTCCGACCTTTACCCCCGGTGTTCTGTACTTCTTACAGATTTTGTCTTTCTGCTGTCCCGTCAATAGTTTTCTTTGTATCTTCATTCAAACCTCTTTTATCCGTATCCCCTTTAGATACAACATCAGTTTTCGTTTTATTGTAAAAACCCTGTAGGCAGCTGCATCACTCTGTTTATACCCCTTGACATCCTCCACGACCTGTTCCCCGGTCTCTGCCACCGTATAAACAAAATCTGCCACGTAGGAAAGCTCCTGCTCTATTACTTTGCCCTTCTTTACCCCGCCACGAGCTCCAACTATATCCGGCTCCCTCTGTGCCGGTATCAAAACAAACTTTTCTTGTATCTTAAGATTCCTGATCTCCCCGGTCTGCTCCAGCATCTTCAATTCTGCATATCTGTTAGCCTCTTTCCTTGAAGCAAACTCTATACCGTCAATCTCTGTCTTGTGGTTTCCATATTTGGCTTCAGGATTCATCTTTAAGGCCCTCTTGCCGCCATACCATGTGAAGCTGCTCCTCATACTTCTGCTCCTTTTCCTGCCGCCTTAAGCATTTTGTTGTAAAGCCCTCTCGACATAAATATTTTATTCTCCATAATGAATGTAGTGTTCATATCGTCTTTTTGCCTTAGCCCATATCTTTTACGCCATTTTTTGTTGATCCGTTTGCATTTATGCGTCCTGGATTGCTCCCACTCATCGCTTTTCATGAATGGGGCAATGACAACCTCTAATCCGTTAAAAATCATACCGTCTCACCTTTCCGGAGATTTCCAGAGTAACAAAAATTTTGTATGTATAACATCCGCACAAAAAATCTGTTACTCCGGCGACTCCGCCCTTAATAAAACAACTGTGATATATTATCAGGTGCCTGATTCTTCTGCACCGACAGGCCTTATTTTGTTCATTACATCGACAGGTCTTACTTTGTTCATGGCATTAACAAAATTGTCCAGCTGTTCAAAATATTTAACATCTACCTTCATAGGCATTATGACCGCCTTGATAAACAAGCCGTCATAAGCCACAATGTATTTCTGTCTGGTCATTGCTTCTCTGGCTTTGAGTTTAAAATACGGGCTTTGCTGTTCTTCCTTTAAGGGTAAAAGATATGCGCTGTTAAATAATAAGACTTCTCCGTCTTCCAGCTCTAAAACATCTACAATCTCACCGTCAACCACTGCTGCCGCCGGGATCCTTTTCACTTCCCACTCTATAATCTCTTTGTCGTCGGCTTTCATGTTTAATCCTAACGGAGCAATACAGTTAATCGTTCCGGCATCCTCAACAACTTGTATGTTTTCCATCTGCTTCTTTGTCAGGTCTAATACTGCCCTTGCCTGTTCCGCTCCGGATATAAGCGGTAAATCTTCTGTGGCGTATATCGCTCCGCCGGTACCGATATACATTTTGAGCACATCTACCTGTATCAGTTGAACACATCCGTTATCCTTAACAAGCTTTGCAATCTTTGATATCTTCATTACTGTTTATGTCTCTCCTTCTTAAATTTCATAATCTCTTCGTAACGCTTTCCTATCTGCTCGACGATCTTCCCGGCGCACTGATCAGCGTCCTTATCATCAGCTTCGCATATCTCCATGTTTGACCTGCTGCCGTTGGAAAACTCTGCTCCGTCCGGCAGTAATATTATTATCCTTGTGTACGTCTTTTTTCTGAAAACGTGCATCTCTAAGTTGCGCTCATTAACAAACTTGTAAAGCTCGTCAATCTTGCTCATTTTCTACCTCCCCACATAATCATACTCACGTATCCGCAGCAATCACCATAGAATCTCTTATATGGGTTATAACCGCAGAATATAGCCCATTTTAACCGGTCTATCTCTAACATCCTTCGCCTCCGTATCTGCTAACTCTTTAACCGTTATCATTTAAGCCCTCCGTCCTCAGCTTTTACCTTTAACGGTATTCCTGCATCGGATATAAGCTTATTTGCCTTCTCCATCAGCTCCCAAAGATCTTCTTTCTTCCACATCTCCGCTTTATAATTTCTTTCAAACATTGTATCCAGTGCTTCAATGTCTGCTAACATTGTCTCGTGCCACTTTTCAAAATCAAATGTCTGTTTCTGCTCTTCCTGCTCCGGTGCTTCTGCTTCAGTTTCCGGCTCAGCTTCTTTCTTTTCTTCGGTCTTGGCCCATCTGATTGAGCCTTTGGAAGCAAGCGTTACGCCGCCGTTATCAATTCCGATCTTGTCCCTTCCTGCACAATAGTCTAACGTTGTTCCGGTTTTAACATTAATAACCCTGTCGCCTATATCCAGAATGCCTAACTGTTTCGGTTGTACCGGTGCAACTTTCTTTTCTTCCTGCTTCGGCTCTTCCGTCACATCTTTCATTGTGTAATTCCATGACAGCTTTGTTTCCTCGTCTGTATTATCTGCCTTTGGCTCTTCCTTCTTAGGCTCTTCTGCTGCCTTTTCTTCGACTGGCTTCTCAGGTTCCTTTACCGGCTCCGGTTCGTCCGGGATATCATACGGGTGCTTTTCTCCGTAAAGCTTCTCCCAGCTTTCAAAGGTGCATTGATTATAAAACAGCTCCGCTATATCCCTGCAAGCATCGGCAAGGCTTGTGTTGACCTTGCTACCGTCCCTTGCATTAGTCATGTTTATAGGCTCTTCCTTGCCCTTTATCGTTACCATATAGCGGCCTGCTCCGGGTACCCTGGCCCACAATGTCGCCGTTCCGTTTGGTGCTAACAAGTCAAGCAGTTTTTCTTCATAAGGCTTTGAGAAGCTTTCGTCAGTCACAAAAGGATAGTCGGCTTCAATAACATCTTTCAAGGCTCCGCCTTCAGGACTGAATATATCGGCATCGGACTTAATAACATCCTTCCATACTCTCTGTGTAAGTGTCAGCTCTTTTTCTTCTGCCTGCACTTCAGGGCTGGCAGCTTCTATGGCTGCCTCGATAGGCGTTATCTTTTCTTCTGCTGCCACCTGCTTTTTTATCTCTGCTATTTCTCTTCTTGTAAGTGTAGGCTCTATCTCTTCAATGATCGAGTCCGGCAGCGTTAACATATCCTGTAGCTTTGCCACTCCGAAACCCTCAAACTGTGTCTGTAGCTTGTCGGAATAGCCGTTTATTGCGTACTTGTCATTTATTGCTATGTATCTTGATACGATGTCCTTTGTGAGTCCGTATTCAGCTTGTGCAAACTCAGCAACATTCTTGTAACCGGACTCTGCAAGTATGTTTGTATCTCTGGCCACCTTCAGAAGATAGCCTATTCTTACAAAACCCTCGGCGTTCTGTTTCAGCTCCGTATCCAGCTTGCTCTTAAAGTCATTGTAGCCCGTCAGAATCTCGTCCTTAAATGCAACCTGGTCATCCTTCCAAAGCTCCGTGCCTGCCTCGGCAGCGTTCAAAATCTCGTTATCCATTTACAACCTCCTTAAAGTCTTTTGTCTCTGCCTCTAAGTCCTCAATGTCCATAAGATCCTCCATGAGTCCCTTCAGCACTCTTGTATTGTTTTTCTTTTCAAGGTCAAGAATGTTCTCGGCTCTCTTCCGCTTGGACACTTCAGCCTTTTTCTTGTCCTCTTCCTTCATGCGTCTTTTGATTTCCTTCTGCCACTCTCTCAGTGCCGGCTTTACCTTTTCGATCTCCGGCTCTTCGTCATACATTCCCCGGTGCTGCCTTATCGTTCCGCCCGGCTCAACCTCGATTGTATAAAATGGCTCTTTCGGATGGTCTTTACGTCTTAAGAAACAGATATAAGTCTCTTCCTGCTCTATCCGGTCAAAGTATCTGTCTGTAGCTCCTGCACAATGATGTAGCTGCTGCCCTTCAAAGATGATCTCCGTTAATTCCTTCGGGACTTTGATTATGTACTCGTCATTCTCCCATTCGAGCTTTGCCTTAACACGTTTAAGAACATTCTTAGCCTTTGGAAACTTCTTGTTATACTTCTTGACCTGCTCTTTTGCATATTCTCTGTCGTGCCTTGCCTGTATCAGCTGACGCTTGCGGTTGCATTCTGCAACATATTCATCATGCCTAAGCTTTAATTCTCTCGGCTTGTATATCATCTCGTCATCGGTCTTTTTCTTCAGGTCTTTTGCCATTCTCATATAATCGGCCCATTGATCTAAGACGTTTGATATCCTCATTCCCGGATAGCTTGTGGCCTGCTGCCTTTTCAGATAATTCATAATCTGCTCAGGACTCATTTTGTCGCTTATAAATGCTACATTGTCTATTGATATGTCATACCTTGTAAGGAATAACAAAGCCTCTTGTGAGATCCTTCTGTTGTTCTGCTCCGTCCAGCGCAGCCACTTAAGAGTGTTTATATCTCCGTCCATGTCTCTTAAGCGGTTTATATTCTGCCCGTCGGCAAGCTGTAACACTTCGTATGCGTTCTTTCCGTCAATGTCTATACAAGGCTTGCTCCATTCGTTCAGCCTTCCGGGTTTCCATGTATCAATGCTGTCAACAAGACGGTTAAACAGCTTGTAAAATCTGCCTTTGAATAGCATCTCTGCAACTCCGCCTATGTTCGGTACCTGGTAGCCTATCATACAGCGATTGTAATCTATCTGCATACCCATAGCCGCCGACTTCTCAAATACCCTGCTCCATACTTCGTACACTGTCCATTCAAGGGCTTTTGTTATCTCTCCGTTTGGATAGCATACACATTGGCCGGTATATCTGTGCATCGGATTTGACTTGTAATCAAAGAATCCGTGAAAATCTCTGTAGTATATCCGGCACTCTGCATCTTTCTTTTTCAGGAGTACTTTTCTTATCTGCTGGCCTGCATTGTTCAGCTTCGGTAAGACAATCCTTATGGTTTCCATGATGTCCATGTTCTTACCCTTCGGATCCTCCGGCTCCTGCCTGGTGCTGCTCCATGCCTCCGCATCAAAATATCTAACAACACCCATGCTGTCGCCTATCGCATTGAATACACAAGCCTTCATGCTGTACCGGATAGTCTTGTCATATTGCTTTGTCTTTCGGTGCAGCGTGATCTTCTCGCCGCATACCGGACAAAAGCCTATCTTGTTCATCTTTACCCTGCTGCCTTTTTCGTCTAAGATATCATCCCGGTCAATCCTGTTGTGGCATTCTGAGCAAACCCACTTCTTTGTACTGACTTCATAAAGAGCTTCGCCCGGTACCCCGTCAAACATCTGGCCATAAACCCACTCTCCGAACTCGTCAGGGATCTCAGGTACCATGTCCATAACGTCATTGACTCTTTTTATTCTTCTATCCTCGGCAAGTGCCCGCTTATCTCCGGAATACTTAGACTCTAAATCGCTAAAGTACACTCGCCAGTTTTCAAGAGTGGGTATCAGCGGAAATGTGCAGCTATACCGTCCTTTCAGCTGTTTCTTTTCTCTTTCCTGCTTCGCTTCGTCAAGAATCCCTTTTATAACTTTTTCGTTCTTCTTTCCTGCAAGCTTTGTAATCTCTTTCCACTCCTTACCCCAGTCAAAATTATAGCTGTCGTAATATTTACCGCTTGTGTACGGATAGCTTATCCTGTTGCCAGTCCATATAGCATCCTGCCCTACCATCGGATACGGACTTGAAAATCCGTCAGAAGCGGCAAACCATGTAGCATATTCGCCGGACTCTAAATTTACACAGTGCCTTGCCGTGTATGTGCCTTTTATGTAGATATCCAGTAAAAGCATATCGTCAGCTTCTATCTGTATTCGCTGGGCTGTGGTTCCCCATTCCTGCTTATAAGCCTTTGGAAGTGGTACCGGCTTTACCTTTTCGATTAAAACTCTTTTCAAAGTGCCACCTCCACTATTCCGTTTGATCTCAGCCGGTAATATATCCCCGGCAGTATATTGTTACCGTCGACCTTCTTTAAGCCGCATTGTATGATGTGCTTTCTTCCCGGTGTTTCTATCAGGAATCCGATATATCCTCCCTGCTCTGCTGCCGCTTTGGGATCTCTGCCTCTTGCTATGGCTATGTATTCCGCATAAGCTTTATCCTCTGCCACTTCAACACCTTTGTAGCTCTGTACCCATTTGTCCCTTTCGGGATGCTCTATGATATATTTCATTCCTTCAGCTGCTATCCTCGGCATGGAAAGCTCTTCCAGTACTTCCATCTCGGTACAAGCTATTCTTTCCCGGTCATCCTCGTCAATGGATCCTCCGGCCTCAACCATCAGGAATTTATCTCTTTCAATGTCGTAGTAGCTTAAACACTCAAATATATTCTCGCAACAATGGAAGCCACTGTTTACCGTCTTTGATCTGTCGGTCTTGTAAGTATTGCCTACCTCGTAAACAATGCGCCCCTGCCCTAAGCGGTTTGTGTTATCCTTACTCACACCCTTAAACGCTATCATGTTTACCCCTTTCATCAGTCAAGATAATATTCCTTTACAATCTCTTTTAACCTCGCCCTGGATATATCGCCCATATAGAATGTGTTTGGAATGGACTTGTCAAGCTTTCTGCACTCGTCCTCTACTTCCTTCGGGACTTTTGCCTTTGTGTTGAAACACTCGACTATTATCTTTGCGTAAAGCTCAGATAAATACTTTCCCTTCTTTCTTACCGCCGCACATAGATTAGAGTTTCCTTCTGATGCTGTGGTATCAGCTGTAAGCATTTCAAAAAGATATGTGTTCCATGCTTCAAGCGTCATGCTGGGCTTCAAGTACTCCGTCTCTTTTTGGATCTTCCCTACAGCCGCACTAAACTCTGTACAAAGCTCTTCTGAAAAGCCGGACATATAATCTTCGGCATCCATTTCATCAAGCCCGTTCTCTTTGGCCAGAAGTTTGATTGCTTCCTTGTCGCCCTCTTTAAGCTGTGCCTCTGCTGCCCTGTTGATCTCTTCGTAAGAATCAAATTCTCCGAACTTGGGAAACAGCTTATTTCCCATTGTCTCTGTTCCTGCCATGATTAACCTCTTTCCGCTGCCACCACGCAGCTATTTAATTTTTATATAATTCAAGCCTTCGCTTGATTATTTTCATAATCGCTTGACTCGCTTTTCTCAGCGGCCCCTCGTGCATCGTCTACACCTTATCTGTCAATCCTGACTAATGTATATCTAAAATATCCGTAATCATACTCTGAGGACTCTTCGCCACTCTCTATCGTTTCTTTGTCCACTTCATACTTTCCTCTGTACTTTCTGGGGATGACCGGGACTTGCTTAAAATAATCTCTCTTGGTTATTACCGTGACTGTTGGTACCGGATGGATCAAATTTCTGCTTGCGTTCCATCTCTTACCGGATAACTCAAATTCCGTGCCTATAGCTCTGCATGAATACTTCAGCAGATATGCCGCCAGCCTTCGCCAGTTGCGTGAGCTGTCAAGCGGTCTCACTCCGAAAAAGCCCCACTTCCAATTTTTGCTTATGATATCCGTATCAACTTTGTTTATTACTAAGTGATGATGCCTTGCTCCTTTTTCTCCGATCTCAGGCACATGGATATACTTCAATTCTATTCCTCTATCCTTGCAATCCTTTCTCATGCCTCGTAGGAATTTCCGGATATCCTCTTTCATTTCCTCCGGGCTTCTCTCAGGATCTCCCTTGTTCTTTTTGTAGGATAGCGTCAGATGATAATCCCCGACATCGAAATTAGCGTTTATCAATCGCCTTAACTTTTTTTCTGCCCTCCGGTTATACTTCGCCTTTACCTCTTCGGATGACTCCTTCTGTTTGGACTTTCTCTTCTGCCCCTGCTTCCTATACTGCCCCGTGTAATATCTCTCTATCTCGACTGTGGCACCTGCCACACATACCGCCTCGACATACAAAATTACCACCACCCTTAAACTCAGAATAAAACAGTAATAATTTTAACCTCTGTCCTTAAGTGTACCCCTTTATGAACTCTTGAAAACGGTCGGCGGCTTTTCTTCTTTTGCCTGCTCCGTAACCCTTCAACCATAAAAGGTTTAACTTCCTAAAGATTTGCTTTTACTTACCGAAAATATATATTCTTCTTGACATCCTCTGCCGGATGGTATATACTATATATAGTAGTTGACCTAATGTTTACCCCAATAAATATTACAAAACTACACCACCCGGCAGCTGATTAACCTCCAGCTGCTTTTTTTATTTCACAGCCTGTCATATTCGCCTTCCTCGTCTCTTTCCGTTTTCCAAAATATCAGGACATCAACGGCAAGAATAACTACCGCAACAATAAACCTCTTTGTTGCTCCTGCCAGGGTTATGGTATTCATCTCTACGCCGCCGGCTATGCCGACCATGTAAATGATCGCCGCCACAAGCGATATCAAAGCGAACGCTGTAAGGATATCATCAAGGCATACTCTCTGTTTCTCCGGTTTGTGATAAGGCATATAATAATTATTCTGCATACTTAACCTCTCTTTCGTTCCTTCTTATGTTCTCCTGCTCCCATTCTTTTCTTATCTGGTTGCCGGACTCGTCGATAATGTACAATACATCTTCCACAAGGTATTTATAAAACTCTGCCTTATAGGTATTTAATCTTTTGCATCCGGGCTTATCGCCGTACTCTCTCGGCTTCTCCCTGCACAGCTCCTTAAACTCCTGCTCTGCTGCCCGTTCTGCTCCTTCTAATCGCCAGCTGATAATGTCAAGCTTCATTTCTTCGATGGTGCGATCCATCACTCAGCCTCACCCCTTAAGAGCTTATGCTTTAATTCTTCCGCTTCTTCTTTGTTCGTGTACTTGCCCCGGTATTCTATGTTCCCGGAGTGCAAGGGCTGCCCCATATCTCTCTGCCGTCCTACGATATAAAGCCATTCGCCGTTATCGCCTATGGGCTGGCCAAACAAACGCCACTCGCCCGGATTCTTATTTTCCATAGTCTCTACCTCATTCATAACAAAAGTGTTCACCGTTTATAGGATCTATCCAGTCTCCCGATCCCTGTATGAAAGTTGCCTGATATACCACGTTGGCCGGAACATCCGGAGTGCCATTTCTATAAATGTCTTTTGCCATCTGGTAACATTCATCCGGTATCTTTTCCGTAAATAGTTTTGGCACAACTGCATATTGTCTTTTCTGATAGGCAACTTCTTTAACTGTGTTTGGCCAATTCTTGCTTTTGACTCTGTTCATTACCACGGCACCGGTATAATATGCGGCCTTGCGTTCTTTGTCCGTGTACCAGTTTTCATGGTAGATAACTTCGGCAAGTAGTTTTATGTCGTCCTGCTCCTGCTGCCAGCGTTCTAAAAGTATCTTTAGTATATTGACTTTCTTCTCTGCTGCCTTCTGCAAGTACAATGAAAGTCCGGCCAGTGGTCTCGATCCTTCGGTTGCTTCAGTTTTCTTTTTGCTTTCGGTTTCTTCCTGCTCTTCGGCGGCATTCGTCTTTTCAACTTTGCTTTTAGCATTTACCTTTTGATTGCAGCTGCCTATAATCAAAATCAAAACAAAGGTAAGGATAAATGCGACTGCTGTCTTTAATATTGTTTTCTTATTCACTTTGCGTAACTCCTTGTTCTTTCCACATAGTCTATAAATTTCGGTAGATCAATCAGATACGGGCTTGTGTTTCCCTTTGGCTTAAATGCAAACCTTTGACCTCTTGCGTTGCAATAGTCCCGGATTGTATTTTTGCTTAATCCTGTAATAGCTGCTACCTCAGCGACCTTGTGGTATTTTTTCTCCATATAATCACCACCCTACTTGTTGCACCGGTACAACTTACGCCGTAACTTTCTTTTCTTCTTTCATCCTGTCTCGTGCGTGTATATCATTAGTCGCCGCAGCATAGCCCAGTATGAAATCCCTTTGTTTTTCTGTCATCTTAGGTATAGCTTCTTTTAATGCTTCCAGGATTTTCTTTTCTTTCTCAGGCATATTGCTCACTCCTTTCTTTTTATAATTAAGTTCCTTTTGTTCAGTTCTTGTGCTATACTCCTATTCATAGGGCGGCGTTGCAGCACCGCCCATAAAGATTATGAAAGGAGTGTATGCGTTATGAAATGTAGCCAGCTGTTAACACCGGATTTGATAGACGAGATCCGTAACCGATACACCTCTATTGGTTGGGGTGAAGTCTACATTCGCTTTCCTGGAGAAAATCTCGTCTGCCTTACATTCAGGTGGACGAAGGAAACTGATTTTGTTCTTCCTGACATTTCAGATTTGCGGTTGCCCGCTCCCGAATTGCAATGACCTTTTCTGTTAGTTCCTTTGCTCCCGATACATCAAACATCAAATCGTGCCCAGGCTTATAGAACTGCCAATACTCAGCAGGAAGAGGGTGACCTGAAAAATTGTTATCTGAAGCCGCTAACATAATAAAACCTTCCTCTTTAAGCTGTTCCGCAAACCTTCTATCAAACACCGTTATAACCGTATTGCAGTCGTAAGGTATATTTTCAATAATGAAATCACTTATGAACCCACTACTTTCTTTCATTTCAATCTCCATAGGTCTTTTTACAAAGGACTATTGCTTGTCAATAGTCCTTTGTGCTACTCTTGCCCGTAGGGTAAGAGTGCGTTTTCCGTTTTTTGAACATATTTAATTGTTTTTCGCCGTATTTGTTTGGTTTATAAACATAATAATTCTGTTTCTAAACTTTGTCAAGAGTTTTTTGTTTATTTTCTAAACTTTTTTTATTGACAAAAATATTTTTGTGTTCTATTATTAGGTAAGAACTCACACCGATTTTATTTTTAGGAGGTTAACACATGGATATTGGAGAACGAATAAGGTATTTAAGGAAGGATTTATTGAATCTGACTCTCGACAAATTTGGTGACAAGTTAGGGCTAAAGAAAAGCACCCTTAGCACAATCGAGAACGGGATCGGAAGCGTCACTAATCACTTGCGGCTTTCAATCGTGAGAGAATTTAACGTTAACGAACAATGGCTATTGACTGGAGAAGGTGAGCCTTTTACTAAAAAGAGCCGCCAGGAAGAGCTTGAAGCATTCTTTAAAGATGTAGAGATGGGAACGAATGATTTTAAGACTGCCTTTGTTTCTGCTTTGGCCAAAATGACTGTTGACGATTGGGAAAGTTTAGAGAAGGTCTGTACAAAGCTTGCGGCTGAAGCCGTAGCTGAAGCAAAAAAGAAAGAACTCGAAGAGTCCGGCACCAAGGAGCTGGAAGCTATATATAAAAACGAAACCTTGCCAAGTCTATCAGAGAAGGCACATACAATATCGAATACTTCCGCAGACGAAAAGAAGGACGCTTAAAATAGTTGTACCGGTACAACAATAGAAAAATGGGGTAAACATTATGAAAAAGAATAGCAGCGGCTATTATGAGAAGCGGTTAACTTATGGCCGGGATCCCGTCACTGGGAAACGTCTCAGAAAAGCTATAAGGGCGAAAAGCATCAAAGAGCTTGACCGCCTTGTATTTCAATTCCAGCAGGAACAGAAAGTAAAGGCTTCTGTCCCGGATGATGATATCACTTTTGAATCTTATAGCAAGCGATGGATGGAGACAAAGAAAGGTAAGAGTGTTAATACCGTCAATATGTACCGTCTTATGCTTGATAAACATATCCTCCCGGAAATTGGCCAGCTGTATTTTACAGAGATTGACCGCCAGCAGTTGCAGGATATAATCAATCTGAATTTTTCCCACGCTAACACCTGTAATAAGATCCGTCTGACGCTCCGGCAGATATACGAGTCCGCTGCTGATGACGGACTTCCTAACACTAACATAAACTTTAAGAGATTAAATCTGCCGAAGCAAAAGAAGGTTGTTGAGAAAAGAGCTTGCACTCCACAAGAAAAAGCCGCCATACAAACGGCACCTTTGCCCGACCAGGAGAAAGCATTTTTATTTGTGATCTTCTATACCGGACTAAGAAGGGAAGAGGCCCTTGCACTCCGCCCGGAAGATTTTGATTTTATAAACTGTACTGTATCGGTTAACAAGGTTGTCGTCTTTGACGGCAATCGTGCTATTGTAAATTATGACATGGCCAAGAATGAATACTCGCTCCGTTCCGTTCCGCTGCCGCCTCAATGCGTAGACTTCCTGAAGAGCTATACGACAGGTAAGGAAGGCTTCTTGTTTAGGGATGCGAGATCTGAGATACCATACTGTCGGACAGCATATCAAAGCTTCTTCCGGAGAATAAAAAAAGGGCTTGTGCCGTTAGCTCCGACAGCTGACACACTGACCGCCCACATCTTCAGACATAACTATGCTACTACTCTTTACTATTCTGATGTATCTATCAAGATGGCCGCAAAGCTTATGGGCCACAAAGACACTACGATGATCGTTAAAATCTATGCTCACCTTGACGAGCTTAAAGAACGTGTTACCGATAAGCTGGCAAAGGCTTTTGACTGAGCGATTCTTACTTCTGTTTTGTGTGACACTTTTGTGACATACCTGAAAATCCCGATTTGAAAACCCTTGAAAAATGGGCTTCTTCGGACACGAGTGTGACACATAGTTTTGTACAATTTTGCACAGTTTTATATAGTTTTTGCCGACAAAAGAGCATAATAAAAACCCTTGAAAAGTGCCTATTTTCAAGGGTTTTCTTATTAGCGGAGTGGGTGGGATTCGAACCCACGAGACGTTGCCGCCTACCTGATTTCGAGTCTAACACACATACCCTTAAAAGCCTTGTGCTGTAAGGGTTTCTCCGTTTTTAATGTGACATCTTTGTGACCTATGCAATAAAAATATGCCACCATTCGCACCATCTACCGTATCTTGCCGTGCTAATGATAGCATATCTTTACACCTATGTCAAATAGTATAATCAATGTGCAGCTTCGTTACTTCAGACTTTACGCTGTCAGCCCATCCGTCACCGCCCAAAGACTTGTAAGCCTCATACTTCGCCATAAAGATATCGTGATCTGTCTTTGATATCTTCCCTTGCTTCTGAAGTTTCTTACCGTCCTCTATGATTGCTGAGAGAAGCAAGAGACTCATTCCGTTTTCCAGCTTGCCTACTTTAGACTTGCGGTTGTTCACTGCCTGGAAGATCCCGGATATCAGAGTTGCTAAAACCGAGCTTCCGAGTATTGCTATTGTCAGCTCCATTTCTTAAGCACCTCCCCACTTAAAGCCAAGTTTCTTAGCCGTGTTCTTTCCAACGATACCATTTACTGTAAGTCTGTTGTCGTTCTGGAATTTTAATACAGCCTTTTCGGTCTTTCCACCAAAGTCACCGTCAACCTTGCCGCAGTCATAACCCTTGCTTCTGAGAAGTGTTTGCAGGAATTTAACGTCAACACCGATGCAGGCATTAAGAAGTTCTCTTGTGAGTACCGGCTTTGCTGCCTTTAATACTGTGTTGTAGTCTATGAAGTTCGGGCGGCCCCAGTGTGTCCATCCGTGTTTGTCAACGGATTCCTGTACGCAGTTCGCAAGGCTTGACTTCATGTGAATACATAAACCGTTGCCGAGGTATACGCCGGTATGTGTTATGTCCGATGCAGATTTACCCTTAAACAGAAGTACGATATCATCAATAGGTATAGAAGCAAAGTTCCCTCTTGTCTCGCACCGTTTATAATATCCCTGAGCCGTTGTGTCATATCCTGATAACCCATAGTGCATACCGGAGCAGTCTGATCCGGGCTTGCCCTTCCCTTCGTTCAGCTTGTTTGTGTAGTAGGACTTGTTATATTTCTCTGTGCCGTTGTCCCTGTATGCTTTCTCTATGCTTTCTTTCGTGATTATTGTCGGGTAGTTCATACCCCAAACATAGATTGTTCCTTTTTTCTTAACCTTCTGATAATAGCTTTTGGCATTATCCTTTGATGTTTTTGTCATTTGGCATCACCGCCTTTGTCTTTGTCCTTGTTATAGGCTGCCGTACTGACACCTATCAAGGATCCTATCAAAGTACCAATGGCAGCTATGATAGTTACTACAATGTTGATTGTCTTAGGATCTACTTCAAGCACTCCCAAAACTACCGACAAAAATGTTACTATTGCCGGGATGCAGATTAAAGCGATCCATTTTAAAATGTCATAAACTTTGTCCGGAATCTTCATGTGATGTCCCTCCTTTGTTTTTATTGTTTGTCGTTATCGTTGCTGTTATATCCCAGCACATAACCCATAATGAATACTACGATTACCAGTAATAAGCCTGCTACGTTTTCCATCTGTCAAGCAGCCTTTCTACTTCTTCCTTACCGTCCATCATTTTATCTATATCCTCAATCTCCATATATTCTAGGAGCTTAATTGTCAGCTTTTCAATCATACTCCCTTGTATCTTTATAATCTCATTCAGATTGTCCACCAATTCTGCTATATCGTCCATCTTCCCTTTTCTCTTCTTCCTTCTTCTGCTTTTGGGCTGTGGCTTTTAAGTAAAGCTCGTTTAATCTATCTCTCAATTTCCTTGTGTCGGCATGGCTCAAAAGTCCGCTTATGCTTGCCGCCCTTCTTTTAAATGCACCCTCGCTCATTCTCCCGTCGGCGTACCGTTCGCATATCCCCTTGACTTCTTTCTTTATCCGCTTTGTTGTACTTTTTCTAAGCCTTATTCTTTGTGCCGTGATCTTCAGTCCAACAAATTCAACGCCGCACCTTATGGGCCGGATACAAGTTTTCTTGTTTAAGTCTAACCTTAACTCTTCATTCAGGTACCGCCGGATATCTTCAAGCAGTCCTTTCAATTCTTCTTTGGAGCTTCCGAGTATCACTATATCGTCCATATATCTGATGTAGTAGTGTATCTTTAGCTTATGCTTACAATACTGGTCAAGCTCATTCAAATATATGTTTGCGAATAGCTGGCTTGTCAGATTGCCTATAGGCATACCGACTTCATACAACCATTCGCCCGGCGGTACTTCTTGCGGACTTTTGCCTGGTGGAAGTCCGAACGGTTCAACCCTGCTATTGATAATGTTCTTCAGGAAGTTCATAAACTCTGTGTCTTTGATCCTCTTTTCGAGGATCCTAATCAATATTTCATGGTTAACCCTGTAAAAGAATTTGCTTATATCAAGTTTTAAGTAATACCACTCGCCGCCCGGTTTCCTTCTGACTTTCCGCATCCAGTACTGTAACTTATGTGATGCTTTGTGGCTTCCTTTGCCTTCTCTGCAAGCGTATGAATCTTCAATCATCAGCTTATCAAATATCGGATTGATGTACTGGTATATCGACCATTGTACTATTCTGTCCATATACGGTAACGCCATAACAAGCCTCTTCTTTGGTATTATTATCCATTTCTTTCTGTATGGGCCAAGCTCATAGGTTCCGTCAATCATCTTTTCTTGTATTTCGATCAGGTAATCTTCAAGCCTGGCAGTAAAGTCTAATACTTCCGGGCGGTATCTCTTGCCCTTCCTTGCGTTTTCATGTGCTTTTACTAAACTTTGATAGCTGCATATCTCATTCCAAGCATTTTCAATGTAGTTAGGTTTTCTTGTTGAGTCGGTATTCATTTCAAATTTGCCTGCGTGTGACGTTTCCGCCTCCGTAGGATGGTTTATTTTTTCTTTTCAGAATGGAAACAGTCTCCTTATAATCTGTAAACTGTACCATGTTCCTTGAAACATAGTCCACGCCGTTACAGTAGCGAATGTTGATAGAATATAAGCGGCACGGCCGCCGATGTTGTCGTTCGAGTTCGAACGGTGATTGTTGAGGTTGGCATAGAACACACCGGCATTAGCACCGTTGTTCCAGTTGCCCCCACGATACAGCGAACGTAATAGCCTGTTCCCTTATTTATCTAAAGATTGTATGTATCTGCCTAAGATCCTGCCTATCTCGCTTGTGTACCTTGACCAAACTTCATATTGATGCTCCGAGAGTGGAGGCGCAAATTTGCCGCTTGCGTCCTTGTCAGCTGCCAATCTCACAAGTAGCCGCATCCATTCAAGCTCTATGTCAAGCTCCTGTGTAGTCGTCTTTCTGTAATACTTCTTTTCGATTTCAACTACCAGATGATACATCTTGTTCATACAGCTTTTGATATCGTCCGCAAGATCTCTGTCTCTTCGTGGGAATTTCTGTAATAATGGTCTGCCGTAACGTATCATCTCTCCGATTTTCTCTTTGAGTTTGAAAGGTTCATAGTTGCTTTTCAGTTCCTTTGGGCTTTGCATATAATCTTTAAATCCTATAGTTTCATATCTCCCACGGCATACAAGACAGTTGCATACCGTGGGATAAAGTTTTAGTTCTGTAGGGTTCGCTATCGCTCACCCTGTCAGTGTGTCGGGTATCAGTGTGCAGTTACTCGATATAAGCGGCACGGCCGCCGAGGTGGGCGTTCGAGTACGAACGGGGAAGGTTGAGGTTGGCATAGAACACACCGGCAAGAGCACCGTGGGACCAGCAGCCCCCACGAAACAGCGAACGCTCCGCTTCGCTGTTATTACAGTAAAGCTGATCTCCTCCATAGGTGGTATCAATTCCTGTTCCTGTAAGGTTTGCATCGGGATACATAGCTAAAGCCTGAAGTAAAAGGATAGCTGCGGCACTAATATCTGAGTCAACCTGCACATCCTTAAATGCACATCCGTTAGCTCCGGGAGTTCCGGTAATGCTTGTAACATACTTCCACTTTGACGATAAGAAGTCAAGCTTTACACTGCCTGTAGTCTGGCCGTCATACTTGTTGTTTGCGTCCCTGTGGGGAGCTACAAGATTTCCGGTAGCTGCGTCAATAGCTTTCCATGCGTTGCTTTCGTCTGAAAGGTCTGCGGTGTCAAGCGATGCGTTGTTATCTTCGAGGATCTGAAGCTCACCATACTTTAAGCGAAGTCCGGTACACCATTCAACAACGTTACCGTTCATGTCCCAGATACCCTCTAATGTTCCATCATGCGACCATGTAATAGGGCCGGTACCGGTTGCTACTCTCTGTATTCTGTCTGATGAATCTCTGGCCATGGAAGGAATAGCCTTGTAAAGTGTTTCTGAGGTATCCTTGCCATAGTTATTGTTGCCCTTGGGTTCGGTACCGTTCTTGTGGCACCATAAAGCGATTGCGGCCCATTCAACAGCTGTGATCTCGTGATGTCCTGCGCCCTTTGCCTTTGCGTATGAAACAAAAGTGTCAAGGTTTGTGTTTGCCTGTGGATCCTCAGCCGGTAAGCTGTAAGCTCTGCCGCCGTAGTGTTTTGTCTGATACTTGCCTACATAGAATCCGTCAATCTCTACACCGTTGCGGCGGAAAGCCGGATGTACGCTTGTGTCGGCAGTTGAAAGTACATCACAAAGTCTAAACTTAGGGATGTACACCATAATGCTCGGCATTTCCTTGTCATCATAGACAATCTTGTTGCTGGGAGCTACGCTCTTTAATGCCAGCTCGGCCATGTCAAAATTTGCCATCTGTCTTTTTCCTCCTTAGTTAATATATATTCCGTCAATGCTGAACAGATAAAGAGTAACCTTATCCATATCAAGAGGCTTAGCGGTTCTGTTTACAACTTCTTTCTCCACCTCTTCGCCATCGACTGTCTCTGTAACTGTAGTAACCGTCTCGTCGTATTCCTTCTCCGGGATCTCTACCTGAGCTGCGTAATATCTTCCCTGTCCCATTACAAGGAATCCGTCAGCGTCAACCATAATGTCCTTAGTTACTACTTCGTCCTTCTGGTACCTTGCAAGATTGATAACAAGCTCGTCATCTGCAAAGCTGAGTTTTGCGCCGTTAACGTCGTATTCTATCTTTGTTCCGGCATTCTTTTCAACTACGTTCATTTTTTATCTCCTTCCGTTTAGTTAATCATTCCGCCTGTTATCCTTACGATAACATTTACGGTTGTTGCGCTGCCGTCATGGAGCAGCTTAAAGCCGTTCAAGGCTCTGTCCTTTACCTGGATATTTCCGAGTCTGCCGCCGCTGTAAGAAACAACCTCTACCTCAACGCTGTAGTCTGTGTGTTCTCTGAGCTGTGATAAAGCTACGGTATTTTCCTTGTTGTTAAAAGGCCACGGTAAAGCGTTCATAGCAAGTGAGACGCTCTTAACTTCGCTCAATGTGTCGTAATCTTCCTGAATCTGCTTAAACCTGCTTATCTGCTGTGCAAGGTAGCTGTCAGAAATGCCGACTTCCACATTGTTAAAATGATCCTGGTCAAGAAGTGTTCCCTGCTGGATAACCTGGCCATGCTGATCTTCGACGTGATTAAGCCAAAAAGTCCTTGAATACATCGTCTATACCTCCTTCCTTAAGTTTCTATCAACGGGAATGTAAACCTTAAAAGGGCTGAGTTAAGGCTTGTTCTCACAAGGCTTATGGACTGCTGCCCTGCAAGATCGCCTTCTACGTCATATACCCTGACTGCGGTTATCGTATCCGCTGCGCCGCTTGATGGACAGTTTACATACACGATTACATCAGTCCCGTTGAGTTCTTTGCTGTTGATTGTTCCGTTTCTCCATGTAGAATTGTTTGTCTGATACTGAAACTTCACGATGCTGTTCAGTAATTCATTCCTTCTCTTGTTGAGAAACGTGTTGCTGAAAAATGCCATGCCTTTTATCTCCTTTCATAGATTACTTAGTTCTCTTCATCTCCACATATTGTTACTCCGCAAAGTCCGTGATTTGTACTATATGCTTTTGCCTTGCTGTTCCAAAGCTGTATTCCGTTGTTATCGCTATATCCTAATGTTGCCAAAAAAGGCTGTGTTCCTGCTTCTTCATCCTCGCTGCACTCTAAAGCGTCTCCGTTATAAGCGTTAACCTGTGCCTGCACATTCTCTGTAGGATTGAGTGAATAACCCATTGTCGAGATGTCCGGTAATGTTCCGGCTTCTGGCTGGTCGCTCATAAACAATTCAGGTCTTGCCCCTACGTTTATACCGTTGTCATCGGTAAATCCCAAAGTTGAAGGCATCCAGTACTGACCACAAAGTATTGTGCCGCATTCCGGCCCGGTGCTTGTCCATGCTTCGATTTTCTTTTTGATCTCTATTTGATGCTTTATCATGTAAGCGAATGAGTCTAAACGCTGCGAATACTTCTTGACTCTTTCAAGCTTCTTTTCCATTGAGACTTCATCTATATCGTATACCGGATTGCTTACGCTGTCGGATATATCAACGTATAGTCTGAAGTATCCCGGAGTGCCGTTGTACTGGTACCACTCTTCGACTTCTCCGCCGCCAAATATCGTTGTGATTAGATTCTCAACACTTCCGGTAGATCCTGCTGTCAGGTATTGCGGCAAAGTCTCTTTGATTATCCTGCGTTTTGCCGCCGTAGTCAGTGACATATCATAATACAATGCGTCAAGCTCTATGGCTAAAAGGTCAAGTACTGCATCCTCCTGGTTGTCTATCGCTGCATAAAGTCCTATCCTTGTGCAATAGTCTAAGAATTGCCTTAGTGCCATGTTGATTGCGTATGATATCGCCTTCACTTCCGGCATCTTTGATAAGACATCCGGCAGAATTTCTTTTATTTCGCTGTCGTAAAGATTTATCATGCTTCCACCTTCTCACTTCAGTTTGTACGCTTTTCAAGTTTTGCTTTTGCATTTACCCTGTATATACTTCAAAGTGTACGCTTTTTAGTCTGCTTCCGTTCCGCCGTAATTTATAGTTACCGTTCCGGTCTTAGGAAGTACGCTGTCAGATATTACAGTCTGTGCCGGGTATGTTACCGATACTCTCTTTGCTCCTGCTTCCATGACAAGCCTTATCAGATAATCGGGACTTATATCTCTTCCGATCTTTGCTGTCTGCCAGCTGTTATATTCTGCTACAGCTGCCGCTACATTACTCTGTATTGTCGTTGCAACTGCGCTGTCGCTTGCCGCTATGTAATATGTTATCTCAACATTGTAAATTGATGTACTCGGTGCTGCGACTGTTATCCGATCCCCCAAAGGCTTTCTTATCTTTTCGTCTAAGTAGTCTGCTACTGCCTGTATCTCTGCTGCTGATGGCAAGCTTCCATCCGACATTGTGAATACTATATAAATCTCGTTAACATCCGGCGTAGTAACTCTTACATCTCCGATACCTCGCATTGACTCTCTTACCATGTACTCGTAAGCATCCTCGGTTCCGGCTGTTGAATAGCCCTTGCCTAAAGCGTAGATTCTTGACTTTAACTCGTCGTCGCTCTCCCTATCTGCTCCGCCGTATGTTTCTGTTGTGTTAGATACTGAAACTACATAAGGCATAGTGTTAACGATTCCGTTTATCTCACCTACAACAAACCCATTTCCTTTTGTTCCGGCTTCAGTGCAAGTAGCAGCTACATCAACATAAGTACTTCCGACTGCTATCTCTGCATATTCATCTGTTGCAAAGAATACATCGTTGCCATTTGTTACCCTGCATCCTGCCGGTATACTTACAGCCGAAGCCAGCGGTGTGGCTATTGAAAATCTCAACGTGCATTTTGCCGGTTCCTCGTCTTTTCTCTCCGTTCCTCTGAGTGCCGCAAGGTTATCAAGATAATCTCCGTAAGAGTAAGAAAGCAAGCTCATTTTTCCGGCAAAGTCCGCATACTGCATAGCCTGGAATATCTGTAAAGCAGCTGCTTCAAGAATAAGCCTTGTAGGATTGCCCTTGGCCAAAGGTACCGGGCTTTTCCCTGTCTCTGCTTCGTACATATCCTGGTAGTCTTTTATCATCTTTGTGAGTATATCTTCACAACTCGTATCCTCTATAAAGCTCACATCAGGGTAGTTATCATAATTCATTGTTAAGCCTCCTCGTCCTCTTCCTCGGTTTCTTCTTCCGGTTCGTAATTGTCATTCTTTATGAAGTGAACGTGTGGCACCATCTGGCCATCCGTCCCCGGTGTGAATGTTACATTGTCAACCTCTGCTCTCGGCTCATAGCGGTTAACCTTGTCTATAATCTCAACGCTTATCATGTTCTGCCCTATCGGTTCGGGATATCCAACTATACCGTCATAGTTGATTCCAAACTCCCGGTCAAGCGGTTGGCTCCCTGCCCTTACTGATAGCAAGGTCTTAAGGCAAGTAACCACATCTTCAAACTCTTCAGGGCTAAATCCCTCATTATCTCCGTAAACTACTACATCTGCCATAAGTCCACCTCTACATATATTCCGATAAAGTCAGTGTCATTTTTGCCGATACAAGCTTACCGTCAAGTATGATCTTGTCCCATGTCTCGCTCATGGACTCTATAACCCATTGATGCTTGCCTATCTTCTTGCCGCCTATAACGAATGTAAGCGGTGTTCCCTTTTCAACAGCCTTCTCTATCTTTTCAATTATCTTTCTCGGATTTACGCCCATGTCTGAACTAAGCTGTATCTCTAATGATGTCTGCTGCCTGTCAGCTCCTAAGAACTCCGGCCTGGGCTTCTTGCCTATCAAGGTATGTGCCGTCCATCTTCCCTTGACCGTCTTATTCATTGTCTCGAATGTAAGTATCTTTTTTGATGATACGGAAAAAGTTATCAGCTGTCCTAAGTTTCCAATCTTCATCCGTGTATCTCCTTCCGTTATCCTTCACAACCTACTTAAGTATATACTTAAGTAGTCAGATGTTTTGTAGTGCCTGCTCTAAAGCTTCTATTCTCTCTATCAGATGTGAGAATGTCTCGGACTTTCCGCCGCCCGATATTGATATGTCACCGCCTGCCGATAATGTCATATTGCCGCCGCTTGTCATCCCCATTGTCCCTGCGGCTGTCGCTGCCATATCGCCGTTGCCTGCTTCGATTTCAAGTGTTCCTTCCGTGGACTTGATTAAAAGATCGTGCGTCTCAATATGGGATCCTTCCTCGTTGTCTAACGCAAGTTCCCAGTCATCCCCGGTCATTCTCAGACGTTTTGTTATAAGCGTTGTCAAGTCCTCTTCCGTCACGCTCAGATAGGTTTCTTCCGTGATGTCTTTTCTGAAGATCTCGCCTTCTTCTAAGTCTGCCTTTACTTCGTTGTCCTGTGAATAGTATTTACCGAGTACAAATCCCGTAGAGCTTCCGGAATGTAAATGTGCCGTGAGTACCGTGTCGCCCACTTCCGGCATTAAATACTCACCGTTAAATGTAAGCAGTGGAAGTTTAACTGTTGCGTTATCGTTATCCTCGTAAGCTACAATAACCTTTCCTTCTTCCGGGAATACCTGTGTGACTTCTCCGATTCTCAGATCATCCATTGTCTCGCTCCGTTCTTCAGTCCTTTACAAACTTCATGTTCTTGCCGGCTTTCTCTGATTTCTTTTCAACAAGTGCCAAAGCCTTCTGTGAAAATCCTGCACTCTTCTTTGTAGTCTTTTTGCTTGACTTCTTTTTCTTTGTGGCTTCCTTCTTCACTTCTTTTTCAGCCGCCGTCTCATTGACCTTTATAGCTTCCTGTACTCTATGAAGAGAAAGATTAGTAGTATATCCGCTTCCAGTGACATTATGTTTAACTGTATCAACATAGTATTTACCGCTTAACTTTCCTAAATCTGTTATCCTTACACACTGGCTGGCCGATATCCCATACTCGCCGGGTACTGTTATTTCCATTGTCTCGACTTTTCGGTTTGCCTCGTTTACTTTTGCCGCCGCCTGTAGCTCCGCATCGTATCTTGATGTAACCTGGGAATTGAAAGCGTACATCCTGCCTTCTTTTCCCATCGTGACTACAATCTTTCTGTCGGGATCCGTCCGTTTCTTGTCTGCACTGTTCCATTTAAGCGTTACTCCGGTATAAGTCCCTTCGACTGTAGTGTTGTAGCTCCATTTGATAAGCTCCTTCTCGCTTATATTCCTGACTGGTGCCTTTGCTTCATACTGCACGGGATCAAATATAACTATCTTGTGGTTATATGTTTTCATGGCCATGCCGTACTTTTCGCATAAGCTGGCAAGAAACGCACTGTCTGTCTCGTTGTTCTGCTCTATCTCTTTTATCTGAATCTGGTTTCCTTCGTAGTAAACCTTTACGCCTGCTGCCTTTGCAACCTTGACCGCTATTTCCTGCAAGGTTGTTTTTGTCCATGTCTTATTGATTGGCTTACTTTTGAAGTCCTGCATTGTCGGTGTGCTGACTCCGCCTAAGCTGCACTCCATGGGCCGCCCTGAGAATGAGATATCGTCTATCAAGAACGTTCCGCACTCAAAGGCTTTTGCCTTCTCCCAATCCTTCGGGACTATCTTTATCGTGACTGCTGCCCCTCGCTCCGGCATATACTTTTCTATCCACTCTCTATCTATGTCAGCTATCGTAAGGCTTATGCTGTCCGATTTACCGCTTGCTACATCTGTGTAGCTTAACGATTCCAGATTATCGGCTATAAGGCTTCCTAATGTCTTTCCGCTGTCGGTATATGTGATCGTTACTCCGTTCTTTGCCATGCTGTCACCTGCTCTTATTTATTCGCAAAGCTCATATCCTTTGTCGGTCTTATAATCAGCTTCGGTGCAAGTGAGTCAATGCTTGCTCCGCTTTTCTTTGTTGTCGTTGTTTTCTTTGCTGTCTTTTTCTGCTGTGTTGCCTTTTCAGGAGTGATAAGAGTATCCTCTATACTGGCTGTGCTTGCCTCTGTATATCCGTATGTTATCTTAACCCCTGTTCTTCTTGGTTTATCTGCCATACTTAAAACCTCCATGTAGGAAGTCCGTCATCTTCTTCCGGTAGATCCTCAATGATAACCTTAATCCCTGCCGGGAAAACAAAGTAATCAAAAAGCAGCTTTTGGTTTTTCTGCATCAAAAACGTAACTGCCATTTCGTCCCCGTAACACTTCTTTGCTATGGAGTCCCATGTGTCCCCGGATATAGTCTTATACGTTCCAGCCATTTTCTATACCTCCGCTGCTAAATGTCTCTTATTCTGTTTAAGCCTTCTTGTCTTTGGCTGGTGGGCTACGGTCGTTTTTATCCACCAATTAAGTAGTTCCCTTGTCTCCCTGTGATTCTCTCACGCTTAGCAAGCTGTAGCACAACACCACGGGAACCATCCAAAGGGCAGCTGTCCAAGGACTGCCCTTTTTCCTGTCCCCTCGACTTTTGTTAAGAAGGTTTGACATGGGTATTATCCCTGTCTCTATCAATAGTTGTACCGGTGCAACTTTTCAGTTTCGCCGGCATACAACCTTGATAACATTAAAATGCAAGTCTCGCCTGTTTCTTCAGGTATTTTTCCATCATAGCTTCAAATTCATCCTGTGATGTCTTTAAGGCACTGTCTAAGTCTGACTTGCTGGGTGCTTCGCCGTAGAATTGTAATACCGGGCTGTACTCTATCGTTGTCTCGCTGTTTCCGCCTGCGTTGATATCGTATCTGTCAAGCAAGCTTCCGTTCATAAACTGGCTTGCCTGCTCCCACAACTCAAAGGCTCTGCTGCTGCCATCAAGTGGTATTACCATTTCCGGCCCATTCTCGCCTATCCATGAAAGCTGTCTCTTGTCAACAAGTCCGCCGCTTGCATAGTGGCCGATATCTCCTGTCGTGTGTGTTTTCCACCATTCAGGATCGTTTACATAGCTGTAGTCAATCTCAGGATATCCGAGTCTAAGTCTTAGCTCGGCTTCTACATCAAATCCGGCTTTAAACTTATATTTCAGTATTTCCAATGTTTCGTCATAGGCTTTTTGAGCTTCTTCCTCTACCGTGTACACATAAGTATTCTTGTTTTGCTTGACGTAATCTGAAAGCTGCTTTGCTACTTCTTGTGCGTTTTCGTCCAGTTCTCCGCTATCAATCATTTTGTCAAGTGCATTTTGAATAACCGCAAAACCGCCTAAGTGTCCTTGATCTCCTTCTGTAACAAATCCTGCTGCCATAATTTCGGCAATTTCTTGTTTCATTCCATCAATCTGTTGTAGGAGATCTTGTTTTGTTTTTTCTGTAAGGCCCGGCGTCTCAGCTAAATCATTCAGTGATTTAATCTGAGCTTGTATATTCTCTACAAGTTCTTTAACCGCTTTAACATCAGTCCATGTAACGCCTGACTCAGCCTTGATATAGTTCATTATATCTACAAGATATTTTTCCTTGATCTGTTCATTCTTTGAGAAGTCGCTTAACAGTAAACTTTCTTTGCCGTAATTATCATTAAAGAACCTCGTCAAGCCTTCTTCTCTTGCGTTCATAAACGAATCTATCTCTTCGCCGTATGTGTTCTTTATAGTGTCCAGGCTAAACTCGACTGCCTTTTTTTCCTGTTCAAATATGTTCTGAGTTCTCTCTGCATTTAACTGTTTGATTGCTTCTTGGTATCCGCCTTCGCCTTCCAGTGGTATTTTACCTGCCTGATATGTAGCTGTTAATGCCGCATACTTTTTCATGTATGCCTCATTAAATATCTCTTTGTTCTCTTCAAGCACTTTGTTGACTTCTTCTTGTAAGTTCAAGAACGAATCCGGAGTAAGTGCGGCTCCGCCGTATTTTTGACTTAACAACGCAAACTGAGCTTCCTGCTGTCCTAAAGATATCTGTTTCTGTACTTCTGCCATTTGAGACTTGACATCTAAAATGGTTCCGATTTTGCTTGTATCGAGTAGATCTCCGCTGTACGCATCATTTACGGCTTTGGCCAACTCTTCTCCGAGTTTCTGCATTGTGCTCACATTTTCAAGGTAGAAGTCTCTAACCTTCTTTGATATGGCATCGTTGCCGGGGAAAAGCTGGCTTACATTGTAGGCTTGATCTTCTGCATACTGGTTGTACATCTTGCCGGCTTCTTCTGCTGCCGTTCTTACTTCTTTTTGTTCTTCCTCGCTCAGTTCAAAGCCTAACTCAACTTTCCACTGTATCTTACTTAGCTTGTCAACTTGTTCTTGTATGTTATCGCCCAGCTGTTCTAAGTCCTCAAATGCTTCAAGCTGCTTTTTAAGCTCTTTCATGTTTCCGCTGTCAACAATCACATGGGCTGCATCGTTAAGCTCTCTCATGCTTAATTCAAGCGTTCCAAAATGTTCTGCAAGGTTCTGATCTATAAGCTCCTGCTCATGTAATTTATAAGCGGTTATTGCTCCAACTAATGCGCCGATAGCTGCCGTTACTCCGGTTATCGCAAGCGTTACCGGATTGGCAGCTTTAAGGAATGATGTTACGCCAGTTATTATGTGCGACGTTGTAGAAGCTATCTTGTATGCTGTAAGTGCGGCTCCTATTCCGGCTATGGCTCCTATGATTCCGTTTTTATTTTTTAATAGCCATTTTCCGGTACCAACTGCAAAGTTTACAACCGGCTCTAAATACTTCCCGGCTTTTCTCTTTAAAGTGGCCAGATTAGCAGATATCTCGTCAACCCACTTAGGGATGTTCTTTATATTATTTCTGATAAACTCTGTGAAGCCCTGTACATAACCTCTTAAGTCTGTACTGAATGTGTCGTATAGTTCTATTCCTGCATCGGTGACATTATTCTTCAGGATTGATAAGTCACCCTTCAGATTGTCCACCTTTACATTTGCCATGTACTCGGCAGCTCCGGCACTTCCATAAATTGCTTCCGTAAGCTTCTTGAAATCCTCGTCTGACGCATTAAGGATTGTCAGAAGTCCGGTCATGCCTCGTTGTCCTGCCAGCCCGGCAGCATAATAAGCTTTTTCTGTCTGTGTCATTCCCTCGTAAGCTTTCTTCTCTGCGTCGCTCAGTTCTTCAGCAAGCACTAAAGCGTCAAGCTCTTCTTCGGATAATGCTTCGTAATATTTCTTTTCCTCGGCTGTCAGCTGTTCAACTCCGCCGCCTGACAGTCCGGCTACTAACTGTTTGATCTCGTCCTGAGATTTTCCGGTTACATTCTTTCGCATCTGTAACATGATATCCATCAGGGACTTAATCTTTTCTTCTCCCGTTTCGGGATCTATCTCTGTAATGGATAACCCGAAAGCATCCATAGCCTTTTGTGCATCCTTTGTAGGCTTAACCATTCGTGTAAAGATGTTTCTTAAAGCAGTACCGGCCATGTTAGCCTTTACACCGCTGGAAGCCATCAAGCCTGTAGCTATTGCCACATCTTCAATCGTGAAGTCCAAAGCTCCTGCAACTGAACCGGCGTACTTGAATGTTGCGCCCATCTTTGCAACATTAGTGTTACTGTTCATAGCTGCCGCTGCCATTACATCTGCCATGCGTGCTGCTTCTTCTGCGGTCATATTAAAGGCTGTAAGGTTATCGGTTACGATATCCGATACCATGGCAAAATCTTCACCGGAAGCGGTAGCAAGGTTCAGCACTGGATCAATACCTGCTAATATCTGTTCTGTTTTCCAGCCTGCCATACCCATGTACTGCATAGCATCAGCTACTTCGGATGCTGAGTAAATACTATTGCGGCCCAGTTCCCTTGCCTTTTCTGTAAGCTCGTCCATCTGTTCGCTATTTGCACCGCTTATGGCTTCAACAGTACTCATAGCGGCTTCAAACTCCATACCGGCATTTGTGGCGGCGGTACCTATACCGGCCACCGCCACAGCTGCTAACTCCGCCGTTCGCTTTATAGTGTTAAGGGCTTTCTTCCCCACACTTTCAATTTTATTAAACCCCTGGTCAAGCACTGAGAAGGTTTCATCGGCTGTCATCTTCTTCATTTTTCCGACTTCATTCTTGACCGATTTCACGGAATTACTGAAGGTCTTATCTATTTCTCCTGCGATTCTGACCATCAGTTTGTATTCTTTTCCTTTCGCTGACAACCTCGCTCACCTCTCTTATAGTGTCCACCCATTCCGCCAATGTCAGTTTTGACATCTCGTTAAAGTCTGTTTTAAGAGACATCGACAGTTGGATGTTTATTTTCCGTATCTGTTTTATATCGCTTAGTCCGATGCCTAATTGAATAAAAAAGTTCTTACTTTGTTCCTCACATTTCTGCACTCTTTCATGGGTAAAGCCTTAAAGAACTCAATAGGCTTTCCTGTTGCCCTTACTGCCAATGCCAGTGCATAGTCAAGTGACATCTCAGGAACTAAATCATCAGAGTTTTTCTTTCTCATAGCCCGGTCGATCTTTGCAAGGTCGGCACCGGTAAGCTCTTCAAGTCCGCTTAAATCAAGCTGTGTGAAAGTCTCGCCCTCGAATGTAAAAGGCTTCTTGAACTCAACTATAAGATCGTCCTCTTTTTCTTCATCGTCGTTTTCGTTTTCTTCAGCATCAAAGCCTAAAGCTTTTTCAAAGTCCTCGTCGTTCTCTTCTACTGCTACGCTGTAATTCTCATAATCTTCCATTGTCAAACCCTCTCTTTCGTTTGTCTTATATAATCTTTTGACCGCCATTAAACGGTCACTGTAAACAAAAAGTACCGGTTAAGCGGCTGGTTAGCCACTCAGCCGGTACCTTGGACAACCATCGGTCTGGTTAAATTTTTATTCTGTTTTCTGCTCAGATTAGCTATAAGCCTTAATCTTTGCCAGCATATCCTTACCGTTGATCTTGTAAACGCTGTTAAGCTTGTCGTACTCTAACATAACTTTTCCGTCAACCTCAATGAGATAGTAAAAAAGCTCCAGAGTAACTTTGCTTTCCATCATCTTTCCATTTTCCAGCTTGCCGGGATCAAAGCTCTTAAGTCTGCCTCTTTCTACAATCCTTACAGGTCTGTAGGTTAAAGCTCCGGTGCTTCTGTTGGTAAGCTGTTCTGAACCACGCATTGTAATAGCAACAGGCTCAGAAGGATCCATGATAGAGAACACATCCTCGTCAAGATTACGGAAGTTGATCTCCTGTTCTAAGCTGCCAAACTGTCCGGGTACGGAAGTCTCGTATGTTCCGAGTATTCCGGCTCCGTTGATAGTCTCAGTAATGGCATCCATTGTAGGAAGGGTTGTAGCTCCGGTTACACCGATACACTTGTTGCCCTTGCCATATACGTTGTAGTTATTGATAATTTCAGGTATCAAGCTCTGCTTTGCCATTATGCTTCACCTCCCCCAAGTGCCTCTTCAACCATCGAAGGATCGTACTCTAAGATATCAAGTACGTACTCTGCCGGTGTATAAGGTGCAAGGTACTCTCTGAATACGATCTTGCCGTTAAGCACATCACCGATGTAGTTATCTTCCTGGCGGTACTCCATACGAAGTCCGGCACACTTATCAGCTGCAACAAGGCCGTTTGCAAATACATTCTCAGAATCAACAAAGGACTCAATAAGTCTGTAGTTTGCAGGATCATCAATCTTATCTGCATAAGTGATGATGAAACGGTTGCCCCACCATGAGAAGAATCTGCGACAACCGATCCATCTGTCTTTAGGATCTGTTGTGCCGGGATAAGCTGCTGTGTTGTTGCCCCATGAACGGAATCCGTTGTGATTTACTGCTGTAACTACGCCGATAGCGTTAAGCTCGTTAGCCTGGTCATCGGTTAAGTAAATCTCGTTTCCGAGTGCATCACACATAGCTGCTGCCTTGATGGGCTTGTTTGAAGGTGAAAGGTTAGGAACGTTCTCATTGTTGACATCTGTATATACTGCCATAGCTACATACAGTGCTGAGTAAGGCATTATCTTGCCAGCGTACTTAGCCATAGGCCAGCAAACGATCATGTTCTCATTTGCAAATCCTGCTGCCGCTTTCTTTGCCTCAACGTCGCTGTAAACCTGTGCGCCGCTTGCTGTAGCGTCGATATCAACTACGCACTCACAACGGAACTTTCCGGATACATTGTAAGCCTTTTCCGAAAGAGCAAGACCTACGGATGCTGTCTTTGAGAAACCGGGAGCTGCGATAAGTGAAGGAACCACATTGAGCTTTGTGTAAACCTCGTCAACACACTGGATACCGGTGTACTTTCCGGTAGCGGTTGTGTATGATCCGATTACTTCTGCTGCGGTTACGCCTGAAGGAGCAAGCTTATCACCTGTAACTGTGATTGAGGTTACGCCTGCTGCCGTAACTGTAAATACGGGATATCCGTCCTCGTTAAGCTCTACGGTGTAGTCGGTGTCGGGATCAAGTGTTGAGCCGCCGTTCTTTACCACAAGGTTTGCATCAATAAGTACACCCTTTGAAGTGCCTACACCAACTTTGTTAGAAAGTGTAATAGAGTCTGTGTATGTTGTCTTGTGGTTTGCGTTTGAAGGATCCAATACGTTAACGAATACTACAGGGCCAACGCCAAAAGCTTTGAACATAGCGTCCATAGCGGCGCAAAGTGTGTAGTTTGCGTAATCGTCACTGTATCCTAATGCTTCCTGGGCCTCTGCAAATGTATTACAGAGTATAGGCGTGTTTACAGCCTTTGAGATGTCAGCTGCTTCATTGACCGGAGCTGTACCAATGAATACCGATACGAAGCCGTCTGTACTCACGGGGCTGGGAATACTGGTAGGGTTCTCCTGAATTTTGATACCGTGATTGTAAGGCATTTCTTTTTTCCTCCTGTGTTAATTTTTACCCCGTATGCGTTTACCGACATTCTTGTAAATGACCGCTAACGCTCCGGTTTGTTGCTTGATTTCCATCATAGCCCTTGGGAAGTCCTCTATCGTTACGAACATTTCCCTCATAGGCTTGTAGCTTTCTATAGCCTCGTTTACTTTGGGCGGTAATATTCCGTCCTTAAAGACTATAGCGTGTCTAATCAGATTCGGTATTGTCGGGCCGACATACATTAAATCCTTGACTTCTGCTTTGTTGTTAAACTCTGTCTCGGCTTCCACCCCTGCATTCGACTTTGTGTTTTTGCTTTCTGCTTTAGTCTCGGCTTCCTGTGCCTCGTCCTTCTCTATCTCTTCTGACTGTAAATCCTCGGCTTTCAATTCCTCGGACTTAATTTCTTTTGCTTTCTTTGGTTTCATGCGTATGGATCCTCCTTTCTGACTGCCGCTATTGAAAAGTCAAGATTGCAAGCTCCGATAAAGTATGGATAATAATTATCTTCCTGAGCTACCCAATTCCATTCGCCTTTGTAGGCAGCCTTATTTTTCAAGTTAGGATCCCGATGGAACCTTAAATATATTTCCTGGAAAATGTTTTGAAGATCCCTGTATCCCTGACTGTCGCTGTCGCCGTCCCAAACTCCGGCTATAAGGCAGACAGAAACTACATAATCGCTGTCCCTCTCGCCTGTGTCGTTACCTCGTATCAGTCTCACGATGATGTACGGTACCGGCATCTCATCTTTCGAGTAGTCTAAGTCCAGCTTTGGAAGATCCTGTTTGTAGATGTTTATCGGAATAAGCGTACCTTTCTTGCATTTGTACCGCCATTCCTTAAACAGCTCTTTCAGCTCTTCCGTCAAAGCGTCTATCAGTTCTAAAGGTGTCATGTAAAACCCTCCGGCTACTTAACATACTTAGGTATTGTTATTCTGATCTGTTCTGATAATGTGTTGTAAACCGTGCTGTCAATCTTTGTCTTATATACTACTTCCTCACCCTTTGCCTGAGTCGTACTGTATAGTGACTTCAAAGCTTCCTTGTGCGGATTGCTTTTCATGTGGCTTCCGGGTACACGTTCCGCAAGGGCTGTGTGGTCTGAAATTGCACCGGCATTTGAGACGTTGTGATATTTGACTACAAAAGCCTTGTACTTGTCGCCCTTGCCGCCGCTATTCTTTTTCAGTGCCATTCCTACAAGATGACCGCCTTTTTTGAGTGTCTTAGCCTTTATCCAACTCGGCGCACCTTTGCTTCCTGGGAAGTAAGTATCCGGCCGAACCATAAACTTATAAGTATCTGCCGGCCTTGAAGCTGCTATGATTGTGGCGTATAGCCTGCTTACTTTTGCTTTTTCTATCTCGTTGACCTTGTGGTATCCCTGCTTTCCTTCCTTTAGGGCATATCTCTTTCCTGCCTCTGTGTACATCTGCTTTTCAACCTTTTTGGCCGTGTTATTGATTGCAGTCCTTAAGATGTTCTTTGTCTTGTCTTTCGACATATTCAAGTCCATCTCCAGCTCAACCAATCCCTCGATAGATACCGTATAGCCAATCATAAGCCACCTCGTTAAGTCTCGTTTGAACCAAGGGAAATAGATATTATGCCGTACTCGTCCTGAGTATCTGACACTAAATACATATCTCCGTCAAGTATGAGCTTTGCCCCTACTCGTGGGAGTCTGTTAAAGTGCTTGTAAAACTCAGAGGATAAGACATAGATCATAACTTCTCGTAGGAATATTCCGTCACCGTGTAGGCTTCTGTTGTACTGATATCTCTTTTCACGGGATATCTGCTCGTAGTCGTCAACCTGGCATTTAAGTTCCGCGCCGTTGATTGTGTGAACGTCAGAAAACTCTTGCGTATTCAGGAACACATCCGAACAGTCAGACTCTATAATATCCTTGAAGCTCGACATCCTATCTTCTCCTTCCTGTACTGTCCGAACAGCACTGTTTTATTTCTTGTTTCTTGCCGCTGTCTTAGGGACTCTTCCCACAAGATCGTTGCCGTCAACATCTTTCTCGCCGCTTTCAACCTTTCCAAAAAGTCCGGCCTGCGCTGCCTTTGGTGTTGCCTTAGCTGTAGTGTCAGGCTCGATAGAAGCCCATCGTGCGCTTTCATTCTGCAACCATGCCGCTACCATGTCTGCATCGTCAGCCGGTAACTCTTCTTCCGGATTATAAAGTCTTGAACGGAAAAGTATAAGTCTATTAGCAACAAGTCTCTGTCCATCGTTAGAGTCAGCTTCCGGGGCTGTATCAACAGCCCCTTCCTGTGACTCTGTATTTTCCATGGAGAGATCGTTTTCCTGTGATATAGTCTCTTCAGATTCTACGGATTTAGTTATGGTTTTCTTTTTAGTAGCCATAAACTGCCTCCTTTATCATCCAATCCTAACAAGAACTTTGGTAGCTGAAGCTGCTGCGCCCTGAGCTGCATATCCTGCTACGGGATAGTAGGTAGGTGTTCCACCGCCATCATTTGATGCTTCGGTGATTCCTGTTCCGTCCCAGTAAACAGCCTCGCCCTGTGTAAGTGCGTTTGTAGATGACTTAGGCATCTCAAATACGCCTGTTACATGAACGCTGCCAACTTCTCCGTTAGGAATGTCGGTACCGATTACGCCGATACGGCCAGCTGCTCCGGCTGTAAGTACAACGATAGTGCCGGCTGTAATCTTTGAACCGCTGCCATTAGTATAATCAAGGCTCTCGCCTCTCTGCCAATAACTTGCTGTAGCCATGGTCTATTTCCTCCTTCCTTACGATAACGGATCTGCAACTGTGGTACCAGGATTCTTGATAGCACCACGGAAGTCCATAACGTTAACGCCCCAATCAAGGTAGATATCCCAGATAAATCCAAGCTGACCGGGAGCCTCCATACGACGGATGGTAGGTATCTCCTGACCGTTAAGATAATCAACCTCGATGAATGATGTATCTTCTGTGTCGCCAATGAGGAACCAAGGCATTGTGTTGCCAAAGCCGCCGCAAAGTACGTTGATTGCAGGATCCTCAACAACCTCGATTGTGTTAGCGTAACGATACAGAGGATTGACTGCCTGTGTATTGCCGGCTGTGTTAATCATAGGGCTATGGAGGATTGTGTAGATATCAAATGCCATACCAGCAGGTACAACCAGCTTAGCAGGTCTGATAATGATCTCCTGTCCAAACTGATCTTTCTGAGTCTGGAGTGCCATAATCATCTTCTGTAAAGCTGCCTGTGTGATGCCGGTACCGGTAGTAAGCACGTTCTTATGTGCTACAGTGAACAGCTGTGTTCCATCATAGATTACGGCATTGTTTACGATGATATCATAAACCTGTCTGTTGATAGTCTTTCTTGCTGATGCTGCGTATCTTGCCGGTAAGCTTGTTACAAGCTCGATATCGTCATTGATGAAAGCCTGTCTTGTCAGTGTGAACTGACGGCCGTATGTCTTTAACTGTCTGGTAGGAAGCTTCTCATCACTGGGCTTGTCTGCCTTAAGCTCTCCGCCTTCGGGTACTAACAGAAACTCACCTGTAGGGCCTGCAAGGTACTTGTTGTCAGTGATCTTGAAATCCTTAAGTGTTCCCTTCTTTGTGAAGCGGTCAAAAGTAACCTGTACCTTCTTGTGTCCCTCAACGTATGCCTTGTTGATAGCATTGTCAAGGATGCTGGGGAATGCTGCTGTAGGATTGAAGAACTGTCTTGAAGCCATTGAGTAAAGCTCGTCTGCGCTCTTCCTGTTAAGTCCTGACTCGTTAGGATTTGACTCAATGAATAAGTCCCTAAGAGACATAGACATAAGCTCCCTTGCGCCTTCTGCCGGATGTTCAATCTCGATTCCGCTTCTCATTACGAGTGCGTCACCTGCTGCCCTGCGGAACTTATCTTCTGCGCTGTTAGATACTTCTACATCTGTTGTACCTCTTGCTGCGATGGGCTGGCCATTCTGCATAAGCTGGTCAAGTACTGCTGAACGTACTGCATCAACGCTCATTCCGCTTGCTACATAAGTGCTTGCATCAAGATTGAAACTTCTACAGATGTTTTCAATCTCACGGATTCTGTTTCTCTCTGCAAGTCTTACTGCTTCAGGATCGGATTCGGGTGTTGCTGTGGGCTGAGTCTGCTGTCTTGAAGCTGCGTCTAATGCGTCAAGCTCTCTCTGACAAGTATCAAACTCGGCCTGCTCTTCAGCGGTCAGCTCTCGTCCTGCGGCTCTTGCTGCGTTGAGAAGCTCCTGCTGTCTTGCAATTAACTCTTCTCTTGTTCTCATTTGTTTTTCTCCTTCCCGGAAATTATGTTTTTGTTTATTTGGAGCTGCTTTTCACAAAAGTAAAAGCCGCTTGTTCCCTTTGTTGCCTCGTCTGACTTATTACCTTCAGACTCGGTATTCTCTGTAT
>Ga0247608_10000802_pt1 | contig 47866 bp, 47 predicted proteins | sample 176DNAGHGlowgp2_FD_193490 | JGI IMG/M metagenome (GOLD analysis project Ga0247608, IMG submission 193490) | Sheep rumen microbial communities from Palmerston North, Manawatu-Wanganui, New Zealand - 1766 DNA GHGlow gp2 | ecosystem: Host-associated > Mammals > Digestive system > Stomach > Rumen ...
AGCCACCTTAAGCTTGTTGCCAGCGAAAACTATTGTTCGCTCAACGTTCAGGCTGCTATGGGAAACCTTCTTACTGATAAATATGCTGAAGGATATCCTGAGCACCGCTACTATGGCGGCTGTGTAAATATTGACGCTGTTGAAAATGTTGCCGCTCACGAAGCTGAAGCTCTTTTTGGTGCTGACTACGCTTACGTTCAGCCTCACTCTGGTGCTGATACAAACCTCGTTGCTTACTGGGCAATTCTGAGTGCAAAGGTTGAAACTCCAACTCTCGAAGAACTTGGTGTTAAATCTTTGAACGACCTTACAGACGAGCAGTTCGACGCTCTCCGCAAGAAGTTCGGAAATCAGAAGCTTATGGGTCTGGACTACTCTTGTGGTGGTCACCTTACTCATGGATATAGAATGAACGTTTCTGCCCGCATGTTTGAAAGCCATCCATACGGAGTTGATAAGGAAACAGGATTGCTTGACTACGACGCAATCGAAAAGCAGGCTATGGAAGTAAAACCTCTTATTCTTTTGACAGGTTTCTCTGCTTACCCACGCAAAATCAACTTCAAGCGCTTCCGCGAAATTGCAGACAAGTGCGGAGCAGTTCTCATGGTAGATATGGCTCACTTCGCAGGTCTTGTGGCTGGTAAAGTTTTCACTGGTGACTATGATCCAGTAAAATGGGCTGACATTGTTACTACTACAACTCATAAAACTCTCCGTGGTCCACGCGGTGCTATGATTCTCTGTAAGAAGGAATTTGCTGATTACGTAAACAAGGGATGTCCTATGGTACTTGGTGGTCCACTTGGACACATCATGGCCGCTAAGGCAATTGCTTTCAAAGAGGCCCGCACTCCGGCTTATCAGGCTTGGGCTCAGCAGGTTGTAAAGAATGCACAGGCTCTGGCTGAAGGCTGTAAGTCTCACAATATTCCACTTCAGACTGGCGGAACAGACAACCACCTTATGCTTTGTGATGTAACTGTTTACGGTCTTACTGGAAAACAGGCAGAAGCAGCACTCTTTAAGTGCGGTGTAACTGCCAACGCAAACGCTCTTCCATACGACAAGAACGGTGCATGGTGGACATCTGGTATCCGTATCGGAACTCCAGGTCTTACAACTCTTGGTATGAATGAAGCTGACATGAAGGAAGTTGCAGACATCATCGACTTCGTTCTTAAGAACACAAAGCCAGGCGTAACAAAAGAAGGAAAGCCTGCTAAGGGTAAGATTGAAATCAGCGACGATACAGTAAATGCAGCCCGCGCTCGTGTAAACAAGCTGCTTGGTGCACACGTACTTTATCCGGAACTCGACCTCGACTTCTTGAAGAAGGAATTCGTTAAATAAATAGACGAAGTTTTCGGTGGTTTCGATATGATAGGTGCTTTAGCACCGTACTACTCAACCACCGTATTTTTTAAACAGGTAACGTTCTTTACCCACTGTAATTTTGCCGTATTCAATACTGTCCTTAGGACAGTTGCAGATACAGGCCATACAGTGGGTACATTTTTTTCCCCAGACCGGCTTATTTTCTACAATATCAATATTATTCAAAGGACATAATTTAGCACATTTTCCACAGCCAATGCAGGAATCCTTTACATAAAATGCTTTTGTCGTAAGCTTTAGTTTTATCCATAAAGGAACAAAAGGAAGTATAATCAGAGTTTCAAAAAGGAATACGTGTCGCGATTTTAAAATGCCGCCCTCCTTTATAACCGAAGCAGTCTGCTCTGTCTGTTGTTTTGCAGATTCAATACGCTGATGGATTGTTTCTGAATCCTGAATAGGATACATATCGCTTGCAATATAGTTTCTTGGCATTATGATGTCTGCACTGCCCTTGTAAATCAGCCCTTTCTTTTTGCAAAGGCCTTTTGCGAGTACACTTGCGCAGCCGCTATAGCCTCCGCTTGTAAAGACAAAATAAACCTCCCGGCTTCCGGCCAGTTCTACCCTTTTTAAAAAACGGCTCATAAAATAAGGAATTTCACAAACATAAATCGGCGTACAGATTACAAAAGGCTTTTCAGATCTGATTTCAGAATAGTCAGCTGTACGGATTTTTTGAAGCAGATTTAAAGCTGTATCATCAGTAATACGCGCAATTTCTTTTGCAGCAAACTCAGTGTTACCAGTTGCAGAAAAATAAAGTACCATAAATATAATAATCGCACACTATTTTATTGCTGTCAATTTAAAAACCCTTTCACACAATTGTTCCCTGTCACACGATTGTCACACACGATTATCCCCTTTTCCACCCACGTATAATATGGTATTATATCATCATGAAAAAGAAAGTGTTCTGGGCTTTATTTTCCCTTTTTCTTTCAATTCTTACATTTTATGCCCTTTTCTATAATAGTGGACTTTCTCTTTCTGAATTATGGATTAATGTAAAAGAAGCATCTCCAGTATGGCTTATTCCAGCTGTACTTTGCATGTTCGGATACATTTTCTTTGAAGGTCGTTCTCTTGTATTAATTCTTCGAACGCTTGGTTACCCTGCCAAAAAGCGACGTGGCTTTTTATATGCCTCAGCAGACATTTATTTTTCTTCCATTACTCCTTCAGCAACTGGTGGACAACCTGCAAGTGCCTACTTTATGCACAAAGACGGAATCTCCGGAGTTGCAGTTACGGTTTCATTAATTCTGAATCTTACCATGTACACAATTGCAATCATTACCCTTGGTCTGCTTTCAATAATCTTTTTTCCTCGTGTTTTTATGAACTTTGAACTCCCATGTAAAATAATGATTTTGATTGGTATAGTGATGATGTTCCTGCTCACCGTTTTTTTTATCATTCTTTTGAAAAGACAAAGCATTCTTGTAACAATGGGTAACATCATTATCAGAATTATGCGCCGTATGCATTTTAAAACCGCTGCCGGAAAGTTTGAAGCACGCCTTAAAACAATCATCGAAAATTACAATGAATGCGTTGTAACACTTGCCGGCAAAAAGAAGCTTCTTGTAAAAACATTCCTTCTAAATCTTATGCAGAGAGCCTCTCAAATTCTTGTTACAGTATTCTCTTATTATGCACTTCATGGAAAGTTGACACACGGACTTTTAGTTTTTGCAATTCAGACCTATGTTGTAATGGGCTCTAATTTCATTCCTGTTCCAGGTGCTGTCGGCATTTCGGAATTTCTTATGTATTTGGGATACACAATGCTGCTTGAAGAAGAAGCTGCCTATTCTCTCGCCATTCTTGGCAGAGGCATTTCCTTCTACACTTGTAGCATTATTAGTATAATTACGGTATTATTTGGATATATAATAATCCGCTATAAAAAAGCAAGGGAACAATCAGCCCTAAATGAGGAATCAAAATGATTGGATTTTATGACTACACTGTAGTGCTCACTTACCTCTCAATGCTTTCGGCAACAACAGGAATTATGTTGTGTCTCAATGACATTGGTCATCCTTATCTTGGAATGTTTTTTCTAATGTTCTGTGGTTTATGCGATGCCTTTGACGGTAAAGTTGCCCGTACAAAAAAGAATCGTACAGAACAGATGAAGCAGTTTGGCATTCAGATTGATTCCCTTTCTGATCTTGTTGCTTTTGGTGTTCTTCCTGCCTGTATTGGAATTGCAATGCTTCGAAGCAGCATTGAGTTTTCAATTTTCCCTGATTTCAAATTCCTTCACCTTGCAGATAAAACAACTATCATTAAAATTATTCTTACAGCAATCGCTATACTTTACGCCCTTGCCGCTATGATTCGACTGGCTTTCTTTAATGTTCTTGAAGAAGAAAGACAGAAAACAGAAGGTGGCGGAGTAAATAAAACTTACCTCGGGCTCCCGGTAACAAGTGCAGCCCTTGTATTCCCAACAATTTTGTTAGTTCATATTTTCTGTAAGGCTGACCTTACAATTCTTTACTTTGTTTTTCTTGCAATTGTAGGCTTTCTTTTTATTTCCAGAATTCAATTTAAAAAGCCAACTACAAAAGGCGTTTTAATTATGATTGCAATTGGTCTTGTTGAAGCAGCTGCCCTTGCCTGGATTTTTATTGTAATGAAAAGACAGTAACTTATGGATTCATTACACTTCCTTTATAAAACATTTCCCGGAAGATTTTTCTTAAAACCTTTAGCTTCCCGCCCTCTTTCAAAGTTGTGCGGGGCTTTTCTAGATTCACGACATTCAGCCTTCTTAATCAAGAGTTTTGTCCGTAATAATAATATAAATCTTGATGATTACGAAACTGAAGGAATCAAAACCTTCAATCAGTTTTTCAGAAGAAAGATAAAAGAAGGTCGAAGAGTTTTCGATATGGAACCTTCTAAGCTCTGCTGCCCCTGCGACGGTCTTCTTTCTGTATGGAATATTTCTGAAGACACTGTAATTCCAGTAAAGCAATCTCACTATACTATAACTTCTCTTCTAAAAGACAAAGAACTTGCTGCAGAATATAATGGCGGACTTTGTCTTGTTTTCCGTCTTTGCGTAGATAATTACCACAGATATGCTTATGCAGACAGCGGAAAAAAGGGACCTAACATTTTTATTCCAGGAGTATTACACACTGTTCGTCCGATTGCTCTGGAAAGCAGGCCAGTTTTTGTAGAAAACTGCCGGGAGTATACACTTATAGAAAGCCCAGTATTTGGTAAGCTTGTTCAGATGGAAGTTGGAGCAATGCTGGTTGGCCGCATTGTAAACCTTGAAGGTCAAGGCATGGCAGAACGTGGTAAAGAAAAAGGCTTTTTTGAATATGGCGGTTCAACAATTATTCTGCTTGTAAAAAAAGATATGGTAAAGCTGAATCAGGAGATTATTAATAACTCACAGGCAGGAATAGAAAGCCCTGTAAAAATGGGTCAGGTGATTGGCGCTAAACTGTAAAGGTCTGCCAAATCCCCTCACTCCAGAAAGTTGTTTCCTAAAAATCCGGATTGCAAACTATATGCATTTCCTTTCCGCTTGTCGGGTGGCGGAAGGTAATTTCTGCAGCATGAAGCATAAGCCGCTGGCCATTCTCACATTTGCCATAAAGAGAATCTCCAACAATAGGAAGCCCAAGTCCACCAAGCTCTACCGGGCAGCTTGCCGCTAAGCGCAGCTGATGTGTACGGCCAGTTAATGGGGAGAACTCTATGCGTGTTACCTGTTTTACCTCGCCTGATGTGCTGCAGGAAAGTTTTTCTACCCCAACTTTTTTCCACTTAGTAATTCCAAGCTTTCCATTTTCTGCATCGTAAATCTGATGCGGTCTGTTTTCTGTGTCCAGTCGGAAAGGCAGTTCAGTATGTCCTTCAGGTTTTCCGCGGAGAATGCCATCCAAAAGGGCAATATATTTTTTGTGTACAAGACCTGAAGCAAACTCTTCATTCATTGCAATATGAGTTTTCTTATTCAGAGCCATAATGAGTATTCCGGATGTTTCCATATCAAGCCTGTGAACAGCAGGCTGAGCAGGTGCCTCCGGAAAAAGTTTTCGCAGTCTTGTTTCCACACAATCCTGCTTTTCTTCCCCTTTTCCTGGCACAGATAAAAGGCCTCCTGGTTTATTTACAATAACAAGGTCACTGTCCCGGTATAAAATCTCAAGCCCAAGAATGTCAGGCAGAATATAGCCACAGCGTTCATCACAGGGAGTATATGAAGTACCGTTTTTTTTATGAGCAGTATCGCGGCCGTAATACACCTCATCCATACTTACCGGCTCAAGTCCATGTTCAAAGGCATAGCTTAAAAGCTTTGGCGCACAGCAGTCACCGGTTCCTGTCGGCGGAAGATGCCCATTATGCCGGTTGATTATTGCATTAAGAGAAATCTTTTTTCCATCAAACCGGGTAAACTCATAAAGAGAAAAAACTTTTCTAAGAGAAGCATCTGTAAGGGCTGTACGTTCAGTTATTAAAGTTTGTCTGTCTGCGGAATATTTATTAACTAACGTTAGTTTGTTTATCTGATCTGTAAGCTGATGGATTTTAAAATCATTTTCTTCAAGGGCTGCATCAATTTTTTCTGAAGAAACTATGGAAGGAACAAAGATTGATTTTTCTGTAAAAAGTTTTTCCAGCGAGACTGCAGCCTTAAGTTCTTTATTATTCCCACTAACTGCATAAAGGACAACCCGCCGTCCATTCTTCTCTTGTCCGTCACAGCCAGTTTCCCAGCAGACAAGAGCTCCGATCATAAGCCCCTGCCCTTTACGCTCCAGACTTTCCCGCCCGCACTGCTTAAGTTCTACATCCCCCTTCTCGATCAAAGAAATGAGTTTGTTGCAGTAATGTCGGGCAGACTCCTGGGGAAAAGGGGGAAACATTTACGGGGCAATTCCTTATTTAAGGTTTCTGATTTCTACAGAACCGTCTTCTTTTGAAATAAATACAATCGGTTTATTCTGAGTAAAGAGACCTGTTTCAACTACACCAACGATAGAATTGATTTTAGTTTCCATCTCAGGAACGTTAATAGGCTCCTTCCAGGTACAGTCGAGAATCTGATTTCCGTTATCTGTAATTACTGGACCAGCCTTGCGAACACCTTCACGAAGAACTGCTGTAGCACCAAGAGCTGCAAGAGCATTCATTACAGGAACCCGGGCATCACCGATAATTTCTACAGGAACCGGGAACTTAGTACCAATTGTCTGAACAGACTTAGAAGAATCAGCAATTACAACAAAAATCTTAGCATTGTATTCAACAATCTTTTCGCGAACATGAGCAGCACCGCCACCCTTAATACAGTTGCAGTCTGGATCAACTTCGTCTGCTCCGTCAATTGCAAGATCAAGCTGACCTCCGATAATTCTGTCATTCATGGAATAAACAGGAATACCATAATCCTGGCAGGCATTCTGTGTCTGAAAGCTGGTTACTACAGCTTTTACATCCTTTAGAGTGCCGTCTGCAATACGTTCTGCAAGGCGTTTTACGGCAGGCATGGCAGTTGAACCTGTTCCAAGACCAATTTTCATGCCGCTGAAAATCAAGCCCTTTTCAATAAGTGTATCAATTGCAGTGTTTGCAACAAGTGTTTTCTGTTCTGATTGTGAAAGCATATTATTCCTCGTGTTATTATATTTAAGACCCTGAAACAAGTTCAGGGTGACTCGTCATGCTTTCCCCTTCGCGGCATAGCCGCTCGGAGACTCGCTCAAAATGCTCCTCCGGAGCATTTTGCCGGCATAATGCCGTCGCTCGCTATGTTTCAGCATCTATACTGTTTCATAATCCTGACCCGTAAACAGCTTAAACTGTTCATAGGCCTGATATTCAAGCATTTTATATCCGTTACATACACGGCAGCCCGCAAGTGCAGCTCTTTTCATAACCGGAGTTGTAGAAGGCTCATAAATAATATCAAAGAGCAGTTCATTACCTCTGAAATCATAAAAATGAATCGGGTCATTCTCTGCATTACTAGGTCCAGTAGAATTCATACCTACAGAAGTAGTCTGAACAATAAGGTTTGAGTACTCATCTAGTTTTGCTATGCAATGCGGATCAAGCTGGCAGTAATTAAAACCATACTTCTCTGCAAGCTGAGCTGCTGTTTCTATTGTACGGTTGAAAATACAAACACGCGCTCCCATCTGTTTAAGTACATATACAATCGCCTTAGCTGCACCACCGGCACCAATAACTGCAACCTTCTTATGCTTAATTTTTACAGGGCCAAGAAACTCTTCCAGTGCACGTCGGAAACCAGGAGCATCGGTATTATAACCAAGCCATTTATTATTTTTTCGTACGATAGTATTGCAGGCACCAATCTGAGCAACCTCGGGAGACTGCTCATGAAGATAATACATCACCGATTCTTTATGAGGAATTGTAACAGACAGTCCTTTTACACCAATTCCCTCACAGAAAGAAAGAGTATCAGATATTAAAGGTGAACGGAAAGGAATATAAACTGCATTCATCTTTTTTGCAGCATAACCTTTATTATGAATCTCAGGGCTTGAAGTTTTTACAAGAGGCCAGCCTGTAATTCCATAAAGAGTTGTATCCTGATTAATTGATTTAAAGTGATACATATCGTTCAGGGTAATCGGATCTATATGACCGATTGCCTTAGTATTTTCAATAACCTCTTCCGGCGAAACATAAGTAAGAAAGGAATTAGTACGACTGGCAAGAACACGAGACGGAAAACCTTCCGGTCCCATAGCACAAAGAATATGCTCATACTGGGTCATTGCCTCACCTTCCCTAAGAAGATTGAGAACATCAGAAAGAGAATGAGGCATAAAGGCAATTTTTGGAATTTCATAACCGGTCTTACGCATAATATCGCAGCGCTCACGGATATTCAAAATCGGCTCTGTCATATTATGACAACTTCTGATGATTCTAACACCAAAGGCCATTGCCGCATCCTGAATACTTGGAATATGAAAGTCCTCTTCAAAATCTACAAAAGCAAAGTTTTTTGATTTATCCGGATTTGCAAAAGCAAGGGCACGGGCAAAAAGATTTGTTCGGGCAAAGTCACCACCGGTAAACTGCCCTCCGTCAATATCACGTCTGATTGTAAGAATACAAGGCTGATATATCATTGCCGGAAAGCGGCGGGCAGAAAGCTGCTCATCTTCATTAAGATGATCAACACGCAGCTCTACTAAATCAATATATTTTTCATACTTCTTTACAAGCTTAAGATTCTCTTCGAGAGTCTTACCTGTAAGTGTCATGCATACCAGCGGTTGATTCATTACAATCCCTTCTTGTCATGCTGAACTTGGTTCAGCATCTATAACCTGAGATTCCGAAACAAGTTCGGAATGACGTTTTTTTAATTAACAGTCTTTTTAGAAACTACCTTATTTACAACTGTAAGTTCAAGTCTTGTTCCCTTTGGAACCGCATAAGGTACAGTTACAGTTCCACCCGGATGATTAAAGCTGAGCAGAGTATAAGAATTTCCTTCTGCAGGATAAGCTTCTATCTTCATTGGAACAGGGTATGGATAATCTGCAACCTTTTCCTCATAGATTCCGTAAATATTGTCGTTGTACTCTCCAGCAGGCAAAGCCATTTCAAGAGTTACACGGGTATAATTTGGAATGAACTCATCTTCAAAAGCCTGCTGGTCTACAACAGTACCAGGCTTTTCATCATCACTTGCCTTATGGGATGTAATATCAAATACCAGTTTGCTGCGGGTAATAATCTGAAGAAGGTCATTAACAGTCTGGCCAATAAGATATGGAGCCTTTGTATTTTCAAAATTAGGACCACGGCTTACAACAAGCTGAACAGTAACAGGCTCAGAGATTCTGGTTCCTGCAGGCGGGTCCTGTTCGAGGATTGTTCCTGCATCAGAAGCATCTGGTTTATACTCAGGTTCTGCAAGCACGATAAGAGGTTTTGTAGAACCTGCAAAAAGAGTCTGAAGCTTCATACGAAGGTCTTCAATATTCATGCCTGTATATTCATCAACCTTATCTACAATAACACCACGGCTTACAACAAGAGAAACACGGCTGTAGCCTTTTACGATTGCACCTGCATCCGGAGACTGGTCAAGGATAGTTCCTTCATCACCAGGAATATCTGAATAGCGCAAACTGATTTTCGGATAAAGCTCCTTTACCTGCATTTCAAGTAAAGCATCTTCAAGCTTTTTTCCTTCAACATTTGGAACAAGAACCTTTTCCGGTCCCTTTACGTTCATAAAGAAAATTGCAAAGGCGGCAAAGCACATAAGTGCAAAGGCACAAAGACAGATTATAAGGAAGGCAGGAATGCTTGACTGAAATTTATCATAAGATTCAGAAAATTTAACAGTAAGCTGCGGCTTCTTTCTGTTTTTGAATAAGTTTTTGATTTTTGAAGCCCCTGATTCTTTTTTATCCTCAGTTTCGTAATCTTTGTAATCGTCCATATTTTCCTCTATATAAAAACTGATTTTCTATTGTAGCACGGTACCGAGAAAATTTCTCGCTCCATTCATAAAACTTTTATAATCCATGGCATTTTTTCCCTGACGCTGTAGTTTTCGCACTGCAAGCAGGCCATCACCCGTCTGAATAAGAATACCTTCTGATTTTGAAAAATCTATAACTTTTCCAGCCTCTGACTGTTCTGACTTGCTTTCAACAGTTTTTGCCTCAAGAATTTTCAGAGGTGCTCCGTTTTCCATGCACCAGCAGCCAGGCTCCGGATAGTAGGCACGGATTTTTGCTTCAATTACAGAAGCAGGTTCTCTCCAGTTAATTTTTGCATCCTCTTTTGTAATGATTCCTGTATAAGAGGCTTCTCCACTCTGTGGAGTACCAGCAGGAAGTTTACCTGCAGTTCCAGTCTCTTTTATAACTTCGCAGATAAGACGGGCACCTTCTTCTGCAGAGTAATTCAAGAGAGATTCTGTAGTTTCTGTGCCATTAAGGTCAACATGAGTCTGGGCAAGAATATCCCCTTCGTCCATTTTAAGGCTGAGAGTCTGGACTGTAACGGCAGTTTCTTTATCGCGATTAAGTATTGCAGCAGGAACTGGGGTACAGCCTCTGTATTTTGGCAAAAGAGACGGATGAAGATTGATTCCACCAAGCGGAAAAAGTGCCAGAAACTTTGGGCCAAAAATATGTCCATAAGCAAAGCTGACAAGAAGGTCTGCACCAAGCGGGCTGATTGATTCACGAGCCGCGACGTCCAAATGCTCTGGTGTAAAAACAGGAATTCCCTTTTCTGCCGCAAATGCAGCAACAGGAGTTGGAATTAAGTCTTTGTGACGGCCTTTTTCAGAAGGCGGATTAGACAGCACACCTGCAATTTCAAAAGCACAGGCGCTTTGTGCTTCATAGAGTCTTTCAAGTGTCAGACGAGCCGCTTCAGGACTTCCGGCAAATAAAACCTTAATCATTCGATTATATCCTACTTTGCTTTTTTAGCTTCCTTAGCAGCAAGCTTAGCCGCAATCTTGCGGGCTTTGGCTTCTTTTTCGCGGGCTTTTTCTGCAGCACGCTCTGCACGTTTTTTAAACTGTGCTTCTGTTTTATCTGCAAAAGCCTTGTCGCCACGGTCTATATACAAAATACCATCGAGATGGTCGTATTCATGCTGAATGATGCGGGCAAGAAGTCCATCTGCTTCGAGAGTAAAAGGACGGCCCTTTTCGTTGAGAGCCTGAACAGTTACGCGTACAGGACGGGTAATAGATTCATATACCTGTGGAATACTCAAACAGCCCTCTTCATATTCACCAACTTCTTCTGAAGTTTTGATAATCTGAGGATTGATAAAGACACGCTTTACATCATCATCAGCCATAGCAACAAACATACGAAGGCTCTTGTTAACCTGTGGTGCTGCAAGGCCTACTCCGTTTGCTTCAATCATGGTTTCAAACATATCTTCTGCAAGCTTTCTGATTTCATCATTTACTTCGGGAACAGGCTCTGCCTTCTGACGCAAAATCTCTTCGCCAAGCTTTGTTATTTCAAGAATCATTTTTCACCTCTTATGCGGGCTGCACGAGCGTGTCCTGCAAGTCCTTCAGAATCTCCAAGATAACCTGCAGCAGCAGTTGATTTAAGAGTTCCAGGCTTGCCCTTTTCTGCGCGCAAAGTTGTAACTGTCTTAAGGAACATTCTTACGCTGAGACCACCTGTATAGTGAGCTGCACCGGAAGTTGGCAGTGTGTGGTTAAGGCCAGCTGCATAATCACCAAGAACTTCTGCAGAATAGTGACCAATAAAGAGAGAGCCGTAGTTGTGAACAGCTTTTTCAATTTTATTGCGCAGGCTTCCTTCTTCCATTGCAAGCTCAAGGTGCTCAGGAGCCTTTTTGTTAGCAATTTCAATTGCTTCTTCAAGTTTATCTACAATGATGATTTTTCCGTAGGTATCAATACTCTGGCGGGCAACAGCCTTTGTTGTAAGAGTCTCAAGCTGATTTTCAATAGCCTCACTTACCTTTGAAGCAAAGTCCATATCATCAGTTACAAGAATCGGCTGAGCAACTACGTCGTGTTCTGCCTGAGCCAGAAGATCTGCGGCAACCCATTCCGGATTTGCAGATTTATCAGCTATAATCATAACCTCTGTAGGGCCGGCAATCATATCAATTCCTACAACGCCATAAACGGCTTTCTTAGCAGAGGCTACAAATTTATTTCCAGGGCCAACAATTACGTCTACCTTTGGCACACTCTCAGTACCATAAGCCATAGCACCAATTGCCTGAGAACCGCCCACTGCATAAAGGTGATTTACACCGCAGATATAGGCAGCAGCCATGATTCCTTCATCAGCATAAGGCTTACCGCCTACAAAGGCCTTGCCGGGAATTCCACTTCCAGACTTACCGGCCTTTACCTTATCATCAGGGTGAACACGAGGAGGTGTACACATAATTACATTTGGAACACCTGCTGCAACTGCAGGAGTTACTGTCATGATAACTGTAGAAACCAGAGGGAAACGTCCGGCAGGAACATAACAGCCTGCTGTGTCTACAGGAATCGTCTTCTGACCGGTAAAAAGGCCAGGCTCAAGCTCTTCTTCAAAATCCTTAAATGATTTTTTCTGAAGCTTTGCAAAGCGAAGGGCCAGGTCGTGTGAGTAAACGATGGCATCATAAACATCGCGCTTTTCTATTCTGAGTTTTTCTGCGGCAGCCTGAAGTTCTTCCTGAGGAACTTCAAACTGAGCAGGAACTGCAACATCAAATTTCTGTCCATAAAGACGGAGAGCGGCGTCTCCGCGTTTCTGAACCTCTTCGAGTACCGAAGTTACAACCTCGTTCGACTCGCCGAAGGCACGGCCCTTAAAAAAATCGGGCTCGACATCTGCATATTTTTCTATTTTAATCATAAAATCGCTCCATTATTTTTCTTTGTGACGTCTATCAAGTTCGTCGTATACGTCTTTCCAGGTTACGCCTTCTTTGTACATAAGTACGTTTACAAAATAAATAAGGTCGGCTGCTTCCCAAATAACTTCGTCACGGCCGTCTGCCTCGCAAAGTTCTTCTGCTTCTTCTTCAACCTTTTCGCGAACACGCTTTGCGTCCAGGGTTGCTGTGTAGCTGCCCGGTTTTGGATTCGCAAAACGGTCCGCAATAATATTGTAAAGACGACCCATGCTTGATTTTTCGCCAGGGTCACTTGTAAAGCAGGTCCAGCTTCCGGTATGGCAGCTAGGTCCAACAGGAAGAACTGTTGCAAGAATACAATCGCGGTCGCAGTCTGCACGCATGCGTACTAACTGCAAAAAGTTTCCGCTTGTCTCACCCTTTGTCCAAAGCTCATTTCTTGAACGGCTCCAGAAGGTAAGCTTACCGCATTCAAAGCTTTTTCTTACAGCCTGCTCATTTGCAAAGCCCTGCATAAGAACGTCCCCGTTTACACTCTGTGCAATTACAGGAATCAAAGGCATTTTATCAAAATCAAGGCAGGCAACAAAGGAATCTGTAAGATTTACTTTATTTGTGTAAAGAGCCATACCAAGCTGAACATCACAATGAAGTTTTTCAAGCTCGCGGATTTCTTCAACACTTGAAATACCACCTGCAGCAACTACGCGGCAATGGACAGCCTCGCGCAGCTGGCGTACATAGTCCATGTTTGTGCCCTGCATGCAGCCTTCTTTTTCAACACAGGTAAAAAGAAGCTCAGAACAGAACTTTTCAGCCTGTTTAGCACCTTCAATCAAAGGAATATCAACAGTTTCGGTCCAGCCCTTTACGGCAATTTTACCGTTTATTGCATCTACCGAAATAATGATTCTGTCTTTACCGATTGCCGCAGCAAGTTCATTCAAAAAGTCTTCATTCAAAACCGACTCACCCGGCTGGGGATTAGATTTCCATGCGCTTGAACCGATAATAACTTTTTCTGCGCCAAGGCTTATAAGCTCACGGGCGCGTTTAACAGTACGGATTCCACCGCCGGTACGAACGTTTCCATGATGGAGAAGTGATTTTAAAAGCGGGGTATTAACAGTGTTTCCCTTTGCATCTACATTTCCAAGTGCTGCATCAAGATCAATTACAGCAACTTCGCCATACATGTCAAACTGGCTGATAAGTGCATCAGCGTCATCACGCTGCAAAACCAGTTCCTTGCCGTTCTTAAGCTGAACGACATGTCCGTTTTTCAAATCAATAGAAGCTATTACCATAGTGTGATATTACCAAATTTTCAGACTTTATACAAATAATTATTATATAGAAGATGTGTAAGGCCGCTGGCGGCCGGTGTTAAATAGCAGACCGTTAAAAAAATTGCGAAAGCAATTTTTAGGTCTACCACTTCCTAAACGCCGCTAATAAAAAAAAGACTGCCGGGAAAGGAGGAAAACGGCAGTCTTAAAAAAAATTATGGAGGTATTTATTTCATCTAGTATTGCTTTGGTGTTCACTAATATAACCACACCAGGGATAAGAGGTTACAAAAAAAATAAAAAATTTAAAAAAAACATTTCTTTATTTTTTACTTAAATTTAGTTATAATTTACTTATGGCTCAGAAGAAGAAAGTCAGATTATCTGATATTGCAGCAAAATTAAATATAAGTACCGTTACAGTTTCTAAAGCACTCGCAGATAAAGAAGGTGTTGGAGATGAACTTCGACAAGAGATAAAAGAAATCGCCGAACAAATGGGCTATCATATAAAAAAATCCGCTGTCCCATCCTCTGCTATAACAAAGACCTCTGGCACAGGCAACATCGGCATCCTTATCCCTTCCCGCTTCTTTTCGCCTAACGTTTCTTTTTACTGGCATATTTTCAACACCCTTTCAACCGAGCTTCTTAACCGCGGCTACTACAGCATTATGGAGCTGCTTTCAAAAGAAGATGAAGAAGCCATGTCACTCCCCCGCCTTATCAGCGACAATAAGGTAGACGGGCTGATTATTCTTGGACAGACCAGTGACGCTTACCTCGAAGAACTGAATACAAAATATCAGAGCTTTATTCTTTTTGATTTTTATTCTGCAAAGCAGAGCTACGACAGTGTTTCCAACGACGATTACTTCTGCTCTTATCTTATGACTAAATATGTAATTTCCCAGGGACACAAAAAAGTTCGCTTTGTAGGAAACTTTGGAGCAACCACTTCTATTTCAGACAGATTTATGGGTTTTCAAAGAGCCATGCTGGAGCATAAGCTCAGCTGTTCAAGTGATGATATAATAAATGACAGGGATGAAAACGGCAGCCTTATAAAAATCAACTTACCGCCGGCAAAAAACATGCCTACTGCCTTTGTCTGCAACTGCGATGAAACAGCCTCGAATCTTATTACAGCCCTGGAAGAAAAAGGCTACAAGGTTCCCCAGGATATTTCTGTTACCGGCTTTGATAACTATCTGCCGAAAAAACAGACTTCTGTGGAGCTCACTACAGTTTACATAAAGCCGAAGGATTCTACCCGTATGGCAGCAGAACTGATTATCAGTAAAATCACAGGCCAGCCATATATAAAAGGCCGCCACTTAGTAAGCGGCAGCCTTGTTATCAGGAATTCTGTAAAAAACCTGTCTTAATCTTTAAGCGTTTTAATAAACTCATAAATGCGTTCAGCAGCCTTTTTATGAGTCAGAGAACCCGGATGACCTCTTGAACCTTTATCTTCATCAGATTTTTCAAGCTTATCCATGCCCTCAAGTTCAAGCGGATATACATTCATATCAGCAGAATCTTTAATATATTCCTTAATTCCAGATTGAATCAGTGCTGGAACAATATCAATAGGAATCATTCCCCAGGTCCAGATAATTTTTGCCTTAGGATTATATCTTCTGATTTCACCAAGGAAGCGTTTGACTTCGGCTACAATTGCCTGCCCTGCTACACCTGCGGCACCCTTTCCGTCATCCTGACTCTTAAAACCAGAATTATCATTTGTACCAAGATTCAAAATTACATAATCGGCACCATTGTTGTAAGGAACTACATCACAGGTTCCCAGAGCCTGCTGCTGTTCTCCATTAAGAACTCCACAAACCTGAGAATAATACATAGGGATATTCGAAGTTACATCTCCGTCCCAGCCCCAGCAAAGTCCCCAGCCGCACTGGCTGATTGTAGACCAGTCTGCATTCATTTTCTTTGCAAGCTGGGCTGCATAAGTTTTACTTGCACAGAACCACTGGGTAATCCAGTCCATTTCATCAGGGCTTCCGGCAAGCCCTTCGCCGGAAGTAATAGAGTCGCCAATAAACTCAATTTTGCAGTCATGAGGTTTTGGTGTACAGAACTCGCCTGCATCATCAAGTCTGAGGCCTGTAATTTTAAGTTCATGAAGATTATCACCAGACATTGGCTGAGTATCTTTTATAATGGAAATAAGATTTTCCTTTTCAGGATTGAGATTACGGGCAAGACAAACCCAGATTGGGCGCTTAGGAGCAATAAAGCGGGAAATCTGATAACCGTTTACTTCAATTGCAAGCCAGATTTCGTGAAAATCATAATTGCAGGAAATTTCTGCCCAGACTTCGCGGGCTTTTACAGCAACTTCAAGACTGGCACCCGCCCAGAAAAGGCGAACTGCTCCGTCTTTACAAATGCCGCCTTCTACATTACGGCCAAGCAGCCGGATATTTTTAACTTCTTTAACAGGATAATTTTTCATATGTGTGAGTATAGCTTATTTTTTAATAAATCTCAAACACTACTTTTAACTTAATTTTACTTAATTTAACTTAATACATTTTACCTAATTAACTTAATTTTTCTTGACAATCTGACTAGTCAGCAGTACATTAGAGGCATAAAGCAAGCCCACTTCATCCTGAACTTGTTTCAGGATCCTGGGGAAACTTCAAATCAAGGAGCATATTATGGCTAAAATCATCAGTGGTGGTAATTTACCAAACATTCCATGGCAGGACAAACCGGCAGACTGCTGGCTTCCAGTATGGCGTTATAACGCTAACCCGGTAATCGGAAGAAATCCATTTCCAGGAATGGCACGTATTTTCAATTCAGCAGTAATTCCATGGGAAGGAAAATTTAAGGGAGTTTTCCGCTCAGAAGATCCAACAGGAAATCCTTTCCTTTACCTGGGTGACTCAGAAGACGGAATCCACTGGGAATTCCAGCGCGAAAAAATCCACATGCATGATCCAGATGGAAAGCCACACGATCCATACTATGCTTACGATCCTCGCTGTGTAAAAGTTGATGATACCTACTATATCATGTGGTGCGGCGACTTTGACGGAGCAAGCATTGGAGTTGCAAGTACAAAAGATTTTAAAGACTTCACACGTCTCGAAAATCCATTCCTCCCATTCAACCGCAACGCAGTTCTCTTCCCTAAAAAGATAAACGGAAAATTCGCAATGCTTTCACGTCCTTCAGATTCAGGACATACACCATTCGGTGATATTCTCCTCTCTTACTCTCCAGATATGAAATACTGGGGCGAACACAGACTCGTAATGCAGAAAGGCGGCGGAGCATGGTGGGAAGGCCTCAAAATTGGTGCAGGCCCTGCTCCTATCGAAACAGACGAAGGCTGGCTCCTCTTCTTCCACGGAGTTTGCCAGACTTGTAATGGTTATGTTTATTCATTCTCTGCAGCTATCCTCGACCATGACACTCCATCAATCGTAAAATACCGCTGCAAGAATTACATGCTTACTCCAGAGCTTCCTTATGAAACAACAGGCTTTGTAGACAATGTTTGTTTCCCTGTAGCAGCCCTCACCGACCAGGCAACAGGCCGCATTGCAATTTACTACGGCTGTGCCGACACAGTTGTAGGTCTCTGCTTCACAACAGTAGACGAAGCCGTTAAGTACGTAAAAGAACACAACGAATTGAACAGCCTCGACAAAGACGAAGGCCGCTTCTAAATACTGCGGGGGCGAAGCCCCCCAGACAATTACGGTAATATAACAGTAACGATTAAATCATCATCATCTTCTTCAGGCTCGTAATTATATTCAGTGCCATCCATAGATTCTATTGCATAATATCTGTATCTTTTCAAAACGTTATTTTTTCCTTCAACAGAGTCTGTATCATTTTTTCTTTCAATATAAGAAGTTCCAAACTCTATCCATTCGTGAGTTCTTTTATCATATGCAAAAACCCAGAAACCTGTTCTACTTTTTGTTGGAAACTTTCCCTTGAGTTTCATATTCTCATCAGCGTCTTCACCATCCTCAATAGAATATAAATCGAAGATGAAAGCTTTTGGATTTCCCGTATAAGTTGGAATTGCAGGCTTTGTTAAATCACTTCCCTCATTTCTGATTTCAATTATAAGATCATTATGATTTTTTTCTGCTTTGTAAGAAGCCTTTACATCCTTATTTAATTCAATTGCAAAGAAACGGTAATCTGAAGGCTTAATATCCTTACTCGGCTTAATATTCAATTCATCATCAAAGAAATTAAAAACTGCAGTATCAATTTCCTTCCAGTCATTCTTTTCATAAGCGAAAACTTTTACATTTAAATGGCTTGCATCATTTTTATTAATAACTATAAGATGACTTTTAAATTTTCCTTCTACAGCATCTGCATCAATTACAAAACCATTTCCATCAAAAGACGGCAGCCCATTTTGAGCAAAAATAAATCCGGATGCCAGAGACATCAAAGTTAAAGTCAAAAAGATTTTTTTAATTTTATTCATAGTACACTCCTGATTTCAGTATAATCTAAATCAGTAATTATTCAATATATTAAAATCCTGTTATATTTTAAATTGATATAATATCTGTTTTGAAAATCTGCACATATTTTCCTTCCAATTATAATAGAGAATTGTTCACCATTATATTTTAAGCCGTGGTATAATAGTTAATATGAAAAACTATGTTAATTGGGCAATTCTTGCCCCAGGCCGCATTGCCAACGCTATGGCAGCGGCCATGAACGGAATTAAAGACGGAAAACTTAAAACTATCGACGGAAATAAAATCCGTTTATATGCAGTTGCAAGCCGAAATCTGGAACGTGCTCAGAACTTTGCTAAAAAGTGGAACTTTGAAAAGGCTTACGGCAGCTACGAAGAGCTTTACAATGACCCGGAAGTTGATGCGGTTTATATTGCAAATCCACATGCCTTCCACCTGGATTCAGTTCTCGGCTGCCTTAAGGGCGGAAAGCACGTACTTTGCGAAAAGCCGGCCGGCTGTTCACGAGAGCAGCTGGATAAAATGACTTCCCTTGCCCGCGAAAAAAATCTTTTCTTTATGGAAGCAATGTGGACTGCTTTCAATCCGGCAATTGCAGAAATCCGTCGTGAAATTGCGGCCGGAACAATCGGCCAGATTCAGAATATTGATTCCCGCTTCTGCAACAGAAATCCTTACGATCCGGACGACAGAAACTACGACCCGCGACAGGCAGGCGGTGCATTGCTGGACCTTGGCATTTACAATATTTACTTTGCCATGATGCTTGCAGACTTCTCACCGATAACTGCCGAAAGTTCTGCAGTGCGTATGCTCAAAGGAGTTGATGCATGGAACAGCGTAAACCTCACTTTCGAAAATGGAATTGTAACCTCCTTCCAGGATGCCATGGACCTGCCTTCTACAGTGCCAACTCATGACGCTGTAATTTACGGAACAAAGGGTTACATCACAGTAGAAAACTTTTTCTGCACACAGAAAGCCGATGTTCACGTTTACAAAAACATCTGGGGTGGAGACTCAGAAGTAGTTCGCGAAATCCGCCAGCCTTTTGCTGTAAACGGCTACGAATATGAGTGTGCCCATGCTACAGAATTTATTCTGGCAGGCAAAAGTGAATCAGACGTTCACACATTCAAAAAATCAGAAGATTTAATTGATATGATGGATACACTGAGAAAAGACTGGAATTTTAAATATCCATTTGAAAAATAGAGGAAAAAAATGTCAAAACACATAATCACAGGAAACGAAAACGAACTTTTCAACAACAACGCCTTTTACTGCATTGGTACCGGCCGCATGGGACTGGCTTTGCAGAAACAATATTTCGAACAGCTAAAGCTTGTACAGGAAAAAATCGGCTTTGAGCATATAAGGGGCCACGGCCTCTTCCACGACGACATGGCAATTTACCGCGAGTTCCAGCCGGGAGTTCCTGAGTTTGGCCCTCACGCCTGGGAAGGCCGAGACGAAAAAAAAGTTCAGGTAGAATATAACTGGACTTATCTTGATATGGTTATGGACTCTTACAAAGAGCTCCACATCAAGCCATTTATCGAACTTGGCTTTATGCCAAAGCAGCTGGTATCCGGCGACAATTCAATTTTCTACTGGAAGGGCCACACCACCCCACCCTATAACTACGACCGCTGGGCCGGCTTAGTTCAGGCAACCTTGCACCACCTTATGGACCGCTACGGAGCAGACGAAGTTGTTACCTGGCCGGTTGAAGTATGGAACGAGCCGAATCTTCCTGGCTTCTGGAAAGATGCAAACATGGAAGAATATTTTAAGCTTTATGATGTTTCTTCCAGAGCGGTAAAGGCAGTTGATAAACGCTTCCGCGTCGGCGGCCCTGCAGTCTGTGGTGGAACAGATAAAGAATGGATTAAAGCCTTTCTTGAATTTGTGCGCAAAAACAAGTGTCCCTTGGACTTTGTTACCCGTCATCATTACACAACAGAAATGCCTGCCCACGATGGCCACTACGGCTACCCTAAACTTCATCCAAAAGAGAAATGCTTCGGTCAGCTTGATTCTACCCGTGGCATAGTCGATTCTTTCAAGGAATTCAAGGGCATGGATATAAACGTTACTGAGTTTAACACCTCATATATTCCAAATGCTCCTGTTCACGACATGAACCTTAATGCCGCCTACATTGCCAACATGCTTTCTACCTTCGGCGACAATCACCGCTCATATTCTTACTGGACCTTCGGCGATATTTTCGAAGAAGCCGGAGTTCCTTACACTCCATTCCACGGAGGTTTTGGATTGGTTGCAAACGGCTTGATTCCAAAGCCAACCTTCTGGACCTTTGCTTTTTATAAGAAGCTTACAAAGAACTATGAAAAGTGCGTCCTAAAAACTAAGAACTGTGTAGTTGTAAAACAAACTAACGGTAGTTATTCTGGAGTGGCGTGGAATGTTGATGAAGAAATGACAGGCAAAGAGTTTAAGCTAGACCTTACCTTCCCGCTTGAAAATAAGGCAAAGGGAAAGACTGCAGATGAAAAACTTCCTAACGTTCTTATTACAGAATTAGTTGATGAAGAAGTCTGCAATCCGCTTAAGGCCTGGCATGATTTAGGAGAGCCTGCAAATCCGAGTCAGGAGCAGCTGGAGCTGCTTCGAGCCAGTGCCCAGCCATTCCTTCAGACAAAACGCTGCGGTAACAAAATCAGCCTGACACTCAAAGAAAATGCAGTCTGCTATTTTGAGATTAAAGCAGCACCAATAAAGAGCGATCGCGGCTACACTTATGGAAGACTTTATTAACAATGGATTGCTTCGCACTGCGTGCTCGCAATGACAGTCATTGCGAGGCCCCGAGCGTAGCGAGAGGGCCGTGGCAATCCATATTACAGGAGATATCATGGACTACACTTCAAACTCAGACAAAATCACCCGGGACTTTTTTGATTCCCTTTTGCTCGAGCCCCGCTATATCGACTCTGACTTACCTTCAACAAAACTGGAGCTTTACGGCCGCACCTTCGACACACCGGTCATGACTGCAGCCCTCTCTCACCTGGGAAATACCGCAGAAAACGGTATGGTAATCTATGCCAAGTCTGCTGCTAAGGCAAACGCCGTTCACTGGGTTGGCATGGGAGAAGATAAGGAACTCGAAGAAATCTGTGCTACCGGTGCTGCCACTATCAAAATCATAAAGCCTCATGCAGACAATAAAGAAGTTTTTCGTAAAATTGAGCACGCAAAAAAGGCCGGCTGCTTTGCAGTAGGCATGGACATAGACCACGCCTTTAACGGGAGCGGTGGCTACGACAAGGTACTTGGTCTTGATATGAAGCCGAAGTCTACAGAGAAGCTCCGCGATTTTGTTCAGGCCGCAGGTGACACACCCTTTATCGTAAAAGGTGTACTCAGCACAAAAGATGCAGAAAAATGCCTTAAAGCAGGCTGCAGGGGTATCCAGCTTTCACACCACCACGGAATAATGAATTATTCGGTACCGCCCCTTATGATGCTGCCGGAAATTCTACAGGTAACCCGCGGAGAAATCCCGGTATTCATTGACTGCGGAATCGAAAGCGGCATGGATGTTTATAAATGCCTCGCCCTTGGTGCCACAGCCGTAAGCGTTGGCCGTCACCTTATGCCGCTCTTGAAGGAAGGTGCGGATAAAACTGCTGCCCGCATTAAAGAAATGACAGGTGAATTAGCCGCAACAATGGCCCGCACCGGGATAAAAGACCTCAAGAGCTTCGACCCGACAGTTATTCATCAAAGAACATTTTAATTACCCGGTGGTTGAGTAGGCACGAAGTGCCGTATCGAAACCACAATTTATAAAGCCCCCGGTGGTTTCGATACGGCTTCGCCTACTCAACCACCGCTTAAGGAGACCACAATGTACCTCGGAATCTCTTCTTCACTTAATCACACCTCCCCGAAAGACTGGGCCGCAAAACATAAAGCGTTAGGTCTTAAAACAGTGAACTTCCCCGTAGATTACACCGCGGGCGAAGAAACTTATATGGCCTATAAAGCCGCCGCCGATGCAGCCGGTCTCACAATAGCGGAAGTCGGAGTCTGGCGAAACACACTTGCAGCCGATCCGGCAGAACGCCAGAAATGGATAGACTATGCCGTAGAACAATTGAAAATGGCAGACCGCATTGACGCCCGCTGCTGCGTAAATGTTGTTGGAACTCCTTACGGTCCCCGCTTGGACGGCGGCTATCGTGAGAACTTTTCGGAAGAAGCCTGGAACATGGCCGTAAAAATGATTCAGAAAATAATAGACCGCGCAGCACCAACTCGCACAAAATTTAGCATTGAGTCTATGCCCTAGATGATTCCTTCTAGCCCGGATGAATACGTAAGACTTATGGAAGCTGTAAACCGTGAAGCCTTTGGAGCCCACCTGGATGTTGTAAATATGATTACTTCGCCGGAACGATATTTCTTCAATGACCGCTTCCTCGAAGAATGCTTTACAAAGCTTAAAGGAAAAATCTGCAGCTGCCACCTAAAGGACATTAATCTGAAGGAAGAATACACCTTCCAGCTGGAAGAATGTGCATGTGGCAAAGGAACTTTAGATATTGAACTCTACGCAAAGCTCGCCACTGCCGAAGACCCGCAAATGCCAATGATTATCGAACACCTGACTACTGACGAAGAGTATATTCAAAGTGTGGAATATGTAAAGAAAAGACTTTCTATATAACTACAACCACCAGCACTCTTCCGCTCTCTACGCACACCTCAGCCACTTTTCCAGGCAGAACTTCGTTACTTATTCCAAGTTGAAAGTCTGCTGAAAGGCTGGCATTTTCCAGCGGGTACTTTGCATTTTTTATATTAACACCACTTACATCACCTGCAACAGTCAGGACAGAAAAATAAGAGCATGAATCATCTATATGAAAAGGCTCTTTGCCGACAATCTGCATTTGTGAATAATCATCCACCAAAACAGCCTTCTTTCCAAGCCCCTCTAAATACAAAAGAATTGAAACATTTCCCAGTGCATGGTCAAAACGGCCACCCATAGCACCAAGCAAAAGGAAATCAGAATAACCGCGTTCAAGGGCAAGCTTTACTGCAAACAAAGTATCAGTGTCATCTTTTTCACGGGGAAGACGGACAGTCTCGCAGGAATCTTTCCAGCGGGCTAAATCTTCAGAAGTACAGGAATCAAAATCTCCTACTATAACATCCGGCTCAACGCAAAGCCCTTCCGCGTGAGTCAGCCCACCGTCGCAGAAAATAAAAAAATCGTCGGGCTGTAAAAAAAACTTAGTCCGCTCATAATCGCGAATCTGGCCAGCCGAAACAAGAACACAACGACTCAAAAAGTCCTCCCCCAAAAAGATTCCCCGGTCAAGCCGGGGGAATGACACTAAAGTTTATTTTGCACCGCCGTTAATTATTTCCATCCAGCTGCGCCTGTCGCGTTTAGAAGTATTCAGTCCAAAGAGCTCCATAAATTTCTCCAGAGCCACACGAACATCATCCGCCGCATCAGTTCCATCAGTTACTTCAACCTCGATGTACTTAAGACCATTCACCATTTCAAGCTCAAGGTGAAAGTCACAGCCAGGCAAAACTACCGACTGGCAGTGAACTCCATAAGCATTCTTATTCTTTTCAAAAAACTGATGATAGCCGGAAAACAAAAGAAGGTCTCGAATAACCTCAGGCTTTTCAACAAAAGTTTCATCCTCGCGGTTCAGCTCAATGCCATTTTCTATAGTCTTGCGCTTTATACAAAAATACGAACGTTCGTTAGTTTTATCTCCGGCAGAAGCTTCACTTCTTATACGGATAACCTGAGGCTCACCTGCAGCCTTACTCTCTTCGCGGCTGGCATAACGTGAAAAATAAGTATCCGATTTTAACAGATGCTCCAGCCCGTCAGCTTCAACCTCAAGACCAGGCAAAGTCTGCTCTCCGGAAATCACAGAGAAAATCTTATCATATTCCGCATCCGTTAAAGGAATCTTAATTTCAATCTCGCGTCCCATTTCTTGCTCTCATAATAATGTGGTTTCGATACGGCTTCGCCTACTCAACCACCAGTATACTTTTACTCAGTCTTTCCAGCCTCGTAAATCTCTTTCAAATCAGCAAAGAAATCAGGATATCTTCTTTCAATCAGAACCGGCATACCCTTAGTATCAAGGAAGCAGTGAGTACTCTTGCCAAGAAAAACCACCTCGTCCTTACACTTAAACTCATAAGAGAATGTAAGCTTGGCAGCTGAAAGCTTTTCAATTCCCACCATAATCTCAATAGTATCAGGAAAAGTTGTAGACTTTTTATAAACCCCTTCAACAGACATCACCGGCGAAGCCATTCCCTCTTCCTCAAGCTTAATAAAGCTCCAGCCCAGCTGATCCAGAAAATCCACACGGGCCTCTTCCATAAAGCGGATATAATTTGAATGATGGGTAATTCCCATTTTGTCAGTTTCGTAATAATTAACTTTGTGCAAATAAGGTTTAATAGTTTTCATAAGAGTATTTTCGACATTTTTCTTCTTTTTGTCAATCTTAATAATATAGAAAACAAAATACCTGTTTTTTGAAGAATTCAGTAGTTGCATTATTATTCTCGGAGTAGAAAATGACCTGAGACAACATCACCCCCGTTGGATCAGGTCATTTTCTACGGGAGAGAATAATAATATATGTACGCTTTATACTTTTAACTACCATGTTTATAGGTATATTTTTTTAAAAACTGTTGTTTTTAACCTATTTTTTTACTATATTATAACTATGTTGTTAGACGTACAAAACTTAAACGCAGGTCTTGAAGACGGAAAAGAAATCCTCAAAGACCTTAATATACAGATTGGTCAGGGCGAAACACACGTTCTGATGGGACCAAACGGCGCCGGAAAATCTTCTCTCGGAAACGCTTTAATGGGAAATCCCGTTTATAAAATCACAGGCGGAAAAATCCTTTTTAAGGACACCGACATAACAGAAGAAAGTGCCGACAAGCGTGCAAAGCTCGGAATGTTCATGTCTTTCCAGAGCCCGCTCGAAGTTCCAGGCATCAGCCTCGAAGCTTTTATCCGCTCTGCAATTCAGCAGAAAACCGGTGAGCACGTAAAGCTCTTCCAGTTCCAGAAGGAACTCAAGCGCTGCATGGAACTTCTTTCAATGAATCCTGATTACGCCCGCCGCGACCTCAACGTTGGTTTTTCCGGCGGTGAACGCAAGAAGTCAGAAATCCTTCAGCTTCTCATGCTCAAGCCTGACTTCGCCATCCTCGACGAAACCGACTCCGGCCTTGACGTAGACGCCATCCGCTTTGTTGCAAAGGGAATCGAAGAGTACCGCAAAATGACAAACGGTTCACTTCTGATCATCACCCACACAACAAAGATTCTCGAAGGCCTCAAGGTAGACAAGACTCACATCCTGGTAAAAGGCCACATCGTAAAAACCGGCGACGGCCAGTTATTCAAGGAAATAAACGAAAAGGGATTCGAGGAATTTATAAAATAGGAAATGGGAGGGCGGAGCCCCGCCCTACGGCCGCACTTCGTTGCGTCCTACCCACCCAGCGGGGGAATCCCCCGCAACGCCCCCTTAGGAAACTTATGGAAGAAAAGACAAATATACAGGACATAAATCGCGAATTTTACGACTTCCGCTACGAAGAATCTGAAAAAGATTTCTACCGTATCGAAAGCGGACTCACACCAGATATCGTAACAAAAATCTCAGATGAAAAAGGCGACCCGGATTGGATGCGCGAATTCCGCCTCAAGTCGCTCGAACTTTACAATTATCTCAAGGTTCCAAAATGGGGTCCTTCAATCGACGGCCTCAACATAGATAACATTGCAACCTACGTTCGTCCTAAAACTCAGATGAGCGGCAAATGGGAAGACGTTCCTGACGACATTAAGGAAACCTTCGAAAAGCTTGGTATCCCCGAAGCAGAGAGAAAATCTCTTGCCGGCGTTGGTGCCCAGTACGACTCTGAGTTAGTTTACCATAACGTACAGAACGAAGTTTCAAAACAGGGCGTAGTTTACCTTGGCTTTGAAGAGGCTTTGAAATCACCAGAATGGGGTCCAATGGTAAAAGAATACTTTATGACACTCATCACTCCAAAGGACCACAAGTTTGCAGCCCTTCACGGAGCAGTATGGTCGGGCGGAAGCTTTGTTTACGTTCCAAAGGGAGTTCACCTTTCCTTCCCTCTTCAGTCTTACTTCCGTTTGAATGCCCGCGGAGCCGGACAGTTTGAACACACACTGATTATTGTAGACGAAGGAGCAGACCTGCACTTTATCGAAGGCTGTTCTGCACCAAAATATAACGAAGCAAACCTGCACGCCGGTGCCGTAGAGCTTTTTGTAAAAAAAGGCGCTCATCTCCGCTACTCTACCATCGAAAACTGGTCAAAGAATATGTACAACCTCAACACCAAGCGTGCCCGCGTAGAAGAAGGTGCTTCCATTGAATGGGTTTCAGGTTCCTTCGGCAGCCACGTAAGCTACCTCTACCCGGAAAGCGACCTTGTAGGCCGTGGTGCAAAATCAGAGTTCACAGGAATTACATTTGCAGGTGCAGGCCAGGAGCTGGACACCGGTGCCAAGATGGTACACCTTGCGCCGGACACAAGCAGTCTCATAAGCACAAAGTCAATTTCTAAAGGCGGCGGAGTTTCCATTTACCGCTCGGCAGTTTATATAGACAAAAATGCTACAGGCAGTAAAACAAGCGTTTCCTGCGAAAGCCTTATGCTGGACAGCGAAAGCCGTTCCGACACAATTCCTTCAATGGTAATCAAAACCGATGAATGCGATGTAGGACACGAAGCAAAAATCGGCCGCATTTCCAACGACGCAATTTTCTATCTTATGACACGCGGTATTTCTGAAGACGAAGCCCGCAGCATGATTGTAAGCGGCTTTGCTAATCCGGTAAGCAAGGAACTGCCTCTGGAATACGCAGTTGAGATGAACAACCTGATTAAGCTTGAAATGAAGGGTAACTGCTAGAGGTGTAACAATGGATAAAACAAGAGAAACAACAATAGACATAAACCCGATTCCATATCTTACCTGGACCTGGCTTAAAATAAACAAGGATTCAGTAAATTATGATTTTAACCTTTCAGAAAATCAGGGATGCGAAGTTCAGCTTCCGGAAGGAATTAAGGTAAGCTCTGGTAAAACAATAGAAACACAGCTTTCTGAGCCTCAGTTTTCTATTGGAGAAGAGGCTGCTAAACTGATTTCTGATGCTGCCTCTGAAGGTAAAATCTACACAATAGAAAAAAACGCAGATCAGCCTCTTATCATCAGAATCAAGCTGGACTCAAACTCTGCCACACATCAGATTATTCATGCAAAGGCAGGAACTTCTGCTAATATCATCATCGTTTATGACGGGTGCTTGAATAGCCCGGAGGGCGTATCGAAACCACAAGTTCTTTCCGGCGTAATCACAAAGGTTTATGCAGAAGATGATTCTAAACTGCATATCAGTAAGGTTCAGCTTTGCGGAAAGGCAGTAAATCAGATTGATGACACTGCTGTAGTTTGCGGCGAACGTGCAAAGGTAAGCCTTACTCAGATAGAACTCGGAGCCTCTCATATTGACGCAGGCTTCCACGCTAGTCTCGAGGGCTATCAGTCTTCTTTCTATTCTGATACAGCCTACATCTGCCAGGAAAATCAGTATCTTGACATGAATCAGGTTGTAGTTCACAAGGGAAAGAAAACTGTCTGTGACATGAAGACTCATGGAACAGCAAAGGACGAAGCAACAAAGACCTACCGCGGTACAATTGATATGGTAAAGGGCTGTGCAGGTTCAGTTGGAAACGAAATCGAAACTACCCTGCTTTTGTCTCCAAAGGCTGTAGTAAAAGCCGCACCAATTATTCTCTGCGGTGAAGAAGATATTTCTGCAGAGCACGGTTCAACAATCGGTAAGCTTTCTAACGAGATGCTCTTTTACATGAACAGCCGCGGCATAGACCAGACAACTGCAGAAGAGCTGCTCACAAATGCAAAAGTCACTGCTGCCGCTGCAACAATAGAAGACGAAACAGTACGCAAAGAAATCGAAGAGTTTTTACAAAAATAGTCATGCTGAACTTGTTTCAGCATCTATGACTGAGACCCTGAAACAAGTTCAGGGTGACGGAGTATGTAATGGAAAATAAATACAGAAAAGACTTCCCTTTTTTCAAAGCAATAGATGAAAACGAGGCCGGCGAAAACAAAGGGCTTATATATTTTGATACTGCGGCTACTGCCCAGCGTCCCTTCATTGTGCTTAATGCGATGACACACTTCTATGCTACAGAGAACGCTAACCCTCTCCGTGGCCTTTACTCCCTCAGCGAGCGCGCCACAATGGCTTACGAAAACGCCCGCGACACAGTTGCTAAATTTATCAACGCCCGAGAAGCTGCAGAAATCGTCTTTACCCGCAATGCCAGCGAAAGCCTGAACCTTGTAGCTTACAGCTGGGGACTTAATAACCTTAAGGAAGGCGACGAAATCTGCGTAAGCATTATGGAGCACCACTCAAATATTGTTCCCTGGCAGATGGTCTGCAAAAAGACAGGCGCAAAGCTTGTATTCCTTGAATGTGATAAAGAGACCGGCATTATAAGTGATGAAGAAATTGCTTCAAAGATCGGCCCACGAACTAAGATTGTTTCCATTGTACACGTAAGCAATGTGTTAGGGGTTACTAATCCTGTAAAAAAGCTTGGCGAGGCAGCACATGCAGTCGGCGCTATTTTTATAGTGGACGGAGCTCAGTCTGCCCCACATATGAAGGTAGATGTACAGGAAATTAATGCAGATTTCTTTGCCATGAGCGGCCACAAGCTCTGCGGGCCTATGGGAATCGGTGCCCTTTACGGAAAGCGTGCACTCTTAGAAGAAATGGAACCTTTTCTCCGCGGCGGCGAGATGATTGAATACGTTACCCGCGAAAAGGCAACTTGGGCAGAAGTTCCTCACAAGTTCGAAGCAGGAACTGTAAGCGCCGGAGATGCCGTTGGAATGGCAGCTGCAATCCGTTACATTCAGAGCATTGGTCTTGAAAACATTGAAAAACACGACGCAGAACTCGCCTGCCGAATTATCGAAGGAATGAAGAATATTCCTCATATAAATATCATCGGTCCTAAGGACGGTAACAAGCGCTGTGGCATCGTTACCTTTACAGTAGACGGTGTTCACCCTCACGACGTTGCAACTCTCCTTAGCGAAGAACACATAGCCATTCGTGCCGGCCACCACTGTGCGCAGCCCCTTGGTCAGTACCTGGAGCAGACAGCAACAGCCCGTGCCAGCCTCTACTTCTATAATACAGAAGAAGAAGCTGATATCTTCCTCGAAAAGTTATCCCACTTAAGAGAGTGGTCGGGATACAAAGACTAATGTCATTCCCTGACTGCATTTGTCATTCCCTGGCTTGACCAGGGAATCTAGATATGGCAGTGATTTCTAGATCCTCGGGTCAAGCCCGAGGATGACAATTTTTGTCATTTCAAGTATATTAATTTTATGGACACTAAAGAACTTTACCGAGAAATCTTAAACGAACACAACATAAACCCAACCCACAAAACCCCTATGGACTCGCCGGACTTCTGTCTGGAAGGCGTAAACCCAAGCTGCGGCGATCAGATTACCCTGCAGCTCAAGCTTGGCGAAGATGGAAAAATAAGCGACGCCTCTTTTACAGGCAGCGGCTGCGCAATCAGCCAGGCCTCTGTAGATATGATGGCAGACCTTATAATTGGTAAAACTAAGGAAGAAGCCCTTGCCCTTGCAGATATCTTTGACCGCATGATTAAAAGTGAGGTTACAGAAGAAGATCTTGAAAAACTTGACGAGGCTGCTGCCCTTCAGGACATTTCTCATATGCCTGCCCGTGTAAAATGTGCAATGCTTGGCTGGCGAACAATGAAGGAAATGCTCGGGGTAAAGGGTTGAAATAAAGTGTAATTTCTGATATATTTAATATCACTTCGGCGCTTTAGCTCAGCTGGATAGAGCAACTGCCTTCTAAGCAGTAGGTCGACAGTTCGATTCTGCCAAGCGTCACTTAAAGGCTTCCTGAACAGGGAAGCTTTTTTTATTCTAAAGGGATTCTTACAGAGCCAAGATATAAAATATTACTGTATATTGGAGAGTATGTATAATCCTGTCCAATTGCAACTGCAAATAAACTTACATACCAGTCAGAGTCAGAAGAAGAGCCGCTTGTATTTACATCAACATCATCAGATTTTGGAACAGAATCTGGGAGTGCAGATCTGAAATTAAATCCTGTTTTAGTTGGCAGATTTCTTACAGGAATACCAATACTATCAGAGCCATCAATTGTAATCTGAGCCGGATACAAAGTATAAGTACTCAGGCGGATATTCACGCGTACGTTGTCACTGCTTGTCGGGATAAGAACACTTTCGCCTTCATGACCAGAAGCTCTCAAAGGCTGAAATTTATAGCTTTGAATCATACGCTCTGCCGCAGAAGAGGCAGAATCAGATTTATTTGCAATTGAAATCAAATCATTTGCTTCTGAGTTCAATCGGGTCTGGCTTTTATATATTTTGTAATAAACTTCAGTACCGAGAAACTTTAGATTATCATAAGTTTTATCTGTAGTATAAAAATCAAAATAATTGTCTGAATAGTCGATGGATGAACAGTCAGGTTTATGAATTACGTTTGTAGGGCCATCAATAACATAAAACGTATCCAGCCCACAGGAAAGGTTAAATAGAATAAGGCATCCTGTAAAAAATAAAGAAGAAATATTTCTTATTCTACAGAATGCCTTATTCATATATATATCAAATTTCAGAATGGATTATTAGATTTTTCCGTCTTTTTTAAGAGCGATAAGTCTAGACTTTGCAAGGTCAGCCCATGCATCATCAGTATAGTTATCGTTCAATTCGTTGTATGCTTCAGCAGCAGCTGCATAGTCACCTTTTGATTCGAGAAGGCGGCCATAGTTGAACTTTGCATGAGTTCTCATTACAAAGTCATTGTTGTCTGCTGCAAGCTTGTAATTCTCCAGAGCTGCATCTGTATTACCAGTTTCTTCCAGGCATGCTGCAACATTAAAATATGCCAAAGGAGCAAGATAAGTCTTCTTACCCTTTTCTGCAGTTGCCTTCCAGAAATCAGCTGATTCAGCAAACTTTTTCTGCTGGTAAGTGATTTCTGCACAAAGCATATTTGCACGTGCACCTACGATTCCGCCCTTGTTTGTATAAGCAGAAGCCTTTTCAAAAGCAGTGCTGAGTCTTGTTGCAATTTCAGCCTCTTCAATATCGGAGCTCTTGTCTGTCATTTCAAAAGTGATTTCATCAAGTGCCTGCAAGCCTTTTTCTTTTCCTGATTCAGCTACAGATGCAAAAACAATATAACCAATCAGACAACATACAAGAACAATAAGGCATGCAATAAATGCTTTCTTGTTTTTTTCAATAAAGGCTGCAAGTTTTTTACTTGCTGTCATTTCTTCGTAATCTGCCATTTTATAAAATCCTCAATATAAATGTTTTACAATTTACTGCCTGCGAATGTGCAGTTCATTCATTAATCTTATCACATAAGTACGCTGTATTCCAAGCACAGCTGCAGTCTTAGTCTGATTCCAGTCGTTTTCTTCCAGAATCTTTGTAAGATATTCCTTTTTAAAGGTATCTATTGCAGTTTTAAGACTCTTGTCTTCGCCAATACCTTCTACAGTTTCAGAAACTATAGATGATGTAGCAGCCTGGCTTAAGCCTAAATCAGACTCACTGATTACAGGAGGCTCTCCTACAATAAAGGCCCTCTGTACTGCATTTATAAGCTCATCTGCATTTCCCTGCCAGAAATGTGCAAGCAGTGCTTTTTGTGCACCTTCAGAAAAAGAAGTAAAAGCAATTCCACTCTTTTTGCTGAAGCTGGTCAGATAACTCTGGGCTATAGGAATTATATCTTCCTTTCTCTGCCTTAAAGGCAGAATATTCAAAACTACAGAATTAAGCCTGCAGTATAATTCAGAAAGAAAAGATCCTGCAGCCACAGCTTCTTCCAGCGGTTTTTCAACGGAAGAAATAATCCTGAAGTTAAGATTTTTTTCCGTTACCTTTTTAATAAGTTCAAGAAAGGCTTTCTGTAAAGAAAGTGTAAGACGGTCTGCAAAACAGACAAAAAGTGTTATTTTCTGATCATAAGAAATCAGTCGGCTTACAGTTTCAAAAGCACCAAGAACTTCGGCTTCTGTGAAAGACCTGCAGTTTATCTCAAAAAAATAACCAAAATTACCTGCGGCTGAAAAATGAATATGCTGGGCAATAAGGCGTTTGCCTGTTCCCCGCTCGCCAATCAGCAATACCGAAGCATTGTTCTTAGAGAGAGTTTGTACCAGCGTACCAGTTTCTTTTGCAAAAGCGCTCTGCCCCGCAAAAGGAGTTACTTTTTTTTCCATTCCCACCCGCAAGTTAAAAAGAAGATTGCCAGGCGAACCCGGCAACCTTACTTCATCTAGTCGTTTTTATGAGACTTGAGCATATCACCGAGTGTGTATGCTCCGTCATCATCGTCGTTCGAACTAGACATATACTGTGAGATTTCGTCGCGCTGCTGCTTTCTCTTATACTCACGTACAGAGAAGGCAACCTGCTCCTTGTCTACCTTTACGTCTACAACGAATACGTTGATTTTGTCGCCAACCTTGTATTTTGTAACAGCCTCTTCAAAAGGAACATCCTTGTCGTCGCTGAGGTTTGCTTTGTTTACAAGACCTTCAATTCCGTTTGGAGCCTTTACGAAGATTCCGAAATCTGTGATAGAAGTAATTTCACCTTCCAAAGTTGAACCAGGCTTATATTCTTCTGCGAATGCCTTCCAAGGATTGTCTGTAAGCTGCTTGATTCCAACCTTAACTCTGTGAGCTTCTGGGTCGCACTCAATTACTACAGCTTCAACTTCCTGGTCTACAGTCAATTCGCTGCCCGGATGCTTAACTTTCTTTGTCCAAGAGATATCATCTGCATGGAGGAAAGCGTCAATTCCGTCTTCAAGAGCAATGAATGCGCCGATGTTTGTAATCTTAACAACCTTGCCCTTGATTTTTGTTCCAACTGCATATTTTTCTGCAATTGAATCCCATGGATTTTCTGTAGCCTGCTTAAAGCCGAGAGAAACACGACCAGCCTGGATATCATATCCAAGAATCATTGCTTCAACTTCCTGTCCAACAGAAACCATATCGCCAGGCTTGTTTACTTTCTTTGTCCAAGAGAACTCAGAAATGTGTACAAGACCTTCAATTCCTTCTTCGAGTTCAACGAATGCACCGAATTCAGTAAGCTTTGTAACCTTACCCTTTACGATGTCATTAACATGATATTTTTCTTCGAAGTGAATCCAAGGATCTTCTGCAAAGTGCTTGAGAGAGAGGTTAATTCTCTTTTCAGCAGGATCAAGGCGGATAACCTTAAGTTCGATTTCCTGACCTTTCTTTACGAAATCCTTTGGACGAGCTACGTGGCCCCAGCTCATATCGTTGATGTGGAGAAGACCATCGAAGCCTCCCAAATCAATGAATGCACCAAAGCTTGTAAAGCTCTTTACAGTACCCTTTACAGTGTCGCCAATCTGTACTGAGTTGAAGAATGCATCGCGTTTTTCGTCGATTTCTTCTTCAAGATACTTGCGGCGATTAACTACAGGGTTAAGTTTATTATCTGAATAAAGACGTTCAATATAGAACTTAGATCTCAAACCAATCAATGATTCAGGCTTTTCAATCTTTTCAGCGTCGGCCTGGCTGATAGGAAGGAATGCCATACGGTCAATTCCCAAATCAACTTCGTAACCGCTCTTAACAACTTTTACGATAACGCCATCAACAGGAGTTTTATCCTTCCATGCTGACTGAATCTCTTTCATGTAGCGTTTTGAATCAGCCTTCTTCTTTGACAATACAGGACCATTTGCATTGTATCCTGACAAAAACGCCTGAACCTTATCCCCTTCTTTCGGCAGATCGTCTGCGAACTCCTCTGTAGGGATTAATCCCTCTGACTTGTCTCCAATGTCAACATAAACATAGTCATTGGTAATCTGTACTACGATACCTTCTACCATCTGACCAGCCTGTGGTGCATTAAATTCTTTCAGGGACTCCTCTAATTGTGTCTGAAAGTCGCTCTTGGAGTTCTGAGCTTCTTCCTTTTCCACTTCCATTTCTTCCATTCTAAAACCTTTAATTTATGAAATTTGTTTTTCTATTATCGCACAAACATTGTCTATCGTCAAGTTAGAAGTATCTATATATAGTGCATCTTTTGCAATTTTAAGAGAGCCTTCCTTCTTGTTTTTATCCATTTCGTCGCGCTTTTCTATGGCAGCCTTGATTTCTTCGAGGGTCATATCACTTACGCCCTGGTCAAAGCGGCGGCGGGCGCGAACCTCGGCAGAAGCGTCCAGATAAACCTTAACTTCTGCGTTCGGGAATACAACAGTTGTCATATCGCGGCCTTCGCAGACAATATTCATACTCTTTGTAATCTCCCGCATAAGGTCGTTTACCAGGTGACGGATTTCTACTATAGAACTTACCTGGCTTGCATTTGCAGTAACCCGGTCGTCATGCAGATGGTCCGTAACATCAGTTCCATTCAGGATGAAATGACCTTCTTTTGTATATTCGATTTTCTGCTTACGGCAAAAATCCAGAGTTGCCTTTTCATCCTTATAATCAACTCCGGCATCTAAAACTGCCATTGTAAGGGTACGGTAAAAGCCGCCGCTGTTCAAAAAGGTAAGATCCAGCTTTTCTGCCAGCATTTTGGCAATGGTAGACTTTCCTGTTCCGGCTGGTCCGTCAATTGCAATTATCATATTTCCTCCAGATATGTCATGCTGAACTTGTTTCAGCATCTTTATAAAGATTCCGAAACAAGTTCGGAATGACACTATTCTATCTCCTTTCCATAAATCTTATAACACAAGTTTGAAATTCCATAACTGATTACAAAACCAAGAACCGCGCCCGAAAGCACGTCTGTCAAAAAGTGATTTCCACTGAGCAGTCTTAAAATCATAGTTGCAAGACATACCAGCAGAGTAAAGGTCAGCACCGGCTTTTTAAATTTTGAATCTGCGTAGCGAACTGCAAACCAGGTAAGTAAAAATCCAAAGGCAATAAAAACATTTGCAGAATGTCCGCTAGGCCAGGAACGGAAAAAGTCTCCTTCTGCAATGCCCTTCTCGCTTGGATTTGCAAAATACATATAAGGGCGGATTCTTCCTGCAGCAGTTTTTAAGATTCTGTAAATGCTGTTAGCATAAACCCCGCTTATGCCAAAATAAAGGCTGTCTATTACGGCAACCTTAAAGGCTTTTAATTTGTCTTTTGATAATGATGTAAAAAAAGCAGCAATTACAACGGCTGCAACTATAGCTCCCGCCAGCATAACTCCCACATCTCCAATTTTGTCAAAAGTTCTGTTATAAGGCTGAGCCAGCTTTGCATCAAGAGCGTTTATATTTTCAATATTATAAGGATTTCCATCCCATTCAACTGCCTTTCTGTGCTTTTTAGCAAGACTTGCCGTTAGCAGCAGGGCACATCCAAGAATAAAAACTCCAAGTAAAGATAATACCTGTTTTTTTGTCATACTAATCTCCCCTTCGTCTTTTGCGAAGCTATCATTTTTTTTCGTCATTGCAAAGATTGCAGCGGCGAAGAGTTTATATTATATCATATTTAGACTTTATTCTTCAGCACCTTATATCCCATAAAGGTACTTGCATTCTCTGCCCAGCTATACTGACTCATAAACTGACCGGCAAAGTTCTTTACAGTTTCTTTATCACCTGCAAGAAAATCATAATAATCACATTTAATTACTTCCGGGTTAATTCGGAAATTGTTGTACTCGGTAATAAAGAAATTCTGAATATCCAGATCTGCAAGAGTATGCTTTATATCAACTATAAGATTTCTGATATTAGAACCGTAACGCGAAGAGTCTGCGCTTTTACCGTAAAGGGCTGTAATCAATTCTTTTGTTTTTACAGAGCAGCCATTTTTATAAATCAAATAGGCCATAAGTTCTTCTGATTTTGAACGTGAAAATTTAATTACCTGATTATTGTACAAAAGAGTAAAACTTCCGAAGGTTTTAGCCTCAAGGTTCTGCTTCTGTTTTTTAAGAAGCATGATGATTTTCTTTTCAGTACGTCTTTTATACAAAGAAAGACAGATCATCAGAAAAGCCGTAAGGATAACATTCAATAAACCAGTCATTCCAAAGGCATCATATAAAACAGGAGCCATAATACTGCCCCCGATAATATGACTGAACAGGAATAAAAAAGGTGAAAATGAAAAAACACACAAGGCCAGAATATCTGTAAGTGCATAAGTAATTAAACCGTTAAAAGGCTGATTATCATAAACCCCCAGAATTCCACTTGCCAGAAAAACAACAAAGCCAACATAAAAGGGGATATTCTTGACAATATAAGCCTTTTCTCTTGGAGCTTTTTTTGCAAGGATTGATGCTATATACATATAAAGACTTACAAGAATAATAACGCCATAATAAATAAAGGTTGGCAGATGCTGACAAAGATTATTGCGGTAATAAAAAATAAAAAAAGTAAGATTAACGATTCCAAATAAAAAAAGAAATGGACTTATAAAAAATAAATGAAGTCTGTTTGTTTCTGCTGAGTCTGCTAAATCTGCAGGCGAAATATAGTAGCGGTTGCGGTAAGCTGTTATGATTTTATTCATAGTAACAGAGAAATTATAGAATAGGAACTGATGATTTGTCAAATTATAAAATGTGGTTTCGATACGACAGGTGCTTTAGCACCGTACTACTCCAACCACCGGTGATTGAGTGCCGCGACCTACTCAACCACCGGTGATTGAGTGCCGCGAAGCGGTGTATCGAAATCACCGGTCACTTACACAGGTCGAGTAGTCCCTGAACTTCGCGTGGAGTGAGGTCACGATGTTCACCGGGGCGCAGGTCGTCAAGATTTACGTTTCCGATTCGTACGCGCACCAGAGAGCGGGTTCCGATATTCTGGCTTTCCAGCATTTTTCGGATTTCGCGGTTTTTACCTTCTATAAGGATGATTTTGATTTTTCGTGGTTTCAGGACTTCACAGCGGACGCACTTGTAAAAAACGTTATCTACACGAACGCCATGTTCAAGAAGAGCCGCTGTTTCCGGGCTCACATCCTGGCTGGTTTCTACTATATATTCCTTTTCAATCTGGCTGGATGGATGGCTGAGTTTTGCCGCAAAGTCACCGTCGTTGGTAAAGAGAATCATTCCCTTGGAATACATATCCAGGCGGCCTACGTTGTAAAGGCGTTCCTTGTAGCTGTCGCGGAGTAAGTCTGCTGCAACCTGGCGGCCTTTTTCATCACTGGAAGAGCATACAAAACCTGCAGGCTTATTAAGGAGAACGTAACACTTGCGGCTTTCGAGATGAACAGGCTTTCCGTCTACGGTTACCTTGTCGCCCTCGCCTACCTTTGTGCCGAGTTCTGTAACTACTGTGCCATTAACGGCAACGCGGCCGTCGAGGATAATCTGTTCTGAGGCGCGGCGGCTTGCAACCCCGCAGTGAGCAAGATAGGCCTGGAGGCGGGTCTTTTCTGAAGAGTCTGTAGCGGCAGCGGCAGGCTGAGCCTTTTTCTTAAAATCACTAGCGGGCAAGTTCGAATCTCTCCTGCTCGTCTTCGTCGAGCTTTGGCAATTCTGCAATAGAGTTGAGGCGGAAAAGCTTTAAGAACTCCTTTGTTGTTCCAAAAAGTGTCGGGCGGCCAGGAGCCTCTTTTTTACCTACTTCTTTGATGAGGTTTCGCTCCATCAAAAGGCGGATCATGTTATCTACGCCGACACCGCGAATCTGTTCAATTTCTGCACGGGTGATTGGCTGTGAATAGGCGATGATTGCCAGAGTTTCCATAGCTGATTTGGAAAGGCGGCCCTCACGCTTAGAGCCGTAAAATTCCTTAAGTACTTCCCAGTATTCTTTTTTCGGAGCAAGACACCAGCCGCCTGTAATCATTACAAGATCAATGCCGGAATCTTCTGCGCCGTATTTTTCTTTTAATTTTTCAAGGCACTTTTCTGTTACTTCTTCGGAAAGCTGTGCTTTATTTGCAAGCACCTTGGCGGTAAGTGGTTCGCTTTCAAGAAATAAAATTGTCTCAACAAGTGCAGTTTCTTTATTAAAATCCATAGTTGGGATTTTATCACAAAAAAGAACAATAAGAAAGTGGATTGCTTCGCTACGCTCGCAATGACGGTTGGGTTGTCATTGCGAGGAGCCCGAAGGGCGACGTGGCAATCCATTAGTTAGAAGTCAACTCTTCTTCTGAAGGGATATATCCAGTATTATCTTCACGGGCACAAATCTTAATATCACCAAACAGCTTATTTTGGAAGATGGTAATCATCTTAAATTTTACAGCTTCGAGGATTGCCATGAAGGCACAGATTACGTCCATTTCGTTGCCAGGGCGGGTAAGAAGGTCTGTGAACATACACTCTTTTTTATCTTCAAGCAGTTCATTCATGAGGGTGATTTTTTCGTTTACCGAAATCTCCTCGTACATATTCAAAATCTTTTCGTTTGAATACTGCTTCATGATAGACTTGAAGATATCCTGCATCTGCTGCAGAAGTTCCCAGGTGTCTACCTCTTCCCACATATCTTCTGTATCATCAAATGGCAGAACGCGCTGAATCTTTTTGCGTTCAAAGTTCCATTCTGAATCATCTTCCTGCTCTTCCATAAGTGAAGAAAGCTTCTTAAATTTCTGATATTCAATAAGTTTTTCTACAAGCTCTGCACGTGGGTCTTCTTCGTCTTCATCATCATAAGCAACTTCAACTGGAAGAAGCATACGGCTTTTAATATAAATGAGTTTTGCAGCCCAGCTGTAGAATTCCGAAAGGTCACCCAGGTCTGTCTGTACTGCGTAATCAAGATATTCAAGATACTGCTCTGTAATCTGAGCAATAGGGATGTCGTAAATATTAACTTTACTTTCACGGATAAGAGTCCAGAGAAGGTCGAGAGGTCCTTCAAATTCACCGGCCTTATAAGCATGCTTTACTGCAACTGCCGTTCCGTCATTATTATTTTCCATTTCTTCCATATTCTACCGCCTTAGGGAATTCCATTAATTTTTTAATTCCTTCAGCCCCACCCGTTTTTTCGACGGCCTCAAGGCATTTTATATATTTTTCCCTAACTAATTCATCGGCAGAATATTTTAAAACTTCAATGGAAGGTATCAAAACAAAGGCTCTTTCTTCCATCCTGATATGAGGAATCTGAAGGTCGGGAGCGTCGATTGTTTCATCTCCAAAAAGTTCTATATCTATATCGAGGGAGCGTGGACCAAAGCGGATTTCCTTCGCGCGGTCCCGGCCGTACTTAGCCTCGATTTCGTTTATTTTATGTAAAAAATCAAATGCGTCGGCAGAGTCGGCCACATAGCCGATGGCCGCCGCATTGTAAAAATCTTCCTGGTCAGTAACATACATGGCAGGGGTCTGGTAAACGGAGCTGAAATGTATGTCGCTCAAGAGAAGGCTAAGCTCCCCACCAGCAGCGGCAAGGAGCTCGAGAGGTGATTTATTATTGTAAGATTGATTTGAACCTAAGCCGAGTAAGACTCGTTTCATAATAATTCACCTCATTACAATGGATTGCTTCGCTTCGCTCGCAATGACGGTTGTCGCTAACGTCATTGCGAGGAGCCCGTCAGGGCGACGTGGCAATCCATTTTTAAGACTCAGCCGGAGTTTCAGGCTCCTCGGCCTTCTTAGACTTCTTAGTTTCCTTTTTCTCAATCACCTGGCCCGGGAAAACAAGCTCGCGAACCTTGGCTTCGATGTTGGCTGCAACCTCAGGATTTCCCTCGATAAAGGCAACGGCATTTTCCTTACCCTGGCCGATTTTCTCCTCGCCCATTGTATACCATGCGCCACGCTTATCGATGATTCCATGCTTTACAGCAGAATCAAGAAGCGAAGCACTTGCGTTAATACCCTTACCAAAGTAAATGTCGAGTTCGCACTTTCTGAATGGAGGCGCAACCTTGTTCTTTACAATCTTTACGCGAACACGGTTTCCGATTGCATCCTCATCGCCCTTACCGTCAATTGTTTCAACACGGCGGATTTCAAGACGAACAGAAGAATAGAACTTAAGTGCCTGTCCACCAGTAGTAGTTTCAGGGTTACCAAACATAACGCCAATCTTCATACGAATCTGGTTGATGAAGATTACGATACAGTTTGACTTACCGATTATTGCTGTAAGCTTACGCAGAGCCTGACTCATAAGGCGGGCCTGCATACCCATAACAGCGTCGCCCATTTCACCTTCAATTTCCTTTTCCGGTGTAAGGGCTGCAACAGAGTCTACGACAACAACGTCAACCGCGCCCGAGCGAACAAGATTCTCTGTAATTTCCAGAGCCTGCTCACCAGTGTCCGGCTGAGATACCCAAAGCTCATCAATATTTACACCCAGGTTCTTTGCATAAACCGGGTCCAGAGCATGCTCTGCATCTACAAAGGCTGCAACGCCTCCAAGCTTCTGAGCCTCGGCAATTGCGTGTAAGGCAAGAGTTGTCTTTCCCGAACTCTCAGGGCCATACATCTCAATTACACGGCCTCTCGGATATCCGCCGATTCCCAGAGCTTCGTCCAGCAAAATAGAGCCCGACGGAATTACTTCGATGCCGGCCGCATTTGCCTTGTCGCCCAGTTTCATGATTGCGCCCTGGCCGAACTGCTTCTCAATCTGAAGACGAGCCGCCTCCAGAGCCTTCATTTTCTCCGATGTGTCCATCGGACTTACATTTGTGTTTGCCATTTAGCCACCTTCCTCCCACATATAATATGGGCTAAACCTAATCATTTTAGGCAGTTTTTATGAAAAAAAGTTGAAAAATTTTCATTTTTTCCGTTTTTTTATCAAAAAAACAGCTTTATATATCTGCTATTTATGCACACTTTGATAGACTGCGCGTCCTGCAAGACAGACCATTCCGTCTTCCAGTACAATCTTTCCCAAAACCTTTACAGCCCTGCTTGTATCAATTGTCTGGGCTGAATCAAAATGAACCCTCACCGTACCTTCATACTTTGTAAGAGTTTCATCTCCAACAAGCAGGTCGCAGGTATAAGAACCGTCTTCGTAGGTTACGGCATTAGAAATCTTACCACCCCAGTTTACCCAGCAGTCCAGATAAACGGCAGGCTTTTCTGCAACCTCAGCGAAAGACGGAACATCAGTAATAGAATCAAAATCAGGAATTTCAAAATAGCCCATAAGGAGCCGCGCCTTTTTCTTTACTGCAACCGACGCATCTGAATTCAAAATTACATTTACTTCTACCTGGGCTGCATTATCTCTGTGAGCCTGGAAATACTGCAGGGCTTTGTTGTAGCGCTTATTGATTTCCTTGCTTGAAAGAACAAAGGCATAAGACTGAGAAGATAAATCTTTTTCCTTAGCATCTGATTTTTCGTCTGAAGAAAGTTCCAGCTTTGTTAAATCTGCACGGGGACCATTATAAATCTGTCCCCTCGGGAAAAAGATGAAGGCAAAAAGACAGCCAAGCACAAAAGCTGTTCCGGCAACCGCAATCAGGGCAATCCGGTCTGGGTTAGATCCCAGCGGCGGATAAAACTGTTCGATTTTGCCTGTATCTACCCAGCGGCAGATTGTATCATAATTGCCGTGAACACGGATAAACTCCATAGCCTCATCAGCAGTTTTATTCTGAGGATCATTTTCCTTTATTTCAAGATAATACTGAAGGGCACGGGCTGTATCACCCCTGCGCAGAAAAATTGCAGCCTGACCCAGCAAAAGTCTTGTATCAGTTAATTTGATTCTGCGGGCCATTTGAAAATATGAAGAAGATGCACCAATATCACCTACATAAAGACATGCAATTCCAAGAGTAAGGTAATATTCAAAGTTTTCGTCGTAAATCTCTTTTTTTGCTTCCAGCCGCTTGATTGCCGTTGCAAAATGCCGGCGCCTCATATCGAGCCAGGCAAGACTCAGTGCATCTTTTGCCATAAAGAACTACTGCCTCAAATAAGTAAGAATAGCATCCAGCTCTGCATTAAGCTGAAGCAGTTCCTGACGATTCAAAGAAGGAGAATCTTCTTCCAGAGCAGCAATGCGGTCCAGCAGAGACTGAATATATTCCGGAGTAAGCTGCTCTTTAGACATATTCTTTATATAGAAATCTACATTAGGAATTTCTGCTGGAGCAGAAGGTGCAGACTGTGCCGCAGGCAGATCAGAAACTGTTTCTGTAAGGCCTGTAAACTCTGTAACGCCAGACGGTTCTGCTGCTTCTTTTTCATCTGCAGAGAAAGGAGTTATAACTTCAAGATTACCTGCAGCCTTTACATCAGAAGTTTTCTCTTCTTTTTCAGTAAAGTCTTTGCTGTAAATATATTTTTCACCTGTTGCAGGAGTACCGTCTCCAGAAAGAGCCATATAGAAAACAACTTTGCCAGATTCTCCCGGAGCAAGTTTCATAGGCTTCCAGATTGCACAAACACCAGAGTTATTATATGAAAGAACTGTATCAAAAACCCGGTAACTAAGCATATCAGGTTCCCAGCTGTTTTTTTCAAAAGTGGAATAATTTGCAAGTGCAACAAGTTCAGGTGCCGTACAGTCTGCCCCTGTAAAGAAAAGCTGCATTGCGGCATTCATATTTTTTGAAACAAACCATTTCTGATTCTGCAGAGTTCTGTATAAAACTTCGTTCTTTACCGGAATATCTTCCCAGGTATAATAATGGAAGGCAGCCGCTTCACCAAGAACAGTATCAAGAATTGCTTTTACAGAAAATTCGTCGTTACGTTTACTGATATTCTTTACAGTAACCGTTACCTTAATCATATCTGTATCTTTTTTCTTTTGAGAAGCAAGGCAGCCGAAATATGCGCTTACCTGAGCAACAGAAGGAACTTCATAATTGATAACTACGCCATCTGTTGTCTGTCTTGCACCGGTACGCACACTGCTGTCTGTTACAAGGTTATAAGTCTTCTTTGAAGTCTTAAGGTAAAAAGCATTTGTAATATATTCGTTTGCTGTATTCAAAACAGGAATAGGCTTATCCTTTTCGTTAAGAACTGCAATTGTATAAGCTCCAATTCCGGATTTAACTTTCAGCTGAATCTTACCAAAACGCTCGTTTAAATTCTTTTTTGAAGATTTAATCCAGCCGGTATAGTCTTTAGATTCTGTTTCTGATTCAGGAGCAGCCTCAGTGCCGGCTTCGCCTGTTGCGGTTGCGGCACCCGCAGCAGCGGCCTCCCCTTCTGCGGGTGCGGCTGTGAGTGTTTCTGAGGTCTGGGCAGCAGCCTGCTCTTCTGCAGGAGCTTCTACTGCAGTCTTGTTCTTAGCCTTTTTCTTTGCAGCTTTTTTTTCTGCTTTTGAAGTTTTACAGAAAACTGAAGCCAGAAGCAGAGTGATTATTGCTGCTGAACAAATTATCTTTTTCATTGCCCCTCCGTTTCAGAAGTAGAATTCTTCTTATCAAGCATTTTTTGTGCTTCAAGGGCCTTTTCCTTAAGAAGCTTTAACTGATATTTTCTTTCATCAAAAGGCTCCGGAGCCGGTACATCCTTTTCTCCAGCCTCTTTTAATTCCTGAATTATACGGTCAGATTCTTCCTGATTGTTTTTAAGAGCCGCAATCTGCTGTTCAAGTTCAGCAATCTGCTTTTCCAGAGTTTCGTTTCTCGCCTGGGCAGCAGAAAGCTTTTGTCTTGTAGAATCCATTGCCTCGGAATTATAAAGCCGCAGCTGACGTTCATACTCTTCCTTTGCAGAAAGATATTCTTCTCCGGTCTGCTTTAAGAGATAAAGGAGTTTTTCTTCACGGCCGCGCTGTAAAATTGTTTCAAGGCGGTACTGGGCAGCAGGTGTTTTTGGAGATTCCGGATATTCGGTTACAATACGCTCGTAAACAGCTCCTGCCTCATCATATTTATAGCCGGCAAAAAGTGATTCGCCGATATAGAAAAGTGCATGTGAGTATAATTCATCATCTGTATAAAGATGACAAAAATCGCTGAGTACAACAATTGATTTTTCATATTCACCAAGCTGATATAAAAGCTTTCCCTTCTGATAATAAACTCTCGGGTAATAAAGAGAGTCAGAAAAGTTTTCCAGAAAGAAATTGCAGTCGTCGAGGGCAGCTTTATTATCGCCGTCGTAAACTTCTGCCATAATCAGCATAAAATAAGTATCCGGATTTAAATTCTCTTTATAGGAAACTGCTTTTTTCAGCATGAACTTTGCATCGGTCCAATCTCCCCTCGAATAAGACTTACAGGCTTCTACAAAAGCAGAAGCTGCAGATTCTGAGGCCGATGCATACATAAAAACAGATGTACAAATCACTGCCACTGCAGTGATTTTCTTAAAAGCTTTTAACAATCTTCTCAACTCCATTTAAGGCTGCCGTTAAAAAAGCAGGAGCCGGAAACAACTATGTCTGTACCGGCGTCAATTACAGAGTTCAAAGTCTCGTTGTTAATACCGCCGTCTACAGAAAGCAGATAGTTTAATCCATGCTCTTCCCTATACTTTTTCAACTGGGCAACTTTTTCCACACAGGAAGGAATAATCTTCTGTCCGCCCCAGCCGGGATTGACAGTCATCACTAATATAATATCGGCAGAAGGCAGTATTTCCGACAGTAATGATACAGGTGTACCGGGACACACTGCAACGCCGGCCTTTTTACCCATTTCATGAATCATCTGAATTACGCGGTGAGCATGATTTGTTGCTTCCCAGTGAAAGGTTATCCAGTCTGCGCCTGCCTTTGCAAAAGATTCTACATGAAGTTCCGGTTTTTCAATCATAAGATGAACATCAAAAGGAAGCTCTGTAAGTTTTCTGATTGAACGGATTACGGGCTCACCGTAAGTGATTTCGGGTACAAAAGATCCGTCCATAACGTCGATATGAACTGCCCCGCCCTTGTTGTCTTCTATTTTTTTAATCTCACTTCCCAGGTCAGCAAAGTTTGCAGAAAGAAGTGATGGTGCAAGAATTTGAGTTTTCATTTGGAGATTATTTTAACAAAAAAATGCAGAATTTACAATAATATAGTTTAAAAGTGTGTATTAAAAAAAAACTGACTGGCTCCCGCTGGCATTGGGCACGGATCTGCTCGCTTTCGCTTTTTTGGGAAAGAATCCTGCGGTTTTTGCAGGCAAAAATCCTCGGATTCTTTTTATGGCTAAGCGCCAAAAAGCTCAAGAGGCAGTCCGTACCCCCTGCCTGCTCCGCCAGCCAGTTTTTTTTTACACCACCGAGGATTATTGTAACTTCACATCCCCTCCTTCAAAATAATCTCCAAGTAAAACTTCAAAAAACACGGAGATGTAAAGTTTGACTCCGGAGTGAAAAATGGGTATGGACAACATCATCCCGTTGGCCATACCCATTTTTCACGGGAGGAGCCAAACTTTGAGAAATTCGAAAAATTGTTTGAAAATTTTACTTGACAGATTAACACTTTCGCTTTATAAATATTGTCCCAATTTTAACAAAATCTCATATTTTTTATTGATTAAAAATCTTTTCTTGTATAAAATAGAATTTAGACACTATGGACTTTCAGACAGAAGCTGAACTTAAGGTTGCCCTGGGCTTTCTGCAGCAGGGAAACCCTTTAGAGGCACAAAAAATCATAAGTTCTCTCTTCGAGCATGACCTGGAAAGCACAGAGCTTATGTACACAAATAAGTGCTGCATCTTCTGGATAGATTCCATAAAACGTCTTAAGAGTATGAACGATTCGTTCGAACGCAGCGAAAGCATACTTCTGGAATGGAAAAACTTTCAGGATTATATTTCCCGCGAAAATAAACCTTACGAACCGGCTTTATTTGCCGTTCAGCAGGGCTTTTTTAAGAACGCATTGGAAGAATACAAAAAAATGCTGGATGAAAAAGATCCTCTGCAAAAAGCAGAAATCTACAAAAAAACAGGCATCTGCTACAAGAAGCTTGGAGATTTCGAAAATGCAAGGGCCTTTCTCAGAGAAGCAAACGATATATATCCGAATCTTTCTTCGGTACTTGCAGAGCTGGCAGACTGCTACTCTCTTTGCGGCGAAGACAAATTTGGAAAAGTACTGTATCGGGAAGCTTTTTTTAAAGACCCGGACAGCATTGACCTCGATTTTCTTGATTCTGAGCTCATTAAATGTCTTATAGAAAAGACAAAGAGCAAAGGTTATTCAGGAAAAGCGCTCCTCTATTGGATTCCGGTATACGGAGTTCTGGGTGGAGTTTTCAACATTAAGAGAGAGCTGACTTCTCAGGAAGTCGCCAGACTAAAAAAAGACATCTACGCAATGGAAAATGAAATCAAGGATCCTTCGTGCAACAGCGAGATTCTTATTCCGCGTATGCTGAACTGTTATTTCTGGCTTATGGATCATTATGACTTGGCAAACGAAAATCAGGCCAAGATTAATGAAGTGTTATTACGAATAAAACTTCTGGATACTTCTGTATACGAGATGTATATCAAATAGCCCAGACAAGGAGATTAAAATGGCAGATTTAATGCAGTCAATTCAGGACATGCTCAAGGAAGAGACTTGGACTCGTGCAACAATCAGTAACTACACTCAGAACAATCTTAAGGAACTTGCAGACCTCGTAGAACAGGCAAAGAGCGAAGGAATCATAAAAGAGGTTCATGAGATTTGTCAGGAACACCTCTCTCATTCTAAGGACAGTATCATCGCCCTTTACATCTGCGGTATCCTTGACCTGCAGAACAGCTCTCTAGATAACTCAAACCTTGTAACTCTCGTAGATATTTTCCAGAAGAACCACAAGGAAAACATTGTAACATATCTTTGTGAAAGCATTCTCAATGATGATGAAAATAACAAATTTGCCCTCAGAACCCTCGCAGACAGCTACCTTGCAGAAGGTAACTCTAAGGTTTGGGAGCTTTACGAAAAAATCGTACGCATAGACTTTGAAGAAGCAGACCTTGCAAAGCTCCTTGCTGAGCACTACGAAAATGAAGGCGATGCAGACAACGCAATCAGCTACTACAAGAAAGCAATTCTCCGCTACATCAACGCAAACAACTACAATGCATGTAAGGAAGTATGGACAAAGCTCGTTCAGCTTATGCCGGATGAATTCGACTTCT
>Ga0247608_10000804_pt1 | contig 47805 bp, 24 predicted proteins | sample 176DNAGHGlowgp2_FD_193490 | JGI IMG/M metagenome (GOLD analysis project Ga0247608, IMG submission 193490) | Sheep rumen microbial communities from Palmerston North, Manawatu-Wanganui, New Zealand - 1766 DNA GHGlow gp2 | ecosystem: Host-associated > Mammals > Digestive system > Stomach > Rumen ...
TGGTGGGTGTGCAACTTCCCCTGTCGCGCCAGCCGCGAACCGTAGATGCTGTGGGGCTCGAAGATGATGATGGTCAGATAGGCGCACACGCTGACGATCATCAGCGGCATGAACATCGAGTAACCGCCCGTGAGTTCGGCAATGAGGAAGACACCCGTCAGCGGGGCATGCATCACACCCGACATCACACCGGCCATGCCCAGCAGGGCGAAGTTCTTCTCGGGCACATAGACACCAATCTGGTTGATGTTCCACAGACGAGAAAAGAGGAAACCCGTAAAACAGCCGATGAACAGCGAAGGGGCAAATGTACCACCGCAACCGCCACCACCGTTGGTAGCCGAGGTGGCCACCACCTTCGTAAACAGCACCAGGGCGATATACGGCAGGAGCATCGCACCCTGACCGGCAAAGAGCGAGTTGTTCAGGATGCGGTTCCAGTCGGCCTCCGTCTGTCCGTTCAGCAGCAGGTTAATGCTGGCGTAGCCTTCGCCATAAAGGGCAGGAAACAGGAAGATGAGCAGGCTGAGCACCGTTCCGCCGATGGCGAGCTTGATGTGCGGATGGTCCTTGAAGCGGGCAAACAGCCCCTCGCAGGCACCCATCATCCGGATGAAATAGAGCGACACCAGACCGCACGACACGCCTAACAGCACGCAGGCCGGGATGCGCTCTACCGACCACTCGCTGTCGAGATGGAACGTGAAGAGCGAGGCGTCGCCGCTGAAGATATAGGTGAAGCAGGTGGCCGTCACGCACGACACCAGGATGGGCAGCAGGGCCGACATCGTCATGTCGATCATCAGCACCTCGAGCGTAAAGACCAGTCCGGCTATCGGTGCCTTGAAGATACCTGCGATAGCTCCGGCAGCACCGCAGCCCACCAGCGTCATCAGCATCTTACGGTCCATGTGGAACAGCTGTCCGAGGTTAGAGCCGATGGCAGAGCCTGTGAGCACGATAGGAGCCTCGGCACCCACAGAGCCGCCAAAGCCGATGGTGATGGCCGAGGCGATGACCGAAGACCAACAATTGTGCGACTTCAGCCTCGACTTGTTCGTAGAGATGGCATAGAGAATGCGGGTGATGCCGTGCGAGATATTGTCCTTGACGATATACCGTACGAAGAGCGACGTCAGATAGATACCCACCACGGGGTAGACCAGATAGAGCCAGTTGGCACCCGTGCGGTCGAACTGGCTCGTCAAGAGCATCACAATCTGATTGATGATCCAGTGGAGCGAGAAGGCAGCCACGGCGGCAAAGAAGCCGACGATGAGTGCGAGGATAATCATGAATGCCCTCTCGCTCACGTGCGCCACCCGCCACTCGTGCAGCCTGTGGAGCAGCGTAGGACTACCTTCGCTCATCGTTTCCATCACTATTCACTTTTCACTTTCTGATAATCGTCACCTCACCGTTCCCCTTCAGCTTGATGATGCTCGACGGCGTATGGGGCTTATGCTCCTGCCGGCGGCTCCAGCATACGTAGTCGACGGCCTCGATGATACGGGGGTCGATGTCGCAGTAGTTCTGGGCAGCAGGCTCGCCGCTGATATTGGCCGAGGTTGACACAATGGCCTTCTGGAACCGGTAGCACAGCTCCTTCGAGAAGGGCTCGTTGGTGATGCGGATACCCACGCTGCCGTCCTCGGCAATCAGGTTCTCGGCCAGGTTGATGGCCCCGTCGAGGATCAGCGTCGTAGGCTTAGCCTCTGTCTCCTTCAGACTGTCGATCAGCTGCCAGGCCACGTCGGGCACATTCCTGAAATAGCGCTGCATGCGGGCATCGCTGTCGACCAGGCAGATGAGTGCCTTCGAGTCGTCGCGCTGTTTAATCTCATACACACGTTTCACAGCTTCCTCGTTCGTGGCATCACAGCCGATACCCCAGACAGTGTCAGTAGGATAGAGTATCACCCCACCCTTCCGCATTGTCTCCACAGCCTGTCTTATATCTTCTTCTCTTGTCATCCTAAATTTCTATGCAATACATATTTAGTCTGCAAAGGTAGCAATTAATCCTGAAACCTCCAAAATTTTCTTAGAAAACTTGGTAATGACAGAAGAAATGCGTACCTTTGCATTCCGAAATAAATATTAGGAACACACAATGCCAAGAAAAAAAGACGGAATGCTGTTTGAAGTCCATCCTTCACCCGCTAAGGGGAAGGACGGCAACAATATTGTATATGTACGTCCAGCCGGAAATTACAAGATATCAATGAACGGGCTGGAGGAGTTCTGTAATCGCAACTATCGCTCACTTTATGGCGAACTGGGAAGAGCCTTCGACTATTTCCTCAGGGCGGCTGGTGAGCTGATGGCCATGGGCTATCGTGTCGACACCCCCATCGGATCGTTTGCCCCAAGACTGAAGCTTTTGCGCGAAGTCACCAACCCTGACGAGGTGAAGGGGATGGACGTGGTATTCGACGGCGTGGACTACAACCCAGGGAAACGATGGAACAAGGAACTGGAGAAATGGTCGCACGGTTTCCGCCGCGCCAACAACCCGAACACACAGGAGGTCCTGGCGGATAAGCAACAACTCGAAAAAGTGCTCCGACACCAGTTGGGCAATGGAGGCTACACCACCGTCCATCGCTTTGCCTTAGCCGCCAATCTCACCTACTACTCTGCCCGCAACCTGCTCAACGATTGGTGCAAAGGCGAGAACCCCAAACTCCTGAAGACCAAGCAGGGCCAAGTATACATCTATACAGAAGTATAACAAAAAAAATCGAGCTACTGGAGCTACTGAGGCTTGTAACTCGCTGATAATCAAGGAAAACTCGGTGCAGGATCGGGGCAAGATCGAGCTACTATGGTGCTACTGATCGAGCTACCGAAAACCCTACTTGTAATCGACTGAAAATCAAGCGTTTCTATTTTGGGCATAGGCGCAAGGTCTTTTGGGCTAAGCCGCAAGGTCTTTTGGGCGTAGGCGCAAGGTGGTTTAGACGGCACTTAGTCCCTGCCCGGATAGGGTTTCATCCCTGCGGAGATGGCACTTTACCCCAGTAAAGTATATCTTCTTTGAGACGAAGATGGCATCGGCAACAGCGTAAGATGGCATCCCCAACAGCGTAAGATGACGTCGGCAACAACGTTTGGCGTTATCTGCAACAACATAAAGTGTGACATCGACAACAAATAACTCCGTATTTTCTTGCAAATGCGGATATTTTTTTGTATCTTTGCAAGCCGAAAATCACAAACCAAATTAATACATGAAGATTACAAAGATTAAAACCAAGTACGGTGAGTTTGGCTCGCCACTAACAACGGGGCTCGAAGCCATCGTAGAGCGTATGCGCTCTGAAACCATTAAAACTGATGCGGAAAGGATAAGAAACGTTGCCCTGCAGTCGAGAATGATGATGGAGAATGGAGCTCCGAGGTATCTGCTGAAAGATGCAGACCGTCTGCCCTATCTGCTTTTCTCCGCGACGTTTGGCAAAGGTGGGATCGACCATCCCTTAACGTTCACCCAACTACTGTTGCTCACCATCCCGTGTCCTGAGGGCATGCGAAGGATCAGCGAACTGAAACGGCTGGTGTCGCAGGTGCCTTATACGCTGCTGGCCTTTGCGGGCGTGAGTGGGGTGACGCTGAAAGTGCTGGTGCGTTGTGAGTATCATGGTGGCGTAACACCCTGGAAAATAGGAGATAGTAAGCACGGCGAGCAACTCGACACGCCCACGTATCTCGCTTTTCTGAAAGAGGCTCAGGAGACGGCAGCACGCGTATATACCGCCCTTGTGCAGTGCGACCTTGTGGTTGGCGAGCCCTCGCTGGCCATGGGTTGCAGGATGAGCTACGACCCACAGCTCTACTATCATCCAGAGGCGACGGCCCTCCCTGTGATCCATGACGACGAGGGCGTGCTGACACCCTATGAGGGCACGAAGGCCGACGATGACGGCACCGTCGTCTGGTATCCCGACTACGATGAGCGCGAGCGCTACAAGATGGAGTTCTATACGTGCATGAAGAAGGCCATCAGCGAGAGTCCTCAGGATATGGAGCATGCTTTGGTACTCTTGGCGGGCTATTGTCAGAAGGCTGGCCTGGAGGAAGAGGCCTGTACGGTGAGGGCTGCATGGGATCATCGTTTCAAACCGCTTGGCGAAGACCTGATCCGCAAGATCTTCCGCGAGACATACGTTCAGCCCTATAACGGCAAGGTGCTCTCGCAGATGAACGAGAAGGAGCGCATCATCCGCTTCATCGAGGACTTCTTCAGTCGTCGCTATCAGTTGCGCTACAACGTGGTGAAGCAGTTGACGGAGTTCCGCCCTAACGACCTGAGTTTCAGTCAGTGGCAGCCATTGACTGATCGCCAGTTGAAGAGCATCGTGGTGGAACAGATGAAGGAGGGCGGTGAGAGTTGGATGAACGATATCCGCATCTACATCGAGAGTGCCCACATCAGCGAGTACAACCCCGTGCTGGAGTTCTTGGCAGGGTGTGGCGAGTGGGATCGCAAAGCGAACTACATCGAGGACTTTGCGCGTCGCTTGCCCACTGACTACCCACTATGGCCCAAATACTTCCACCGCTGGTTCCTGGCGATGGTGGCTCAGGCCATGAACATCAATCGCGACTACGGCAACTCGATGGTACCCATGCTCATCGGAGGGGAGGGTATCAAGAAATCGATCTTCTGCAAGAACATCCTCCCGCCCTCGATGCGCGAGTATTACATGGACGACATCAAGATGCAGAATGCAGAACAGGTGGAGCGCGTGCTGGGGCGCATGTGGCTTGTCTGCATCGACGAGTTTAATGCCAAGACCCCTCGTGAACAGGCCAAGGTGAAACGACTATTGACGGAGAAAGATGTGCAGATCCGAAAGATGCGATCTGCGGAGTACACGATGACCCCACGCCTCTGTTCGTTCATCGCCACCACCAACGACCCCACCCCACTCTCTTCGGCAGAGGGCAACCGCCGTTATCTCTGCGTGGAGGTGAAAGGCGAGATCGACATGACGGAGCGCATCAACTACAAACAGCTGTTTGCCCAGGCTGTCACGGAACTGAAGGATCCTGACTGTCTGTATTGGTTTACGCCAGAAGACGAGCGTATCATCCGTGAGCACAACCAGTCATATATGGAGGAGTCATCTACCGAGGGTGTCCTGCCCAGTCTCTTCGAGCCAGCACCAGAGCATACGAAAGAACACCTCTGGCGCGTGATTGATATTCAGGAGGAACTCAAGAAGCATCTTCGCACCAGCGACGTGCCAACCTTGAAGGCTCTCAGCACATCCATCAAGGCTCTCCGCTGGCCCAAGGGCGCGAACAACGGTGTAAGAGGATATTACCTCAGACTGCGTAACGACGAGGTCAAAAAGTGACCAAAATCGCGTCCTGGTAGCTCCAAAACCGCTCTCAGTAGCACGATCAGTGCAGGATAGTAGCTCGATTTTGAGCCTATCCTGCACCGTGTTTTAGCTGATTATCAGCGAGTTACAAGCCTCAGTAGCTCCAGTAGCTCGATTTTTTTCGTCTTACTTTACAACCCATTCAAATAATCCTGTTGCATTGTCGTTAGGGAGAGTAATCTCCAAACGAAGGGCCTTGGTCTTCACGGGATCGAAGTTCACCGTACAGGCTACTCCCTTGTCGGTAGGATAGCCGTCGGCACCGCTGACAGGCTGCCACTGACCCTGAGCATCCTGATAGAGGATACGCCATGACTGAGGCACACGACATCCGCCCCAAGGACCATCATCATACCAGTAGACGGTGGCACTCTGAACTGTAGATTCCTCTGGGAACTCATAGGCGAGCCATTCCGTACAGTCCTTCTTCGGCCACCAGTGGGTATAGGGGATGCTACGGTCGTTCTCATCCTTTGGTACCAAACGGTCATTAATCGAGGATATGGCAGGAATGGGTGATGACGTACTCACCTTACTCTCAGAAGCCAGTGTGGCGGGCTGAGAGGGATTGGTGGCATTCAGATCCTGCGGAAGCCATACACGCATCTTTCCACTGCCACGATGACACCAAGCATAATATGGAATCAGGGTCAATGTCTGATCTGTTGTCTCCAGCTTACCCTGTTTGTTAAAGTCCAGCGTTTGGGCATCGGTAGTCAGTGTAAGGATAGGAGTGCCTGCGATCTCACCCTTACCAAGAGCGAAGGTTGGGCTCTGATTCATCAACGCTCCCATGATGTCGAACGAGTTATCAGGATGCTCAGCGCAATATACCAACGGGCCGCGCTCTACACTGATCATACCACGATCGGCCTCCACCTTATTATTTGCACGAACAGTACGAGGCTCCATATCGAAATGGATCTGCACCTTATCGCCCTTCTTCCATTTGCGGGAGATGGTGTAGTAGCCGTCGGGAGTTAATTGACCTTTGACCGATTGACCATTGACCATTATACCATAACTGAGGCGTTTGCCATCAGTGTACTGATAGAGGGGCTGAGAATGCAAATCCCCGCCAACAGGCACGACCAGATTCTTCACCCAACCAGGAATACGAATCTTCAGTGCGAACTCTCCTGCAGCATTCTGATCTATAGTTACAGCGATGTCGCCATTCCAAGGATACTCGGTGGTCTGACTGAGTGCCACTTTTTTACCTCCCACTTTTAAGTTGCTTTTGTTGGAGAGGAATAGGTTGACATATACATTCTTATCCTTAACGGCATAGATGTAACCAGGCAGTGAAGGGATGAAACGGCAGATGTTACTGGGGCAGCAGGCACAGCCAAACCATGCCTGACGCTGGTGCTGGCCCATCGATTCCAAGGGATTGGGATAGAAGAAGCCGTTGCCCTCCAGCGATACACCAGAGATAAGGCCATTGTAGAGCGTACGCTCCAAGACATCATAGTATTTAGAATCACCATGAAGCAAGAAAAGACGATAGTTGACATAGACATTACCAATGGCAGCACAGGTCTCGCAGTAGGCACTCATGTTGGGCAGTTCGTAGTTCTTGCCGAAAGCCTCACCATTCGAGGTGGCGCCGATACCGCCAGTGATATAAAGTTTCTTAGTGACGATATTGTCCCAGATGGCATCGATGGCACGGATATAGTCCTTGTCGCCAGTGAGGGCAGCTACATCAGCCATACCAGCATACATATAGGCGGCACGAACAGCATGTCCCACAGCCTCATCCTGTTCGATGACAGGCTTATGAGCCTGAGAATACTCATGCTTGATGGTGGTCTTGCCGCGATAGTCGAGGAGATACTTGGCAAAGTCGATGTATTTCTTCTCACCTGTCACCAGGTAGAGACGAGCCATCGCCATCTCGGCAATCTGATGACCGGGAACAACGCACATCTGCCCTGGATTGGGTCCTACCTCACGGATGGCGCAGTCGGCATAGCGACATGCAATATCGAGGAACTTGCGTTTGCCTGTAGCCTGATAGTATGCCACAGCCCCCTCCACCATGTGACCAAGATTGTAGAGTTCGTGGCTAAGATCCTCATCCATCGACCATCGCTTGTCGCCAGCCCACTCATGGGGATGCTGTGGGTTCTGCGTGCGGGAGGTATAGAGATAGCCGTCGGGCTCTTGGGCAGAACCAATGACATCGATGACAGAATCACAATAAGCCTCCAGTTTTTTGTCTGGGTAAGTCTGCAGAATATAGCTGGCACCTTCAATGGTCTTGTAGGGATCGGTATCGTCGAAGGCGAGACCTTCTACCTTGAATACTTTTGAGGGATCTTTCAGATGCTGGGCTGCATTAGAGAAGTTAGTGTAACGGCCAGTCTCCTCACATTTAGAGAAAGCAAGAGGAATAGTCACCTTTCGACTGGCTTCCAGTCGCTGTCCCCAGAAAGTGCCTGGAGTAACCTTTACACTGGTAAAGGGCACAGGGTCGATAGGATAGCCCTTCTGCGCCACTGCGTGGCTAATGGATAAAGATCCAATGATAAATGATAAAACGAGTTTCTTCATATTGTTGTTATTTTGATGTTTTTTACCTTTTTATTGGTAGATGATATAATCGTTTAATTTCACCCACGACGGGTTATCGCTGTAGGTGGTCTGATAGGCACCAATGCTGAGTTTTGAAGCATTCACTTCGATAGGCGACCCTGGCATATTAGTCCATGTCAGACCATCGCTGCTAGTGCGGGCAAAGAGCAGGTTGCCGCGACGCTCGAACTGTAGAATCGGGTCGAAGTCGAAGCCTTTGTAGTTGGGGAACTGCGGACGACCTTGAGGACTAAGTGTGGTCAACATGTTTCCGCAATTATATAGAGGGAAGACACCAAGCTGGTAGTAAGTGTCTTTACCATTGCTGACCAGCAGACCGCCATCGTTATAAGCTTTAATGTTTCGTTCCTTCAGACCTTCCATATCAGCAAAACGAGCCATCACCACAAAGTCGCCCTCCACCTCTTGATATATCATAGCACCATTCTTCAGAGGATCATCATTAAAGGCTGCGGTGCCATCGTTCAGCTTCAGTTCGTCCTGATGTTCATAGACAGGTTTCATGGTTGGCGACAAGGTAAACTTGCTGTCTGGATCTATCTCCTCAAAGTCGTCGTCACCGAGCGAGGGCACTGGTGAGACCTTGCCACAATCATCATAGTACTCTTTCACTTCATGGGCAGTCATCGCCTTTGGGGTGATGTTCAACTGACTGATATAGCCCATGAAGTTGTTGGCTCCAGAGCCATCAGCACCTATGGTGATATGTCCTTCAGGACGAACCATCAGGAAATTGTTTTGTTCATGCACGAGTTGTGCGTCTTTATAAACGCGCTCCATCCAGCCGTCGTAGGTAATGGTCCAAAGCGTCCATCGTCCCATTCCCTCGCTTCGCTCGCCTACCCGTAGCCTTTCAGCGGTCTTAACGGCCTCTGGTGCCCCGCAACTCTCGAACGAACCATTATGATTGATGACTCCTGTCTGAGGATCGGTTCCCAATCGGAATTCCGTCGTAGCGAGATCAGCATGCGATGTTGAGAGCGAAACGACAGTAGGTACTGGTCCTACCTTCGTCTGATACACAAGGGCAGAGATGGTATAGGGCGCATTATAGCTATAGTCTTCTGCTATGGGATTATCGCTTTCCAGGCGTTGGGTACCATTGAGGAACATAGCCCAACGGCCATCCTTTACTCTCATGCGGATAGGTTTGTTGGCTTTCAGGGAACCTGCCTCTGTGATGTCAAAAGGCTGGGTAGCACCCTTTGCTGCTGCGATGGCTGTTGCGTTGAAATCTATGGTGGCAGAAGTGCTAAAGCGTGAGGCAGACTCAACATCCTTTTGATGCATACCAGGATAACCATCATTAGTCATTACATTGATCTCAGGCAGTTCTGGGGCATCCTTCCATACCTTCACATTCCAGATAGCAGGCATGTGACCATTCTTCTGTGTATCAGTGATGGTGATACGCAGATAGCGGGCTTTAGCAGCTCCTTTGTCAATCATGGGTGAGCCCTGCATGGTGTTATTGGTGCGATCAGTAAAGAGCGTCCATTGTTGGCCATCGAGCGATGTCTCTATCTTATACTGATAGAAGAAGGTGGCATACTCGAACTGCATCCACACCTCATTGAACTTCTGGGGCTTACCCAGGTCTATCTGCAACCACTCGTCTTGATGTTTGCCCTGTCCCCAGTTGGTATTGCGAGCCTTCCACAGTGTTGCGTTGTTATCATCAACGGCATACTCTGGCTTAAACCACTCATCATAATAGGATGAGGCTGTCACCTTGGCATTTAGGGCGAGGTTTCTTGATGATTGAGTCTTGAAAAGATCCACGCCTTTGGCATCGTGTGTTGGCACTACTGGCAGTATATTGCCGTAGCTATCAAATTTCATCTCGTCAATACAAACCTGACGGTTGAAACCATGCACACTTCGTGGCAGGTTATGGCGATGATAGACGATATAATATTTGCCATTCTGCTCAAGAATCGAGTGATGACCTGGCCCGTGAACTGTCTGATCATCGTTGGTCTCAAGTATGCAGCCTTTAAATTCAAAGGGGCCCATAGGTCCGACTGTCGAGGTGGCATACTGCACCCGATAGGTATGGTCGTGACAAGAACCCGAAGAATAGGTGAAGTAATAGATTCCATTACGTTTGAAGACAAACGGTGCCTCAAAAATATCCTTCAGTTCAGTGTTAGGAATGAGTTGCTTCTCTGAGAAGAATTCGTCAGCAGCGATAGGGAAGGGAGAGCCTTCGTGCCAGAAACGAGCATCTTTATATTGACCATTGACCATTCTTGCGTCCCTTTCGTAGCAAGCGAGCGGGGCTCGAGCGGACCATTGACCATTAAGTTTCGCAACGCCGCAGCCAAAGCCTTTATAGATGCCCCACGTGGTAAAATACAGATACTCTGATCCGTCATCGTCACGGAACAACTGTGGGTCGAGGGTAATGACGTTGTGGACATAGCGGTCTGGCACCATCACGGCATCATCCTTACCTAAGATATTCTTCCAAGGACCAATAGGCGACGTACTCTCACCTATATTGATATTACAGGGTTCGCAGTAATAGTAGCGGAAGGTGCCATCTGGTTGCTGCACCACGTCTGGAGCCCAGACCACCTCGGTAGTGGGCCAGTTCATCACGATGTTCTTCCAGTTCTGGAAATCTTTGCTCACCCACACCTGTGCAGGGCCATAGCCATTACCTGTGCCATCGGTGGTGGCATAGAGATAATAGGTGTCGCCAAACTTCCTGATGGTAGGGTCGGCGAAATAGCCTGGAATAAAGGGATTTCCAGCAGAAGGGGCATTGTAGGTCTGTCCCCATAATTCTACTACTGCGACCATCACCAAAGTGAGTATTACTATAGATTTCTTCATGTTGTTATTCCTTTTTCAAAATGATGACGAATCCACCACCAGAGGCCATCTTAATGCTGAGCGAATCGTTGGCAGAGAGTATCCTATGTTCAATCTGGTAGTCCTCGGCATTGTGATTGGCATTAATACCATCGGCGACGATAGTGGCCTGATACGACCCAGAACGCAAGAAGTCGAGCGGAAGCCTGACTTCTCGTCCGTCCCAGTTCGTCTGCCCGCCTACATACCAGTCGCTACCGTTGCGACGGGCCGTTACTACAAAATTACCTAACTTACCATGTATGATTCTTGTTTCGTCGAATGTGTCAGGAATGCTGGTGATGATGTCCACGCAGGGCTGCTCCTTCTCGTAGTTCGTGGGCGCATCGCAGAGCATCGTGAAGGGAGAGTCGTGCACCACGTAGCAGGCCAACTGATGGCAGCGGGTACCCATACTGACGGGGTTCTGGTAGCATTGCACCCAGTTCTCCTTCGTACCGTTACGCATAGCACCTGGAGTAAAGTCCACACTACCTGCCATCATACGGATAAAGGGGAATGTCACGTCATAGCGAGGCACGTCTGTCTCCTTCGGTGTCCAGCGCGACTCCTCCAATCCGAATACACCCTCGTAGTTCAAGATGTTTGGATAAGTTCGGTTCATACCTGTAGGAGCAAAATAGCCGTGATAGTCTACAAAGAGCTGATATTGAGCACAAGTCTTCGCCAAGCGCTCCGCCATCTCTACTGCCGTCTGATCATTACGATCCATAAAGTCTATCTTGAAGCCCTTGATACCCATCGCCTTGTATTTCTCACAAGCCTCAATGAGATGCTCATCCAGCACATTGAAGACCGTCCAAAGCACGATATCCACACCCTTTGCCTTACCATAGTCGATGAGTCCCTGAAGGTCGATGGCCTCGATGGGATTCATGATGTCACCTTTTGAAGAGTCGTACCAGCCTTCGTCGAGCACCACATAGGGGATATGGTTCTTCGCAGCGAAGTCGATATAATATTGATAGGTACGCGTGTTGATACCAGCCTCGAAATTGACACCCTTCAGATTCCAGTCGTTCCACCAATCCCAAGCCACTTTTCCAGGTTTTATCCAATCTGTTAAACCTATCTGATTAGGGGTGGCGAGGGCATATACCAGATTGTTCACAGGCATCTCCGTATCCTGCTCCGTAATCGCCATCACACGCCAAGGATAGGTCCGGGCACCCGTAGATTTCGCAATATAGTCTTCAGTTTCCTCAACATAACTCTGTCCTCTCCACTTGTAATACCCCATTTTCTTGGGATACTTCGCGAAGCTGGCAGAAATTACACATGGGGTCAGGAACGATGTGCAATCGGATTGCACATCGTTCCTGACCCCATGTGTAATTTTGAGGAACATACCTGGATAGCTGCGGAGGTCGCTCTCAAGGATGGTCACCTTCACGTCGCCGCTCTGGATGGTAGCGGGGAGGAAGATGTATTTATCCTTAGCCTCAGAGAGCAGCGTCTCGTCATATACATTCTGGAAGGCCATCGCGAAGGGTTTCTCGTCATTTGTTGAATAGGCCAGCCATGCCTTAGAGTCCTCTGGAAAACTGAAATCAGCGATTTCATCTTCGATAATGGTCTCACCTTTGCGAGTGGTATAGTAGCGATAGGCCACGCCCTCGTCGTAGGCTCTCACCTGCAGTCCGAAGCCGTCGCCTAAACGAAGGTCGAGCTGATTGCCCTCTATCTGGAACGATGCTTGCCGATAGAAGGGAGAAAGGATATGGCTGCTCAGATGTTCCCAAAGTGGGCGCCCGGCTTTGCCGCTTCGCTTGTCGAAGAACATCTTATTCCCATCGTGGGCGCTCGGCTTTGCCGCTTCGCTTGTCGAAGAATGTTTTGTTCCCACAGTGGGAACAATCCGTGAGCTTACGGCAAAGATATGCTTGTCCTGATGGCGAACTTCCATCTGCAAGTTTTCACCTACCGTTACGGATAGTTTCCCGTTTGGCGAACTGACTGTATAGTCTTTGGCTGACAACTGACCACCACATATTATAAATAAGGTGGCGAGCGTTAATAGTCGTTTGATCTTCATTTCCCTGTTTTCTTTGATTGACGGTGCAAAGATAGCAATATTCTGGAAAACGGGATAAAAATATCGTCCAAAGTCTATAGTAAAATCGTCTAAAAGTGCTGTTTTTATCGGGGTTTGGACGATTTTTGCATCATCTTGGACGATTGTGGCATACGGTTCGTGAGTTTTTTTGTTATTTTGCAGCGTGAATTATAACTATTAATTAACAAAGGTATAAAACCAAAAGCAACAAACGTATGGAAAAGAGAGCACTAATGATAATAGGTGTAGCCTCGTTGACACTCGCGATGAGTGCCGCTAAAAAGCAGGTTGCATCTGCTCCAATCCAGGAGGTGTCGTTCACGCAGGTTCACTTGAACGATGGTTTCTGGACCCCACGTATTGAGATCAACCGCACCGTCAGCATCCCTTCTGCCTTCCATGAGTGTGAGGTGAATGGTCGTTTCGATAACTTCGCCCTCGCCGCTGGCCTCATCCAGGGTGAGCACAAGGGTGACTTCTCGTTCGACGATACCGATCCTTATAAGGTGATCGAGGGTGCCAGCTACAGTCTCGCTGTGCATTATGATGCGAAGCTCGACCATTATCTCGACTCCGTGATCAACATCATCGCCCAGGCTCAGGAGCCAGATGGCTACCTGACCACCTGCGTTACTAATAAATGTACGCGCCTGAGCGGTTGGTGGGGCACCCATAAGTGGGAGAAGATCAACTCTCATGAGCTCTACAACTCAGGTCATCTGATTGAGAGTGCTGTGGCCCATTATCGTGCTACGGGCAAGAAGAACTTCCTGAATGTAGCCATCAAGAATGCTGACCTTGTCTGCAAGACCTTCGGCCCCAACGAGGGACAGATTCACCGTCCAGGCGGACACCCGATTATCGAGATGGCACTCTGCAAGCTCTATAAGGTAACGGGCAACAAAAAATATCTGGAAGGCGCCAAGTATTTCGTCGAGGAGACAGGTCGTTGTACGGATGGTCATCGTCCTTCAGAGTACTCTCAGGACCACATGCCTATTCTGCAGCAGCAGGAGATCGTAGGCCACGCCGTTCGTGCTGGCTATCTCTATAGTGGTGTGGCCGATGTGGCTGCCCTCACTGGCGACAAGGCCTACTTCGAGGCTTTGGAGCGCATCTGGGAGAATATGTCGAGCAAGAAGCTCTTCATTACTGGTGGTATCGGCAGTCGCCCTCAGGGCGAAGGCTTCGGTCCTGACTACGAGCTGAACAACCACACAGCCTATTGCGAGACCTGTGCCGCCATCGCCAATGTCTATTGGAACTACCGCATGTTCCTCGCTACAGGTGAGTCGAAGTATATCGATGTCTGTGAACGTGCCTTATATAATAATGTGATGAGTGGTGTCTCGCTGAGTGGCGACAAGTTCTTCTACGACAATCCCCTTGAGAGCGACGGTGAGCACGAGCGCCAGAAGTGGTTTGGCTGTGCCTGCTGTCCAGGCAACATCACCCGCTTCGTGGCCTCTATCCCTGGCTATATCTACGCGGTTCAGGAGTCAGGAGTCAGGAGTCAGGAGTTAAGTAGTATATACGTAAATCTCTATGCTCAGGGCAAGGCCAAGATTGGTAATGTAGAGCTGGAGCAGACCACTGAGTATCCTTGGGATGGTAAGGTTCGCATTGCCATCAACAAGGGCAGTGGCAAGTTCGCCATCAAGCTCCGTATCCCCTCTTGGTTGAAGGATTCCCCCACGAATAATTCTCTCTACAGTTATATAGTTGCTGCCCCTGTCTACACCGTTACCGTGAATGGTGTAGCAGTAGGGCAGGCAGATGCCAACGGCTATGTTACCATCAACCGCTCTTGGAAGAAGGGTGATAAAATTGAACTCAGTCTTCCGATGGATGTTCGTCGTATCGTGGCAAATGACAATGCTGAGGACGACAGAGGTAAGGTGGCCTTGGAGCGCGGACCTATCGTATTCTGTCTCGAAGGCACAGACCAAGCTGACCATAAGGTATTCAACAAGTATATCCTGAACAGCGCTCCCATCAGCGCTCACTTCGAAAAGGAGCTCCTGAACGGTGTGATGGTGCTTGAGGGCAATGCCAAGGAACTCCAGCAGGATGGTGAGGTGAAGGATGTGAAGTTCCGCGCCATCCCCTACTCCACTTGGAACAACCGTGGTAACGAACAGATGGAAATCTGGATTGCCAACAGTCCTGCACAGGCTGTAGCCACTCCATTGCCTACCATCGCCTCGAAAGCACAGACCTTCTGCAATCGTGGTCCTATCCAGAACGATGCCCCTGAGACAGCACCTGTTGACTCATGGGCTGGCGGCACCAACGACCAGTGGGAGCCCAAGCGCTCTTCAGATACCTCGAAGCCCTATCACTACTGGTGGTTGAAGCAGGGCACAACCGAGGCCATCACCTATCAGTTCGACCAGCCTTACGAGGTAAGTAACGTACAGGTCTACTGGCTCGACTTCGACCACTACGACGGCAACTTCCGCACCCCAGAGTCTTGGAGCCTCTACTACAAGGACGAGCAGGGCGAGTGGCAGGAAGTAGAGAACCACAGCGACTATACCGTGCGCAAGGACTGCTACAACAGCGTTGACTTCAAGGCCGTAAAGACCACTGGCCTGAAGATCCTCGCCAAGCTCCAGCAGGGAGAGTCAGGCGGTGTCCTCGAATGGAAAGTAAATTAATGGTCAATGTTCAATAGTTAATGTTCAATAAAATAATAATGTCTAACAAATTAAACCTAAAAAACAAATTGGTATGAAGAAACATTTCTTATGTTTGCTTTTGCTGGCTACGGGCGGTATGACTGCCTACGCTACGGAAGCCGTATCGAACGGCGTCGCTGAGGTTACTCAGCAGGGCGTCAATGTGAAGGGTGTCGTCAAGGACGCAAAGGGTGAGCCGATCATCGGCGCTACCGTTGCCGAGAAGGGCACTAAGAACGCCACTGTTACCGACTTCGATGGTAACTACTCTCTGAATGTTACGAATCGCAACGCCGTGCTCGTGATCAGCTACATCGGCTACACCACTCAGGAAGTGAAGGCTGGTAGCAACGTGACACTTGAGGAGGACAATGCTCTCTTGAACGAGGTGGTTGTCATTGGTTATGGTACCCAGCGTAAGGGCGATGTTACCTCTGCCGTTGCCTCTGTAAAGGCTGAGGACTTCAACGCTGGTAAGATCGGTGACGCTGCCGAGCTGGTAAAAGGTAAGATTGCAGGTTTGCAAGTTATCAACGCCAGCGGTGACCCGAAGGCAACCTCTTCTATCCGTCTGCGTGGTATCACCACTATCACTGGTAACCTTGATCCTCTGGTGCTGGTTGATGGCATCGAGGGCAGCCTGACAACGGTCGCATCAGAGAACATTGCCTCTATCGACGTGTTGAAGGATGCCTCTGCCGCTGCTATCTATGGTACCCGTGGTGCCAATGGTGTGATCATCATCACCACCAAGACTGGTAAGCGCGATCAGGCTCCGCAGGTAACCTATAACGGCTATGTATCGTTCTCTAACTGGACTAAGAAAGCTAAATTCATGGATACCCACGATGTGATCTATGGTAAGACACAGCAGGAGTATCTCGGCTATGATACCGACTGGCTGAAAGCTATCTCCCGTAAGTCGGGCTTCAAGCATAATCATGATCTTCATATCAGCGGTGGTACCAAGAATGCCACATACTCTGCCAACGTTTCTTACGCTAAGGAAGAAGGTATCATCCGCAAGGCCGACAATGAGAACTTCAAGATGCAGATGGACTACACCCAGTTTGTGTGGGACGACATCCTGAAGTTCAACTTCAACGCTCTGGTTACTCGTCAGAAATACACTAATGGTAGCGCCGGTGACTATCTGGGCGCTTATCGTGAAGCACTTATCCACAACCCCTCTGAGCCTGTCTATAACGAGGATGGCAGCTACTATGAGAACTTCAACAAGCTGCAGTACTACAACCCCGTAGCCATGCAGAACGAGGCTTGGGGCGACACCCGCTTACGCTATTCACAGCTGACAGGTAATGTGACCATAGAGCCTATCAAGGGTTGGAAGACCAACCTGATGATTTCTTGGGGTGAGCATGCTGATACTGGTGAGAACTGGACCAGCCCCAACCACTATTCTCTGGTTCGTCAGGGCTACAATGGTTCTGCCTCAAAGAGTGAAGGCACAGCCATCAGCAAGAACCTTGAGCTGACCTCCCGCTATGACGCTCAGTGGAACAAGCACCGTTTCAATGCCATCGTGGGCTATAGCTATCTGTACAATCAGTACGACGGTTTTAGCGCTGGTAATACAGACTTCTCTACGACAGCCTTCCTTTGGAATAACCTTGGTAACGGTTCGTTCCTGACTGATAAGGACAACCACGCTTCGATGAGCAGCTATCAGAACGACAATAAGTTGATCGGTTTCTTCGGACGTATCAGCTATGGCTATGCCGACAAGTATAACGCGCTCATTAGTATCCGCCACGAGGGTTCTTCTAAGTTTGGTGACAACCACAAGTGGGCCACCTTCCCCTCACTCTCTCTTGGATGGAACATTATGAACGAGGAGTTTATGAAGGATACTCGCTCTTGGCTCGATAACCTGCGCCTCCGTGTTGGTTATGGTGTGACGGGTGTGATACCTACCAACGGTGACTGGGGCGGCTCTTATCTGGCACAGAACCTCTACACATTCGCTGGTTATGGTGATGTCTATTCCATGAACGGCAAGTGGATCAAGACGCTGGAAGTCCGTCAGAACCCAAACCCTGACCTGAAGTGGGAGACCACCCGTGAGTGGAACTTCGGTCTCGACTATGGTGTGCTGAACAACCGCATCCATGGTTCGCTTGATGTTTATATCAAAACCACGAAGGATCTGCTCTACAGCTACCGCGTGCCTATGCCACCCAACCTCTACAGCGAGACTCTGGCCAATGTGGGTAAGATGCGTAATGTAGGTATCGAGTTCATGATTGAGGCTATTCCCGTACAGACGAAAGACTTCGAGTGGACTACCACGCTGACGGCATCGCATAACAAGAACAAGCTGCTCTCTCTAAGCAATGACCTCTATGAGACGGATAACTTCCAGGAAGAAGGTGGCTTGAGCGATCCTATCAGCACCGCTACCCACTGCATGGAGGTAGGTCATACACTCGGCGACTTCTGGGGACTGAAATTTGTTGGATACGACAAGGATGGCTTCGCCCTCGTAGAGGCCAGCGACGGTAACGGCGGATGGACTGTGAAGCAGTTTAACCCGAACCTGAACAACAAGGAGAACCGCCAGCGCTTAGGCAACGGTACGCCGAAAGTCATCCTCGGATGGGGTAACACCTTCCACTATAAGGATTTCGACCTCTCGATGCAGTTCACCAGTCAGCTGGGCTACAAGATCCTTAACGCACAACGCGCCTTCTACGAGAACAACTCGATTGCCTACAACCGCCTGAAGAGTGCTGCCGACCTGCACCCCGCCATCAATACCGATGGTACACCGTATATCGATCCTGAGACAGGCCAGCAGAAGATGGTAGCTCTGTCGCAGTCGATGCAGCAGGGATGGTGGAGCGACCATCTGGAGAATGGTGACTTCCTGAAGTTGACGAATGTGACACTGGGATATACCTTCATCCCCAAAGGCCAGTTTGCCAAATATGTGAAGAAGGCCCGTATCTATGCCAACGCCACGAACCTCTTCTGTATTACAGGCTACAGTGGCATCGACCCTGAGGTGAGCAACTACTTCCTCGCTCCAGGTATCGACGACCGCGACAAGTATCCTACGACCCGTAGCTACACTGTAGGTTTATCACTTAACTTCTAAAAACGAGACAGCAATATGAAAAAGATATTCAATAAGGTTCTGATTGCCTTTGCAGCAGGAAGCATCAGCCTTTCATCCTGTACGAATCTCGACGAGACCCTGTATGACGTGCTCAACGAATCGAACATCGACCTCTCCAACGAGACCGACCTCAGCCTGCTACTCGGTGCCGCCACGGCACAATACCGCTATCTGGTAGAAGACTGGTTCGGCATGTATCACCTGCTTGAGGAGTCGACAGACCAGTATATGGTTCCTGCCCGCGTCGGTGTGGGCTGGGGTGATGCCTATATCAACCTGCATAAGCACGATTGGGGTCCCAACGTAGACCAGATCTACAACCCTTGGCAGATTGCCTACCGTGGTATCGGCTATGCCAACAAGGTCATCGATGCCATCGATCCCGCCAACGAGTCAACGAAGAAGAGTCTGGCTCATGCCCGCTTCTTCCGCGCTATGTTCTATTATCACCTCTTTGATATGTTCCGTAACGTGCCCCTGCAGACCACTCAGGATGTGGAGCCTGGCTATCTGCCTCAGCAGGTGAGCCCTCAGGAGATGTATAACTTCCTCGTAGAGGAGTTCACATACGCCAAGGAGAACTTTGGTGATGATGATGTCTATGGCTATGGTAACAAGTATGCTGCCAGCATGGCGCTCGCCAAGCTTTATCTGAACAAGAACGTGTATCTGGAGACCTCTGGCAACGATGGCTATCAGGCTTGCCTCGACGAGGTGAACTTCATCATCAACTCTGGTAAGTACAGTCTCGCAGCTACCTATAAGGACTGCTTCAAGGAAGACCTCAGCAGCAATCCCGAGATCATCTTCGTAGTGCCTGGCGACCGTACGCACACCGTACAGTTTGGACTGCAGAGCTACTGCTTCCCGCAGTCGGGCATCGAGGCTTATGGCTCAACTGCTCCTGGCTACAATGGCTCTTGCGGTATCCCACAGTGGATCCGTACCTACGACGAGGACGACCAGCGTCTGGCTGACACATGGGCAGGCGGTCCACAGTACCACGCCACCAAGAGTGGTGACACCTATATCCCCAACTCCGACCTCGATAATCCTATCCGCTTCGAGGCTGACGACTGGACAGGTACAGGAATCCTGACCTATAATCTCAACGTTCACTCTATCGACAACCCTGGAGCCTACCAGCAGGAAGGCTATCGTCTGCACAAGTATGAGATCGTTGGAGGTACCGATGATGGTACAACCTCTGACGATGTGGCTATCTTCCGTTATGCTGATGTGCTGTTGATGAAGGCTGAGTGCCTGCTCCGCTTGGGACAGAACAAGGATGAGGCAGCCTCACTGGTAACACAGGTTCGTAGCCGTTCGTTCAAGTCTACCGCCAAGGCTACCCGTACGGTGGCTGACCTCGAGGGCGGTTCTGTCTATCAGTATGGTCACGATGAGTACACCGTAGCAGCCGATGCTACTGCCGGCTATACCGACTGGTCCAACCACATTACAACCTATGAGGGTGGTGCCGACATCGAACTCGGTGGTCTGCTCGATGATCTCGGTTGGGAGTTCTGCTGCGAGATGCACCGTCGTCAGGATCTGATCCGCTTCAAGATGACCGATGGCCGCAGTGTATGGAATGGTAAGTCGTGGTTCTGCAAGGACGCCACAACCAGCAATACCTACACCATCTTCTCCATCCCCGATGAGGCGATGAAGGCTAACCTGAGTCTGAAGCAGAACCCGGGATACTAATTAAAGGTAAAAAAGTAAAAAGGTAAAAAAAGTAAAGCAATATGAAAAAGCTATCATATATTCTTAGCGGTCTGCTGATTGCCGGTTCTTCTGCCTTCTTCAGCAGCTGCGGAGACAATGAAGATTTCTGGGGTCCTCACACCCTGACCGATGACGAGATTGCCGAGATGGCCCGTCAGGACTCCATCAAGGAGGCACAGCGCTCGCGCATCGATGCCGACCTGATTCTGGAATACACGGCTGAGTTCTATATCAGCGGCAACTCTTACGACGGTACGACGGTTAAGATCGACATGGATGCCATTGCCAGCCTCTTCGGCGTGAGCAAGGATGCCGTTGGCGCAGCTCTGAATGGTGAAGGTGGTATCGACGTGGCAGGCTTTGCCATCGAGGGCTCTACCCATGCCGACAATATGACATCGTCTAACTCTGGTGCCTACTGGGGACACTGGTGGGATAAGGACGGTAACGTAAAGAACTGGGGCGATGATGCCATGGTATTCGCAGAGTTTAGCTACAATGCCGACTCTGGTGAGGGTATCTTCAACGTAGGTCAGTTCCCAGGTCACCTGGTAGCCGATCAGGAGGTAAAGTTCATTGAGGCCATCAAGTATCAGGACAAGCGTGTCGCCGTTGTCATCACAGCCATCGGTCGTGAGCGTGGTGAGGTAAAGGCTACCGTAGTGGCTTCCAACAAACTGACACTCGAGACGGCTCCTAACGATGCCTATGCTACCGTTGCCGTAGAAGGCTTCGATGCTGCCGCTGCCCTCTCTGCCCTTGGTGCAGGCTCATGGGCCGATGTAGCTTGGGTAGCTACCAATGCCGACGGCTCTTACGCTCAGGAATACAGTGCTGATGCACCTGGCTTCTGGTACGACAAGGAGGGCTTCGCAGGCTCTTGGGGTGACAACGCCAGCGTCTTCGCTACCTTCCAGGAGGGACAGATCCTCGTGGGACAGATGCCTGGTCAGATGACGGCTGGTTCTTCTGTCACCATCAACTTCAGTGCGATGTACAATGGCAAGCTCGTCGAGAATGTCATCACTGTCAATATCAAGGAGTATGAGGATCCTGAGACCGCTCCTACCGGTGATCCCGCTTCCATCACGAAGGATATCACACTGAGCAAGACCTACGACAACGAGTGGGGTGCTACCGCTCCCTTCGATGTCAAGGAGGATCTGCGCCAGGCCTTCAAGATGACTACCTATCAGATCTTCAAGGCCCTGAAGAGTGGTGAGATGAAGCTCTGGGTAGCAGAAGTTGGCAAGGATGCTGGTGAGGACGGTGCTCCGCAGTACACAGCCGATGCTCCAGGCTACTGGCTCGGCAAGGACGGACAGCGCGTGACTTGGGGCGACGAGGCCATCGTCTACCTGAACCTCGTCATCACTGAGGAGAGCCTGGAGTTCGTAGGCGGTAACCATCCCGACAACTGCTCACCTGCTGGTCAGACCATCAAGACGAAGTTTATCATTGAGAAGGACGGCGTGACTGCCACCTACAATGTAACCTTCGAAGTGAAAGCACAATAAAAGGTTTTGTTAGTATAGTTGAATTAGTTAGTTAGTTGAATTTGGGAATGGAGGGGCGAGTGGAAGCACCCGTCCCTCCTTCTATTAAAAAACAGGGTAAAAGTAAAAATGACTAAGAATATTCTCAAACTCCTCTTCATGCTGATGACCACGTCAGCCTTTGCTGCCTGTAGCAGTAGCGATAGTGACGAGCCTGTATCTGGCGGTGTCACGCTCTCTGCAACGGAAGTCAATTATGGCTGCGACGATACGTGGGGCGAGGTAAGCGTAACTTCCCGTTCGGTATGGAACGCCAAAAGTGACGTCTCCTGGCTAAGACTGAAGAGTGCCAGTGGCGTAGGCGGTTCGGAGAAGGTGACTTTCGAGATGGACAAGAACACATCGAAGGAAGCCCGCACGGCACTCGTCACCATCACCTGCAATGGAACAAACACGACGTTGAAGGTCACTCAGGCTGGCACCACCGTCGAGGTGATGGATAAGTCGCAGGTGAAGGACTATGATAAGTACTACTTCCCTCAGGGCAATCCTAACTTCACCACGGCAGAAGCCATGCTTCGCAGCGACTCCCACTGGTCGTGGTTCCGCTCAAAGCAGAGCGAGCACTTCTTCGTATTCTGGGAGGAAGGTTTTGGCAGTGATCCCAATGCCAGCAGTGTACCTGAAGAGCTGCGGGTCGATGTGGATGACCTGCTGAAGAAGGCCGAGCAGTTCTATGAGACCAATATCACCAAACTGGGTATGGTGGTCACAGGACAGGGCAAGAGCTATCTCGACCAGTATAAGATGGAGATATACCTGCTCTATCAGACGGAGTGGCTCGCCACTGGTTCTGGCTACAACGATGTGATTGGTGCCCTCTGGGTGAATCCCTCTACCTGTAAGCCTGTGGGCTCTACCATTGCTCACGAGATCGGGCACTCATTCCAGTACCAGACCTACTGCGACAATGTGAAGAACGGAGCTGCCAATGATTTCCATTCAGGCTTCCGCTATGGTTATGAGGGCTCCAACGGTGGCTGTGGCTTCTGGGAACAGTGTGCACAGTGGCAGTCGTATCAGGATTATCCTGCCGAAGCACTCGAAGGCTATTGGACCGCAGAATGGTATCGTCAGTGTCATCGTCATTTCGAACATGAGTGGATGCGCTATGCCTCTTACTATCTCCAGTACTATTGGACAGAGAAGCACGGTAACAAGGCCCTCGGACGTATCTGGAACGAGAGTAAGTATCCTGAGGATGCTACCCAGGCCTATATGCGTATCTTCCTCGGTGGCGACTATACCGCTGCAAAGAAGGAACTCTTCGAGTATGCCCAGCGTTGCATCAGCTTCGACTTTGCAGGAACTCGTGCCTACTTCACCAATCAGAACAACAACTACTCTACCAAGCTCTATTCAGAGAATGGTTGGTATCAGGTGGCATACGCCAGTTGTCCGCAACCTACAGGCTTCAATGTAGTTAAACTGGAAGTACCCAATGCTGGTACGAAGGTCACGGTGAATATCGAGGCCCTGAAGGCTGGTAGCAGTCTGGCTGCCAACGATCCTGGTGAACAGATCGATGGCGACGGAAAAATTGTGGGCACCACACGTACCTATAATAATATAGGCAACGACCAGGCTCTGGCCTATGGCTTCGTGGCACTGAAGAAGGATGGCAGTCGTGTCTATGGTGACATGAATGAGACGGCTGCTACAGGCAAGGCCACCTTCACCGTTCCCGCCTCTACGGAGTATCTCTACCTCGTCGTACAGGGCGCCCCGAAGAGCTATCACCAGTGTCCTTGGGACGAGAAGGAGTCTACTGATATGCAGTGCCCCTATCGTATCAAGCTCGAAGGCACCGACCTCTATGGCAACTTCTCCATCGATGAGACAAAGGCACCTACGGATGTCGCCCTCTCCTACGATGTGAAGTGTAATGCCGCATCAGGAGATTATGTACAGGGCACCATCCAGATTCAGGGCAACGACCTGAAGAAGTTGGCCCAGGCCTTTGTGATGCAGCCCTCTGTGATGGGTGGCAACACCATCGCTATTGCCAATGGCACAACGGCTACACCTGCTGAAGGTAAGATTGCCTTAGGACTGCTCCAGCCCGACGGCAACATCAGCTATACCTATACCGCCAATGCAGGCTTCTACTGCAAGGCCGACGGAAAGGCTGGCTCTTGGGGCGAGGGTGATCCGTTGTGGTTCGAGTACGACAAGGATCAGTTCATCATCACCTATGGTCACTATCCCGCCAAGACAGAGGCTGGCAAGAAATACGTGGTCAAGCCCGTGCTTGTCTACACGAAGGGCGGTAAGCAATACAAGGCTACCATCACCCTGAACATGCAATACTGACACCCTGTTTTTTAGGTTAGTACGGAGGGAGCAGCGCACTGCGAAAGTGCCTGCTCCCCGCTTTTTGTCTTTTTAGACGATATTGCTATCATTTTGGACGATAGTGACAGACGGGAAACGGATTTGTTCGTAACTTTGCAGCCGGATTTTAACAGCAAGCAAGGTGAAAAAGCTAACAATGAAGAAAAGTCTGTTGATGGGGTTAACGGTTCTGCTGATGGCAGCCTGTTCGTCGGAAAACGACGTGCCAGAGCCAATTCCTACGCCAGTGCCAACACCCACCCCTGTGGATACCGTAAAGACAGACACCACCAAGACGCCCGATACACCGCTGGACAACGTATATCCTGTAAAGTACCGAGTGGCGAAGATGGCGATTACCACTGATAATGGCGTAAGGGTTGACTCCAAGGAGAAAACAGACTATCGCGCCTGTACCATCATGATTGAATCGGATACGATTGCCTGGAATTACAAAGGGCATGGGAAAATCCGTGGACGAGGTAACTCCACGTGGCTCTGGTATCCTAAGAAGCCCTATCGTATCAAGCTCGACGAGAAGGCTGAGATTCTTGGCTTGGATGCCAATAAGGACTGGGTACTGTTGGCTAACTATCGCGACCCGACGCACTTGATGAACACCTTCGTTTTCGAGATGGGCCGCGAACTGGGCATTCCTTTCACCAACCATAGTCGCTACGTAGAACTCACACTTAATGGAGAGTATCTGGGACTCTATCAGTTGACAGAACAGATAGAGGTAGGTAAGAGTCGTGTGGACATTGGCAAGAAGAAGGGTTGGCTGCTCTCACTTGATGTAGACGACGGACCAGCAGAATCACCAGGAGCCAAAGAAAATTTCTGGAGCAGCGTCTATAGGATGCCCGTCTGTGTGAAGAGTCCGGAGGGCGACGGAACATCTGGTGGCGAGACACTTGTGGTTGATGCGCAGAAGGCACTTGGTAGTCTTGAAAGCATTATCTATAGCCACGACTACGAGGCTCTCTCGAAGGTCTGTGATATCCCCGTGATGATTGACTACCTGCTCATTCAGGAATTTATATATAATGTGGAGCTCTCTGCCCCACGCAGTATCTATATTCACAAAGCAGAGGGCGCGAAGTGGACTTTCGGACCTCTCTGGGACTTTGATGCGGGCTTCGATTTCGACTGGGGGCAGATGACGACAGGTCACTACTTCTTCAAGGACTACCGTGAGACAGTGCTTGGCACTGACCCTGCCCGTCATATCAGCGACTATACCTATACCCCCAGTTTCTTCACCGATATGTGGCGCAGCAAGGAATTTGTCAGTCAGGTCAAGAATCGGTGGAAAACGATGCGACCTCGTATTGTGGCCGAGTTCTGGCCTGAGGCGAAACGTTATGCTGAGGCCTGTGTCGAGGCAATGGAGCGCGACAAACAACTCTGGAAGAGTCGTGACACCCATTTCGACCGCGACTACAAGACAGAAATCAACCGCATGGAGAAATGGCTCAACAGCCGTGCGGTCTATATGGACAACATTGTAACGAATTATCCTACAGGGAATTAAGAATATGACATTATGAAGAGAATCATCATCTATGTAATCTGTGCATTCTGTGGTTTGTCTATGCAGGCGCAGATCCCCAAGAAGATTTATATCCCCGAGGACCTGCGGGGAATGGACCTCCAGGCTGACAGTTCGAAGTGGAGTTTCAAACGGAGCATCGAGACTGACGACCTGATCCTGATGTGGGAGAGGGGATTCGGCAATGATACCAGCAATCCGCCAATGTTGGAAGGTAAGCCAATGAGTTTTAATCTCGAGAATCTGAAAAATCGCGTGCAGTCGTTTTATACTTTCTTCCGCGATACCTTACAGTTCTCGAAGCCTGGCAGCAAGTGCGACCGGTACAAGATGATGGTGATGGTGAACTATTCGCTCGACGGCACAGCCTACGGCGGTACCTACGATAACTTCATCGGTGCCCTCTGGGTGGCTCCCAATCGTATACAGGATGCCCAGATGAACTGCATGGCCCACGAACTGGGTCATTCCTTCCAGCTCCAGATTCCAGCCGACAGCGTGGGCGACGCCTGGGGCGGCTCAGGCTTCTTCGAGATGACGTCGCAGTGGATGCTCTGGCAAGTGAACCCCGACTGGCTCACGGACGAGAACTACCACTTCGAAGCCTTCAAGCAGTTGACTCATAAGGCTTATCTGCACTTGGAGAATATCTACCACTCACCCTACGTCATCCAATGGTGGAGCGACCTGCACGGCAGGGAATCGATTGCCGAGCTCTATCGTCAAGGTAAGATTGGAGAGGATCCCGTGATGACCTATCAGCGGATGTATAACTTAAACCAACAGCAGTTCAACAAGGAAATGCTGCGTGGCTATCAGCATCTGGTGAACTTCGATTTCAACCATGCTCGCAAAGAGACACGGCAGTACGCCTGCACCTTCAATACGGAATTGAGCCATGGTGACGGCTCATACAGAGTCGGTGGCGGCTACAGACCCAAGCACTTCCCCGAGGAATACGGCTTCAATGCCATCCTGCTTGACAGTCTGGTAGACATCCAGAAACCTGTTCATATCGAAGTCCGTGGCATGGGCAACCTCTATGCCCTCACCGCCGTCACTACCGACGATGAGAGTATCTACAGCGAGATTGATGCCGAACACTTCGAGGTGCCTAAGGGCAAACAACTGAAACATCTGTATCTGATTGTGATGGGTGCGCCCGAGGAACACTATATGATTCCTATGCCCACCGAAGATAACCCCAACCCTAAAGCAGAATTGGAAGACTTCCCTTACGAGTTCTGGGTTACAAATTAAAGGTCAAAAGTAAAAAAAAGAGGACCTGATACGAGGAAATACAAAAAAACTTCGTATCTTTGCCTCGCAATGAAGCGAATGGTATTACTACTTTCTGCCCTGATGATGATTTTGCCCCTTTGGGCAAAAGACGACTACCGCTATCGGAACATCACGATGAACGATGGACTGACAGCCAATGCCGTGCGTAACATCGTGCAGGATCAGCATGGCTTCATCTGGTTTGGTACCGACAACGGTCTCTGTCGCTACGACGGTACGACGGTAATGCCCTTCCGTATTGCGGAACTGGGTGTCAACCAGTATATCTCTGCTCTCAAAGCTGGTGAAGAGGGCGTTTATGTGGGTACAGACAAAGGGGTATTCTTTCTGTCTTTCGGCAGGAAAGTATATCAGAAACTACCGATGGATATCCACTCTACCGTCACCAGCATCGCTGAGGATGAGGACGGTGGTCTGTGGGTCTCTACGATGGATCAGGGCGTATGGCTCTATCTGCCTAAGACTGAACAGGTGAAGCATTACGACTTCAAGGAGTCGACAGTGGCCATTGCCCAAGTGTTTGTTGATAACAGCAACCAGATATGGACACTCACCAACTGGGGCTATCCCGTCGTCCAACGGCTGAACCGTCTTCACGACAAGTTCGAGCCCGTAGCGTTCAACTATCAGGGAAACTATAATGCCCTACGCATGTTGCAGACCAGTGATGGCAATCTGTGGCTCGGCACCTGGGAGAACGGACTGCTCAAGATGCATAGCGACGGACACTTGGAACAAGTGCTCAACCCCATGATCTCAAAGGTGGGACTGCATATCCACACTCTCTATCAGCTTTCCGACAACTGTATCTGTATCGGCTGCGACGATGGTGTTATTTGTTTCAATCCCCAGACCCGCGAATGGCACAGACTCCTTCAGCAGCAGACGCTGGCTGATCGTTTCGTCTATTCCATCATCGGTGACCGCGAGGGTGGCCTTTGGATAGGCACCTTCTATGGTGGTGTCAACTATATCTCACCCGTAGGCAAGCGCTTTGAGTCGTTCTCGATGGAGACAGGACTTCCGGGTAATGTCATCTCCCGCTTCTGCGAAGACCGTCAAGGACGTATCTGGGTGGCCAGCGACGATGGCGGTCTGATGTGCTACTCAACTAAAGAGCAAAGGTTTGTCAATTATCCTCATCAAGATGTGCTGAGCCGTCAGAATGTCCATGCCCTTTGTGTCATAGGTGAGGAGCTGTGGGTGGGTACCTATACCAATGGCGTGATGGTACTGAACTTAGAGAAAGGTACGATGAGCCAGTATATGCAAACCGCCGCCCCCTACTCGCTCGACAACTCCAGCAGCTACGCCATTTATGGGGATAAACATGGTCGTATCTGGGTAGCCACAATGGACGGGCTCTGCCGCTATGAGCGCAGTCGCAACTATTTCGAACGCATCGGGAAAACGAATGCGATGACTATCGATATCGATGAAGATAGCGAGGGCAACCTCTGGCTCTCCACGCAGGGTGGCGGTCTCTGGAAATACCTCTTCGCGGAAAAGAAATTCAAGACCTATCACCATCAAGATGGCGACGAACAGTCACTGCCTGACGATCAGGTGAACTGCACGCTCGTCGACGAGAGCGGACGTCTCTGGATCGGAACGCTGGCTGGACTTTGCCAATACGACAAGGAAACAGACAGTTTCAAGCGCATTGTGCTCGATGTGCCCAACCATAACGTGATGGGTATCGTCGAGGATCATGGTGCCCTCTGGCTCTCCACCGAACGGGGCATCGTGAAGTATGAGCCGAAGCAGTTGCAGCGATTCACGCTCCACGACGGCCTTGTCAGTGAGCAGTTCCAGCCCAACTCTGCCATGAAAGCCAGCGACGGGCGTATCTTCTTCGGAAGTACCAGCGGCTTCAACGCCTTCTACCCCTATCAGATCAAGGCCAACAATGTGGTGCCGCCCGTCTATATCACCTCACTCGAGATCATGAACCAGCGGGAACTGACGGCAGAAGGTCTGCCTGTAGACCTCTCCCTGGCCCATGAGCTGACACTCGGCTATAGTGAGGCTCAGATGTTCACCCTCTCCTTTGCCTCGCTCAGCTACTGCTCACCCAAGAAGAACCAGTATGCCTATATGCTCGAAGGTTTCGACCGCGACTGGAACTACGTGGGCAACCAGACCCGCGCCACCTATACCAACATCCCAGCTGGCACATATACCTTCCGTGTGAAGGCCACCAACAACGATGGCATCTGGTCTACCCAGGAAGCCACGCTCCGTATCATCGTTCAACCGCCCTTCTGGTGGAGTTGGTATGCCAAGCTCTTCTATGTATTATTAATAGGTGCACTCATCTGGTATTATGTCCACCTGCGACTGAAGCGTGCTGAGCGCCAGCATCAACTGGCTATCGAACGCCTCAATGCCGAAAAGGAGAAGGAGGTCCGTGAGGCACGCCTCAACTTCTTCACCATGATCGCCCACGAGATCCGCACGCCGGTATCGCTCATCATCGGACCGTTGGAGAAGATCATGAAGCGCGGAACCCCCTCCGACGATTTGAAAGTCATCGACCGCAACGCCCATCGCCTGTTGGAGCTCGTCAACCAGTTGCTCGACTTCCGCAAAGTGGAGCAACAGAGTCTCTCGCTGCATTTCGCCCCACAGAATGTGCGTGAGCTCATCGAGTCTGTCAGCACCCGCTTCGCCCCCACCTTCGAACAGAGCGGCAAGCAGTTCACTGTCGATTACCCTGATGCCCACTTTACCGCCATCATCGACCGCGAAGCCATCACCAAGGTGGTGAGCAACCTGCTTACCAATGCCAATAAATACACCAAGGATATTGTAAATCTGCGCTGCCTCGTAGAGCCCGATGGCGAACACTTCCGTATTGTGGTCAGCGACAATGGTGTTGGTATTCGCGAGGAGGACCGCAAGCGTATCTTCGAGCCTTTTTTCCAGGCACAGGACAATAAACCTGGTACGGGCATCGGCTTGAACATCGTGAAGAACATCATCGACCTCCATCATGGCACGATCACCGTCACCTCCGAGGTTGGCAAGGGCTCCACATTCACGGTCCTCCTCCCCGTCACAATGCCCCCCAAGTTAGGGGGCGACAGGGGTCTGAACGAGCAACATAACAATATATCGTCATTGCCGATAATCAAAGATCCAATATCAGCCAGTTCAGAACCCCAACCCCCTAACTTAGGGGGCTCATCTACCCTCCTCATCGTCGACGATTCTGAAGATATGGTTGAGTTCCTCAGCAGCAACTTCCGCGAGAAGTACAACGTCATCACAGCCGGTGACGGCATCGAGGCCCTCGACCTGCTCCAGAAGCACGAGGTCAGCATCATCATCTCCGACTGGATGATGCCTCGTATGGAGGGCTCTGAGTTCTGTCGCCGTGTACGTCAAAATCCGCTTACCAGTCATATCCCCTTCGTCATGCTCACCGCCAAGACCGACGATGACTCGAAGGTAGAGGGCATGGATGTCGGAGCCGACACCTATATTGAGAAACCATTCTCTATGCAGTATCTCGAAGCCTGCATCCGCAACATCTTGCAGATGCGGCGTCACTTGATTGAGAAGTTCTCGACACAGCCTCTGGAGCCAGTAACTGAGATTGCCCAAAATCCGACGGACAATGAATTCCTCGTGAAGATGAACAAGATCATCGAGGAGAACTTCTCCAACTCAGAATTGAATGTCAACTTCCTGGCCGACAAACTGAATATCAGCCGTAGTGGACTCTTTGCCAAAATCAAGACCTTGGCGGATATCACGCCCAACGAGATGATTCTGCTGGTACGTCTCAAACGGGCAGCTCAACTATTGCGCGAGACTGATCGTACCGTCAGCGAAATCAGTTATATGGTAGGTTTCTCTAATCCTTCCTATTTCTCGAAATGTTTCCAGAAGCAGTTCGGCATCCGTCCGCTTGACATCCGGAAAGCGACACACGAATCCTGAAAACTCCATAATTTTCCTGGGAAACTTGGTAATGACAAGAGATAGTCTTTTGAGGTGCGAAAGACTATCTATTGGATTGCTGGGAAGGTTGAATTAGAAGGCAAAACTATATCTTTTGGAGGGCAAAACAGCATCTTTTGAAAAAAATTTGGAGGAAAATCTCAAAATCTAATGACATCCGACATACTTGATGGCATAATTTGTTGGTGTTCAATGAAATAAACAGAAATAGAATTGTTTACATCCGACATAAGTCCGACATACATCCGACATAAAAATGGCATAGATATGACATAAGGAGGGTAAAGAAGTGGCATGAGGAGTGGAAGTTTCCTCGGAGTAAAGTGGAGGTTTGCACGGAGTAAAGTCTTCAATTCTCTCGAGAATTGAAAGGTTAGAAGTATTCTAACTGGTAGTTACATTACTACTAACTACCAGTTTCCTTACTACTAACTATCCTTGCATAGAGCATGAGAAATGCCAAAAGTATGTCGGAAGTATGTCGGACTTATGTCGGATAAGCATATCTCAAAAAGCACGTATAATGCTTATTATCAAGTGATTATCGAGTGCGTTATGTCGGATGTCGGATGATTTCGTAAAATCAAGACTGCGTAACGACGAGGTCAAAAAGTGACCAAAATCGCGTCCTGGTAGCTCCAAAACCGCTCTCAGTAGCACCATTAGTGCAGGATAGTAGCTCGATTTTGAGCCTATCCTGCACCGTGTTTCAGCTGATTACCAGCGAGTTACAAGCCTCAGTAGCTCCAGTAGCTCGATTTTTTCAATCTATTTCCTCGTCAGGCTCGTAGCCGCCCATCTCACGGATGGCGTTCTTCAGCATCGTGTACTGCTGGTAGAGGTTGTTCACGGCTTCCTCGCCCTGAGTGTAGTCGTGCTGTGGCGACTTCAGGAAGAATGAGAGGAAGCGCTGAGTACCCCAACGACCTGCACGGGCGGCAAGGTCGGAGAGCAGACAGAGATCCAGACAGAGCGGTGCTGCCAGGATGGAGTCACGACACAGGAAATTGATCTTAATCTGCATCGGATAGCCGAGCCAGCCGAAGATATCGATATTGTCCCAACCCTCCTTGTTATCGTTGCGAGGGGGATAGTAGTTGATACGTACCTTATGATAATACTGGGAGTCCTCGTCATTGCCGTGTCCGTAGAGGTCGGGCTGCCAGTCTGGTTTCAGAATGGTTTCCAATGTGGAGAGTTTGCTCACCTCCTTGGTGTGGAAGTTGGCGGGTTCGTCGAGTACCAGTCCGTCGCGGTTGCCAAGAATGTTGGTTGAGAACCAACCGTTTAGTCCCAGGGAGCGTACGCCGATGATAGGTGCGAAGCCGCTCTTGACAAGCGTCTGTCCTGTCTTGAAGTCCTTGCCGGCAATAGGCATCTTTGTCTGTTCAGCCAATTGCCACATAGCGGGAATGTCAACCGTCGTGTTGGGTGCTCCCATGATGAACGGGGCTCCTTCTTTCAGAGCAGCATAGGCATAGCACATCGATGGGGCAATATGTTCGCGGTCGTCGGCCTTCATAGCAGCTTCAAGGTCTTCAAGGCGGTAGTGCACCTGCTCATCAACGGGCACGTAGATCTCTGTTGAGGCGGCCCAGAGCACCACGATGCGCTCCACCTGTTTCTCCTGCTTAAACTGACGGATATCCTCGCGAAGGGCCTCCACCATTTGCCAACGGGTTGGGATTGAACATTGACCATTGAACATTGAACATTTCACATTATCACCATCGAGCCGTTTAGCATAGTTCTTGTCGAAGGCTGCTGCCATCGGCACAATCTGCTCCAGTTCGTCGCGCACTTGGTTGATGTCCTTCTCTTTCAGCACCTCGGCATACATCGCTGCCTGATAGGCATTCTGGGGATAGACATCCCAGCAACCAAAGACAATGTCATTAAGATCAGCCAGAGGCACAATGTCGCCAACGTGCAGATACTGTTTGTCGGCGCCCTTGCCAACACGGATCTTGTCATACTGAGTGAATGAGCCAACAGGTTTGCCGAGTCCCTTGCGAGTTAACAATACACCTGTCATAAACGTGGTTGAGACTGCACCGCAGCCTACTACCAAAATACCTAACTTGCCTGCGGCGAGTGCAGGCCTTACGTTCGTCTGTTTCATTTTTGCTTTATTTGAATAGTTGTTCGGTTGATTACTGCAAAGGTACACCATTTTCTGAAATTACATCAAAAACTTGTATCATATTTTTAAGTTTTTAACGTAACAATCAGGCTATGGCCACGGCTCGAACTCCAGTTCCAACTCTATCCAACGGGGAGAGTCATCCGCCAGTTCTTCCTTGTGATTCGAGACTCCCAGGCCGATGAGCCGGATGGGGTGCGAACGATATTCCACCTCCTTCATGAGCTGCTTAGCCAAAGGTAGGATATCATCTTTCGAACGGAGGATTCGTCCTACGGTGATGCTGCGCGTGATCTGCTGGAAATCAAAGAACTTTACCTTTAGCGTCAGGGTATGCCCATCGAACTGGCTCTTCTCTATCCGCCGCACCAGTTCGAGAGTGGTGTGGTAGAGTTCGATGGTAACAGCGGAAGGATCGCTGATATCGGCCTCAAAGGTCTGCTCACAACTGACGGACTTCCGCTCCCACTCCGAGATGACAGGCCTCTCATCAATGCCTCTGGCAAAGTCGTAAAACACGTGCCCCATCTTACCAAACTCCTGAGTAAGTCGGGTGAGCGACTGCTTACGGAGATCGCTCCCTGTGAAGATGCCCATCTTATGCATCTTCTCTGCCGTTTTCTGTCCCACGCCCCATATCTTCTTGATGTCTAACTGCCCAATGAAGTCGAGGGCTTTATCAGGATGCACCACCGTCAGTCCGTCGGGTTTGCGCCAGTCGGAGGCAATCTTCGCCAACATCTTACAGTAGCTCACGCCAGCCGAGGCCGTTAGTCCGGTCGTCTCCTTGATGCGCTGTTTGATCTCCTTGGCAATGTCTACGGCCAGAGGAATGCCAGGTTTGTTCTTGGTCACATCAAGGAAAGCCTCATCGAGCGAGAGAGGTTCGATGAGGTCGGTATAGTCGTGAAAGATATCGCGTATCTGTCCTGACACCTCTTTATATTTCTGGAAATGGGGCTCAATGATGATGAGCTGCGGACAAAGCCGTTTGGCCACCTGTATCGACTGGGCCGAATGGACGCCATAACGACGAGCCTCGTAGCTGGCAGTCGACACCACACCACGCTCCGCGTCGTGGCCCACAGCCACAGGTTTTCCCCTGAGTTCAGGATAGTCCCGTTGCTCCACTGCCGCGAAGAACTGGTCCATGTCTACGTGTATGATCTTCCGCTCTCCCATTCAGTTGAGCCACGAAATAAAAAGGCTATCTCAGAACTCGCTGGTGAAGTGGAACTTGATGTGCTTGAAGTCTTCCTGCGCCATGGAGAGCACATAGCCTGAGTCGGCAAGGAAGACATCACGACCTTCCTTGTCCTTTGCCATATACTGGTACTTGCGCTTCTTGAAGTTCTCCAGCTCAGCATCATCGTCGCTCTCAATCCAGCAGGCCTTATACAGATGCACGGGCTCCCAGCGGCACTTGGCATTGTACTCGTTCTCCAAGCGGTACTGGATGACCTCAAACTGCAACTGGCCTACGGTGCCGATGATCTTGCGGTTGTTGAACTGGTTGACGAACAACTGGGCCACGCCCTCGTCCATCAGCTGGTCGATACCCTTCTGGAGCTGCTTCGACTTCATCGGGTCGTCGTTCTCGATATACTTGAAGAGTTCTGGCGAGAATGAGGGCAGTCCGCGGAAGTGCAGTTGCTCCCCCTCGGTGAGCGTATCACCGATTTTAAACACACCACCCGTATCAGGCAGGCCCACGATATCACCTGGCCAAGCCTCATCGATAGTGCTCTTACGCTGGGCCATGAACTGTGTGGGCGAGGTGAAACGCATCGTCTTACCCTGACGCACATGCAGATAGGGCTGGTTGCGTTGGAACTTTCCACTGCACACCTTACAGAAGGCGATACAAGAGCGGTGGTTAGGATCGATATTAGCTGTGATCTTGAAGATAAAGCCCGTGAACTTGGGTTCTTCGGGATTCACGTCACGCTCCTCGGCTTTCGTAGGACGGGGGCTGGGAGCAATCTCCACAAAACAGTTCAACAGTTCCTGCACACCGAAGTTGTTCAGGGCGGAACCGAAGAAGACGGGCGCCACCTCGGCAGAACGGTAGGTATCCACCTCGAACTCGGGATAGACGCCATCCACCAGTTCCAGATCCTCACGAAGCTTGGCAGCATTCTCCTCGCCTACCCGCTGGTCGAGTTCTTCGCTGTTGATGTCCACCTCCACCTTGTCCGTCACACGCTGCTTGTCGGGGGTGAAGAGGTCGAGCTTCTGTTCGTAGATGTTATAGACACCCTTGAACTTGGCACCCTGATTAATGGGCCAACTCAAGGGACGCACCTTGATCTCCAGTTCCTGCTCCAGTTCGTCGAGCAAGTCGAAGGGGTCGCGGCCCTCGCGGTCCATCTTGTTGATGAAGATGATGACAGGCGTCTTACGCATACGGCAGACGGTCATCAGCTTGCGGGTCTGCGTCTCCACACCCTTGGCACCGTCGACCACGATGATGGCCGAGTCGACAGCAGTCAGCGTACGGAAGGTGTCCTCAGCAAAGTCCTGGTGACCCGGGGTATCGAGGATGTTCACCTTATATTCTATATCGGAGCCTTCGGGGGTGTAGTCGAACTCCATCACTGAGGTTGACACGGAGATACCACGCTGCTTCTCAATGTCCATCCAGTCGGAGGTGGCAGTCTTCTTGATCTTATTGTTCTTAACGGCACCGGCTACCTGTATCTGTCCGCCGAACAGCAGGAACTTCTCTGTCAGCGTGGTCTTACCAGCATCGGGGTGCGAGATAATCGCAAACGTTCTTCTTCTTTCTATTTCAGTATTCATGCGCTTTCGCTAAATGATAAATGATGAATGACAAATGATAAATACTTTAATCATTTAGAAGTTTGCGCACGCAAACTTCGAGACTCTCTTCCCAATAAGGGACCTCTATACCGTATACAGTCTTGATCTTTGTCTTGTCGAGCACGGAATAATGTGGTCGACTGGCGGGTGTTGGGTATTCCGACGTGTGGAGGGGACGCACATGACAGGTTGTGATACCGGCTATGCGGTGGATGGCTTTCGTGAAGTCGTACCATGAGATGACACCCTCGTTGGAGAAATGATAGACACCTGGCACCACCCCTTGGTTGATGGCAGCAAAGATGGCCACAGCCAGGTCATGGGCGTAGGTGGGCGTGCCAATCTGGTCGAAGATGACACCTAACTCCGGCTTCTCTTTACCCAGACGGATCATTGTCTTAACAAAATTATTGCCGAAGGTGGAATAAAGCCATGCCGTACGGATGACCATCGACTTCGGGCAGTTACGCTGTACTGCCTGTTCGCCTTCGAGTTTCGTCACACCATAGACGCTGTTCGGACACGTGGGTGCCTCTTCAGTATAAGGTGTGTGGTTCGTACCGTCGAACACATAATCGGTGGATATCTGAATCATCCAACCGCCCCGTTTCGCAATGGCTGCTGCCAGATAACCGGGCGCCAGACTGTTCAACTTTCGGCAAAGTTCCTGATTATCTTCTGCCTTGTCCACAGCGGTATAGGCGGCACAGTTCACGATGCCATCGATGGCATGATCCATCACCATCTTCTCAATGGCAGCCTGATCCGTAATATCCAATTCTGCTACATCCGTATTAAAATAGGTGTGCTGGGGATTTTCCTTCTCCAGCAACTGCATCTCATTACCCAACTGGCCATTACAGCCTGTAATCAGTATCCTCATGTTATTCAAATTTCAGTCCTTCTTCCTTATCTTTTTTATAATAGTCTGAGAGCATACCAATGAAGGTGGTAATCTCCTTGACGGCATGTTGTGTGTCTGGAGAGATATCCTTCTTCTGCAGGCGCAGCAACATCACGCCATAGAGCGAGTTGAAACAGGTTTCAATCTCATTCTCCTCCTTGTTGGCTCCATGGTTGCGCAGTTCCACAATATACGGCAGCACCTTATAGTACGCTGTATTATAGAAGGGAAACTTCGGCGACTGCAACAGCTGGTTGTGGAGTTCGACGAGCATCTGCAACGTCACCTGATTGATCTGCAGATGGCCTTTCTCACGACACCCCTCCTGGTTCATCATGCGGATAAGGTTGCCAAACCAGTCGATCTCTTCCTCTTTCTGCTCCTCGTCATAGTCGAAGCGTTCCACATACTCTCTCTTAATGCGGGTCAGCGAACAGTCGAAGGCCCGTATCGTATCCTCTATCTGCCACATATACAACAGATATTCGGCAATATTCTTCTTTCGTAATTCTTGAGCTACAAACATAATCTAAAAGAATCTCACGAGGTTCGTTGTAGTACCTAACAGCATGATGACGCTGCCTAAGATCACGGCCACACCGATAATCTCATTGATGATCTTAATGCCGTTAGTATCGAACTTCGTACGTATTTTATCCACCAGCCATGTCAGTCCCCACCACCATAACAGGGCACCGCCAACAATACTGGCAAAGCCCACCAGCATCTCAAAAGGATGATTGGGCAGCACGAAGGCAAACTGAGCATACATGGCCAGGAACAGGAAGATAATCAATGGATTAGAGAAGGTCACGAGGAAAGCCGTCCACGTATTGTACCAGAGGGTTCCCTTCTGTTGTCCAGACTGGTGCATCTTCCTGGTCGGATCCGAGCGATAGGTATAGATACCGAAGCAGAGCAGCATGACACTTCCTACAATCTGGAGGTAGAAGCGGTTTTGGTCGTTGGTGATAAAATCCATCACAAACGACATACCAAAACCGGCGAAGGCTGCATAGATAATATCGCTCACCGCAGCACCTATGCCCGTAGCAAGACCGAACCAGCGTCCCTTGTTCAGCGTTCGCTGTACACAAAGGATACCGACAGGACCCATAGGGGCTGAGGCAATCACGCCGATCATCATCCCCTTGAAGATAAAGTCCAATATGTTGATTGGCACATGAAATGGCATAGCGGGTGCAAAATTACAAAATTATTCCAATACCACCAAATCTATTGGGTGCTATTTTTATCTATACTGAAACAAAGCATCGTCATATCATCGTTAGGCTCAGCGCCATCACGGAATCTTTCGACATCCGCCTTGAGGGCCTCAAGCAACTCTTGTGCATTATGGAAACGGGCGGCACGGAGGAGATTCAACAGGCGTTCGTCACCATATTGTTCCTGGCTGGTGTTCTCGGCCTCGTTGAGCCCGTCGGTATAGACAAAGAACGGCCTGCCCTTAATATTTTCCATCGACTCGCCCACGAACTCCAGGTCTGGCCAGAGGCCTATCGGCGCATTCGGTTCCATCTCAAGAAACACACCATGTTGTTGATCGTCATAGATAATCGGGGGATTATGGCCGGCATTACAGAAGTCGAGTCTGCCTGACTGCAGGTCGACCAGTCCGAGGAACATGGTTACGAACATGCCCTGTTCGTTGCCCTCGGCCAAAGCATTATTCATACGCGTGGCAATCTCTGCCGGCATCATGCTCTGGGCTGCCAGTGTACGGAAAAGACGGGTGGCCTGGGCCATGAACAACGAGGCGGGCACTCCCTTACCCGAGACATCACCCACACAGAAATAGAGCGAATCACCTATAAGCAGATAGCCGTAAAGGTCGCCACCCACCTCCTTGGCAGGTGTCATCGAGGCATAGAGGTCGAGTCCTTCACGGTCGGGCGACACATTGGGCACCATCGACATCTGGATATCCCTTGCAATACGAAGTTCACTCTCAATGCGCTCCCGGTGGGCCGTAGCCTCCTCCAACTGGTCATAAGCCTTTTTCAGTTCGTTATGCGCAGCCGCCAGTCGATGGGCAGCCTTTCGTTTGTAAAGGGTATAGACGACGAAGAAGGTCAGGAGCATGAACATCAATAAACCCGTAGCCCACAGACGCTGTCTCGACATCTCTGCCTGTTGTTTGGCAATCTCCATCTCCTTGCCTTGCGTATCATAGATGGTAGCCAACTCAGCCGTCTCACTGTTCTTCTGAGCAACGATAGCATCGTCCAGCACCATGAATATCTTCTCAGCTGTGGCACGGGCAGAATCCCTGAACCCAGCCTTAGCATTGGCATGATATTTCGGCAATAGATATAGCTGTATATTGTCAAGCGACATCTCTGCTCCCATATCACTCAGGGTCTTGTCCAAATTGGCATAATTCCTGGCAGCCTCTTTATGGCGATGGGCTGCCACCAGATAATCGTTGGCATTAATCTTTCCGCGTCCCGTCTTGGAATAATTGGTGTTCAGGAAAGCTTTGTAGGCTTGGGCTGCCTCGCCATCCTTTCCGAGTCCCTGCAAAGCGACCGCCCGCATAATCTCGATACGTCCCTGATATTCGTCGAAATATTCTCTGCGGGCATCCGGCCACTGACGATATTTGTCCAACAGCATCTGGGTACGGTCAATCCAGTAAATGGATTCTGCGTAACGACGGGTATTGATGTAGGCCAAACTGGTATATACCGTCCCCTGCACCGCTTCCTGGAAGCCTCGGCTGGTAGAGTCGTTTTGCCAGCGGTTGGCATAGTGGCCACGCGCCTTGAGGAAACTCTCATTAGCTTCCCTGTCTTGTCCGAGATTCAACTGGCAACAGCCAATATTATTCAGCAAGATGGCATAGTCGATGTCGGAGCCTATCCCTGACTCGTCCATTTTCTTTACAGCAGGGACTGCTATGCGCAGTGCACCCTCGTAGTCGCCCTTGATGAGCAATAGTTCCGACAGGCGACGGGCCGACTTATTATAACTAAGCTGATCTTCATCACTCTTCACCTCACAATCGAGCGCCTTCTTATAACAGATCTCGGCCATCCGGTATTGCCCTTGATGATAGTAGGCCACGCCGCGCCAGCGATTGGCATCAAGCATCGACAGGTCACCTTCCATCTCGAAGCTGTCGGTCAGAGCCAACATGCGGGCATATTGTTTCTGGGTACCTAAATCAAACAACAAACTGTCGGTGCTGTTGACAAGAGACAAATTTTTCGGCTTGGGCTGAACGCTACATGACAGAACAAGAAGGACCAGCATTACACTCGCCACAAAAAACATACGATCCAACATTCTGTGCATATTCAGCTTTTTTTCGTTTGAATGCTGCAAAGTTACAAAATAAATCTGAAACACAAGGAAAAACGATCATTTTTCCGCAAAGAAATGGTTAATTTCCGTAAAAATAGGGAAAGAAATGAAGATTATTAGTAACTTTGTCGCTTGAAAACAAGAATCAATCTTAATTAATAAAATTATCAATAATATGAATGAGCTAAATGCAGCAATCAAGCCTTACGTCATCGGCTTGGATTTAGGAGGAACAAATTCTGTGTTCGGTATAGTAGATGCTCGTGGCGACATCAAAGCCACGACCGCCATCAAGACTGGTGGCTACGAGAAAGTGGAGGATTATGTCGACGCCTGTGTAGAGGCACTACAGGTCATCATCGATCAAGTGGGCGGCATCGAGAAGATCAAGGCCATGGGTATCGGAGCCCCCAATGGTAACTATTATAACGGCACCATCGAGTTTGCCCCCAATCTGCCTTGGGCTCATGATGGTGTGGTGCCCCTCGCCAAGTTGTTCAGCGAGCGTTTGAACAATATCCCCGTAGCCCTGACCAATGATGCCAATGCCGCTGCCATCGGTGAGATGGTCTATGGTGTGGCTCGCGGTATGAAGAACTTCATCGTCATCACCTTAGGTACGGGCGTTGGCTCGGGTATCGTGGTGAATGGTCAGCTGCTTTACGGACACGACGGTTTCGCAGGTGAGTTAGGTCATGTCACTATGGTACGTGGCGAGGAAGGTCGCAGCTGCGGTTGTGGACGTACCGGTTGCTTAGAGGCTTACTGCTCTGCCACAGGTGTGGCCCGCACAGCCCGTGAACTGTTGGCAAAGACAAGCCGTCCCAGTCTGCTCCGCGAGATGAACCCCGACGATATCACCTCTCTTGATGTGTCCATCGCTGCCGGCAAGGGCGACGAACTGGCTAAAGATATCTACAAATTCACAGGAAAGATGCTGGGTGAGGCCTGTGCCGACTTTGCAGCGTTCTCTTCTCCCGAGGCATTCATCTTCTTCGGAGGTATGGTGAAAGCTGGTGAGCTGATCATGAAGCCTATCCGCGAGGCATACAACGAGCACGTTTTGAAAATCTTCAAGAACAAGGCCCAGTTCCTCGTGAGTGGTCTTGACGGTGCAAGTGCTGCCGTTTTGGGTGCTTCTGCCATCGGTTGGGAAATTCAGTAAAAGGATCTCACCATGACGGACATCTTAGAAACAATCGTTGCACATAAAAGAAAAGAGGTGGAGCTCTTCAAAAAAGAGCTCCCGTTAGAGACGCTTGAAAACAGAGTAGGTATCATCATGGGCGCCCGCCCTGTATCGATGTCTGAAAACCTGCGCAATTCAGATACTGGCATCATAGCCGAGTTCAAGCGGAAATCGCCCTCGAAGGGTTGGTTTAACAAGCAGGCAAATGTCCGGACTATCACTAAGAGTTATCAGGAGAATGGAGCCACGGCCCTGAGCATCCTGACAGACATCAACTTCTTCGGTGGCAACAATCTTGACATGCGGGATGCACACTTGGCGAAAGTCAAGTTACCGATGCTCTACAAGAACTTCATCATCGATGAATACCAGCTCTACCAGGCTCGTCTGAACAAGGCTAACGCTGTATTACTGATTGCCGCCTGTCTCTCAAAGGACGAGTGCCGGCAGCTGATGACAAAGGCTCACGACCTGGGGATGGAGGTTTTGCTGGAGATGCACACTGAGGAAGAGACTGAGTATGCGGAGTTGGAACCCGACATGTGTGGTATCAACAACCGCAACCTTGGCACTTTCGTAACTGATGTAAACAACTCCGTCAATCTGGTTTCACGTTTACCAGAGGATGCCGTGAAGGTCAGTGAGAGCGGTATCTCCGAACCTGATACCGTCAGGATGTTGAGAAGCATCGGCTACAAGGGATTCCTCATGGGAGAGCATTTTATGAGAACTGCCGACCCCGGTGCCGAACTGGCGCAGTTTATCGCGCGGTTATAATCATCCGGTCATTCTGCAAAAAGATAACGTTTACGTTGTTTTTTTCACGTTTTAGTTCGTAGTTTTGCTTTTTTTGTGTATCTTTGCACAAGCAAACTACGAACTAAACATTTTATATATTATATGAAGAAGTTGTTTCAATTGATGACGCTCTGTCTGCTTCTCCCCCTCACTGCAGCTGCCCAAAGCTGGAATGAGGCAGAATACAAGCAGATTGAACAGAGCATCCGCGTACCTCAGTTTGCGGATAAAGTGTATGTAATCACCAAGTACGGGGCAAAAGTGACCAATACTGCAGCCCAGAACCAGAAAGCGATCCAAAAAGCAATCGACCTCTGCTCGAAGAAGGGTGGCGGTCGTGTGGTCATCCCTGCCGGACAGAAGTTCCTCACGGGTGCCATCACCCTGAAGGATGGTGTGAACCTCCATGTCGAGGAAGGAGCAGTGTTGGAGTTCGCCTTCCAGCCTGAGCTCTACCCCATCGTAGAGACCTCGTGGGAAGGACTGGAGTGTTTCAACCTCTCACCCTGTGTCTATGCTTTCAAGGCCAAGGATATTGCCATCACAGGCAAGGGTACCATCGACGGTGGTGGTTCTAATGAGACGTGGTGGCCCTGGAATGGTAATCCCCGTTTCGGATGGAAACAAGGCATGATCAGTCAGCGTGGCGGTTCTCGTGCCCGTCTGTTGAAGAACGGCGAGGACGGCATCCCCATGTATAATGAAAAAGGAGAGCGTTCGCCCGAGCGCATATTTGGTCCTGAAGACGGTCTTCGCCCCCAACTCGTCAGCTTCAACAAGTGCGAAGGTATCCTGCTGGAGGATGTGACGCTGTTGCGTTCACCGTTCTGGGTGATCCATCCCCTCCACTCTACCGATATCACCGTCCGTCGTGTGAAGATGATCAACGACGGTCCTAACGGCGACGGCTGTGACCCTGAGTGCTGCGACCGTGTGCTCATCGAGGACTGCTTCTTCAATACTGGCGACGACTGTATCGCCATCAAGAGCGGACGTAACCGCGACGGCCGTGAGCGCAACATGCCTTCAAAGAACATCATCATCCGCAACTGTGAGATGAAGAATGGTCACGGTGGTGTGGTGGTTGGTTCTGAGATCTCCGGCGGTTGCCAGAATGTCTATGCCCACGATTGTGTGATGGATTCTCCAGAGCTGGAGCGTGTGTTGCGTATCAAGACAAACAGCTGCCGCGGAGGCATCATCGAGAACATCAATATGCGTAATATCAAGGTTGGTGTCTGCAAGGAGAGTGTGCTGAAAATCAATCTCGACTACGAGCACAACGAGATCTGCTGCCGAGGCAACTACCCCACTGTGCGCAATGTCTATATGGAGAACGTCACCAGTGAGAAGTCGCAGTATGGCGTACAGATCATCGGTCTCGAGGAAGACACCTATGTCTATGACATTCTCGTAAAGAACTGTCACTTCAATGGTGTGAAGGACGGTAACTTCATGAGTGGCAAAACCCGCAACATACAGTTCGACAACCTTTTCATCAACGGTAGTCTGTCGCTGTTGAAAGCCCCCTACGAGCACTACTCCGAGTGGCTCACCTACTCCGAGATGAAGCGCGTGCCGAAGAGCTATCTGCTCGACTTCTCCAATAAGCCCAAGTGGAGCTACGTGATGGGTATCGAACTGGAGTCGATGCTCGACACCTATCTGAAATATGGTGGTGAGGATATCCGCAAATACTGTCAGGAGTATACCGATACGATGATCAACCAGAAAGGCGAGATCCGTACCTACGACATCAAGGATTACAACCTCGACCAGATCCGTACCGGTCATTTCGTAGCCCGCATGTACCAGCTCTATCCGGAGAAGAAGAACCTGCTGGCTATCCAAACTCTGATGAAGCAGTTAAAGGACCAGCCACGTACCGTTCAGGACAAGGTATTCTGGCACAAGGCCATCTACAGCTATCAGGTATGGCTCGATGGAATCTTCATGGGACTGCCCTTCTACACGATGACCGCCCGCGACCTGCTCAAGGCCAAGGATGCCAAGAAGATTTATGATGATGCCGTCGACCAGATCAGCGTCACCTATCAGCGCACCTTCGACCCCAAGACGGGTCTGAACCGTCACGCCTGGGACGAGACAAAAGAGATGTTCTGGGCAGATAAGGAGACCGGACAGACACAGCATTGCTGGGGCCGTGCCCAGGGTTGGTACTCGATGGCCCTCATCGAACTACTCGATGTCCTGCCTGAGGACTATGCCCGTCGTCAGGAAGTCATCGACCTGTTGCAGAAAGACCTCGATGCCATCATCAAATGGCAGGATCAGGAGAGCGGTGTGTGGTATCAGGTGATGGACGAGCCTGGCCGCGAAGGGAACTACCTCGAGGCCACCTGCTCATCGATGTTCGCCTACGTTATGCTGAAAGCCTACAACAAGGGCTACCTCGGCACCAAATACCGTGATGCAGGTGTGAAGGCCTATCAGGGTATCATCAAGAATTTCATCCGCGTGAATGCCGATCAGACCATCTCCCTGACCAGATGTTGTGAGGTGGCAGGTCTCGGGCCGGGTGTCAGTGCAAAGGTTCTGAAGGCGGCTCCCAACGTCAAGGAAAACAAACGGCGCGACGGTTCGTTTGAGTATTATATCAGCGAACCAATCCGCGATAACGACGCCAAGGGTGTAGGACCCTTCATCTGGGCCTCGCTTGAGATGGAGAAATTAGGATATACAGTTAGCAACGTGACGGCCTCTATAGACCGTCACGCTGTTGTTAATCGCAACAACCCCGTCATCACAGAGGCCGACTTTCTGGCCTCTCTGACCGTTGGCAATGGCCATTTCGCCACGACCGTTGATGTAACCGGTCTACAGTCCTACCCTTTTGAATATGGGGCAGGTGTGCCCCTGAACGCCATGTCCGACTGGGGATGGCACCAATTCGAAAACACCAACGACCTGAAGCCGTCGGAGAGTGAGAAACCGTTCGACTTCGGCCACGGTCATCAGGAGGTCTATGCTGTAGAGTTCAAGAAAGCCGAAGACGGTCGCCATAAGGAGGCCACCGACTATTTCCGTGTGAATCCCCATCGTCTGAACCTCGGCACCATCGGCCTCGAAATCAAGAATGCTGAAGGGAAGCCCATCCCCCTGAAGTCACTCACCGACATCCGTCAGGAACAGAAGCTCTGGGACGGTGAGATAGAGTCCACCTTCAAGGCAGACGGTGAACCTGTGGAAGTCACCACAGGCGTCCACCCCGCGAAGGATGCCCTCTACGCACGCATCAAATCCAACCTATTGAAAGACCAGCGGGTCATGGTGGCCATCCGCTTCTCCTACCCCACTGGCAAGCATTCTGACGATGCCAATGATTGGACCAAGCCCGAGCGCCACCAATCGAAGATTATTGCTCAGGATCACCACTCTGCACTTATTGAGCGTACCCTCAACGCCACAAAATACTACGTGCTTCTACAATGGGAAGGTCAGGCTACGCTTCAAGAGTGCGACAAGCATTATTTCGAATTGTCAACCACCGACGATGTACTCACCTTCTCCGCAGAATATGCCGCCAATCCTACTGACGCTGGCGTGGCATATGAATACGACCAGTATCACAAGGCTACCCTGCGCCACTGGAACCATTGGTGGAAGCAGGGCGCTATCGTCGACTTCGCCCAGTGTACCGATCCTCGTGCCCAAGAACTGGAGCGTCGTGTGGTGCTCTCGCAATACCTCACCCAAATCAACTGCGCCAACAACATGCCACCTCAGGAAACGGGCCTTACCTACAACTCCTGGTTCGGTCGTCCACATTTGGAGATGACCTGGTGGCATGTCGTAGACTTCGCCCTTTGGAATCGTCCGGAGGTCATTGAGCAGATGCTCAAGTGGTATAACCTGACGGCCTATCCCGTAGCCCGTCAGATTGCAGAACGTCAGGGATTCAAGGGTGTACGCTGGATGAAGATGACCGACCCCTGGGCTGGTGAGGCTCCCTCAAACACAGGATCATTCCTCATCTGGCAACAGCCCCACTACATCTATCTTGCCGAGGAGATGTATCGCGCTAAGCCTACTGCCGAGACGCTCCGCACCTGTGGTGAGCAGGTGGAGGCTACCGCAGAGTTCATGGCCGACTTCGTGACCTTCGACAAACACACTGGCCGTTACCAGCTGCGTGGTGCCACCGCCATGCAGGAGTCTATCACCAAGGACATCTCCTACAACCAGCCTTTCGAGCTCGCCTACTGGCAGTATGGTCTCAATGTGGCTCAGCAGTGGCGCGTGCGTCAGGGTAAGGCACGCATCGCCCTTTGGGATGACATCATCCAAAAGCTGTCTCCTCTACCCGAAGTCAACGGCATCTACACAGCAGGCATTCCTATTGGCAAGGGCGCATCAGAGTCTTTTGATCCCTTTGACGCCTCTGGCAAGAAAGTAGAGACCTTCGTCGACAAATGCCGCAACGACCATCCCGCAGTCTTAGGAGCCTGTGGTCTGTTGCCCAGTCAGAACACAGTTTACACCTTATTATATAATAAAGAGAAGATGGAAGCCACCCTCGACTGGGTAATGGAGAACTGGAACTGGCAGACCACATGGGGCTGGGACTATGGCATGATTGCCATGACCGCTGCCCGCCTCGGTCATCCTGAGACCGCCCTCAAGGCGCTGCTTATCGACACCCAGAAGAACACCTACCTGCCTAATGGCCACAATTTCCAGACTTCCGACCGTCTGCGCATCTACCTGCCCGGTAATGGTGCTCTGCTCACTGCTGTCGCCATGATGTGTGCAGGCTGGGACGGTTGTTCCGAACCACTGAATCCAGGTTTCCCAAAAGACGGAAAATGGAATGTCCGTTGGGAGGGATTGCAAAAAATGCAGTAAAAAGGGAACTTCTATACGTAAACGTTTGCAATAAAAATTATAAGAAATAGTGTTATTTTTCACAAATATTTTGTAACTTTGCATCCGAAACAAGCATCTACTGAAAAGAAAAAATATAATATCATTTAATTAATTTAATTGTATAACTAAAACTAACGTGTATGAATCATCAAATCAAAAGAGCCTTTACGGCTATGCTTTTGTCTGTGTTCTGCTTCGTGGCTTATGCTCAGAAGACAGTCACAGGAACTGTGGTGGACGCTACAGGTGAGCCCATGATTGGTGTAAGTATTCTCGTTGACGGTACCACCATCGGTGGCGTGACCGACTTCGACGGTAACTTCTCCATCAAGGATGTTCCTGAGAATGGTGTCCTGAAGATCTCTTACATCGGCTACAAGGATCAGAAGATCTCGGTGGCTGGTAAGAGCAGTATCAACGTCACTCTTGAAGAGGATGCTGCCAGTCTGGATGAAATCGTGGTCGTAGGTTACGGCACGATGAAGAAGAAGGACCTGACAGGATCCGTTGCCAGCGTGAAGACCGATGATCTGGCCAAGG